>ERZ1066136.296-NODE-296-length-45913-cov-12.657355_pt1 | contig 45913 bp, 33 predicted proteins | sample MGYA00382783_ERZ1066136 | MGnify/ENA primary metagenome ERZ1066136 (study PRJEB33369, sample SAMEA5778366) | biofilm metagenome | biome: Industrial cooling water; feature: Water cooling tower basin; material: Biofilm | place: United Arab Emirates | collected... | reverse complement strand
GAGCTCGGCGCGCACCTCGTGGACACCGACGCCATCGCGCGCAGCCTCACCGCGCCCGGCGGCGCGGCCATGCCGGCCGTGGCCCAGGCCTTCGGCGCCGACTTCGTGGCCGCCGACGGCGCGCTCGACCGCACCCGCATGCGCGCCCTGGCTTTTGCCGACCCCGGCGCCAAGGCCCGGCTCGAGGCCATCCTGCACCCGCTGATCGGCGCCGAGGCGCAGCGCCAGGCCGCGCTCGCGGCGGGCCGGCCCGTGGTCTTCGACGTGCCGCTGCTCACGCCCGGCTCGGCCTGGCGGGCGCGCGTGGCGCGCGTGCTGGTGGTGGACTGCCACGAGGACACCCAGGCCGCGCGCGTGGCCGCGCGCCCGGGCTGGGACGAAGCCATGGCGCGCACGGTGATCGCGCAGCAGATCCCGCGCGCGCAGCGCCGCGCGCTGGCCGACGCCGTCATCCACAACGACGGCCTCACGCTGGATGCGCTGCGCGCCGAGGTGCAGGCCCTGTGGCGCCTGTGGTCCGGGGGTGGGCCGCCCTGATGCGGCACCGGGGGCGTGTGGAACAATGCCGCCCGTGCAGTCACACGAGCCTGGCCGGGAGCGCACCCGGGTCTTGTACGAGTACCCGTTCAACGAGGGCATCCGCACGATGCTGCGGCTCGAGCACCTGTTCGACCGCCTCGCGGAGCTCGCCGCGCGCGACACCCCCGTGGACCACCACTTCGCGCTGGCCACGCTGTTCGAGATCATGGACGTGGCCGCGCGCGCCGACCTCAAGAGCGACCTGCTCAAGGAGCTCGAGCGCCACCGCACGCAGCTGCAGGCCTACCGCGGCCTGCCCGGTGTGGACGAGCGCGCGCTCGACGCCATCACCGGCCGCATCGACCAGGCCTTCGCCGGCCTGAACGCGCTGCAGGGCAAGGCCGGCCAGGCGCTGGCCGCCAACGACTGGCTGATGAGCATCCGCAGCCGCATCAGCATCCCCGGCGGCACCTGCGAGTTCGACCTGCCGGCCTACTACGCCTGGCAGCAGCACCCGGCCACGCGCCGCCGTGAAGACCTGCAGGGCTGGATCGCCACCCTGCTGCCGCTGGCGCAGGCGCTGCAGGTGCTGCTGGGCCTGCTGCGCGACAGCGGCTCGCCGCAGCGCATGGTGGCCCCCGGCGGCCAGTACCAGCAGGGCCTTCAGCCGGCGGGCGCGGCCGCGGCCAATGGCCCCAAGGTCTACCAGCTGTTGCGCGTGCGCGTCGATGCCGAGGACGGCCTGGTGCCCGAGATCACCGGCCACCGGCTGATGGTCTCCATCCGCTTCATGCGGCCCGACGCCGAGGGCCGCCTGCGCCCGGCCGGCAGCGACTGCCGCTTCGAGCTGGCCCTCTGCGCATGACGGCGGCGCCGCGCAGCGGCGGCGCCGGCGAGCGCCGCGTCACCTGCCCGCACTGCCGCGGCAACGCGGTGTACGGGCCGTCCAACCCCTGGCGCCCATTCTGCAGCGAGCGCTGCCGCAACGGCGACCTCGGCGACTGGGCCTCCGAGCGCTTCCGCCTGCCGGCCGAGGCGCCGCCCGACGGCCAGCTGCCGCCCGAGGCGCCGTGAGCGCGCCGGGCCGCTCCCCAGCGCCCGGCCCGGCGTGCGCAGCACGAAGGGCTGTCCGATGAACGTGCTGGCCGGCGCCGCGCTCACGCCCGAGGGCTGGCGCAGCGGGCCGGTGCGCGTGGGCGCCGATGGCCGCATCGAGGCCGTCGAGGGCACCTTGCTCACCGAGGCCCAGGTGCGCCAGGGCCCCTGCCTGCTGCCCGGCTTCGTGGACCTGCACGTGCACGGCGGCGGCGGCGCCGACACCATGGAAGGCGGCGAGGCCGTGGCCACGCTGGCGCGCACGCACGCGCGCCACGGCACCACGGCGCTGCTGGCCACCACGATGACGGCCCCGCGCGCCGAGATCGAGGCCGCGCTGCGCGCCCTGGCCCCGCACGTGGCCACGCGACCGGGCCAGGGCGCGCGCGTGCTGGGCGTGCACCTCGAGGGCCCGTACATCAACCGCGAGCGCCTGGGCGCGCAGCCCGACTTCGCCACCACGGCCACGCTGGACGAGGTGCTGGCGCTGCATGCGCTGGCGCCGATCCGCCTGGTGACGATCGCGCCCGAGCTGCCCGGCCACCTCGAACTCATCGTCGCGCTGCGCGGCCGCGGCTTCGTCGTGCAGATCGGCCACTCGGCTGCGCGCTACGAGGACGGCGTGGCCGCGCTGGCCGCCGGCGCCACGGGCTTCACGCACCTGTTCAACGCCATGACCGGCCTGCACCACCGCGAGCCCGGCCTGGCCGGCGCGGCGCTGGCGCACGCCGAGCGCGCCGAGCTCATCGCCGACGGCCTGCACGTGCACGAGGGCGCTGTCCGCGTGGCGCTGCGCTGCATCCCGGGCCTGTACTGCGTGACCGACGCCACCGCGGCCGCCGGCATGCCCGACGGCGAGTACCGGCTGGGCCGCCACACCGTCTTCCACTGCCTGGGCGCCGTGCGCCTGCCCGACGGCACGCTGGCCGGCAGCGCGCTGACCATGGACCGCGCGCTGCAGCGCCTGCTGCAGCTGGGCCTGCCGCTGGCCGAGGCCTCGGCGCGCACGGCCACGCTGGCGGCGCAGCACCTGGGCCTGGCCGACCGCGGCGTGCTCGCCCCGGGCGCCTGGGCCGACGTGGTGCAGGTGGACGGCGCCAGCGGCGCGCTTCAGCGTGTGTGGGTGGAGGGCGAGGCCATCGCGCGCTGAGCCGGCGTGCTCAGCGTGCGCAGAAAGGCCTCGAGGTCCGCCGCCTGCCGCGGCGACAGGTTCAGCCGCCGCAGGATGCGCTCACCGTCGGCGTGCAGGCGGTCCTCGTCGAGCAGGCTGTAGTGGCGCACCACCGCGCCCAGCGTGGCCGCGCTGCCGTCGTGCCAGTAGGGCGCGGTGTGCACCAGCTGGCGCAGCCCGGGCACGCGGAATTCGCCGAAGTGCCGCGGCTCCATCGTGAGCTGCCTCGTGAGCAGCGCGCGCGGGTCGGCGGCGGCGTCGCCGTCGTGGTGCGGGCCCAGGCGCGTGAGGCGGCTGCGCTGCAGCGCCAGCAGGCCGGCGTGGCGGCCGCTGTCGACGCCGCCGCCCTGGGCCGCCGGCACGAAGAAGGGCACGCCGACATCACCGAACTCGCCGTTGGAAAAGCGCGGTCCGCTGTGGCAGACGCTGCAGCGCGCCTCGCCCACGAAGAGGCGCAGGCCGCGCTGCGCCGCCAGCGGGTACTGCGCAGCGGCCTGGGTGTCGCCGCGCGCCAGGGCATCGCGGAAGTCGTCGAAGGCCGTGCGCGGCGACACCAGCGTGGCCTGCCACGCCGCCAGCGCCTTGGCCAGGCCGACGACCACGGCCTCGTCGTCGGCCGGGATCTCGCGCCCGTGGGCGCGCCGCCAGCCGGCGGCGAGGTCGGGCGCCGCGCGCACGCGCGCGGCCAGCGCCGGCACGGTGTGCGCCATCTCGCCCGTGGCCAGCAGGGGCACCATCGAGGCCGCCCACAGCGAATCGGTGGCGCCGCCCCAGCCGAACCAGCGCTGCTGTGCCACGTCCCAGAGCGTGGGCGTGTTGCGCGGGCCCTCGCCCTGGCGCGCCCGCGCCGTGGGGCGGCGGTCGCTGAAGCCGGTGGCCGGCACGTGGCAGCTGGCGCAGGCCACGCGGCCGTCGGCCGAGAGCCGGCGGTCGTGGAACAGGCGGCGGCCGAAGGCCACGGCCTCGGGCCGGCCCTCCAGCGCGTTGGCGGGGTCGCGCACGGGCGGCGGCGGCCAGGGGCCGTGCGACTGGATGGCCGCGCGCTCGTCGGCCGAGAAGTCCAGCAGGCGCGGCGCGGCCGCGGCCACCGCCCCCGCGGCGGCCAGCAGCAGGCCGATGGCGGCGCGGCGCATGGGCCTCAGCGCAGCGTCACCGACTGCACGAGGCGGCGCTCCTGGCCGTCCACGCGCGCCACGAGCAGCAGCTCCCAGCGGCCGGGCATGTGCCAGAGCAGGCCGTCGGCCGTCCAGGCGCCGGGGCCGGTGGCCTGCAGGCGCGGGCGGTAGTTCATGCCGTGGCGGTGCTCGGGCATGGTGGCGTCCACGCGCAGCAGCTCGGCGCGCGCCGGGCACAGCGTGATGCGCAGGGCGAAGGGCCTGGACACCGCCAGCGCCGGCTCGGCGCGCCAGGTGGCGCGCAGGCCCGGCTGCTCGATGACGGCAGCGCCGGCCTCGGGCGCGGGGCAGTCGGCCGCGGGCGGGGGCGCCATCTGCGCGGCCGCCACGCCGCCGGCCAGGCCCAGGGCGGCGAGCCAGGCCTTCACCGCGCCACCAGCGGCGGCAGCGCGGCCAGCAGCGCCTCGCCGTTTTTCCACGCGATGCGCTCGGCCACGTCGGCCGGCAGCGTGGCCAGCCACTCGCGCGACCAGCGCGCGTGCTCGCCCACGTAGTACCAGCGCTCGGGCGTGAAGGTGTCGGTGCCCAGCAGCACGCGGTCGGGGAAGGCCGTGAACAGGGCGCGCCAGCCAGGGTCGACCGCGCTGCCGCTGGCGTGATCGCTGCGGAAGGCCAGGTCCACCCACAGGCGCCGGTGGCGGCCCAGCATCGCGGCCACGCGGTCGGGCGCGTCGAAGCCGGCGTGCGCCCACAGGATGCGCGCCTCGGGCCACTGCGCGAACTGCCGCTCCACGGCCTCGGCGTCGGAGTGCGAGTGCAGCAGCAGCCCGCGCTCGCGCGCCAGCTGCACCACGCGGCGCATGACGGCGCCGTCGGCATCGGCGCCGAACACGTGGTACTCGCCCAGGCCGACGTAGCGGTGCTTCGCGAGCCGCTCTTCCAGGTGGCCGACGATGGAGCGGTCGTGCACCCAGGTGCCGATCTCGCCGCGGCTGCGGTAGGGCCGCAGCACCGGCACCACGAGCTCGGGCGCCAGCGCGTGGAGCTTCTGCGTGCCCTCGTCGCTGCTGCTGGAGACCATGGCCTTCTTCAGGCCTGCGTCGCGCAGCAGCGCCACCGCCTGCGGCGGCGGGATGCGCTCCCAGGCGTCGTGGCTGTAGTGCAGGTGGGCGTCGAAGATGGGCAGCGGCGCCGCGCCCGCGCCGCGCACAGGCACCAGCGCGGGCAGCAGCGCACCGGCGGCCAGCAGCCGGCGCCGGGTGATCGCCGCCGCCGCCATCACTCCACCTTGCCGATGCGGCGCACGGCCTCGACCATGAGCTTCGCGTCGGCGTCCCAGTAGGCCTGGAACTCGGGCGCGTCGAGGTATTCGATGGGGCTGCCGGCGCGCGTGATGGTCTGCACCACGGCGGGGTCGGCCGCGGCCTTGCGCGCGGCGGCGCGCAGGCGCTGCACGATGGCCTCGGGCGTGCCCGCGGGCGCGAACAGCGCCGACCACTGCGCGAACTGCACCGGGAAGCCCGCGTCCTTGAGCGCCGGCAGCTCGGGCAGGGCCTGCAGCGGCTTGTCGCCCCAGTGCGCCAGCGCGCGCAGGCGGCCGGAGCGGATGTGCTGGAGCACGCTGGCCGGCCCGGTGGACAGCGCGTCCACCTGCCCGCCCAGCAGCGCCTGCACCGCCGGGCCCGCGCCGCTGTACGGGATGTGCACGAGGCTGAAGCCGGCGCGCGCCTTGAGCATCTCCATCGGCACGTGCATGGTGCCGTAGTTGCCCGAGCTGCCGTAGTTGAAGCGGCCGGGCTGCGCCTTCAGGCCGGCGATGAACTCCGGCAGCGTCTTCCAGGGCGAATCGGCGCGCACCACCAGCACCGTGGGGTCGGCCGTGAAGCGCGCGATGGGCTTGAACTGGTCGAGCCGGTACTGCCCCGGGCGGCCCAGGATGCGGTCGGCCTCGGGCAGGATGGAGATGGAGCTCAGGCTCATGAGCAGCGTGTAGCCGTCGGCCGGCGCGCGCGCCGCGGCGCCGATGCCGGTGGCACCGCCGGCGCCGGCGCGGTTCTCCACCAGCACCTGCTGGCCCAGCTCGCGCGCCAGCGCCTCGGCCACGGGGCGGGCCACGGTGTCGGCCACGCCGCCCGGCGGGAAGGGCACGATCATCGTGATGGGCTTGCTGGGCCAGGCGTCCTGGGCCCAGGCCGGCAGGCTGGCCAGGCTCGTGGCGGCGGCAGCGGCCAGGGCCTGGCGGCGGGTGAAGCGGGGGGCTGTCATGGGGTGTCTCCGGTTGTTGTTGTCGGGAGCGGGGTGGCGTCAGGCCGCCACGATCGGGTTCTCGAGCACGCCGAGGCCGTCGATCTCGATGCGCACCACGTCGCCCGCGGCCAGCCAGCGCGGCGGGCTCAGGCCCATGCCCACGCCGGCCGGCGTGCCGGTGGCGATGACGTCGCCCGGCAGCAGGGTGATGCCGCGCGAGACGGTCTCGATCAGCGTCGGGATGTCGAAGATCAGGTCGGTGGTGCGCGCGTCCTGGCGCGGCTCGCCGTTGACCCAGCAGCGCACGCGGGTGTCGGTGCCGTCGAGCTCGTCGGCGGTCACGATCCACGGGCCCATGGGGCAGAACGTGTCGAAGCTCTTGCCCAGGTCCCACTGCTGGTGGCGCATCTGTACGTCGCGGGCCGTCACGTCGTTGACGATGGTCCAGCCGAAGACGTGGCCCAGGGCCTCGGCGCGGCCGATGTTGCGGCCGCCGCGGCCGATGACGATGGCCAGCTCGGCCTCGTAGTCGATCTGCGTGGACACGGCCTCGCCGGGCAGGTGCACGGCGTCGCCCGGGCCGACCACGCATTCCGGCACCTTGGTGAAGACGATGGGCCACTGGTCGGTGGCCTGCGGGCTGTTCTTGAAGACGGTGTCGCGCAGCTCCTTGGCGTGCGCGTGGTAGTTGCGGCCCACGCACCAGAGGTTGCGGCGCGGCCTCGGCAGCGGGGCGCGCAGCTGCACCGCGGCCAGCGGCAGGGGCTCGCCGCGCAGCGCGGGCAGCGGCTGGCCGGCCGCGGCGGCCTCGATGAGCGGCAAGGCGCCGGCCGGGCCGGCGTCGATGGCGAAGGCGGTGACCGAGCGGCCGTCGGCCGCGACCTGGCCGACGTGCAGCCGGCCCTCGTGGGTGTAGGTGGCGATGCGCATGCGGCCGACGGTAGCGCCCCGCCCGGCCGCCCACCACCCGGGCCAGCCAGGGCCCGGCGGCCCGGCGGGGATTGCGCGTGGGGGCTCTTGAACCGTCACGACCCAACCCTATAATCCGCTTGCTAGCACTCACCAAAGCCGAGTGCTAACGAAGGCAACAGGGTCCCGCGCCCGGCCTTCCTGTCTTGTCAGCGGGCACTGACTTCCAGCGCCCGCCCCACAAAGCCCCAAGGAGATCGTATGAAGCTGCGTCCGTTGCACGACCGCGTGATCGTGAAGCGTCTCGAGAACGAAACCAAGACCGCCTCGGGCATCGTCATCCCCGACAACGCCGCCGAGAAGCCCGACCAGGGCGAGGTGCTGGCCGTCGGCCCGGGCAAGCGCAACGACAAGGGTGACTTCGTCGCCCTGAACATCAAGGTCGGTGACCGCGTGCTGTTCGGCAAGTACAGCGGCCAGACCGTCAAGGTCGAAGGCGACGAGCTGCTCGTGATGCGCGAAGAAGACCTCTTCGCCGTCGTCGAGAAGTAATCCGCCCGTCCCGATTCATCCAGATTTCCGGAGATAGAAGCAAATGGCTGCTAAAGAAGTTGTTTTCGGCGGTGACGCCCGTGCCCGCCTGGTCGAGGGCGTCAACGTCCTGGCCAACGCCGTCAAGGTGACCCTGGGCCCCAAGGGCCGCAACGTCGTGCTCGAGCGCTCGTTCGGCGCCCCCACCGTCACCAAGGACGGTGTCTCGGTCGCCAAGGAGATCGAGCTCAAGGACAAGCTCCAGAACATGGGCGCGCAGATGGTCAAGGAAGTCGCTTCCAAGACCAGCGACAACGCCGGTGACGGCACCACCACCGCCACCGTGCTGGCCCAGGCCATCGTGCGCGAAGGCTTCAAGTACGTGGCCGCCGGCCTGAACCCCATGGACCTCAAGCGCGGCATCGACAAGGCCGTCGCCGCCCTGGTCGAGGAGCTCAAGAAGGCCAGCAAGCCCACGACCACCAGCAAGGAAATCGCCCAGGTCGGCAGCATCTCCGCCAACAGCGACGAGTCCATCGGCCAGATCATCGCCAGCGCGATGGACAAGGTCGGCAAGGAAGGCGTGATCACCGTCGAGGACGGCAAGAGCCTGGACAACGAGCTCGACATCGTCGAGGGCATGCAGTTCGACCGCGGCTACCTGTCGCCCTACTTCATCAACAACCCCGAGAAGCAGGTTGCCCTCCTGGACAACCCCTTCGTGCTGCTCTACGACAAGAAGATCAGCAACATCCGTGACCTGCTGCCCGTGCTGGAGCAGGTGGCCAAGGCCGGCCGTCCGCTGCTGATCATCGCCGAAGAGGTCGAGGGCGAGGCCCTGGCCACGCTGGTGGTCAACACCATCCGCGGCATCCTGAAGGTCGTGGCCGTCAAGGCGCCGGGCTTCGGTGACCGCCGCAAGGCCATGCTGGAAGACATCGCCATCCTGACGGGCGGCAAGGTCATCGCCGAGGAAGTGGGCCTGACGCTCGAGAAGGCCACCCTGGCCGACCTGGGCAGCGCCAAGCGCGTCGAAGTCGCCAAGGAGAACACCACGATCATCGACGGCGCCGGTGCGGCCGCCGACATCGAGGCGCGCGTCAAGCAGATCCGCGTCCAGATCGAGGAAGCCACCAGCGACTACGACCGCGAGAAGCTGCAGGAGCGCGTGGCCAAGCTGGCCGGCGGCGTGGCCGTCATCAAGGTCGGTGCCGCCACCGAAGTCGAGATGAAGGAGAAGAAGGCCCGCGTGGAAGACGCGCTGCACGCCACCCGTGCCGCCGTCGAAGAGGGCATCGTGGCCGGTGGTGGCGTGGCGCTGCTGCGCGCCCGCCAGGCCGTGGGCACGGTCAAGGGCGACAACGCCGACCAGGAAGCCGGCATCCGCCTCGTGCTCAAGGCCATCGAGGCCCCGCTGCGCGAGATCGTCTACAACGCCGGCGGCGAGCCGAGCGTGGTGGTCAACGCCGTGCTGGCCGGCAAGGGCAACTACGGCTTCAACGCCGCCAACGACACCTACGGCGACATGATCGAGATGGGCATCCTGGATCCCACCAAGGTCACCCGCACCGCGCTGCAGAACGCCGCCTCGGTGGCCAGCCTGATCCTGACCACCGAGTGCATGGTCGCCGAGGCCCCCAAGGAAGAAGCCCCGGCCCCGGCCGGCGGCGGCATGGGTGGCATGGGCGGCATGGGCATGGACATGTAAGTCCTCGCCCGAGGCACCTGCTCTCCCCGAGGCCCGCGCCATCTGGCGCGGGCCTTTTTTCATGGGCGGCCGCGGCGTCTGGCCCGGATCCCGGCACCTGTTCGTGCGATCGCCGGCGGCCCCGGGCGGACAGAATCCGCGCCACCATGAGCCTGCCCGCGCCATCGCCGCTGTTCCAGCAGTTCGTCGAGGACGAGCTGCTGCGCGCGCCGATGCTCTTCGACCAGGTGGTCGACGCCGTCGTCGACGGCGAGCGGCGCCGGCTCGCGCACCTGCACGGCGCGCAGCGCAACGCCATCGGCGAGATGCTGCAGGCCGTGGCCGTGCAGCGCCTGCGCCAGGGCGACTACTTCCTGCGCAGCCTGCGCGAGCAGGTGCAGGCCGAGCTGCGGCGCGGCCGCCGCGCCGACACCGGCGCCCACGCGAGCCTGGCCCGCCCGCGGGTGCAGGCGCTGGCCCTGGTCGACGAGGACGAGGTCGCCATCGAGGTCGAGCTCTCGCACACCATCGAGCTCGTCAAGAGCACGGCCGAGTACGAGCTCCGCGAGCTGCAGACCTTCGTGGCCGCGATGGTCGGCGACCTCGACATGGCGCAGGACCACAACCCCTTCCGCCCGGCGGCCTTCGCGCGCGCCACCTGGGCCGCCGCGCAGGCGCTGCCGCTGTCGCGCGGGCACCAGATCGCCTTCATGCGGCAGTGCGCCGAGCCGCTGGCGCAGCTGCTGCGCACGAGCTACGCCGCGTCGGCCTCGCGCCTGGAAAGCCAGGGCGTGGAGCCGGCGGCCTACCGGACGCTGATCCTGCCCTCGGGCTCGCGCCGCGGCGGGCGCTCGGTGCTCTCGACCTTCAGCCCCGACCTGCAGCGCATGCGCGAGACCATGCCGGCGCCGCTGGACAAGCCGGCCGCACCCGCCCCGGCGGTCGCCCCGGCGCGCGCGCCGGCGCCACCGCGCCCGGGCACCGCGCCGCCGGAACGCTGGACCGACATCGCACGCGGTGCGACGCAGCGCGCCGACCGCCAGGCCGTCGAGCTCGTGAGCCGGCTCTTCGAGGCCATGGTCGGCGACCGCCGCCTGCCGCAGGACGTGGTGCTGCTGATCTCGCGCCTGCACGGCCCGGCGATGCGCCTGGCGGTGCGCGACCGCAGCCTGCTCGACCACGACACGCACCCGCTGTGGCGCTTCCTGAACCAGCTCGCCTTCAACGCCGGCATGGCGCCGGAGGCCGAGGACCCCGAGCGCCAGGCCCTGCTGCGCACGGCGCAGGCCACCATCGACCAGCTCGCCAGCGAGCCGGTGCAGCACGCCGGCCTCTACCGCTGGGCCTGGGAGCGGCTCGAGGTGTTCCTCGGCAAGCGGCTGCAGCGCCGCCAGGCCCTGCTGGCCACGCAGATCGCGGTGCTGCAGAAGGCCGACGCCCAGCGCCTGGCCGGCCACCTGCCGCACGAGACGGCCCCCAGCACCTTCGGCGGCGCGCTCGATGCGCACCACCTCGACACCGTGCCGGCGGAGTTCATCGACACCAACGTCCTGGCCCAGCCCAGCGGCCACACCGAGGCCGAGGCCTGGCTGGCCGGCCTGGCCGTGGGCGAGTGGGTGCGCGTGTTCCTCAACGGCCGCTGGCTGCAGGCGCAGCTGCTGTGGCTGGGTGAAGACCGCCACACCCTGCTGTTCGGCGACGGCGCCAGCGACGAGACCTGGGCCGTGCGCGCCCGTGCGCTGCTGCGCCTGCACGCCCACGGCCTCGTGAAGACGCTGCGCGTGCGCTCGCTGGTGGGCAGCGCGGCGCAGCGCGTGCAGCAGGACGTGGCCGCCGAGTCGGCCGCCTGATCAGGGCGCGGCCAGCAGCCCGGCGATCGTGTCGGCCACCAGGGCCGGCTGCTCGTGCACCAGCCAGTGCGTGCCCTCGGGCACGCGGCGCAGCTCGAGCTGCGGCACCCAGCGCTCCAGGCCGCGCAGCAGGCCCGGGCGCAGGGCCACGTCGCGCTCGCCCCACAGCACGGTGGTGGGCACGCGCACGGTCACGGCCTCGTCGGGCAGCTCCACGCGCCGCAGCGCGTCGTCGCCCGGCACGGCCGGGCGCAGCGGCGAGGCACGGTACCAGTTGAGCATGGGGTCGAGGCCGCGGCCGCCGTTGCGCCAGGCCTCGCGGTAGCGCTCGCGCATGGGCGCGTCGAGCCAGGCGGCGTCGCCGAAGAAGGGCCAGAGGCGGCGGAAGTCGTCGTCGGCCAGCAGCGCCGCGGCGTCGGGCCGCACGAGGAAGTTCATGTAGGCGCTGGCCGCCTGCTGGTCGGCGTCGTCGCGCAGTTCGCGCAGGAACGTCGCCGGATGCGGGGAGTTCACGATGAGAAGCCGGCGGATGAGATCGGGCCGCTGCGCCGCCAGGTTCCAGGCCACGGCGCCGCCCCAGTCGTGCGCCACCAGCAGCGGCAGCGGCGCCCCGAGCTGCTCGATGAGCGCGACGAGGTCGCCCACGAGGTGGCGCGCGCGGTAGGCGGCCTCGCCCGCCGGCGCCGAGCTGCCGGGGTAGCCCCGCTGGTTGGGCGCCAGCGCGGCGTGGCGCGGGGCCAGGCGCTCGAGCACGCCGTCCCAGGCGAAGGCGGCCTCCGGAAAGCCGTGCAGCAGCAGCGCCTGCACGGGCCCCTGGCCGACGGCGCGGCAGGCCAGCGTCACGCCGCCCGGCAGCGCCACGTCGTGGCGGCGGATGACCGCGGGGCCGCTCACGGCGTGGCGCCCCCCTCGGGCGCCGCCGGCGGCGGCGCGGCGGGCGCGCCGGCCACCGGCACCCAGCTGCGCAGGGCCTCGGCCACATCGGCCACGCCCTGCCCCGACAGCGCCGAGAAGGTGCTCACGCCGATGTCGGCGGCCTCGGTGCCGAGCTCGCCCAGCGCCTCGCCGGCCTCGCGCAGGGCCTTCTGGGCGTCGTTGCGGTTGAGCTTGTCGACCTTGGTCAGCAGCACCAGCAGCCGCACCTCGCCGTTGGCCACGCGCGGCGCCACGAGGGCCAGCAGGCGGCGGTCGAGGTCCGTGAGGCCCAGGCGCGAGTCGGCCAGCAGCACCACGCCGTGCAGGGCGCGGCGCAGCTCCAGGTACTGCGCCATCACCTCCTGCCAGCGCAGCTTGGCGGCGCGCTCCACGGCGGCATAGCCGTAGCCGGGCAGGTCGGCCAGGCGCGCCTCGGGGGCGTCGCGCGGGCCCAGGTCGAACAGGTTGATGTGCTGCGTACGCCCGGGCGTGCGCGAGGCGAAGGCCAGGCGCTTCTGCTGAGTGAGGCGGTTGATGGCGCTGCTCTTGCCGGCGTTGCTGCGGCCGACGAAGGCGATCTCGGGCAGGTCACCGGCGGGCAGCTGGTCGAGCTTGCTCGCGGTGGTCAGGAAGCGCGCCCCGTGCAGCCAGGCCAGCGCCGCGCGGGCCTCCGGGCTGGGCACGGCGGCCTTCGGGGGGGTGCCGGGGCGGGTGGCGGCGGCCGGGCCCTGACGCGGGCTTGGCGCGTTCACGGCGCCGGCGCGGGGGGCGCGAAAGGGCGGTGTCATGGTGCATTGTAAAATTCGTGGGTTTTGTCTGGCGCCCCGCCCCTGGCGGGCCCGTTTCCGGCGCCCGTTTCCGGCGTCCGAGTGCCCCCCGAGCCCTGCCGAAAGTCCCCCTGCATGAAGCTGCATTCCCTTGCTGTGTCGATGGCCGCCACGCTGGCGGCCCTGGCCCTGAACCTGCCGGCCCAGGCGGCGACCCCGGCACCCGCCTTCAAGCCCGACCTCGCGCGCGGCCAGCAGCTGGCCGCCGCCTGCATGGCCTGCCACACCGCCGACGGCACGCGCGGCGCGCCCGCCAACCCCATCCTGCAGGGCCAGCACCCCGAGTACCTGGTCAAGCAGCTGACGGAGTACAAGAGCGGCAAGCGCAAGAACGCCATCATGCAGGGCATGGCCGCGGCGCTGTCCGAAGAGGACATGAAGCACATCGCCGCCTTCTACGCGAGCAAGCCCACGCCCAAGGGCTTCGCCAGCAACAAGGACACCGTGGCCCAGGGCGAGGCCATCTGGCGCGGCGGCATCCCGGCCAAGGGCGTGCCGGCCTGCGCGGCCTGCCACGGCCCCACGGGCAGCGGCATGCCGGCGCAGTACCCCCGCATCGCCGGCCAGCACGCCGCCTACACCGAGGCCCAGATGAACGCCTTCCGCCTGGGCGAGCGCGCCAACAACGCGCAGATGATGACCATCGCCGGCAAGATGAACGAGCGCGAGATCAAGGCGGTGTCCGACTTCGCTGCCGGCCTGCGCTGAAGCGGGTCTGAAGCCATTCCCCGGGGGCCGGCCTTGCGCCGGCCTTTTGCTTTTTCGCACCCGGTGCAACGGGCGCGGCAACCCATAATCGCCGCATGGCTGTTTCCACCTCCGGCGTCGAGGTCCGCTCCGGCTCGCGCGCCCTGCGCGAGACCGTCGAGCTGGTCTCGTCGATGCGCTTCGCGATCTCGCTGCTGACGATCATCTGCATCGCCAGCGTCATCGGCACCGTCGTCAAGCAGAACGAGCCGGCGATCAACTACGTCAACCAGTTCGGCCCCTTCTGGGCCGAGGTGTTCGGCGCGATGCGGCTGCAGACCGTCTACAGCGCGCCCTGGTTCCTGCTGATCCTGGCCTTCCTGGTGCTGTCCACCAGCCTGTGCATCGCGCGCAACCTGCCCAAGATCGTCACCGACTGGAAGCAGTACAAGGAAGACATCCGCGAACGCAGCCTCGTGGCCTTCGCACACAGGGGCCAGGCCGCCGTGGCCGAGCCGCCCGAGCAGGCCCTGGCCCGCGTGAGCGGCCTGCTCGTGGCCCAGGGCTGGCACGCCAAGGTGCAGACGCGCGACAACGGCGTGATGATCGCCGCGCGCAAGGGCCGCCCCAACAAGATCGGCTACCTCGCCGCGCACTCGGCCATCGTGCTGGTGTGCATCGGCGGCCTGCTCGACGGCGACCTCATGGTGCGCGCGCAGATGGCGCTGCTGGGCAAGAGCGTGTTCGCCGGCGGCGGCATGATCCCCGACGTGCCCGAGCAGCACCGCCTGGGCGCCGACAACCCCACCTTCCGCGGCAACCTGTTCGTGCCCGAGGGCCTGAAGGCCGGCACGGCGGTGCTCAACATGCCCGGCGGCGTGGTGCTGCAGGACCTGCCCTTCGACGTCGAGCTCAAGCGCTTCATCGTCGAGTACTACCCCACGGGCATGCCGCGCCTGTTCGCCAGCGAGATCGTCGTGCACGACCGCGAGACGGGCGAGCAGATCGAGCACCGCGTGGAGGTCAACAAGCCCGCCTACCACCGCGGCATCGCCATCTACCAGAGCAGCTTCGACGACGGCGGCTCGGCCGTCACGCTGGAGGCGCTGCCGCTGGGCCCCGGCAAGCCCTTCGAGGTGAAGGGCACGATCGGCGGCGCCACGCAGCTGGTGAGCACGGGCCCCAACGGCGAGGAGAAGCAGACGCTGGAGTTCGCCACGCTGCGCGTGATCAACGTCGAGAACCTGGGCGTCGAGCCGGGCACCGACACGGCGGGCGCCGACGTGCGCCGCGTCGACCTCGTGCACTCGATCGACCAGCGCCTGGGCGCCGGCGACAAGACGGTGACCAAGCGCGAGCTCACCAACATCGGCCCCAGCATCACCTACCGCCTGCGCGACGCCGCCGGCCAGGCGCGCGAGTTCCAGAACTTCATGTCGCCCGTGGTGCTGGAGGGCAGCAACCTGTTCCTCTTCGGCATGCGCGAGACGCCGCAGGACGAGTTCCGCTACCTGCGCGTGCCGGCCGACGAGAACGGCCGCCTCGACGCCTGGCTGCGCCTGCGCGCCGCGCTCGACGACCCGGCCCAGCGCGAGCGCGCCGCGCGCCGCTACGTGGCCCTGGCCGCGCCGGCCGACCGCCCCGAGATGGCCGAGCAGCTGCTGGGCACGACGCGCCGCGTGCTGAGCCTGTTCGCGGGCCTGGAGCCCGGCAAGCTGCCGGCCACCGAGGGCGCCAAGGTCAGCGGCCTGCAGGCGCTGGCCGACTTCCTGGAGAGCAGCGTGCCCGAGTCCGACCGCGTGCGCGTGAGCGAGGTCATGCTGCGCATCCTGAACGGCTCGCTGTTCGAGCTCATGAACCTCACGCGCGAGGAAGCCGGCCTCAAGGCCCTGGTGCCCGGCGAGGAGGCCGAGCGCTTCATGACGCTGGCCGTGACCTCGCTGTCGGACAGCTACTTCTACCCCTCGCCGATGATCTTCCAGCTCAAGGACTTCAGGCAGGTGCAGGCCAGCGTGTTCCAGGTGGCGCGGGCGCCGGGGCAGACCATGGTCTACATCGGCTGCGCGCTGCTGATCGTGGGCGTGTTCGTCATGCTCTACGTGCGCGACCGCCGCCTGTGGGTGTGGCTGCAACCCGACCCGGACGCGCCGGCCGACGCCGCCCGCACCCGCATCACCACCGCCTTGTCGAGCACGCGCCGCACGCTCGACGGCGACCAGGAATTCGAGCGCCTGAAGAGCGCGCTGCTGAAGGAGACCGCCGCATGAACACGACGACGCTGATGCTCGGCAAGAGCGCCAACCCGCTGGCCACGCGCACGCCCTTCGACTGGATCTTCGCGCTCCTGGTGCTGGCGGGCACGGGCTACGCCTTCCACCGCTACGGCAGCCGGCTCGACGTCTACGAGACCTGGATCCTCGCCGGCACCGCGCCCAGCCTCATCGCCCTGGGCTGGTACTGGCGGCCGCTGCGCGCCCTGGGCCTGGGCGTGGGCGCGGCGGTGCTGGTCGCCATCGCGCTGTACGCGCGCACGACCGACGACTTCGGTGCCGACCTCGCCGCCGGCGAGAACGTCTTCCTGCTCAAGTACTTCCTGTCCAGCCAGAGCGCCATCCTGTGGATGAGCCTGCTGTTCTTCATGAGCACGGCGATGTACTGGATCGGCCTGCTCGCGCGCAAGGGCGCCGACGGCGGCGACAACACCGCGCTCAAGCTCGGCAGCGGCTTCGCCTGGGCGGCCGTGGTGATGGCGCTCATCGGCTCGCTCGTGCGCTGGTACGAGAGCCACCAGATCGGCAGCGGCATCGGCCACATCCCGGTGAGCAACCTCTACGAGGTGTTCATCATGTTCTGCTGGATGACGACGCTGTTCTACCTGTACTACGAGCAGCACTACCGCACGCGCGCCCTGGGCGCCTTCGCCATGCTCATCGTGAGCGCGGCGGTGGGCTTCCTGCTCTGGTACACGCTGGTGCGCGAGGCGCATGCCATCCAGCCGCTGGTGCCGGCGCTGCAGAGCTGGTGGATGAAGCTGCACGTGCCCGCCAACTTCGTGGGCTACGGCACCTTCGCCATCGCGGCCATGGTGGCCTTCGCCTACCTGATCAAGCAGCAGGCCACCGAGAAGCGCTGGTGGAAGCTGGCGCCGCTGTGGCTGCTGGGCGTGGTGCTGTGCTTCGAGCCCATGGTGTTCCGCCGCGGCGTCGACCCGCTGTCCACCTACTGGGCCATCTACTTCGGCATCAGCGCGCTGCTGGTGGCGGGCATCGTCTCGCTGCGCGGCCGCATCGCCGACAAGCTGCCGTCGTTCGAGGTGCTCGACGACGTCATGTACAAGGCCATCGCCATCGGCTTTGCCTTCTTCACCATCGCCACCATCCTGGGCGCGCTGTGGGCGGCCGAGGCCTGGGGCGGCTACTGGAGCTGGGACCCCAAGGAGACCTGGGCCCTGATCGTGTGGCTGAACTACGCCGCCTGGCTGCACATGCGCCTCATGAAGGGCCTGCGCGGCACGGTGAGCGCGTGGTGGGCGCTGGTGGGCCTGGCGGTCACGACCTTCGCCTTCCTGGGCGTGAACATGTTCCTGTCGGGCCTGCACAGCTACGGCGAGCTGTAACCCGCGCGCGGCGGGGAACGAATCGCTGGGCAACGGCTCCCAGGGCTCACCATGCACCTCATCCCCGACCGCGGCTTCCAGCACCCCGTGCCTTCCGAGATCACGCCGCGTGATCTCGCCCTCAACCGCCGCCAGTGGCTGGCCGCCGCCGGCGCCACGGCCGTGGCCCTGCCGGCCGCCGCGCAGACGGCACGGCCCGGCCGGCTGGCACCGCTGCCCGGCGCCCGCAGCAGCGTGCCCGGCGCCAGCACGGTCGAGAAGCTCACCGCCTACGCGGACGCGAGCACCTACAACAACTTCTACGAGTTCGGCACCGACAAGGCCGACCCCGCGCGCAATGCCCACACGCTGAAGACGCGCCCCTGGACGGTGGCCGTCGAGGGCGCAGTGGCCAAGCCCGGCCGCTTCGACATCGACACGCTGCTCAAGCTGGCGCCGATGGAGGAGCGCATCTACCGGCTGCGCTGCGTCGAGGGCTGGAGCATGGTCATCCCCTGGGTGGGCTGGTCGCTGTCGGAGCTGATCAGGCGCGTCGAGCCGACGGGCAACGCGAAGTTCGTGCAGTTCGTGACCCTGGCCGACCGCGCGCAGATGCCCGGCCTGCGCTCCAGCGTGCTCGACTGGCCCTACGTGGAGGCCCTGCGCCTGGACGAGGCGATGCACCCGCTCACGCTGCTGGCCTTCGGCATGTACGGCGAGGTGCTGCCCAACCAGAACGGCGCGCCGCTGCGCCTGGTGGTGCCCTGGAAGTACGGCTTCAAGAGCGGCAAGAGCCTGGTGGCCATCCGCTTCGTCGAGCGGCAGCCCAAGACGAGCTGGGAGCGCGCCGCGCCCGAGGAGTACGGCTTCTACTCCAACGTCAACCCGCGCGTGGACCACCCGCGCTGGACCCAGGCCACCGAGCGCCGCATCGGCGAGGACGGCGGCCTGTTCGCCAAGCGCCGGCCGACGCTGATGTTCAACGGCTACGAGCCGCAGGTGGGCCAGCTCTACGCCGGCATGGACCTCAAGAAGTTCTTCTGAGGCCGTGGCCGCGGCCCCTGCCGTGCAGCGGCTGCTGCTGCACCCGCTGGCCAAGCCGGCGGTGTTCCTGCTGGCGCTGGCCCCTTTCGGGGCCCTGCTGCACGGCGCCGTCACCAACACCCTGGGCGCCAACCCCGCCGAGGCGCTGATCCGCGGCACTGGCGACTGGACGCTGCGCTTCTTGTGCCTCGTGCTGGCCGTCACGCCCCTGCGCCAGGCGCTGGGCGTGCCGGCGCTGGCGCGCTTCCGGCGCCTGCTGGGCCTGTTCGCCTTCTTCTACGGGGTCGTGCACTTCCTGTGTTATGCCTGGCTCGACATGGGCCTGGACATCGCGCTCATCGTGCCCGACATCGCCAGGCGCAACTTCATCCTGGTGGGCACGGCGGCGCTGCTGCTGATGCTGCCGCTGGCCCTGACCTCGTTCAACCGCGCCATCCGCACGCTGGGCGCGGCGCGCTGGCAGGCGCTGCACCGCGCGGTGTACGCCGTGGCCGTGCTGGCGCTGCTGCACTTCTTCTGGATGCGCGCGGGCAAGAACGACTTCGCCGAGGTCGCCGTCTACGCCGCCCTCGTGGCCGTGCTGCTGGGCTGGCGCCTGTGGCACCGCCTGCGCCGGCCGGCGCGCGGCTGAGCGCGGGCTCAGCCCGCGCGCGGCAGCTCCACCCAGAAGCGGCTGCCCTGCCCGGGCACGCTGTCCACGCCGATGCGGCCGTTCATCATCTCCACGAGCCGGCGCGACAGCGCCAGCCCGATGCCGGTGCCCTCCACGGGCGACTGTGCCGCCCCCAGGCGCTCGAAGGGCACGAACAGGCGCGCCTGCTGCTCGGGCGAGAGGCCCGGCCCGGTGTCCTCGACGACGAGCCGCCAGTGCGCGCCGGCGGGCTCCAGCTGCACGGCCACGCGGCCGCCGCTGCGGTTGTACTTGACGGCGTTGGACAGCAGGTTCAGCAGCACCTGCTTGAGGCGGGTGCGGTCGGCCAGCGCCTGCTCATCGCCTGGCCCCGGCCCCTGCAGCGTGATGCCGCGGGCCTGGGCCTGGGGCTGCATCAGCGCCAGCGCATCGGCCACCAGCGGCTGCAGCCGCACGGGCTCGGGCCGCACGGCGAACTGCCCGGCCTCGATGCGCGAGAGGTCGAGCACGTCGTTGATCAGCGCCAGCAGGTGGCGGCCGGCCTCGAGGATCTGCTGCACCTGGCCGCGCGGCTTGGGATCGGCGAGGTCCAGCTCCAGCAGCTGGCCGAAGCCCAGGATGGCGTTGAGCGGCGTGCGCAGCTCGTGGCTCATGCGCGAGAGGAACTCGCTCTTGGCGCGGTTGGCGCGCTCGGCCTCGTCGCGCGCGTGCTCGAGCTCGGCCGTGCGCGCGAGCACGCGGCGCTCGAGCTCGTCGGCCAGCTGCTGCAGGGCGCGTGCGGCACGCCGGCGCTCGGTGACGTCGCGCACGATGATCTGGCTGGCCACCCCGTGCTCGTCGATGAAGGGCGCGGCCGTGACCTCGACCTCGACCTCGCTGCCGTCGAGCCGGATCAGGCGCTCCTCGATGGCCGGCACGGGCTTGAGCGTCTGCCGCAGGGTGGCGCGGCGGCGCAGCACCTCCTCGTGCAGCGAGGGGTGCACGCGGTCGAGCACGGGCGTGCCCAGCAGCTGCTCGGGCGATTCGGCCCGCAGCAGGCTCAGCGTGGCCGGGTTGACGTAGACGAAGCGGCCGTCGCGCACGAGGTAGATCGCGTCGGGCGAGGAGTCCACGAGCGATCGGTAGCGGCGCTCGTTGCGCTCCAGCGCACGCTGGCGCTGGTTGCTCTGCCACAGCAGCACGGCCACCGCGCTGCCGGCCGCCAGCAGCACGCCCAGCAGCGTGCCGAACAGCAGGCGCTCGCGCGCCCGGCCCTCGACCAGCGGCTGCAGAGCCTCGTCCTCGGCCAGGCCCACGGCCGCGATCAGCGGCGCGTCGGGCAGCCGCTTCCAGGCGTAGAGGCGCGTGATGCCGTCGACCTCGCCCGCCGCGCGGAACAGGCCGGCCGCGGCCTGCGGGTCGGTCAGGAACGGGCGGCCGGCCGGCACGCTGCGGCCCATGGCCTCGGCGTGCTGGCGGCCACGCGCCACGAAGGAGCCGCTGCGGTGCATGAGGGCGACCACGTCGCGCGGGCCCAGCGCATCGGACGCGAGCAGGCGCCCGAAATGCTCGGTGAGCACCGAGATGTTGAGGGCGCCGTCGAAGCGGCCGTCGCGCAGGATGGGGCGGTTGACGATCACCGTCCAGGCGCCGGCCAGCAGGCGCGAGCGCACGGCCTCGCCGACGTGCAGGCGGTCGCTGCCGGCGCGGTGCACGCTGAAGTGCTCGCGGTCGGCGACGTTCACGCTCTCGGCCACGCCCAGGCTGTTGTAGACGATGTTGCCCGCGGCATCGACCACCGTGACGTGGCTCACCGAGCCGGCCGGCAGCGCGGCCAGCAGGTCGCGCGCGATCGCGTCGAAACCCTGCGGGCGGGCCAGCCACTCGCGGCGCAGCTGCAGCAGCACGACGTCGATGCCGCCGAGCAGGGCCTCGACCTGGGCCGCGTGCACGTTGGCCAGCTGCTGGGCCCGTTGCTCGGCGCGCTGCAGGGCCTCGGCCTGCAGCGTCTGCTGCGCCCGCTCGGCCTGCAGCCACAGCAGGCCGGCCACCGCGCACACCAGCACCAGCAACACCACCACGAGCCGGCCCAGCAGGGGCCCGCCGCGCGGTTCGGGGCTGCTGGGGATCACGGTTGCCGACGGCGCCAGGACATGTTTCGAGTGTAGGCCGGCACCCCCGGCGGGCGGCTCCGCCACGGGCCCGCACGGCGCGGGCCCATGGGCGATGTGTCAACCTTGATTAACCCTTGTATATGTCAGCCCGTCTTGTCATCGGTCGCCACACGCCGCAGACTCCCTCCCTGGCCCCATCGCCCGAGGATCCCCATGAACCTGCCCATCGCCCTCACGCTGTTCGTCGCCACGGGCGCCCTGTTCGGGCTGCTCACGCACAGCCACCGCCACCTGTTCAGCGAAGGCCACACCAAGCGCAGCGCCGGCGACGAGACCGACCCCATGCAGGGCCGCTTCGCCTGGACGCTGCTGTGCACGGCGCTGTGGCCGCTGATGGCTATGACCGGGGTGTTCTCGTGGTGGGCCAAGCGCGGGCGTTGAGCCCACGCTGCAACGGTCGCGGGCGCTGAGCCCGCTCCGGCGCCCCGCGGCTCAGGCCCGCGCCAGCACCGGCGCCAGCGCGCGCCCGGTGTGCGTGCCGCGCGCCACCACGGTCTCGGGCGGGCCCTCGGCCACCAGCCGGCCGCCGGCGCTGCCACCCTCGGGGCCGAGGTCGATGACCCAGTCCGCCTCGGCCACGACGTCGAGGTCGTGCTCGATGACGACGACGCTGTGGCCGCCGTCCACGAGGCGGTGCAGCACCTGGATCAGGCGCTGCACGTCGGCCATGTGCAGGCCCACCGTGGGTTCGTCCAGCACATACAGCGTCTTCGGCGCGCGCTGGCCGCGCCGCGTGACGTCGTCGCGCACCTTGCTGAGCTCGGTCACGAGCTTGATGCGCTGCGCCTCGCCGCCGCTGAGCGTGGGGCTGGGCTGGCCCAGCGTGAGGTAGCCCAGGCCCACGTCCTGCAGCAGCTGCAGCGGGTGGGCGATGGCGGGCATGCTGGCGAAGAAGCCCACGGCCTCGTCCACCTCCATGCGCAGCACGTCGCCGATGCTCCGACCGCGCCAGGTGACGGCCAGGGTCTCGGGGTTGAAGCGCGCGCCGTGGCACACGTCGCAGGGCACCTTCACGTCGGGCAGGAAGCTCATCGCGATGGTGCGCAGGCCCTGGCCCTCGCAGGCCGGGCAGCGGCCGTCGCCGGTGTTGAAGCTGAAGCGCGCCGTGCCGTAGCCGCGCGCCTTGGCTTCGAGCGTCTCGGTGAAGAGCTTGCGGATGGCGTCCCAGAAGCCGATGTAGGTGGCCGGGCAGGAGCGCGGCGTCTTGCCGATGGGCGTCTGGTCGACCTCGAGCACGCGGTCGATGGCCTCGAAGCCGCTGAGCGCGCTGCAGCCCTGCAGAGGCGGCCGGCGGCCGGCCGCGGCGGCGTCGCGCCCGGCCTTGGTGGCCTGGTGGGCCACCTGCGCGGCCACGTTGGCGAGCAGCACCTCGCGCGCGAGCGTGCTCTTGCCGGAGCCGCTCACGCCCGTCACGGCCACCAGGCGGCCCAGGGGCACAGTGAGGTCCAGGCGCTGCAGGTTGTGCAGCGTGGCGCCCTGCAGGCGCAGCAGCGGCGTGTCGCCGGTGATCTCGCGCCGCGGCTTCAGCGGGTGCCTGAGCGGTGAGGCCAGCATGCGGCCCGTCACCGAGTCGGCGGCCTTCATGAGGTCGGCCGCCGTGCCCTGGGCGACCAGCCGGCCGCCGCGCACGCCGGCGCCGGGGCCGATGTCAATCAGGTGCTCGGCGCGGCGGATGGTGTCCTCGTCGTGCTCCACCACCACCAGCGTGTTGCCGCCTTCGGAGAGGCGCGCCAGCGCGTCGAGCAGGATGCCGTTGTCGCGCGGGTGCAGGCCGATGGTGGGCTCGTCGAGCACGTAGCACACGCCCTGCAGGTTGCTGCCCAGCTGCGCCGCCAGGCGGATGCGCTGCGCCTCGCCGCCGCTCAGCGTGGGCGCGGCGCGGTCCAGCGTCAGGTAGCCCAGGCCCACGTCGTGCAGGAACTGCAGGCGGCTCGCGATCTCGCTGACCACGTCGCGGGCGATGCCGGCGTCGCGGCCTTCCAGCTTGAGGCCCGCGACCCAGGCGCGCGCCTCGTGCACCGACAGGCGAGCGATGGCGTCGATGGGCTGGCTTTCAAACGTCACGGCGCGCGAGGCGGGGTTCAGGCGCGCGCCGTGGCAGTCCGGACACGGCTCGTCGACCAGGCCCTCGACCTCGGCCTCCTCCGACGGGAAGCTCATCTCGCGGCCCTGCGTGTCCTCGTCCTTCACGCTGTCGTCGAAGGCCTTGCGCTGCTCGCGCGTGAGCTTCAGGCCCGTGCCCACGCAGGTGGTGCACCAGCCGTGCTTGCTGTTGTAGCTGAACATGCGCGGGTCCAGCTCGGGGTAGCTGGTGCCGCACTCGGGGCAGGCGCGCTTGGTGCTGAAGACCTTGACCGTGCCCACGCCGGCGCCGGTGCCGCCGAAGTCCATGGCCACGGCCAGCTGGTCCAGCGGGCTCAGCAGGTGCACGACGCCGCGGCCGGCCTCCAGCGCCTGCTGCAGCAGCACGCGCAGCGCGGGCTCGTTGGCGGCGTCCACCACCACGTCGCCCACGGGCAGCTCGATGGTGTGTTCCTTGAAGCGGTCGATGCGCGGAAAGGGCTGCGTGGGCAGGAACTCGCCGTCCACGCGCAGGTGCGTGTGGCCGCGGGCGTGGGCCCACTTGGCGAGGTCCGTGTACACGCCCTTGCGGTTGACGACCAGCGGCGCCAGCAGGCCCACGTGCTGACCGGCATGGTCGCGCAGGATCTGGTGCGCGATGCTCTCGGCGCTCTGCGCCTTCACCGGCGCGCCGTCGTGCACGCAGTGCTGCAGGCCCAGCTTCACCCAGAGCAGGCGCAGGAAGTGCCAGACCTCGGTGGTCGTCGCCACCGTGCTCTTGCGGCCGCCTCGCGAGAGGCGCTGCTCGATGGCCACCGTGGGCGGGATGCCGTAGACGGCATCCACCTCCGGCCGCCCCGCCGGCTGCACGATGCTGCGGGCGTAGGCGTTGAGGCTCTCCAGGTAGCGCCGCTGGCCTTCGTTGAACAGGATGTCGAAGGCCAGCGTGCTCTTGCCCGAGCCGCTGACGCCGGTGACGACGTTGAACGTGCCACGCGGCACCTGCACGCTCAGCGACTTGAGGTTGTGCTCGCGCGCGTTGACGATGTGGATGGCATCGTCCGCGGCGGCGGCGCGGCGTTCGCGCACCACGGCCTGCAGCGGCCGCCCTTCCTCGGCCTTGGCCGCCGGCACCAGCCCCATCGCGCGCTCGTACTCGCGCAGCGCCTCGCCGGTGTGCGAGCTCGTGTGCGCCTTCACGTCCTCGGGCGTGCCGGTGCAGACGATGAGGCCGCCGGCCTCGCCGCCCTCGGGGCCCAGGTCCACGATCCAGTCGGCCGCGCGGATGACGTCGAGGTTGTGCTCGATGACCAGCAGCGAGTGCCCCGCCGCCAGCAGCTTGCGGAAGGCCCGCATGAGCTTGGCGATGTCGTCGAAGTGAAGGCCGGTGGTGGGCTCGTCGAACAGGAACAGCGTGCCGTGCTTGGCCACGCGCTGCGCCGGTGAGTTGGCGGCCTCGGCGAGGAAGCCGGCGAGCTTGAGGCGCTGCGCCTCGCCGCCGCTGAGCGTGGGCACGGGCTGGCCCAGTCGCACGTAGTCCAGGCCCACGTCGATGATGGGCTGCAGGCGCGCCACGACCTCGCGGTCGTTCTGGAACCAGTGCGCGGCCTCGGCCACCGTCAGCTCCAGCACGTCGGCGATGCTGAACTGGTGCGGCCCGCGCACCAGCTTCACGTCGAGCACGGGCGCACGGTAGCGCGTGCCGTCGCAGTCGGGGCAGCGCAGGTACACGTCGGAGAGGAACTGCATCTCCACGTGCTCGAAGCCGCTGCCGCCGCAGGTGGGGCAGCGGCCGTCGCCGGCGTTGAAGCTGAAGGTGCCGGCCGTGTAGCTGCGCTCGCGCGCCAGCGGCGCGTCGGCAAACAGCGTGCGCAGCGCATCAAAGGCGCCCACGTAGCTGGCCGGGTTGCTGCGCGCCGTCTTGCCGATGGGGCTCTGGTCCACGAACACGGCGTCGGCCAGCTGTTCGGCGCCGAGCAGGCGGTCGAAGGCGCCGGGCGCCTCGGTGGCCTTGCCGAAGTGGCGCGCCAGCGCGGGGTAGAGCACGTCCTGGATCAGGCTGCTCTTGCCGCTGCCGCTGACGCCCGTGACGCACACCAGGCGGTTGAGCGGCACCTCGAGGTTCACGCCCTGCAGGTTGTGCTCGCGCGCGCCTTCCAGCAGCAGCTTCGGCGTCGCCGGCTCCACGAGCTTGCGGAAGCCCGCCGACACCTGCTTGCGCGCGCCCAGGTAGGCGCCGGTGAGCGTGTCGGCCGCGCGCGCGGCCTCGGGCGTGCCGTCGAAGACGATCTGCCCGCCGCGCTCGCCCGGGCCCGGGCCCATGTCGATCAGGCGGTCGGCGGCCAGCATCACGGCCGGGTCGTGCTCGACGACGACCAGCGTGTTGCCCGCGTCGCGCAGCCGGTGCATGGCCTGCACGATGCGGTTCATGTCGCGCGGGTGCAGGCCGATGCTGGGCTCGTCCAGCACGAACATCGTGTTGACGAGGCTGGTGCCGAGCGCCGTGGTGAGGTTGATGCGCTGCACCTCGCCACCGCTGAGCGTGCGGCTCTGCCGGTCCAGCGTCAGGTAATGCAGGCCCACGTCGCACAGGTACTTCAGGCGCGTGCGGATCTCGTCAAGCAGCAGCTTCAGCGCCTCGTCGAGCATCGAGCTCGGCAGCGTCAGGCCGTCGAAGAAGCGGCGCAGGCGCTCGATGCTCAGCTGCATCAGGTCGTGCAGGCTCAGGCCCGGCAGCGCTTCCAGCTGCGCGCGCGACCAGCCCACGCCCACGGGCAGAAAGCGCTTCTCGCGCGGCAGCACGGCATCGGCATCGGCCGCGCTGCCCAGGCGCCACAAGAGCGCCTCGCGCTTGAGCCGCGCGCCGCCACAGGCGCCACAGGGCGTGTAGCTGCGGTACTTGGACAAGAGCACGCGGATGTGCATCTTGTAGGCCTTGCTCTCGAGGTACTCGAAGAAGCGCCGCACGCCGTACCACTGCGTGTTCCAGTTGCCCTTCCAGTTGGGCGTGCCCTCGATGACCCAGTCGCGCTGGGCTGGGGTGAGCTGGCCCCAGGGCGTGTCGCGCGGGATGCCGGCCTCGCCGGCGTACTTGACCAGGTCGTCCTGGCAGTCCTTCCAGGCCGGCGTCTGCATGGGCTTGATGGCGCCGTTGCGCAGCGTCTTGCGCGCGTCCGGGATCACGAGGCCCATGTCGACGCCGATCACGCGGCCGAAGCCGCGGCAGGCCTCGCAGGCGCCGTAGGCGCTGTTGAAGCTGAAGAGGGCCGGCTGCGGCTCGGCGTAGCGGATGTCGCTTTCGGGGCAGTGCAGGCCGGTGCTGTAGCGCCAGGGCTCCGCCGCATCCCCCGCGAACACGGTCAGCCGCCCGCCGCCCCGCTTGAGCGCCAGCTCGATGGCCTCGACCACGCGGATGGTCTCGATGCCGGCCATGCGGAAGCGGTCGGCCACCACGTCCAGCACCTTGCGGTTGCCCACCACGCGCTCGCCCTGCACGCGCGTGAAGCCGCTGGCCGCCAGCCACTGCTCCTGCTGCTCGGCGCTGGTGTCGGCCGGCAGCTCGGCCGGGAAGGTGAACACCAGGCGCGGGTCGCCCGCGGCCTCGGCGCGGGCCTTCAGGTCATCGAGGATGGTCTGCGGCGTGTCGTGCCGCACCGGCAGCGCCGTCTCGCGGTCGAACAGCTGCGCGGCGCGCGCGAACAGCAGCTTCAGGTGGTCGTTGAGCTCCGTCATCGTGCCCACCGTCGAGCGGCTGGTGCGCACGGGGTTGGTCTGGTCGATGGCGATGGCCGGCGGCACGCCCTCCACCTTGTCGACGGCCGGGCGGTCCATGCGGTCGAGGAACTGGCGCGCGTAGGCGCTGAAGGTCTCGACGTAGCGGCGCTGGCCCTCGGCGTACAGCGTGTCGAAGACGAGCGAGCTCTTGCCGCTGCCGCTGGGCCCCGTCACCACCGTGAGCTCGCCGGTGCGGATGTCCAGATCCAGGTTCTTCAGGTTGTGCTGTCGAGCACCACGGATGCGGATGACACCGGTTGACATGCGGGCCTTCGGTGGGGGAAGGCGGGGGATTCTAGGGAGAGCCCCGCCCGCGGCGGGCTGACGCGCGATTGACCCGCGGCCTGCGGACTGCGTCACGCCGCAGGCCCCGCCACCCCCGAGCCACGGGCTGGGCGCCGCGCGGGCCGCGCCGTGACACTGTCACCAATTGATACAAGCCCACCAGGGCCGGGAACGAGGGACGAGGGACCGATGGCGCAGCACGCGTTCATCGCCGCCGCGGCGTGCGTGGCGGCGCTGGGCCTGGCCGGCCGTGCCGGCGCACAGCCGGCACCGCTGGCCGGGCTGCAGCTGCAGGACCATCGCCTGCAGCCCCTGGGCGCGGCCCAGCTGGCGGGCCGGCCGGTGCTGCTGCACTTCGTGTTCGCGGGCTGCACGCGCGTGTGCCCGCTGCAGCTGCAGGAGCTGCGCCAGCTGCACGAGGCCCTGCCGCCCGCGGTGCGCGCGCGCGTGCGCTTCCTCTCGGTGACGGTGGACCCGCTGAGCGACACCCCCGCCACGCTGGCCGACTTCGCCCGCCGGCAGGGCACCGACCGCCCCGGCTGGCACTTCGTGAGCGGCGCCCCGGCCCAGGTGCACCGCCTGCTCGACCGCCTGCAGGCCTTCGACCCGCGCGCCACCGCGCCCGTGCCCGACGACCACCGCGACGCCCTCTACCTCTACGCGCCCGATGGCCGGCTGCTGCAGCGATTCCGCGGCACGCCGGTGGACCGTGTGCGCCTGGCCGACGAACTCACCCGACTGGCGCAGCCCGCGCCAGCCCCCCGGAGCCCCGCATGACCCGCACCCCCACCGGCCGCACGGGCCGCATCGGCCTGAGCCTCCTCACCCTGGCCCTGCTCGCCAGCTGCGGCGGGCAGCAGGACACGCCGGCCCCCGAGGCCAGCGCCACCGCGAGCGTCGTCACCGACGGCCGCAAGACGGCCCTGGCCGCCACCACGCGCCTGGCCGTGGCCCTGCCTACGGAAGCCGACCCGCTGCTGAGCGGCCTCACGATCCCCGCCGACGCCGCCACGCGCGGCGTCTGGGGCCCCGTGCAGAACTGGCCCATGAACGCCATCCACGCCGCGCTGCTGCCCGATGGCAAGGTGCTGAGCTACGGCGCGCCGCAGAACACCGACTCGCAGGACGGCCGCACCTTCAGCGTCTGGACGCCGTCGCTGGGCTTCGGCACCGGCGCGCACGCCACCAGCTTCGAGGCCGGGCGCGTGAACAGCTTCTGCAGCACCGCGGCCTGGCTGGGCGACGGCCGGCTGCTCATCAGCGGCGGCAACACGCCGCGCGGCAGCATGCTCTACACCAGCACCACGCTGAGCTCGGTGAACGACACCGCGCAGCTGGCCGATGACCGCTGGTACGCGACCATGCTCACGCTGCCCGATGGCCGCGCCGTGATGCTGGGCGGCATCGACCCGTACACGGAAGGCATGTATCAGAACCCCGACGCCGCCATCGCCAGCGGCCAGGTGTCGATGACGCCGGAGCTGTACACGCCGGGCACGGGCTGGCGCAGCCTCACGGGCGCCAGCAGCCGCCTGGCCTTCGGCCCCGACCACCTGCGCGCCAGCTACCCGCGCGCCTGGGTGGCGCCCAATGGCGAGATCTTCGGCATCAGCGCCGACCAGATGTGGTGGCTGGATGTCAGCGCGGGCGGCGGCGTGGGTGCGCTGCGCCCGGCCGGCACCTTCAAGGGCGCGCCCAGCGCCACGGCGCCGCTCAACGTGGGCGCCACCAACAGCGCCGTGATGTTCGCGCCCGGCCGCATCCTGCAGCTGGGCGGCAACGGCGGCTTCAACGGCGACGGCCTGCCGGCCAGCGACATGGCCACCGTCATCGACATCAACGGCGCCACGCCGGTGCTGACGGAGACCGCGCGCATGGGCGCGCCGCGGCGCTTCCCCAGCGCCACGGTGCTGCCCGACGGCCAGGTGCTCGTCACCGGCGGCACGCGCCGCGGCAACAACGGCGGCGCCGACGCCGTCTACGCCGCCGAGCGCTGGAACCCGGCCACCGGCACCTGGACGACGCTGGCCAGCGCGGCGCGCATCCGCGTCTACCACTCGGGCGCGCTGCTGCTGCCCAACGCCACGGTGCTGAGCCTGGGCGGCGGCACGCCGGGCCCCGTGTACAACCAGAACGTCGAGGTCTATTACCCGCCCTACCTGTTCCGCGCCACGGCCACGGGCTCGGAGCTGGCGCCGCGGCCGGTGATGACCGGCCTCAACGCCCGGGCCCACCGCCCCGGCGGCACGCTGCAGGTGGAGATGCTGGACAGCGCCCCGGTGGCGCGCCTGGTGCTCGTGAAGGGCGGCACCGTCACGCACTCGTTCAACAACGGCCAGCGCTTCGTGGAGCTGGCCTTCACGCAGCAGGCCGACCTGCTCACGGCCACGCTGCCGGCCAGCGGCAACACGCTGCCGCCGGGGCTGTGGCAGCTGTTCGCGATCGACGCCAACGGCGTGCCCTCGCGCGCCGCGCTCATCACCCTCAACCCGGGCGCCAGCACGCTGCCGCAGGGCACGCCGCTGGCCCTGGCCGCCACCCACGTGGCCGACAGCGCCATGGCCGTGGCCGCCGACGGCCTGGGCGTGCTGGGCGCCCTGCCCGGCCTGCCCAGCGAGGCGCAGGCCACCGCGGCCCGCCTGGTGGTGCGGCCCGGGCTGGCCGATGCCGCGTGCGTGTCGCTGGAGAGCAGCGCGCAGCCCGGGCGCTTCCTGCGCCACGCCGGCTACCGCGTGCAGCTGGCGGGCAACGACGGCAGCGACCTCTTCCGCAACGACGCCACCTTCTGCCCCGAGCCCGGCCTGGCCGGCCACAGCCTCACGCTGCGCTCGAAGAACTTCCCCACGCACGTGCTGCGCGAGCGCGACGGCCAGCTGTGGATCGACCCGCAGGCCGACGACACGCGCTTCCGCAACAGCGCCACCTGGGCCGTGCGCGCGCTGCCGCTGGGCACGGCCACGCCGCTGCCCACGCTGCCGCCGCTGCCCGCCGCGCCGCTGGCCGCGGGCACGGGCGTGGCGAGCTACACCCCGGGCCTGGAGGCCGCGGGCCTGAGCTTCAGCTGGAGCTTCGGCGACGGCAGCCCCGACACGCCCTTCAGCGCCAGCAGCGCCACGAGCAAGAGCTGGGCGGCGCCCGGCGTCTACACGGTCACGCTGACCGTGCGCAACGAGGCCGGCGACACCCGCCGCACGAGCTTCGTGCAGGCCGTGGTGGCCCCGGCCACGGCGGTGGCGGCGCGCAGCTCGTCGGCGATGCTGCTGGAGCCGCGCAGCGCTGGCGCCGCGCGGCTGTGGGTGCTCAACCCCGACCATGACAACGTCGCGGTGTTCGACAGCGCCACGATGGCGCGCACGGCCCTCGTCAACGTGGGCGCGGCGCCGCGCAGCATCGCGCGTGCACCCGATGGCACGCTGTGGGTGGTCAACCGCGACAGCGCCTCGATCAGCGTCATCGACCCCGCCACGCTGGCCGTGCTGCGCACCACGGCGCTGCCGCGCGCCTCGCAGCCGCAGGCCATCGTGTTCTCGCCCGACGGCAGCGCGGCCTGGGTGACGCTGGGCGCCGCGGCGCGCCTGCTGCGCCTGAACCCCGCCACCGGCGCGCAGACCGGTGCCTGGGCCACCGGCCCCGAGCCGCGTGGCCTGGCCGTCAGCGGCGACTCGGCGCGCCTGCTGGTGGCGCGCTTCATCACCGCGCCGCTGCCCGGCGAGGGCACGGCCACCGTCACCACCGCGGGCAACGTGGGCGGCGAGGTCTGGGTCTACAACACCGCCACCATGGCCGCGCCCGCCACCGTGTGGCTGCGCCACAGCGACCGCACCGACACCGAGATCCAGGGCAGCGGCATCCCCAACTACCTGGGGGCACCCGTGATCGCGCCCGACGGCCGCGCCGCCTGGGTGCCGAGCAAGCAGGACAACGTCAGGCGCGGCACCCTGCGCAACGGCGTCAACCTCGACTTCCAGAACACCGTGCGCGCCATCAGCTCGCGCATCGACCTGGCCGCGGCCACGCCCACCGAGGTGGCCGCCCTGCGCGCCGACCACGACAACGCCAGCCTGGCCAGTGCCGCGGTGTTCGACCCCACGGGCGCCTACCTCTTCGTGGCGCTGGAGACCTCGCGCCAGGTGGCCGTGCTGGATGCCGCGCGCGGCACCGAGCTCGTGCGCCTGGAGGCGCAGCTGGCGCCGCAGGCCCTGGCGGTGGCGGCCGACGGGCGCGCCCTGTTCGTGCAGAACCTCATGTCGCGCAGCGTCAGCCGCATCGACCTGACGCCGCTCATGCTGAACGGCAGCTTCGCGCTGCCGGCGGCCACGGTGGCCTCCAGCATCGCCACCGAGCGCCTGAGCGCCACGGTGCTGCGCGGCAAGCAGCTGTTCCACGACGCGCGCGACCCGCGCCTCGCGCGCGACAGCTACATGAGCTGCGCCAGCTGCCACAGCGACGGCTTCCACGACGGCCGCACCTGGGACCTCACCGGCCACGGCGAGGGCCTGCGCAACACCGCCAGCCTGCGCGGCCGCGCGGGCCTGGGCCAGGGCCGTCTGCACTGGACGCAGAACTTCGACGAGGTGCAGGACTTCGAGACGCAGATCCGCAACCTCGCCGGCGGCACCGGCCTGATGGCCGACGCGGCCTACTTCAGCGGCACGCGCGCGCAGCCGCTGGGCCTGGCCAAGGCCGGGCAGAGCGCGGACCTCGACGCGCTGGCGGCCTACGTGGGCTCGCTCAACAGCTTCGCGCCCAGCCCGGCGCGCAGCGCCACCGGCGCGCTGAGCGCGGCGGCCAGCGCGGGCCGCACGGTGTTCGTCAACCAGCAGTGCGCGGCCTGCCACGGCGGCGCGGCGTTCACGCGCAGCGCGGCCGACAACCGCTTCGACATCGGCACGCTCAAGCCCGCCAGCGGGCGGCGGCTGAACGGCACGCTGGACGGCATCGACATCCCCACGCTGCGCGACGTGGCCCACACCGGGCCCTACCTGCACGACGGCTCGGCGGCCTCGCTGGAGGCGGCCATCACGGCGCACGCCGGCGCGCTGATCGGCAGCACCGACCTCGCCAACCTCGCGCAGTACCTGCGCGAGATCGGCAACGAGGAAACCAGCGCGCCCGCACCGGCCACCAGCGGCGCCGGCCTCAAGGGCGACTACTACGCGGGGGCGGCCTCGTTCGGCGGCCGCCTGCTGCTGAGCCGCACCGAAGCGGTGGACTTCGACTGGGGCACGGGGCGGCCCGCCGTGGGCGTGCCGGCCGACGGCTTCACGGTGCGCTGGAGCGGCACCGTGACCGTGCCCACCACGGGCACGTACAACTTCCGCACCGTCTCGGACGACGGCGTGCGGCTGTGGGTGGGCGGCACGCAGCGCATCAACAACTGGACCGACCACGCGCCCACCACCAACACCAGCGCCAACATCAGCCTCACAGCCGGCCAGCGCGTGGCCGTGGTGCTGGAGTACTACGAGCGCGGCGGCGGTGCGCAGATCCGCCTGCAGTGGCGCGTGCCCGGCAGCAGCAGCTACGTGGCGGTGCCGGCCAGCCGGCTGAACCACTGAGGCCGGGTCGGGCGCACCGGCCCGGCGGCCTCAGGCCTCGCGGAACGGCAGCTCGCGGTGCCGCCGGCCCGTGAGCCGTGCCACGGCGTTGGCAAAGGCCGGCGCCAGCGGCGGCAGCGCGGGCTCGCCCATGCCCTTGGGCGGCTCGCTGCTGGGCACCACGTGCACCGCCACCGACGGCATCTGCGCGATGCGCGGCAGCGTGTACTGGTGGAAGTTGGCCTGCTCCACGCGGCCGTCCTTCAGCGTGATGGCGTGGCCGGGCAGCGTGGTGGCCAGGGCCATCAGCACCGAGCCCTGCACCTGCGCCTCGACGCTCTTGGGGTTGACGCAGAAGTTGCAGTGCACGCCGGCCGTCACCTTGGTGAGCACCGGCCGGCGCTCCTTGCCGCGGCCCTGCAGCCGCGCCTCCACGACGTAGGCCACCACCGACTCGAAGCTCTCGTGCAGCGCCACGCCCCAGGCCGTGCCCGCGGGCAGCTGGCGCCGGCCGTAGCCGCTGGCCTGCACGGCCAGCTGCAGCGCGGCGCGGTGGCGCGCCGTCTTGGCCTCGGTGCCCAGCAGGGCCATGCGGTAGGCCACGGGGTCCTGCTGGGTGGCCAGGGCGATCTCGTCGAGCAGCGTCTCCATCACGTAGGCCGTGTGCGTGCTGCCCACGGCGCGCCACCACAGCACGGGCACGTTCACCTGGGGGTGGTGAACGCCCAGGTTGAGCGGCAGCGAGTAGGGCTCGCGCAGGCCCTCGGTGGTGGTGACGTCCACGCCCTGCTTGACCATGAAGGCCTCGAAGGGCGAGCCGGCCAGGATGCTCTGGCTGACGACGCGGTGGTCCCAGGCCAGCACGCGGCCGGTGGCGTCGAAGCCGACCTCGGCGCGGTGCACGGTGAAGGGGCGGTAGTAGCCGGCGGTCATGTCGTCCTCGCGGCTCCACACCACCTTCACGGGCGCGCGGCGGCCTCGCTCGGCCAGGCCCCGGGCCACGGCGCAGGCCTCGCGCACCCACTCGCCACCCGGCGTGGCGCGGCGGCCGAAGCCGCCGCCGGCCATCATGACCACGATCTCCACCTGCTCGGGCTTGAGCCCCAGCACCGAGGCCGCGGCCGCGGCGTCCACGCCCGGCATCTGGGACGCGGCGTGGATCACCGCGCGGTCGGGCAGCAGGTCCACCGTGCAGGCCAGCGGCTCGAGCTGCGCGTGGTTGAGGTAGGGGAACACGTACTCGGCCACGATCTTGCGCGGCGCGCCGGCCAGCGGCGCGGTGTCGGCGCGCAGGTGCGGCTCGGGCGCCGGCGTGCCGGGCGTACGCGCCAGGCGCAGGTACTCGGCGCGCAGGGCCTCGGTGTCGGCGCGCGGCACCTCGGCCAGGGCCCAGTCGACCTTGAGCGCGTTGCGGCCCTGCTGCGCGGGCCAGTAGCCCTCGGCCACCACGGCCACGCCCTGGCCGCCGCGGTCCAGCGCCACGGGGAAGACCTCCACCACGCCCGGCAGGCGGCGCGCGGCCGCGGCGTCGAAGCCGGCCACGCGGCCGTTGAACACCGGGGGCCGCTGGATCACGGCCGTCAGCATGCCGGGCAGGCGCACGTCGATGCCGTAGGCCTGGGTGCCGTTGCTCTTGGCGGCGGCGACCGTCAGCGCCTGCGGCTTGCCAAGCAGGCGGAAGGCCGTCATGGGCTTGAGCACCACGGCCTCGGGCACGGGCTGGGCCATGGCGGCCTCGAAGAGCTCGCCGTAGCCGGCGCTGCGGCCGGCGCCCGACACCACGCCCAGCTCGGCCTTGAGCTGGCCCGCCGGCACGCCCCACTGCTGCGCCGCCGCGGCCAGCAGCATGGCCTTGGTGCGCGCGCCGAGCTCGCGGTACTGCGTGAAGCTGTTCTTGACGGAGTTGCTGCCGCCCGTGAGGTGCATGCCCATGGCGGGGTCGACATACGCACCCTGCTGGTTGCCGAAGCCGGTGCGCACGCGGGCCCAGTCGGCCTCGAGCTCCTCGGCGCAGGCCATGGCCAGCGCGGTCTCGATGCCCTGGCCCATGTCCATGCGGTTGCACAGCACGGTCACGGTGCCATCGCGCGCGATGGACACGAAGGCGCGCGGCTGCTCGGTGGGCCGGCTGCCGGGCCGGGCCGCGGGCTGGGCGCGGCCGGCCAGGGGCCAGAGGCCCAGGCCCAGCACGCCCCCCACGGTGGCGGTGGCGGCCAGAAAGCGGCGGCGCGGCAGCGCGGCGGCCGTGGCGCCGGCGGCCTGCTGGAGAAGGCGGTCGACGATCATGCGGCGCCCCCGTTCAGGCCAGCGACGCCGCGGCGTCGTGGATGGCGGCGCGGATGCGCTGGTAGGTGCCGCAGCGGCAGAGGTTGCCGGCCATGGCCTCGTCGATCTGCGCGTCGCTGGGCTTCTTCACGCGCGTGAGCAGCGCCGTGGCGCTCATGATCTGGCCGCTCTGGCAGTAGCCGCACTGCGCCACGTCGTGCTTGACCCAGGCCGCCTGCACGGCCGCGCCCACGCGGCCCGCGGCCACGCCCTCGATGGTGGTGACGGCGCCGCCGGCCGCCGCCGCCAGCGGCGTGACGCAGGCGCGCACGGGCGCGCCGCCCAGGTGCACGGTGCAGGCGCCGCACTGCGCCAGGCCGCAGCCGAACTTGGTGCCCGTGAGGCCGAGTTCGTCGCGCAGCACCCACAGCAGCGGCGTGCTGGGGTCGGACTTCGCGGTGGCCGGCTGGCCGTTGAGCTGGAGGGTGGTCATCGGTGTGGGGGCCCGCGGCGGGGCGGGCCGGGCAGGAAACGACAAGGGCCGGTTCTACCGGCCCTGGAGTGCCCCGTCAGCGGGGCGGGTCAGCCACCCGCGGCGTCAGTCGGGAATCGTCATCGTGCTGCCGCTGAGGGTGATGCGGTCGCCGGCCGGCGGGTTGGCGGCGATGGGCGGCACGTTGCTGGCCGCGATGGGGTTGGCGCCCACGGCCGCGGCGCCGCGCGGCGTGGTGCGCACCACCTGGCTGGGCGGCAGCGCGGTGCCGTTCCTCAGGTGCGCCCACATCGCGTCCATGGCGCGGTTGAAGTACAGGTGCAGCGGCACGAAGCGCGTGTCGTAGCCCGGGAACGGCAGGAAGGCGTCGAAGTGCTGCGCGTTCGTGACCTCGACGTAGCGCACGCGGCTGGCCGCGCCCTCCACCTGCGCGTTGCGCAGCACGTAGGGCCGCGAGCTGAAGTTGGGCGGCACCAGGGTGTCGTTGCGGCCGTGCACGATGATGGTCGGCTTGCCCCGCAGGTTGGCCGTTCGCTGCACGGCGGCGATGCCCTCCCGCACCGCGAGGCCCTGGGCGTCCAGGCCCAGCCACAGCGTGCGCAGGCAGGCCGCGCCGTCGGTGGCGAAGTCGGCCGCCCCCGTGCTGGGGCTCACGGCCGCCACGTGGTTGCGCGGGCCGCCCACGCTGTTGTTCCACACCAGCTGGATGGGCGCGCTCGGCGGCACGCCGTTGCCCAGGCCGAAGATGCCGGCGATGGCCGCCGGCGCCGCGGCCGTGGGCGCGCCCGTGCCGTCCACCGCCGCGAAGCTGTAGCCGCAGACGTTGTCGCGCACGCTGAAGCGGCCGTGGGCGTTGGCGTAGGTCACGGCGATGGCCGGGCTGGCGAACAGGTAGTGGCTGGCGTGCAGCAGGTCGGAGTCGGGCTCCCAGCCGTAGGCGCGCAGGCGGGCCAGCGCGTCGTCGGCCTGCTCCGCCGTGGTGGCGCCGTTGACGAGGCCGCGCGCCGCCAGCGCCGCGCAGCGGTTGGCCGCCACGAAGGCCGTGCCGCCGGTGTAGGCGAAGGGCGATCCCGCCGCGGCCGTGGCCAGCGCGGCGCAGGGCTGCAGCAGGTTGGCGTAGCTGAAGTAGTCGTAGAGCGGCTTGCTGCCGCCCGTGTAGACCGGCAGCGAGCCGCGCTGGATGCGCAGGTCGCTGGCGGGCGGCAGCTGGATGTTGGGCTCGCTCACGGCCACGCCGTCGATGAGGCCGGCCGTGTCGGCCTCGGCCGCGGCCAGGGCGGCCCCGGCGCCGTTGCTCACGCTCGACGCGATCACGGTGGTGTTGGCCGGCACGATCACCTTGGTGCGGCTGCCGTCGGGCAGCGCGGCGCCGAACTGCTGGTTGAGCACGTAGAACGCGAACTCCACGGCGTGCAGCGTCATCGTGCCCCAGTCGGCCTCGGGGTTGGCCTGCGAATGCGCATGCTTGACGGCGAAGCGGTTAGGCGTGGCGGCGTTGAAGGCCGCGAGCTCGGCGGGCGTGAGCGCGGCCGTGAAGTGGCTGTCGCTGCCCGCGGCCGCGGCCGTGGCGCGCGTGCCGTCGAAGCGGTTGACGGTGTCGTTCTGCAGGTCGTGCACGCCGTTGCCCGTGCCCTTGTCGGTGTAGGCCACGGCGCAGCCGCGCTTCAGGCCCCACTCGCCGGCCGAGCCGATGGCGCCGTAGACGCCGCGCGAGCCCGAGGACGCCGCCGTCACGATGCAGGGCGCGGCGGCGCTGAAGCCGGACGGGATCTGCACCATCATGGTCACGCCGCCGGGGCCGATGCCGATGTGCTCGCTGCCGGCGATCTTGCCGTCGCCGCTGCCCACGGTGCCGTCGGCCGCGACGTTGGGGCCGTACAGCGTGCCGAAGCCGCCGCCGGCGGTGGTGTCGACGATGGCGCGGTAGTTGGTGTGGATGGCCAGCCGGCGCAGCTCGGCCGCGGTGGGCGGGGCGCTGAGCGTGGGCGCGGTGGCGCTGGCGAGGCCGGCGCGGCCCAGGCCGGCGGTGAGCAGGTCGTCGCTGCTGCCGTCGTAGGCGGTGCTGCGCACGGCGCCCACCAGGAAGGCCGGCCGGGTGTTGACGGCGTAGTCGCCGGCACCGAGCGTGACCTCGGTGTCGTCGCCACAGGCCACCAGCAGGGTGGCGGCCAGGGCCAGGGCGGTGGGGCGGAACAGGCGGGGCATGGGGTTTCTCCTCACGGGGGCGGCTCTGACGGCCGTGGTCGGGGTGGATCTTGCCGCGCCGATGCTAGCCAGCGCGCCGGGTGGCCCCGGCCCACGTTCGTGGTGGCCGGCGCCGCCACAATCGCGGCCCCATGCAGGCGCCCCCACTGACCACCGTCGAGCTCTTCCTCATCGCCATGGCGGTGATCTTCGCCGTGCCCTACGCCCTCTGGCGCCTGGGCCGCACCGACTACTGGGCGCCGCTGGTGGTGGTGCAGATCATCACCGGCATCCTGCTCGGGCCCGGGCTGTTCGGCGCCGCCTTCCCCGAGGTCTACCGCGCCGTGTTCACGCCCGCCGTGGTGCAGGCCCTCAACGGCCTGGCGTGGTGGGCGGTGATGCTGTTCGTCTTCATCGCCGGCCTGGAGCTGGACCTGCGCCAGGCCTGGCGCCACCGCGGCGAGACCGCCGTGACGGCCGGCCTGGCCATGGTGGTGCCGATGGCGCTGGGCAGCGTCGTGGCGCTGGGCCTGCTGGCCCTGGGCGGCGCGGGCTGGATGGGCCCCAAGGCCCAGCACTGGCAGTTCGTGCTCGGCATCGGCATGGCCACGGCGGTGACGGCACTGCCCATCCTGATCCTGCTGATGGACAAGATGGCCATCCTGCGCCAGCCCCTGGGCCAGCGCATCCTGCGCTACGCGAGCCTGGACGACATCGTCATCTGGGCCGTGCTGGCCGCCATCCTGCTGGACTGGATGCGCATCGGCCGCCAGGGCCTGTTCATCGCGGCGTTCGCGCTCGCGGCCTGGGCCCTGCGGCGCTGGATGCCGCGCCTGGCCGAGCGCGACCGCTGGGCCGTGGCCCTGGTGTGGCTGGCGCTGGTGTCGCTGGGCGCGGACTGGTGCGGGCTGCACTTCATGGTCGGCGCCTTCCTGGCCGGCGCGGTGCTCGACGGCGAGTGGTTCGGCACCGAGCAGCTCGACAGCCTGCGCCACCACGTGCTGCTGGTGCTGATGCCGGTGTTCTTTCTCTCCACCGGGCTGCGCACCGAGTGGGGCCTGGGCGGCGTGGCGGTGTTCGGCGTGGCCGCGGCCCTGCTGGCGGCCGGCGTGGCGGGCAAGCTCGCGGGCGTGCACCTCGCGGGCCGCATCCTGGGCTGGGCGCCGGGCGAGGCCACGCTGGTGGGCTGGCTGCTGCAGACCAAGGCGCTGATCATGATCATCTTCGCCAACGTGCTGCTCGACCGCGGCGTGATCACGGCCGACACCTTCACGGCGCTGCTGCTCATGGCCGTGGCCAGCACCATGCTCACCGTGCCCATGGTGGCGCCGCGGCTGCAGGCGATGCGCGCCGTCATCGGCAAGAGCGGCTGAACGCCGGCCGCGCCGGCGCGCTGCGGGCAAACCCGCTCGTGATGCCGTAATTACAAAACTACAGTCGGGGCATGGCCGAGCCCATCCCGCTGCACCTGGCGCCCCCGCGCGCCACCTCGCTGCACGACAGCGTGGCCGAGCGCCTGCGCACCCTGGTGTTCGACGGCGTGCTCGCCGGCGGCAGCTGGATCGACGAGAAGGCGCTGGCCGCCGCCTGGCAGGTGAGCCGCACGCCGCTGCGCGAGGCGCTCAAGGTGCTGGCCGCCGAGGGCCTGGTGGAGCTGGTGCCGCAGCGCGGCTGCCGCGTCGTCGAGATCAGCGACGCCGACGCCGACGCGCTGTTCCCGGTGATGGCGTTGCTGGAGGGCCGCTGCGCCTTCGAGGCCTGCCAGCGCGCCGACGACGAATCGCTGCACCAGCTGCGCCGCCTGCACGACGAGCTCGAGCGCCACGCCGCGGCCGGCAGCCTCGACGGCTACTACCGCGTCAACCACCGGTTTCACAGCGCCGTGCAGCAGCTGGCCGGCAACCGCTGGCTCGACCGCGTGACGGGCGACCTGCGCCGCTTCGTGCGCCTGATGCGCGGCCGCCAGCTGGCGCTGCCGGGGCGCATCGAGGCCTCGCTCAACGAGCACCGCGTGCTCATGGACGCGCTCGAGCAGCGCGACGCCGCGCGCGCCGAGCGCGCCATGCACGACCACCTCATGGCCCAGCTCGTGGCCCTGAAGAAGCTGCGCGCCAGCGCCCGCACCCCCGACGCCCGCCAGGAGCCCCGCCGTGCTCGATGAGGTCCGCGCCGCCGCCCTGCGCCAGCGGCGAGAACGCAGCGTGCGCCGCATGGTGGCCGACTGCAAGCGCCTGCTCGGCGAGAAGGGCGAGCTCGGCGGCATGGCCATCGCCGCCGGCCTGATCGAGCGCCTGGACGGGCTCGACGACGACGCGCTCGACGGCTTCTTCAGCTTCCTCGCGCGCGAGCTCAGCCCCGACCCGGCCGAGGTGCTGGCCCTGGCCGAGGCCTATGCCCGCGACCGCGACGCCCCCACGCTGCTGGCGCTGACGCGCGCCGCCGAGCCGGCCCGCCAGGAGCTGTTCCGCCGCCTCAACCGCACGCCCGGTGGCACGGCCGCGGTGCTGCGGCTGCGCCGCGCGCTGCTGACGCGCCTGCGCGAGCGGCCCGAGCTGCAGGTCATCGAGGCCGACCTGCTGCACCTGCTGACGAGCTGGTTCAACCCGGGCTTCCTGCAGATGAAGCGCGTGGACTGGAACTCGCCCGCGCAGCTGCTCGAGAAGATCATCCAGCACGAGGCCGTGCACGCCATCGACGGCTGGGACGACCTGCGCCGCCGCCTGCAGCCCGACCGCCGCTGCTTCGCGTTCTTCCACCCGCAGCTGCCGCAGGAGCCGCTGATCTTCGTGGAAGTGGCGCTGCTGCCCGAGATGCCCGCGGCCATCGCGCCGCTGATCGACAAGCGCAGCACGCCGCTGCCGCCCGACCGCTTCCGCGCCGCGGCCTTCTACAGCATCAGCAACTGCGAGCCCGGGCTGCGCGGCGTGAGCCTGGGCAACTTCCTCATCAAGACCGTGGCCACGCAGCTGCAGCGCGAGCTGCCGCGGCTGCGCAGCTTCTGCACGCTCTCGCCCATCCCGGGCCTGGCGGCCTGGTTGCTGGCCGAGCCCGAGCTGGACGCGCTGCCGGGCCTGCGCAAGGGCGCGGCGGCCGAGCTGAACGCGGCCCGGGCGCGGCTGCGCGAGCGCTGCGGCGGCGACCTCGGCGCGCTGCAGGGCGCCGCCGTGCACGAGCAGCTCGACGACGCCGACCACGCCGCGCTGCAGCTGCTGGCCAGCGCCTACCTGCTGCGCCTGTCGCCCACGCCAGCCGGCGACCCGGTGGCGCGTTTCCACCTCGACAACGGCGCGCGGCTGGAGCGGCTCAACCCGCGTGGCAACATGTCGGCCAAGGGCCTGAAGCAGTCCTTCGGGATGATGGTCAACTACCTGTACGACCTCGACCAGGTGGAGGCCAGCCACGCGCGGTTCCGCGAGGGCGAGGTGGTGCGCTCGCGCGCCGTCGGCAGCCCGGTCTGAGCGCTTTCCCGTTCCCGTTCCCACAACAAGCACCGGAGACACACCCATGACCCACCTCACCCGCCGCCAGGCGCTGCTCGGCACGGCCGGCACCGCCGCCTCGCTGGCCCTGCCGTCCATCGCGCGTGCGCAGGCCTGGCCGGCCAAGCCGGTCACCATCGTCGTGCCCTTCCCGCCCGGCGGGGGCACCGACGCCTTCGCGCGGCCCCTGTTCGCCAACATCACCAAGACCAGCGGCCGCCAGTTCCTCATCGACAACAAGGGCGGCGCCGGCGGCACGCTGGGCGCGGGCATCGCGGCCAAGGCCGCGCCCGACGGCTACACCTTCTTCATGGGCGCCGTGCACCACGCCATCGCGCCCAGCATGTACCCGCGGCTGGACTACAACATCGAGACCGACTTCGTGCCCGTGGGCCTGGTGTCCAGCGTGCCGCAGGTCATCGTCGTGAACCCGCAGAAGGTGCAGGCCATGACGCTGCCGCAGCTGCTGGACTTCATCCGCAAGAACCCCGGCCGCCTGAACTACGGCTCGGCCGGCAACGGCACCAGCCACCACCTGGCCGGCGAGCTGTTCAAGCTGCAGACGAAGACCTTCATCACCCACATCCCCTACCGCGGCGCCGGCCCCATGCTGCAGGACCTGATCGCCGGCCAGGTGGACCTGTGCTTCGACGGCCTGGGCTCCAGCGCCGCGCACATCAAGGGCGGCCGCATCCGTGCCATCGCCGTGGCCTCGGAGCGCCGCGCGCCGGGCTTCCCCGACGTGCCCACGTCCACCGAGGGCGGCGTGCCCACCTACAAGGTGGCCACCTGGTACGCGATCTGGTCGCCCAAGGGCACGCCGGCCGAGGCCGTGGCCGGCATGCAGGCCGAGATGCGCAAGGCCTTCGCCAGCGACGAGATCAAGGCCGCCTGGACGGGCCTGGGCACCGAGATCCCCAACACCTGGGGCTCCGACATGGGCCGCTTCGTGAGCGCCGAGGTCAAGCGCTGGGCCGAGGTGGTCAAGAATTCCGGGGCGAAATTGGACTAACCCCCGAAGCGCCTGGCGGCGCTTCCCCCTTGGGAAGGGGGCGCCGCCAGCGGCCCGGCGGAGCCGGTTCCGCGGCGGCCGCTTGACCGATGCGTCTGACCTGAGCCATGAACAACCACAACCTCTTCGTTGCCCTGCGGGGCGGTTTCCCGGCCGAGCTCGACACGGTTGCCATCGAGACCGTCGACACCGCCACACCCCTGGCCTACACCTGGCGCGACCTCGAGCGCGCCAGCGCCATGGTGGCCAACCTCATCGATTCGCTGGACCTGCCGGCGCAGTCGCGCGTGGCCGTGCAGGTGGACAAGAGCGTCGAGGCGCTGATCCTGTACCTGGCGGTGCTGCGCAGCGGCCATGTGTTCCTGCCGCTGAACAACGCCTACCAGGCGGCCGAGATCGAGTACTTCGTGGGCAACGCCGAGCCGGCGCTGGTGGTGTGCACGCCCAAGGCCTTTCCGTGGCTCAGCAAGATCGCGTTCAAGGCCGGCACGGCGCACGTGTTCACGCTGGGCGACGACCGCTCGGGCTCGCTGCTGGAGCGCGCGGCGCAGCACGCCGACACGCACACGCCGGCGGTGCGGGCTGAAGGCGACCTCGCCGCCATCCTCTACACCAGCGGCACCACCGGGCGCAGCAAGGGCGCGATGCTCACGCACGGCAACCTGCGCAGCAACGCCGAGGTGCTGAAGACCTTCTGGGGCTGGCGGACCGGCGGCGGCGCCGAGGGCCGCGACACGCTGATCCACGCCCTCCCCATCTTCCACGTGCACGGCCTGTTCGTGGCCTGCCACGGCGCGCTGCTGGCGGGCGCGAAGATGCTCTGGCTCAACCGCTTCGACCCCAGGGCCGTGGTGGCGCGGCTGCCCGAGGCCAGCGTGTTCATGGGCGTGCCCACGCTGTACGTGCGGCTGCTGGCCGAGCCCGGCCTCACGGCCGCGGCCTGCCGCGGCATGCGCCTCTTCATCAGCGGCTCGGCGCCGCTGCTGCTGGAGACCTTCGAGGCCTGGCGCGAACGCACCGGCCACGTCATCCTCGAGCGCTACGGCATGAGCGAGACCGTCATGCTCACCAGCAACCCCTACCGCCCCGAGGCCGCGCGCCGCGGCGGCACGGTGGGCCCGGCGCTGCCGGGCACCGGCCTGCGTGTGCTGGGCGACGACGGCCAGCCGCTGCCGGCCGGCGAGGTGGGCCACATCCAGGTGAAGGGCCCCAGCGTGTTCCAGGGCTACTGGCGCATGCCCGAGAAGACGGCCGAGGAGTTCACGGCCGACGGCTGGTTCAAGACCGGCGACGTGGGCAAGGTCGAGGCCGACGGCTTCTGCACCATCGTCGGCCGCAGCAAGGACCTGGTCATCACCGGCGGCTACAACGTCTACCCGGCCGAGATCGAGGGCTTCCTCAACGCCCTGCCCGGGGTGGCCGAGAGCGCCGTGGTGGGCGTGCCGCACCCGGATTTCGGCGAGGCCGTGATCGCCGTGGTGGTGGCGCGGCCCGGCGGCCCGGCCCCGGAGCCGGCGGCGCTGATCGGCGCGCTCAAGGGCCGCATCGCGGGCTTCAAGGTGCCCAAGTTCGTGGAGGTGGTGGCCGAGCTGCCGCGCAATGCCATGGGCAAGGTGCAGAAGAACCTGCTGCGCGACCGCCACCGCGGGCTCTTCGCGCCGGCGGCGGGATGAGCCCGGCCTGACGCGGCCGGCCCGCGTCAAACCGGCTTCCCACCCCCCGGGTCCCGGGGTCCACCCGCTGGTGGCGGCGCCCGGCGCGGCGCACACTGTGGTCGAACGATGCACCAGGCCACCCGCCCGCGCACACCCGGAGGACCCCATGAAGCACCTGCTCGCACTGGCCGCCGCGGCCGCGCTGACCGCCCCCGCCGCCTGGGCCCAGAGTTACTCCTTCGCCTCGGCCCTGGGGCCCGAGGTCCCCGGCGCCAGCGGCAGCGGCTCGGTGCTCGCCACCTTCGACGTCGGCGCCCAGACGCTGCGGCTCGACTCGATCTGGTTCAACCTCTCCGGCACCACCACGGTGGCGCACGTGCACTGCTGCACCGCCGTGCCGGGCGCGGGCACCGTGGGCGTGGCCGTCACGCCGGGCACGCTGCCGGGCTTCCCGGTGGGCACCACCTTCGGCAGCTACGGCATCACGCTCGACCTGACGCAGGCCTCGACCTTCACGACCGCCTTCATCACCAACAACGGCGGCAGCGTGGCCTCGGCCTCGGCGGCGCTGCTCAGCGGCCTGGAAACCGGCCGCGCCTACTTCAACGTGCACAGCACGGCCTTCCCGGGCGGCGAGATCCGCGGCTTCATGCAGCCCGTGCCCGAGCCGGCGACCTGGGGCCTGATGGCCCTGGGCATGGCCGCCGTGGGCGCAGCGGCCCGGCGCCGCTCGCGCGGCTGAACCCCGCCCCGCCGCTCAGGCGCCCAGCCGCATGGCCAGGCGGCGCCACAGCGGCTGGCGCTTCCACTCCGCCACGGCGCGGTCGGCGAAATCGCGGCCGCGCGGGCTGAGCCGGTAACAACGGATGCGGCCCTGCCGCGGCTGGCGCGGCAGTTCGTCGAGCAGCCCGAAGCGGCTGAGCGGCCGCCAGCTGGCGTAGAGCAGCTGGCCCTCGATGAGGCAGCGGTCGTCCTCGGCGTCCTCGGAGTGCACCAGCAGCTGGCCGCGCCGCAGGCGGGCCAGCGCGTCGATGAACTCGCCGCGGTCGGCGATCAGGCTTTCGCGGGCGGCGGCCGGCGCGGTCTCGTCGTGCGTGCGCACGCTCGGTGTCGGTGGGAACAGCGACGACATGGTGGCTCCCCTCGGTGGGCCGACCCTCGGGCCGGCACGGTTCCAGACAAACCCTGGCCGAATCTTGCGCGAAACTGACAAGCCGCGATAGCCCGAACTGCTCCCCACAACGGGCGCTGTTCGGTCCGCGGGCGGCTGCGCGCCAGAATCGGGCCATGAAGCTGCTCGTGCTCGGTGGCACCCGTTTCCTCGGCCGGCACCTCGTGGCGCAGGCGCTGCAGCGGGGGCACGCGGTGACGCTGCTGCACCGCGGCAGCAGCGGGCCGGGGCTGTTCCCCGAGGCCGAGCACCGCGTGGCCGACCGCAACGGCGACCTCGCCGCCGCCCTGGCCGGCGGCACCTGGGACCTGGCCATCGACACCAGCGCCTACGTGCCGCGCCACGTCGCCAGCGCCGCGGCCGCGCTGGTCGGCCGCGTGGGCGGCTACCAGCTCGTCTCGACCATCAGCGTCTACGCCCCCGACGCACCCGCGCCGCTGAGCGAGGACTCACCCCGCGCGACGCTGGCCGACCCCGCGACGGAGTCCGTCACCGGCGAGACCTACGGCGCGCTCAAGGCCCTGTGTGAGGACGCCGCGCGGCAGGCCTTCGGCCCGGCCGGCTGCCTGCTCGTGCGGCCCGGCCTGATCGTCGGCCCGCACGACCCCACCGGCCGCTTCAGCTGGTGGGTGCGCCGCTTCCTGCGCGCCGCCGCCCAGGGCGGCGAGGTGCTGGCGCCCGGGGACCCCGCCGCGCCCGTGCAGTTCATCGACGTGCGCGACCTCGCGGCCTGGATGCTGGCGCAGGCCGAGGCCGGCGGCCACGGCGGCTTCAACCTGGCCGGGCCCGTGGGCGGCACCACCTTCGGCGCGCTGCTGGAGACCGCGCGCGCCACGCTGAGCCCCGGTGCGCGCCTGGTGTGGGTCGACGAGCCCACGCTGCTGGCCGCCGGCGTGGCGCCCTGGATGGGCCTGCCGCTGTGGCTGCCGGCGGCGCAGGCCACGCTGCACCGCGCGGACATCGGCCGCGCCGTGGCCGCGGGCCTGGCCACGCGGCCCGTGGCCGAGACGCTGCGCGACAC
>ERZ1066136.294-NODE-294-length-46058-cov-26.793687_pt1 | contig 46058 bp, 32 predicted proteins | sample MGYA00382783_ERZ1066136 | MGnify/ENA primary metagenome ERZ1066136 (study PRJEB33369, sample SAMEA5778366) | biofilm metagenome | biome: Industrial cooling water; feature: Water cooling tower basin; material: Biofilm | place: United Arab Emirates | collected... | reverse complement strand
CCCCCGGCCGCGGCCCGGCCGCGCTGCTGCTCGCCGCGCTGCTGTGGGTCCTCGCCGCGGCGATCCGCGCGACCGGGGTCGGCCGCGCCGCGCCGGCCCACCGCGCCCGCGTCCGCCTGCTCGCCCAGCTCCACGACGACGCCGTCCGCCTCGCCTACTTCGACCTCGAGTCGTCGGCCCTGATCCCCGCGGTCGTCCACCAGCGCTTCCACGGCGAGCGCCTCGGCCCGTCCGCCGAGCTCGCCAGGGCCTACACCGCCGCCGGCATCGTCCACGCCTCGCTCGGCCGCGGCGCGACCGGCCGCCGCTTCGCCGCCGAGGCGATCGCCATGGCCGCCGCCGCCGGCGACCGCAGGTCCCTCGCCCGCGTCCACTGCTACGCCGGCGCGATCGACGAGTTCGCCGGCGAGCCGCTCGCCGCCGAGCAACAGCTCGCGCGCACCCTCGCCGACCACAACCGCTGGCTCGAGAGCTGGGGCGTCGCCTACACCCACCAGCTGCTCGCCTTCAACCTGTGGATCCGCGGCCACGACGCGCGCGCCCTCGCGGTCGTCCGCCGCCTGCTCGCCGCGCTCGAGGTCGAGGGCGAGCGACGCACCCGCCAGGCCTTCATCCTCGCGCACGCGCTGCACGGCGCCCTGCTCGCCGGCGCCGGCCGCCGCGACGAGGCCCTCCGCGAGCTCGCCCTCGCCCGCCGCCCCTTCGACGCCGGCGCCGACGACCCCCACGAGCGCGCCTCCCTCCTCGGCTTCGAGCTGATCGCCGCCGTCGCCCTCGGCGAGCTCGGCGAGCCGCTCGACGCCGCCGTCGCCCGCGTCGAGGCCCTCCGCGTCGACCCGCGCCGCGCCGCCTTCCACCTCCGCTTCCTCCACGCCTTCGTCGTCCACGCCCGCCTCGCCCAGGCGACCGCCGCCCCGCCCGCGCTGCGCCCGTTCCACCTCGGCCGCCTGCGCGCCGCCCTCGCCCCGCTCGCCCGCCTCCCCGCTCACCCGGTCCTGCGCGGCGCCCTGCTGCTCGGCCGCGCCGGCCTGTCCTGGATGACAGGTTCCTTCGACCATGCCCTCGACGACCTGTCCGCCGCGGAGAAGCTCGCGTTCGCGGCCGAGGACCGCTGGCTGCGGTTCGAGGTGCTGCGCCAGCGGGCCCACGCGCTGTACGCCGCCGGCCGGGCCGACGCCGCGCGCCGCGAGGCGCGGGCCGCCGCCGCGCTGGCCGACGAGCTCGGCTGGCACCCGCGCGCCGACGCGATCCGCCGCGCGTTCGGCTTCGGCCCGTCGGCCGCCGCCGGCGACGACGGCCACGGCGGCGACGTCCAGGCCGCCAAGCTGCGCCGCCACCTCGACGCCCTGCTCGAGCTGAGCCTCGCCTCGGCGACCGCCCGCACCTTCGAGGAGCAGGCCCGGATCGCCATCGACGAGCTGTCGCGCCTGCTCGCCGCCGAGCGCTGCGCCCTGTTCCTCGTCGGCGACGCCGGCGCGCTCGAGTTCAAGGTCGGCCGCGACGCCCGCGGCGGCGACCTCCCGGTCGACTTCGACGTCGGCCGCGACGTCCTCGCCCGCGTGCAGGCGACCCACGAGCCGATCATCGTCGCCGGCGACCGCCGCAGCGTCATGGCCGCCCCGCTCGTCCTCAAGGACAGGCTGATCGGGATCGTCTACCTCGACAACCGCCTGGTCCGCGGCGCGTTCACCAGCGAGGACGTCGAGATCCTGCAGGCGATCGCCGGCCACATCGCGATCGCCCTCGAGACCGCCCGCGCGACGCAACTCGAGGCCCAGGTCGTCGCCGCCGCCCAGGAGAAGTCGGCCCTCCTCGAGCACGCGACCAGCGCGGTCGGCATCGGCATCGCCGTCTTGCAGGCCAGCGGCGAGCTCGCGCGCCACAGCCCGATCCTCGCCGACATGACCCGCCGCTGGCCGAGCGTCGCCGACTGGTGGAAGGACGCCGCCCGCCAGCTCCTCTTGCCCGAGCCGCGCCCGTGCCCGACCTGCGGCGAGATGCAGTCGCTCGGCCGCAGCGTCGCCGACCTCGCCCCCGGCGGCGACCGCCAGGTCTTCGAGATCACCTTCACCGGCCACTTCCACGAGTTCACGCGCTCCGCTCCGGGACATGTCCTCCTGGTCAGCGACATCACCCAGCGCAAGATCTCCGAGGAGAACCTGCTGCGCCTCAACGAGGAGCTGACCGCCGCGCGCGACGAGGCGCTCGCCGCCAGCCGGGCCAAGAGCACCTTCCTGGCCAACATGAGCCACGAGCTGCGGACCCCGCTCAACGCGATCATCGGCTTCAGCGAGATGCTGGTCGAGGACGCCGAGCAGCTCGGCAGCCGGCAGATGGTCACCGACCTCGGCAAGATCCGGATGAGCGGCGCCCACCTGCTCGACCTGATCAGCACGATCCTCGACCTCTCCAAGGTCGAGACCGGCAAGATGCAGCTCGAGTCGCTCGAGTTCTCGCTGCCCGCCCTGGTCGGCCGCGTCGCCGCGATGCTGACCCCGATGGTCGCCAAGAACCGCAACATGCTCTCGCAGACGATCGGCGACGACGTCGGCGTGATGGTCGGCGACGAGACCAAGGTCAAGCAGATCCTCTTCAACCTGCTGTCGAACGCCGCCAAGTTCACCAAGGACGGCGTGATCCGCCTCAGCGTCGAGCGCCGGCTCGAGGGCGGCCGCGACTGGATCGTCTTCACCGTCAGCGACACCGGCATCGGCTTCCGCGCCGACCAGATCGACAAGCTGTTCCAGGACTTCTACCAGGCCGACATGTCGACCACCCGCAAGTACGGCGGCACCGGCCTCGGGCTGGCGATCGTCTACCGCTTCTGTCGCCTGATGGGCGGCGAGGTCACCGTCACCAGCGAGCCCGGCATCGGCTCGACCTTCTGCGTCCGCCTCCCGCGCGTCCTCGCCGCTCCGGAACCGCGCGCCGAGGCCCCCGCCGCCTAGTGCCGGGCCCGGGGCCTGGCGATACCACCTCGCTTGGTCTCGTCGCCGCTGGCTTCGTTGGCGAAACTCGTAGTACGGCCCAGTACAACTTCGTTTCGCCGCCTCGCCAGCGACGACGATCCCTGCGCGAGGCGGCATCGCCAGACCCCGGGCCCGGCACTAGTGCGGGTCACGGACGGCTCGCGACGCGCCCTCCGAGCGCTCCGCGTCGGTCCACCGTCGAGGCGCTCGCCCTGCACACGCGACCCGCCGACCTCGCCGCACATCGACCGACGGAGCCTCCTCGCCCGCGCGCGCGCCGAGCCCTCGCGCGCCTGCGCTCGCGCGCGCGAGCTCGCGCCACACACGGACCTGGCCCGCCTCGCCGCCCGTCGGCGACAATCGTCCGGCCGGATGTCCGAGCCTCCCAAGCCGCGCCGCCTGGTCCACTGGCTCGAGAGCCTCGTCCCGCCCGAGCTGCGCAAGGACCCGCTGACCCGCCGCCGGGCGCTGCTCGCCACCGGCTTCGTCGGCGCGATCGCCCTCGTCGGCGCCGCGATCCTCCCGGTCCTGCTGCTCGTCCAGGACCACGTCGTCCGCTACGTCGGCGTGATCAACACGATCGTCTGCGTCGGCCTGATGAGCCTCGCGCTGGTGCCGATGCGCCGCTGGCACTCGCTCGCGCTCGCCGGCCACTGGCTGTGCCTCTGCCTCTACTCCGGCCTCTTCTACGCGATCTACCAGGGCCACGGCGTGCGCGCCCCGTTCACGCCCTCGCTCGCCCTGCTGCCCTTGCTCGCCGGCATCATCGCCGGCCGCCGCGCCGGCCTCGCCTGGGGCCTCGTCGGCATCGCCACGCTCGCCGCCTTCTGCGGCCTCCAGGTCGCCGGCGTCGCGCTCCCCGACATGAACCCGCCCGGCGACGGCGTGGTCCTGCTGACCGCCGGCGCCCTGATCGCCACCGTCGCCCTCACGACCTGGATGACCTCGTTCTCCGAGATGATGAAGGACGAGGCGATCATCCAGATCGAGCAGGCCGCGTCGAAGCTCGAGGTCGCGGCCGCGGAGGAGGCCAAGGCCCGCCTCGCCGCCGAGCAGGCGATCGCCGCCAACGCCGCCAAGTCGACCTTCCTGGCGACGATGAGCCACGAGCTGCGCACCCCGCTCAACGCGATCCTCGGCTACAGCGAGCTCGTGCTCGACAACCTGCGCGACCGCGGCGAGGAAGGCGGCGAGATCGCCGGCGACATCCGCCGCGTCCACACCGCCGGCCGCCACCTGCTCGGCCTGATCACCGACATCCTCGACCTCTCGCGCATCGAGGCGAGCAAGTTCGAGCTCGCCCCGACCGAGTTCGACCCGGCGATGATGCTGCGGGAGCTCGCCGAGATCTTCCACCCGCTCGCGCTCCGCAACGACGACACCCTCGCGCTCGACGCCCCCGAGAGCCTCGGCCTCGCCTACCACGACGCCACGCGCGTCCGCCAGGTCGTGATCAACCTCGTCGGCAACGCGATCAAGTTCACCCGCGACGGCCGCGTCACCCTGCGCGGTCGCGGCGACGACGAGAAGATCGAGCTGACGGTCGAGGACACGGGGATCGGGATCTCGCCCGACAAGATCGACCAGATCTTCGAGCCCTTCACGCAGGTCGACGCGTCGACGACCCGCCGCTACGAGGGCACCGGCCTCGGCCTGGCGGTCTGCCGCAAGCTCGTCGAGCTGATGGGCGGCTCGATCGTCGCCCGCTCGACCCCCGGCCGCGGCAGCACCTTCACCGTCCGCCTGCCGCGCCGCTTCACCCCGCCCCAGCGCGCCCCCGCGCCGAGCGACAGCACCGCCGCCGGCAAGGCCGTCCCCCAGTCGATCCTCGACACCGGCTCGCTCCGTCGCCCCAACTGAGCGCCCGGCTCACCGGGCAGGGCGGCCCGGATCTACTCCTTGGCCCACATCTTCACGCCCTTGCGCCCCCACACGAACGACGCTCCGAACGTGAACTCCGCGTGGTGCGTCCACCGCGGCTCGCCGGCGAACGCCCGCGCGTACGACGGCGCGATCACGTCGCGCCCGTCGATCCGCAGCGTCACCCACTTGTTGACGTAGAACTTGAGCCCCCCGCCGACGTGCAGCGCCCCGTCGATGTCCTTGCCGATCCCCGCGTCCTTCGACGACACCCCGAGCATCCCGCCGCCGCCGAGCAGGAACAGCGACAGCCGCGTCGGCAGCTGCAGGATCACGTGCCCGCGCGCCCCGTACACCACCGCGCGCGCCCCCTTCTCCGCGTCGACGCGCGTCGGCGACACCTGGCCCTCGATCTCGAGCCCGACGAACCGCAGCGGCAGGTACGCGAACCGCAGCCCGACGTCGAAGCCCGTCTTCAGGGGCACCTGCGCCGCCGGCATCTCCGCGCTGTACAGCTGGTGGTCCTTCGCCGGGAAGTACGCCCCCATCAGCCACCCGACCTCGAGGATGTGCTTCTCCTTCAGCCACGCCGGCTTCGGCTTGTCCTCCGCGCGCGCCGCCGCCGGCACCAGGCACGCGAGCGCCAGACACACGAGGGCCAGACACGCGGGAGCCAGACACGCGGGAGCCAGACACGCGGGAGCCAGACACGCGGGAGCCAGGTTCGGGAGCGGGCGGCGCGACATGGGGTCTCCGGACGAAGCGGCCCATGATGTACCGCGAAGCCGGCGAAAAGACGAGCCCCCGGCCTACCGCTGCGGCGCGACGAACCCGACCTCGACCGCGTCCGGCTCCGCTCCCGGGCGCACCGTCAGCTCGCGCAGCCGGACCGCGCCCCCGGCCTCGACCACCAGCGCCGTCGACGACCGGGTCCCGTAGCCCGGCATGGCGATGAACAGCGGCGACAGGGCCCGCTCGAGCTCGAGCCCGACGCCGGTGTCGGGCAGCGCCTCGTCGGCCGCCGGGGACCGGTCGGCGAGCAGCGCCAGCAGCTCGTCCGCGCCGATCTCCGCGCGCCCGAGCAGCGCGCGCAGCCCGGCCTTGCCGCGCTCGACCTTCGGCCACGGCGTGTCGAGCTGCGCGTTGCTGACGCCGTAGACCCCCGGCGCGAGCCGCCGCGGCGCGTCTTCCTTTTGGGACAGGTACCAAACGCCATCCGGGTCGCCGGCGACCAGGTTGAAGCCCTGGTAGCGCCCGGGCGCGATCGACCGCAGGTACGCGTCCGCCGGCGCGTCGCCGCGCAGGAACTCCGCGACCAGCGCGCCGCGCGACGGGGCGCCCGGCCGGATGTCCCGCGGGTCACGCACGTTGGTCAGCGCGGCCCACCGGCCGTCGCGCGCGACCCCGAGCCACGTCCCGCCCGCCTGCAAGTCGCGGCCCGCGAGCACCTGCGGCGCGTCCGGCCACCAGTGGGCCGCCGCCGTCGGCCGCCCGTAGAACTCGTCGCGGTTGGCCGCGACCACCAGCCGGTAGCGCGGGTGAGCGTCGACCGCGAACAGCAGCGTACACACCGCGCCTACTCCTCGTCCCGCGCCCCGCGAAGCCGCCGCCCGAGCCGCCCGAGCAGGTTCTGGGCGTCGTCGAACAGCGAGTACGCGACCGGCACGATCAGCAGCGTGATCACCAGCGACAGCGCCTGCCCGCCGATGATCACCTTCGCCATCGACGCCCGCGACGCCGCCCCCGGGCCCTTGCCGAGCGCGATCGGGATCATCCCGGCGATCAGCGTGATCGTCGTCATCAGGATCGGCCGCAGCCGCGTCTTGTTGGCCTCGACGATCGCCGCGTCGCGCGCCATCCCGCGGGCGAGCAGCGTGTTCGTGTAGTCGACCTGCAAGATCCCGTTCTTCTTGATGATCCCGAACAGCATGAACACCCCGAACGTCGAGTAGATGTTCAGCGTGTCGCCGAGCAGGATCAGCGACAGCAGCGCGAACGGCAGCGACAGCGGCAGCGACAGCATGATCGTCACCGGGTGCAGCAGGCTCTCGAACTGCGCCGCGAGGACCATGTACATGAACAGGAACGACAGCGCGAGCGCCGTCAGGAAGCTCGAGATCGTGTCCTGCAGGATCTTCGCCCGCCCGCTGAACACGACCTCGTACTCGGGCGGCAGGTTCATCTCGGCGACCATCGCCTTGACCTTGTCGACCGCGTCGCCGAGCGGCAGGCCGTCGAGGTTCGCCCCGATCTCGACCTGCCGGATCCGCCCGAGCCGGTCGATCTGCGCCGGCCCGCGCTCGCGCTCGAAGTCGGCGAGCGCCTCGAGCCGGACCAGCCCGTTGCGCGCCGCGATCGGCAGCGACCGCAGCGTCTCGACGTCGCGCCGGTCCTCGGGCGCGAGCCGCAGCCACAGGTCGTACTGCTCGGCGCCCTCGCGGATCTTCGAGATCGGCTCGCCGCCGACCATCGTCCGCAGCGCCGCCGCGATCTCGCCGGCGCGGACCCCGAGGTCGGCCGCGCGCTCGCGGTCGATCTTCACCCGCACCTCGGGCTTCCTGACCGCCGCCGACGAGTCGACGTCGACCAGCCCCGGCGTCTCGCGCATCCTCGCCATCAGCTGGTCGGCGTACTGGTTCAGCGCCGCGAGGTCCGGGCCGCGCAGCGAGAACCCGAGCTGCGTGTTGCGCCCGCTGCTCGACAGCCCGCCGAGGTCCTGCACCGCCGGCCGCAGGTCCGGGTACGGCCGCAGCACCTCGCGCGCCTGCTTCTGCACCGCCCCGAGCGGGTAGTCGCGCTGCTCGATGTCCGTCACCTGCACGTACATCTGCACCTCGGTGACGTCGTCGCCGCCGCGGGCCGAGCCGATGCTGGTGAAGATCCGCTCGACCCCGCGGATCGCCTTCAGGTCGGCCTCGATCCGCGTCGCCATCGCCGCGCTCGCGTCGAGGCTCGACCCCTCGGGCATCGTCAGCACGACCATGAACTCGCTGGTGTCGTCCTTCGGGATGAAGTCCTTGCCGATCCGCTGGACCAGCGGCCCGATCATCGCCACCGTCGCGACCGCGAGCGCGACGACCCCCCAGCGCAGCTTGAGCGACCAGCGGACCATCCACGCGTAGGCCCCGTCGAGCAGCGCGTTGAACCGCGCGATGATCCCCGGCCGCTTCTGCCCGTCCGCGGCCGCGCGCGGCCGCTTGAGCAGCCGCGAGCACAGCATCGGCGTCAGCGTCAGCGACACGAACAGCGACACCCCGATCGAGAACGCGGTCGTGATCCCGAAGCTGCGCCAGAACTTGCCGACGCGCCCCTCCATGAACGCCGTCGGCAGGAAGATCACGATCAGCGACAGCGTCGTGGCGAACACCGCGAGCGTGATCTCGCGCGTGCCGACGATCGCCGCCTCGAACGGCTTCTCGCCGTGCTCGACCCGGCGGTACACGTTCTCGAGCACCACGATCGCGTCGTCGATCACGATCCCGACCGCCAGCGTCAGCGCCAGCAGCGTGAAGTTGTTGAGCGTGTAGCCGAGCGCGGCGAGCACCGCGAAGGTCGTCACGATCGAGCACGGGATCGCCAGCGCCGCGATGAACGTCGAGCGCAGCGAGCCCATGAACACCAGCACCGACGCGCTCGCGAGCAGCGCGCCGAGCACCAGGTGCAGCTCGACCTCGTGGATCGACCGGCGGATGAACCGCGACGCGTCGCGGATCGGCGTCAGCGCGATGTCGCCGGGCAGGCTGCGCTGCAGCGACTCGACGCGGCGGAAGATCGTGTCGACGACCTCGACCGTGTTGGTGCCGGCCTGCTTCTGGATCACCAGCGCGACCGCGTTCTCGCCGTCGAGGCTCGACAGCGAGCGCGGGTCCTCGGCGCCGTCCTCGACGGTGGCGATCTGCCCGAGCAGCACCGGCGCGCCCTGCCGCTCGGCGACGACGAGGCGCCGCAGCTCGCGCGCGTCCTCGACGCGGGCCATCGTCCGCAGCACCTCCTCGCGGCCCGAGCCCTCGATCCGCCCGCCCGGCAGCTCGAGGTTCTGCTGCTCGATCGCCTGCCGGACCCGCTGGATCGACAGCCCCTGGGCCGCGAGCGCGTCGGCGTCGAGCAGCACGTTGAACGCGCGCCTGCGCCCGCCGACGAGCGAGATCTGCCCGACCCCCGCGACCCCCTGCAACGGCTCCAGGACCTGCTTGCGCGCCAGTTCGGTGACCTCGCGCAGGTCGCGGCGGTCCGACGACACGACCAGCGTCAGCACCGGGATCGCCGTCGTGTCGAACCGCGTCACCACCGGCGGGTCTGTCCCTTCCGGCAGGTCCTTGAGGGCAGCCGCGACCTTGTCGCGGACGTCCTGGGTCGCCTGGTCGCGGTCGCGGTCGAGCAGGAAGTTGACCGTGACGACCGACACCCCCTCGAGCGACGTCGAGCGCAGCTCGTCGATCCCCTCGGCCGTGCTGACCGCGTCCTCGACGATCTTCGTCACCTGCGTCTCGATCTCCTCCGGGCTCGCGCCGCGCAGGGTGGTCGTCACGGTGACGACCGGGATCTCGACGTCGGGGAACTGGTCGACCCCGAGCGTGCGGAACGACAGCACGCCGAAGGTGACGCACGCGAGGATCAGCATCAGGGTGAAGACGGGCCGCCGGACGCAGATCTCCGACAGCGTCACGACTTCGTCTCCTGCTTCGTCTCCGGCTTCGCCACGGGCGTCCCGGCGCCGGTCGACTGCGGGGCGACCGGCGTGCCCGGGGCGATCATCGCCGGCCCGCGGGCGATCACCTGCGCCCCGGGCTCGAGCCCGCCGACGATCGCGTCGCCGCCGTCCTCGGCGATCAGCTCGACGTCGCGGGCGACCGCCTCGCCGTTCTCGACCAGCATCACCCGGTCGCGCCCGAGCACCGGGAACACCGCCGCCCGCGGCACGCGGACGCTGCGCTCCTCCTGCCCGAGCCCGAGCGACGCGACGGTGAACATGCCCGGCCGCAGCACGCTGCCCGCCGGCGAGAACACCGCCTCGATCGTGAACGTCCGCGTCGTCGGGGCGACGACCGGCGACACGCGCGTGACCTCGGCCGTCACCGCGCCGGCGATCCGCGCCCCCTCGGGCACGTCCGCCGCGAGCTCCTCCTTGAGCGCGATCTTCACCGGCGTGCCGACCTGCACCAGCGAGGCGTAGCGCTCGGGCACCTCGAGCGTCAGCCGCAGCCGGTCGTCGGCGACGAGGTCGAACAGCGGCGTGCCCGGCTTGACGTACGTGCCCGGGGCGACGTGCCGCGCCGCGATCGCCCCGGCGAACGGCGCGCGCGCCGTCGTGTCGGTCAGCTGCCGCGACGCCAGCGCGCGCTGGGCCTTCGCCTCGGCCAGCCGCGTGCGCGCCAGCTCGAGCTCCTCCGCGGTCGCGACCTCGCCGAGGCTCTCGATCCGCCGGACGTCGCTCGCCGCCTGCGACAGCGCCGCGTCGAGCTCCGCCACCCGCGTGCGGTAGTCGAGCGGCCGGATCGCCGCGAGCACCTGATCGCGGGTCACCCGGTCGCCGAGGTCGACCTTGACCTCCGTGATCGGCCCCTCGACCCGCGCCGCGACCTGCACCTTCTCGAGCGCCGCCAGCGTGCCCGACAGCGTCAACGTCCGCGGGTACGGCGCCGCCGTCGCCGTCGCCACCTCGACGATCCGCGGCTGCGGCGCCTTCGGCGCGGCCTTCGTCGGTCCGCCGGCCGGGGCCTCGCCGCAGCCGCCCGCGAGCGCGAGCGACGACAGGAGCACGAGCGCGGCGCGGCGGAGCGGCACGGGGTCACAACCTTGACCCGCGGCCCCCGCCGCGGTCAAGACGAAACCCGGGCCCGCCCGCGTGCGCAAGCGAGCAGGCCCTTCGGCCATGTCCCGAAGGTCTATTCGTACGAGCGCCGGCGCGGACGTCAGTTGTCGGCGCCGCAGCCCGGCGGCTGCATCTGGGCGATCCACGCCCGGATCACCGCGGTGCCGGCGGCGTCGTTCATCAGCCCCCCGCGCTCCGGCATCTTGATGTCCGCGTCGGTGTGCTCCATCCGGAACACCATGATCGACGCGTCGGGATCGCCGGGCACGATGTCGTAGTCGAGGTTGCCCGAGCCCGCGCCGGCCGCGACCGGCACCTTGCACACGCCGAGGTGCAGCTCGTCCTCGTTCTCGAGGTTGAGCCACAGCCCCGAGCTCTGGGCGTCGCCGCCCTCGCGGTGGCAGTACGCGCAGTTGCCGTCGAGGTACGCGCGCGCGCGCGCGACGACGTCGCCCTCGCCGAACGGATCGGCGAGCCGCTGGCGCGCGTCCGGGGGCTCCGGCGCGCGGTCGAACAGCCCGAGCGCGGCGAAGTGATCGACCTGGTCGATCGGACCTGCCCCGAAGTCGAAGGCGCGCGCGAGCTGCCGCGTCCGCAGCCCGAGCACGCCGACCTCCTCCTTGCCGCCGTGGCAGATCTTGCAGTCCTCGGTGCTCGGGATCCGGTACTCCTGGTCCTGCTCCACCCCGTCGGCATCGATCCACGGCACGCGCAGCCGCGTCCCCGGGACGAACCGCAGCGCGTCGGTCTGCGCGTCGTTCCACTTGTAGACGTGGACCTCCCACCCGCTCGCCTCGCGGACCATCAGCCGCGTCTCGATCATCCGGTGCCCGAGCGACGGGTCGCGCGCGTCGACCGGGTAGCCGAAGCTCTTGGCGAACACGGTGCCGACCGGGAACTCCCACACCTCCGTCGGCGAGTACGCGATCGCCCCGCCCGGCGGCAGCCGCAAGAACCGCCACTTGGTCGCGTGGTCGGTGAACAGCTCCGAGATCACGCCGTACGCGTGCACGTCCTCGGCCGGCTCCTGCGTCGCCCCGGCGCCCTCGAACAGGCCCCAGGTGCACAGGTGCTCCGGCACCGCCGCGCCCGGCAGCTCCTCCGGGCACACGAATTCCGGCTCGCCGCAGGTCGCAAGCCCGAGCACCGCCGCCGCCCACGCGCCTCGCATCGCCGCCCTCCTCACTGCAGAAGCCCGTTGTCGACCGTCGGCCGCGCCGGGTGCTCGCAGGCGTGCGGCGCGAGGTCGAAGCTCTTGTTGGCCCCGAGGTTCAGCGAGTCGAAGTTGACGAAGTCGGCCGCCCCGTTGTCGTGGATGCACAGCTTGAGCCGCCCGTCGGCGTCGTCCTTGCTCGCGTCGGCGACCCCGTCCCACCCGATGTCGGCCATCATCTGCAGCCCGAACGCCTCGACGAACAGCTGCGCCGGCGCGTCGCCGTTGCCGCTCAGCGTGTTGCCGTGGATGTGCAGCGTCTCGGGGTACGGGTCGTAGTCGGGGTCGGGCTCGCGGTCGGGCGGGTCGAGCAGCTCGACCGTCTTGTAGCTGACGACCGCGATCCCGACGCTGTCGTGGCCCTCGACCGTGTTGCCGGTGACCTCGACGTCGTCCATCGTCATCACCATGATCCCGAGCCCCGGCGGGATCACGGCCGCGATGATCCCCTCCTTGGCGAAGTTGTCGCGGTTGTTGTCGTAGACCATGTTGTCGCGCACGAGCGCCCCGCCGCCGTTGCCCGCCGGGACCGCCGGCAGGTCGTGGACGAAGATCCCGAGCGTGTTGTCGTAGGCCTCGTTGTCGTGGACCTCGATGTTCCTCGAGTTCTCGACCTGGATCCCCGAGACGTTGGCGAACACGACGTTGCGCCGGACGACGATGTTCTCCGACTGGCCGACGTAGATGCCCGCGTCCGCGGTGTTCGAGGCCTCGCAGTCCTCGACCAGCACGTTGGTCGACTCGACCGGGTAGAACCCGTACGCGCCGTTGTTGTTGCTCGCCCCGCGCTCCCACGTCACCTTCATCTTGCGGAACACGACGTCGGTGCTGCCGCGGACCTCGAGCCCGTCGCCCTTGACGTTCTTGACCGTGAAGTTCTCGAGCGTGATCCCCTGCATGTTCGAGAACTTGAACCCGGTCGGCCCGACGAGGTCCTTGAAGTCGAACACCGCCCCCGCGCCGACCTCGTCGCCCGCGTCGATCCCCCGGAGCGTCAGCCCGACCTTGTCCGACGCCGCCATCTGGTCGGTCGTGATCTCGAAGCTGCCCGAGAAGCAGATCGTGCTGTTGTCCGCGGCCTCGCTCAGCGCGGTCTGGATCGCGTCGCGATCGTCCGTGCCGGCCCGCAGGACCACGGCACAGCCCTCGACCTCGTCGCCGCCGCCGGAGGCGCCGTCCTCCACGGTGTTGCAGCCGATCGTCGCGGCGAGACCCAAAGAAACAAAAAGACAGCCCGGGACGCGCATCAAGGAGACCTCCGAGCGTCCCTCATACCGACACCGCGCACCTGGATGCAAGCGCGCGCCGGACAGGGTTTACGCCGTAAACTCCGCGGCCTCGGGCCCTCAGCCGCCCTCGACGAGCCCCTCGACGGCCCGCCGGGTGTACACGCGGATCATCTCGCGCCGGTACGGCGCCTCGAACGGCACGTTCTCCAGCGGCTTGCACTGGCCGTACGTCGCCTCGCTGACGAGCCGCGCGACCGCCGGGTCGCTCAGCTTCTTGCCGACGACCTCGTCGAGCTTGCCGACCGTCCGCGGCCGCGCCCCGAGCACCCCCGCGACCACCCGGACCGCGGTCACCGGCGCGTGGACGTGGTCCTCCTGCAGGTCGAAGCGCAGCGCGACGCTGATCAGCGGGAAGTCGATGCTCTTGCGGACCGACCACTTGACGTACCGCGTCCGGCGCGGGCCGGCCGGCAGCGGCACGCGCAGCTCGGTCGTCACCTCGCCCGGCTTCGCGGTGGTGTGCGCGATCCCGTCGGCCTTGTAGTAGTCGTCGAGCGGCAGCTCGCGGGTCCCCTCGGGCCCGACGAGCACGATCGTCGCCCCGAGCGAGATCAGCACCGGCACGTTGTCCGAGCTCATCGCCGCCACGCAGTTGCGGCCGCCGGGGACCACGTGGCACACGTTGCCCTCCGACTTGAGGCAGCCGCCGCCGATCGCCTCGCGCCAGAAGTGGCTCTGGTTGACGTAGCGGCAGCGGGTGTCGAGGTTGACGTTGCCGCCGATCGTGCCCATGTTGCGGATCGGCGGGCTGGCGACGCTGCCTGCGCTCTGGGACAGGCTCGGGAACCGGCGGACGACCTCCGGGTGCTCGGCGAGCTGCGCGAGCGTCACCCCGGCGCCGACGCGCAGCGCGCCCGCGGCCTCGTCGACGACGACCCCGCGCAGACCTGTCAGTCGGGACAGGCTCACCAGGACAGGCGGCGCGTCGAGCCAGTGCTTGAGGTTGGGCAGGATGTCGGTCCCGCCGGCGACCACGCGCGCGCCGGGCCGCTGCAGCGCGGCGACGACGCCCTCGACCGTGTCCGGCGCGACGACCTCGAATTGCGGCAGACGCAGCATCTTACGCGCTCCTCCGCTCGGTCCCCGGCGCCGGCTTGTGCGGCTGGAGCTGCCCCGCGCGCTCGAGCTGCGCGCGCGCGCGCAGGGCCGCGAGCACCGCCGGCGGCGAGAACGGCAGGCGGTCGAGCCGGATCCCGACCGCGTCGTAGATCGCGTTGGCGATCGCCGGGATGCTCGAGTGCAGCGGCCCCTCGCCGGCCTCCTTCGCCCCGTACGGCCCGTTCTCGTCCGGCGCCTCGACGATCATCGCCTCGAGGTCCGGCGTGTCGAGGAACGTCGGCATCCGGTAGTCGAGCAGGCTCGGCCCGATGTGGACGCCGCGGTGCGCCGGGTCGACCGCGTGGCGCTCCATCAGCGCCTCGCCGAAGCCCATGTACGTCGAGCCCTCGATCTGGCCCTCGACGATCTTGCGCGACAGCGCCTTGCCGCAGTCGTGCGCGATCCAGATCGTCTTGACGTCGACGAGTCCGGTCTCCGGGTCGACCTCGACCTCGGCGACGTGGGCGGTGAACGAGTACGCCGGCGACGCGCCGATCGTGCCGCCGCGGTACTCGCCGTGGCGGTCCTTCGGCGTGTTGTAGCTGCCGACCTCGCCGAGCAGCCCGTGGTCGGCCTCGGCCCACTGGAACGCCTGCGCGCTGTCGACGTGGCGGTCCGGGTCCTCGCGGTCGATCGCCATCCGCCCGCCGAGCACCACCCGGTTCCGCGGCACGCTCCACCGCTTCGCCACGCTCTCGCACACCTTGCGGCGCAGCCGCTGGGCCGCCTCGAGGCAGGCGTTGCCGACCATCAGCGTGATCCGCGAGCTGTACGCGCCGAGGTCGACCGGGCACAGGTCGGTGTCGGCCGACAGCACGCGGATGTCCTCGAGCGGGATCCCGAGCTCCTCCGACACGATCACCGCGAGCATCGTGTTGCTGCCCTGGCCGATGTCGTTCGCGCCGCTGAAGATCCGCGCGCGGCCGCTGCGGTCGAGGCAGATCTGCACCGCCCCCTGCGGCATCTCGTTGGGGTAGATCGGGTAGTTCGTGCCGCTGATGTACGTCGAGCCGGCGATCCCGAGCCCGCGCCCGTACGGCAGGCTCGCGCGGCGCTCCTTCCAGCGCGACGCCGCCTCGACCTTCTCGAGGCACTCCAGGAAGCCCGACGAGCCGACCGTGAACTCGTTGACGGTCCTCTGCCCGGCGAGGATCGCGTTCCTCCGCCGCAGCTCGATCGGGTCGATCCCGAGCTGCGCCGCCGCCTTGTCGAGCTGGATCTCCATCGCGAACCGCGGCTGCACCGACCCGTGGCCGCGCTTGGGCCCGCACGCCGGCTTGTTGGTGTACGCGCGCGTGCTGTCGAACCGGTACGCCGGGAAGATGTACGGCGAGCACATCAGCTGGCCCGAGTAGTAGGTCGTCACCAGGCCGAAGCTCGAGTAGGCGCCGCCGTCGAGGATCGTCTTCGCGTCGACGCCGAGCAGCTTGCCGTCGCGGGTGAACCCGGTCCGGTGCCGCATCTTCATCGGGTGGCGGCCGCGGTGCGCGTAGAACACCTCCTCGCGGGTGTACAGCAGCTTGACCGGGCGACCTGTCTTCATCGCCAGCTTGGCGACGACGAACTCGAGGTCGAACGGCTCGCTCTTGCCGCCGAACGCGCCGCCGAGCGGCGGCTGGATCACGCGGATCTTGTGCGGCGGCAGCTCGAGCACCTTCGCCAGCTCGCGGTGCAGGTAGTGCGACACCTGCGTCGCCGACCACACCGTCAAGATCCCCGCGCCGTCGACGTGGGCGAGCGCGCAGTGCGGCTCGATCGCCCCGTGCGTCGTGCCCTCGAAGAAGTACTCGCCCTCGACGACCACGTCGGCGCGCGCGAGCTCGCCGTCGACGTCGCCGAACTCGAGCACGACGTGCTTCGACACGTTGCCCTTCTTCGAGTACGGGTTGATCGTGCCCTCGCGGTCGCGCACCGCGAGCGCCTCCTCCGGGTCGAAGTACGGCCTCAGGACCTCGTAGTCGACCTTGATCGCGCGCAGCGCCGCGTTCGCGGCGTCCTCGTCGACCGCCGCGACCGCCGCGACGCCGTCGCCGACGAAGCACACCTTGTCGACCGCGAGCGCGTTCTCGTCCGGCGTCCACGGGATGATCCCGTACGGGATCTTGAAGTCCTGCCCGGTGACCGCCGCGAACACGCCCGACAGCGCCAGCGCCGCCGTCAGGTCGATGCCCTTGATCCGGGCGTGCGCGTGCGGGCTGCGCAGGATCTTGGCGTGCAGCATCCCCGGCAGCTTGAGGTCGTCGGTGTAGCGGGTGACGCCCCGCATCCGCTCCATCGCGTCGACCTTGCGGTGCGAGCGCCCGATCTGCCAGTCGCGTTCGCGGTCTTCATTCGGCACGGCTCGCCTCCTGGTTCGCCATCACGCGGCTCGCGTCGACCACCGCGTCGAGGATCTTCGTGTACCCGGTGCAGCGGCACAGGTTGCCCGCCAGCGCCTCGCGCACCTCGTCGCGCGTCACCTCGCGGCCGGGCCGGCGGCGCAGCAGCGACTCGGCGCTCATCAGGATCCCCGGGGTGCAGAACCCGCACTGCGCGGCGTCGTGGCGGTCGAACGCGTCCTGCAGCGGGTGGACGCCGCCCGCCGCCAGGCCGAGGCCCTCGACCGTGGTCACCTGCCGGCCCTCGGCGTGGATCGCCAGCGTCAGGCACGCGAGCTGCGGCACGCCGTCGATCTGCACGGTGCACGCGCCGCAGTCGCCCTTGTCGCAGCCCTGCTTGCTGCCGATCAGGTCGAGCCGGTAGCGCAGCACCTCGAGGAGCGTCCAGTGCGGCGGCGCGGCGACCTGCACCGCCTCGCCGTTGACCGTCAGCGACAGCAAGCTCGCCGGAGGCGACATGGGGCCTAGCTTTGCCCGAGCGCCCGCGGCCGCGCAAGCGCGCCCCCCGGCCAGGACCGTGCGTAAGCTCGCCGCAGCGCGGCGACTCCCCCGCGCGCGCCGGCCTGGCGTGAGCCGCCCGCGCCGCCGCGAGAGCCTGTGTTACGCTCGCGCGCCGTGCCTGCCCCCTCTCGACGGCCCCGCGGCCCTCGCGACCCGCGAGCGCAGGCATGTCCCTGCGACCATCCTCGCCGCGCCCGGCTCGCCCCGCTCGCCGCGCTCGCCCTGCTCGCGGCCTGCGCGCACGAGCGCGGCAAGGCGTGGGGCCGGCCGGTCCCGGCCGCGGACCCGGCTGTCCCCGAGGTCAGCCTCGTGCTGCTCGGCGACGTCGGCGCGCGCGGGCGTGCGGGCGTCGCCGTCGCGGCCGAGCTGGAGCGCGTGCTCGCGACTCGCCGCCGCGACGGTCGGCCGTCGGTCGTGCTGTGGCTCGGCGACAACGTCGGCCCGGTCGGCCCCGGCAACCTCGGCCGCTGCACCCCGCCGGAGCGGGCGTGGCGGGCCAGGGGCCCGGCCGCGCTCGCCGGGGTCGTCCGGGCCCACGCGGCCGCCGGCGGCGCCGTGCTCGCCGCCCTCGGCGAGCAGGACTGGTCGTGCGGCCAGCCCGAACTGCTCTTGCAGGACGCGCCGAAGGGTCCGCACCCGTGGGTGATGCCGGCGCACAACTACCTCGCCCGCGTCTATCCCGACGGACAGGTCCAGATCGCCATGTCGTGCGCCGCCGGCCGCTGCACCGCCCTGCCGACCCTGCCCGGCCCGCTGGTCGAGCTCGCGGTCGTCGACAGCGCCGCGTGGTTCAGCCCGCCCGCCGAGGGCACCCCCGCGGCCGCGCGCGCCGACGAGAGCCTCGCCGAGCAGAAGCTCCTGCTCGCCGCCCTCGCCGCGCAGCCCGCCGAGGCCCCGCGCCTGCTCGTCAGCCACCACCCGCTCGAGAGCTCCGGCCCGCACGGCGTCGGCGGCCGCTGGAGCGACAGCGGCTACGCCCTGCACAGCGAGCCGGTCCGCGTCGCCGTCGACGCCGGCCTGTTCGCCGGCGCGCTGTCGGCCCACGACCGGCTCGTGCTGGCCGCCGCCGACGTCACCCAGGCGACCAAGCGCTCGAGCCGCTACTGGCTCAAGAACCCTGTCTTTCAGGTCATCTCCGGCGCCGCCTCGCTCCCGGACGCGCGCGCCGGCATGCGCGGCTGGTACTACTTCCAGAGCACCGCCCTGCGCGGCGACCTGCAGTCGAGCCGCATGGGCTTCGCCGAGCTGCAGGTCCGCGCCGACGGCTTCCGCGCCGTCCTGCACCGCCGCCGCGCCGGCCGCTGGGGCGCCGGCGCGCTCGAGATCGCCAGGGACCGCCCGCCGCACCCGGTCGAGTCGAGGTCGCCGGTGATGGACCCGTGCCTCGACTGCGACCCGGTGCCGCCGCGGCCCTACTGACGACTCACAGCCCGTCGCACCCCGGCTCGGCCGGCATCGCCGCGATCCAGTCGTGGATCAGCTGGACCCCGCGGGTGTCGATCACCCGGTTCGGCAGCTCGGGCATCTTGATCTCCGGGTCGAGCGAGTTCATCCGGAAGATCACGATGCTCTCGTCCGGCCGGCCGGGGTTGATGTCGTACGAGTGCCCGCCGGTCCCGGGCCCGGCCGCCGCCGGCACCTTGCAGACGCCGTACTTCGCCGGCTCCTGCTCCCACTGCAGGAACACGAGCCCGCTCTTGCCCGCGCCGCCGCCGAGCCGGTGGCAGTGCGAGCAGTTCGAGTGCAGGTACGAGCGCGCGCGCTCGGCCAGCGGCGCCGGGCCGAACGGGTCGACGAAGCGCGGCAGCGCCTGTACGTCGGGCAAGGGCCCCGAGAACATGTCCTTCGAGGCGAGCCACTCGAGCTGGTTGACCGTCTGCCCGTCGACCTCGATGTCCATGTTGAGCTGGTGCGTCAAGATCCCGAGCAGCTCCTCCTTGTCGTCGCGCTCGTGGCAGCTCGCGCACTGGTCGAGGTTCGGGACGATGTACTCCTCGGTCCGCGGCGTCCCGCCCTCGTCGATGAAGTCGACGTCGACCCGCTTGCCGACCTTGAGCAGCGTCGCCTCCTCCTCGGCCTCGTCCCACAGGTAGATCGCCGGCTTCCACAGCCCGGCCTCGCGGAGCAGCAGCCGCGTCTCGACGACCCGCGCCCCCGCGGCCGGGTCGCGCCGGTCGTGGTCGAAGAAGAAGGTCTTGATGATGATCGTCCCGTCGGGGAACGTCCACCCCTCGCCCTCGACGAACCCGATCTTGCCGCCCTCGGGCAGGACGATGAAGCGGCCCTTGCCGGCCGCGTCCGACCACAGCGGCGCGGCGACGGTGTACGGCACCACCCCGTCCTTCGGCACCAGCTCGCGCATCGGTCGCTGGAAGAAGTCGTAGTCGCCGAGCTTCGGCAGCGGCCACGCCCCCTCGACCGGGCAGCGGGTCGAGCCCGCGCACGGATCGCCGGTCGTCGCGCCGGTGTCGCTCGCCCCGCCCTCGCTCGTCCCGCCGGCCGTCCCCTCCGCCGCGTCGCCGCAGCCGGCGAGGCCCATCGCCAGCACGGCCGCCCAGATCTGTCCGCGCATACCTGTCCCCTCCTTCTTCCTGCGCCTCGTCACCGCGCCTCAGCCCCCCGGCAGCTCGGGCAGCGGCGTGTGCATGCACGTCGCCGACTCGATGTCCGTGTTCCGGTTCATGAACCCGCCGCACAGGTCGAAGTCCATCCACGTCGCGTTCCCGTTGTCGCTGACGCAGTTGGCGAGCGCCGGGTCCATGTTCATGTTGTCCGGGCCCTCGCAGCCGTCGAACATGATGTCGGGCGCCGGCGGCATGCCGACGGCGACGAGCAGCAGCGGGTCCGGCATCGTCCCGTTGTTCTCGAACACGTTGTCGTGGATCCAGTTGCCCTCGGGGAACGCGTCGAAGTTCGGGTCGTCGGCGGGCTCGAGGCCGAGCAGCTCGTTGTAGCTGACGACGACGACGCCGGTCGAGTTGTTGTTGCGGATCTCGTTGTTGCGGATCTCGTTCTGGTCGGACGACAGGATCATGACGCCGACGCCCGGCGGGACCGCCGAGACCGCCGTGCCCGGGATCCCGAAGTTCGGCGTGTTGTTGTCCTCGATGATGTTCTCGTAGCAGAGCGTGAACCTGCCGCCCTGGACCGGCAGACCGGGCAGGTCGAAGATCAGGATCCCGCCGGTGTTGTTGTACGCGCGGTTGCGGCGGACCGTCGCCCCGGTCGAGTTCTCGATCTCGATCCCGGCGACGTTGTCGTAGGCCTCGTTGTCCTCGACGAGGATGTTGGTCGACTGGCCGACGTAGATGCCGGCGTCGCGCGCCCCGTACACCCGCGAGTTGCGGATCACGACGTCGCTGCTGCCGACCGGGTAGAACCCGTACGCGCCGGCGTCCATCGACATCTTCTCGGCCCACCCGACCGACACGTCGTCGAACGTGATCCCCGCGACGTCGTCGCCGCGGATCCCGTCGCCCGGCGTCTCGACGACCGAGAACGACATCACCGTCACCCCGTCGCCGCTGATCTTGATCCCGTTGGCGCCGATGTCCTGCGTGCTGAAGTCGAGGATCGTCTTGTCGCGCCCCGCCCCCTTGAGGGTCACGCCGTTGACCGAGATCGAGATCTCGGTGTTGAGCATGAAGGTCCCCTCGCCCATGCACACCGTGCTGCCCTCGGCCGCGTCGAGCAGCGCGCCCTGCAGGGTGGCGACGTCGTCCCCTCCCGGCTCGACGTACGCGTCGCAGCCGGCCGGCGGCGCCCCGGTCGTCGAGCCACCGGTCGGCTCCGTCGCCCCGCCGTCGGTCGTGCCGGCGGTCGCGTCGGTCGCCGACGCGGACGTGTCGTCGCCGCCGCCGCCGCATGCCCCGAGGGCCAGGACCGCCGCGAGCGTGGCGACGCCGCGGAGCCCTGGCGTCTTACGGGCGTACAAGGTGATTCGCTGGGTGAAGGCCATCATCACAACACTACATAACCCGGGCCGGCCCGCCGCCGCCAGACCGACACCTCGTGGAGACGCCTGCGTGACAGTCCCGGCGCCCGCGGTAAAACGCACGCCTCGTGGCCCTCACCGGCACGCGACAACCTCCGGGGCCTCGCCGCCGGCGCCCGCCGGCCGGTCGCCTTGCGCTACAGTGCGGCCGCTCAAAGGAAGGAGCCGCAAGCCGTGAACCAGCGCCTCACCCGTCGAGAATTTCTCCGCGCCACTCTGGTCAGCGTCGCCTCCGCCGCCCTCGCGGGGCCGGGCTGCCGCGAGCCCGACGAGGGCGACGGCCCGCTGCTCGACGGCGCCGCCTACTTCCCGCAGTCGGTCGCCTCGGGCGACCCGCGACCCGGCAGCGTGATCCTCTGGACGCGCCTCGAGGACCCGGAGCTCGGCGAGGGCGACGGCGAGCTCACCGTCGAGCTAGCGACCGACCCCGAGTTCCAGGACCGCGTCGCGCTCGACCCCGCCGCCGCGACGATCGCCGCCAAGGCCACGTTCGACCGCTGCGCCAAGGCCAAGATCACCGGCCTCGAGCCGGCGACGACCTACTACTACCGCTTCGTCGTCACCCGCGCCGACGGCCGCTACGGCAGCCCGGTCGGGCGCACGCGCACCGCCCCGGCGCCCGACGCCGACGTCACGGTCCGCTTCGCGTTCGTCTCGTGCCAGGACTTCAACGGCCGCTACTACAACACCTACCGCGGGCTGCTCGGGCAGGAGCTCGACTTCTTCGTCCACCTCGGCGACTACATCTACGAGACGACCGGCGACCCGAGCTTCCAGGGCGGCGGCGCGCGCACGACCGGCTTCTCCGACACCGCCGGCGCGATCGTCTTCAACGAGGGCACCGACCAGCAGTACTACGCGGCGAGCAGCCTCAGCAACTACCGCGAGCTCTACCGCCAGTACCGCGCCGACCCGGCGCTGCGGCAGGTCCACGAGACGCTGCCGATGATCGCGATCTGGGACGACCACGAGTTCAGCAACGACGCCTACGGCGCGACCGGGACGTTTTTCAACGGCCGCGTCGACGAGCTCGACGTCGAGCGGCGCAAGCGGGCCAACCAGGCGTGGTTCGAGTACATGCCGGTCGACTTCGGCGACGACGCGTGGGAGTACGACCCCGCGGCGGCGTTCCCCGACGACATCACGATCTACCGCGACTTCACGTTCGGCAAGCACCTCCACCTGGTGATGACCGACCTGCGGACCTACCGGGGCGACCACCTGATCCCCGAGGAGGGCTTCCCCGGCGCGGTCGTCTTGACCGAGGGCGAGGTGCCCACGGAGCTGGCCGACGTCGCCAGCCCCTACGTCGCCGACATCGACGCGTTCCAGGGCGGCGAGTACGCCGACGCGCTGCGGGCCGGCGCGACCACCCTCGACTACGACCCGGCGACGATCACCGGCCCGATCGACGCCGTCTACCTCAACGACCTGCTGGCCAAGCTCGGCCAGCCGGTCCAGCCGATCGACGAGGCGACGCTCGCCGGCCTGCCGCGCGGGATCGCCCTGCGCCACCTCGGCAAGCTCGGGTACTACACCTCGATCGGCTCGCGCTACCTCGTCGTCAAGCCGACCTTCGACGCCTGGGCCAAGAAGGTGCACGCCGCCTCGCCCGCCGCGACCGAGGTCATGGGCGCCGCGCAGCGCCAGTGGTTCCTCGACACGATGACCGGCTCGACCTCGACCTGGAAGGTGTGGGGCAACGAGTACAGCCTGATGCCGCTGGTGATCGACCTGCGCTCGCTGCCGATCGCGCCGTTCAACCAGCTCTTCTACATGAACGTCGACCAGTGGGACGGCTTCTTCCCGGCCCGCGACGCGCTGATCGACGAGCTCCAGGCGGTCGACAACGTCGTCGCGATCACCGGCGACATCCACGCCTTCTACGCCGGCACGCCGATGGTCGGCGGCGACCCGAGCAAGAAGATCGTCGAGTTCGTCACCGGCGCGGTCAGCTCGACCAGCTTCGAGACGATCCTCGTGCTGCAGGTCGCCTCCGACCCGACGCTGAGCGCCCTGCCCGGCGCCGACGCCCTCGCCGCGAGCATCGACGACCTGCTGACCGGCGTCGGCACCAACCCGCACCTCGGGTTCGCCGAGTCGAAGTCGCACGGCTTCGTCGCGCTCGAGGTCGACGGCGCCGAGCTGCGCGCGACCCTGCACATGCTCGACGAGGACGTCTCGCTGAGCGACTACGCCGGCCGCGACGGCGAGCTCGCCGCCCTGTTCAAGACCGAGAAATTCAAGGTCGAGGCCGGCAAGCGCGAGCTGCTGCGCGAGATCGGCGGCGCCTACAAGCGCTGGGACCCCGCGAGCAACGCGTGGGTCTGAGGCCCGCGCGGACGCCCGCGCGGCGCCTGTCCCGCGGGACAGGCACGAAAAAGCGGCCACCGCGTTCGGCGGTGGCCGCGACGTGGACGCGCCCGGGCTCCCTCCCCGGGGCGTGCTCACGGAACGTTGAAGATCAGCACGAACGCGGCGTTCTTGGCGCTGCCGGCGGTGCCGGTCAGGTCGGTCGGCTGGCCCCCGACCTCGACGGTGAAGCCCTCGGCGAGGCCCGGCGCCATCAGCACGAAGATGCCCGAGGCGCCGGTCGCGTCGGCGTTGAAGCCCAGGCCGTCTTCGTTGAGGTAGCGGATCAGCGCCGTCGAGTCGGCCTTGGTCGACTTGACGACCGCGCCCGCGACCCCTGCGCCGCCGGCCTGGCGCACCAGACCGATCACGCCGCCGTTGTCGCCGAGCGGCTGCGCCGCGACGACGTTCGGGTCGGCGTCGGTCATCAGGTAGCCGCTCCACTCGGTCAGCTTGGCCGCGGGCACGCCCCAGATGTCGTGGATCCCGTTGAGCGGCGGGTACATCGTCGTGCCCATGAACGGCGACGCGAGGCCGGTCGCGGTCGTGTAGAAGTCGCCGCCGCCGACCAGGCCGACGACGCCGATGCCCGCGTTGAGCGGCGAGGTCGTCGTGACGTCGATCCGGCCCATCGCGTCGGACGTCGCGCTGACGATCCCCATCGCGTTCGCCGGGTCCTGCAGGGCCGACAGCGCGCCGACGACGCGCAGCTCGGCGCCCGCGACCGCGGTGCCGGTGACGAAGTCGAAGACCGTGCCGGTGAAGCGGGTGTTGCCGCCCGCCGGCGCCGCCTCGCAGACCGCGTCGGTCTGCGCGTCGAAGAACTTGACGCACGACAGCGACGCGCAGTCGGCGTTCGCCATGCAGGCCTCACCGTCCGCCGCGGTCATGCCGGCAGGGCCCGTCGAGGCCGCCTCGGTCGTCGTCGGCGTCTCCGCCGTCGTGCCGCTGGCGCTGTCGGTCGCGCCGCCCGTCGTCGTCGGCGCGCCGGTCGAGCCGGCCTCCGTCGCCGTCCCGCCCTTGTCGTCGCCGCAGCCGACCGCGAGCGCGGTCAGCAAACCCAAAGAGAACAGTGAGAGCCGCTGCATGGTCGTAGTCGGGGCGGACGTTACCAGGGGCAGCGGCCGCCGCGCAACCGACCGACGACGAAGGGGCCCGGGCGGACCCGGACCCCTCGCACACCGGCGCGCCGAACCCCGCGCCGGCGCAGCGCTTGCCGGCTCACTGCCGGGTCTCGACGTAGCCCTTCGGCACCGCGTACTTGAAGTCCTTGGCGGCGAAGTTCTGGTTGGTCTTCACGCCGGTCAGCACGAAGTGGTTGGTGCTGTTGTCCTGCGCGCGGACGACGAACGCGTCGACCCGGCCGGTCTCCTCGTCGACGACCAGGAGCAGCGTCTTGTAGTGCGGGTTCTGCTCCTTCGGCTTCAGCTCGATCACCTTGTGGCCGGGCATCCCGTAGGTGGCGACCAGCTTCTCCGGCGCCATCCGCACCTTGAACTCCTTGATCAGCTTCTGCCCGCCGAACAGGAACTTCATCGCGCCGGCGAGGTTCGAGTTGCCCTCGACCTTCTGGCTGACGACCTGGCGCGTGTCGTGCTCGACGACCCACAGCTTCTGGCCGTCGACGTAGAAGTCGGGGTCGGCCTTGCCCTCGTAGTCCCAGACCATCATGCCGGGCTTCTTCAGGCGCAGCGCCCCGTGCGAGACCGTCCGCGTGCCGTAGACCGGGTGCACGTAGGTCTGCTTGAACTCGCCGGCGAGGTCGACGGTGCCGTCGTAGAACGCCTGGACCGACGCGAGCACCGCCGACGCCGACAGCTTGGTCTCGGCCGCGGGCGCGGCGGCCTTGTCCGCGGGCTTGCCCTCGGCCTTGTCCGCGGCGACGGGCGCCGGCGCGGCCTGGGCGAGCACGCTCTCCTGCGGGAGCACCGCGGAGAGGTCGCTGCAGAGGAGGCCGAACGAGAGGGCGCAGATCGAGAAGGGTTCCATCGTGAGCTCCTGGGGCGCCGTGGCCCCGATGGTCGACACAGACGCGCCCCGCCGCGGGGCGATTCACCGGCTGGCCGACGTCGCGCGCGGGACCGCGCGGGCCGGGCGCCGGGACATTCCTAGCACGTTTCTCGCGGCGATTCCGGCGCGGCGCTCGCGGCTCCGCGAGCGCCCGCCGCTCAGGCCGCCTGGACGTAGACCTCGCGCGGCGCCGTGCCGCGCGCGGGCCCGATGACCCCCTCGGCCTCCATCATCTCGACGATCTTGGCCGCCCGGTTGTAGCCGATGTTCAGCCGGCGCTGGATCATGCTCGTGCTGACCTTGCGCGTCTCGGCGACGATCTGCACCGCCTTGTCGTACAGAGGATCGGCGCGCCGGTCGCTCGGCTCCTCGTCCTCCTCCTCGTCGCGCTTGGCCGCGATCGCCAGGTTGTACACCGGGCGCGCCTGCTTCTTGATGAACGCGACGACCTTGAGGATCTCCTCCTCCGACACGTAGCAGCCGTGGACGCGCTGCGGCTGCCCGCCGCGGTCCATGTGCAGCATGTCGCCCATCCCGAGCAGCTGCTTGGCGCCCTTGCCGTCGAGGATCGTCCGGCTGTCGACGTCGCTCGTCACCTGGAAGGCGATGCGCGACGGGAAGTTGTTCTTGATCGTGCCGGTGATCACGTCGACGCTCGGCCGCTGCGTCGCCAGGATCAGGTGGATCCCGCACGCGCGCGCCTTCGCGGCGATCCGCGCGACGCTCGTCTCCACTTCCTTGCTCGCGACCATCATCAGGTCGGCGAACTCGTCGATGATCACGACGATGTACGGCATCTTCTCCGGCCGGTCGCCGACCTTGGCCCCGCTCGGCAGCCCGCCGAACGACTCGACCGGGCCGTCCTCGTCGAACGCGACCCCGCCGAGCATCTCGCCCGGCATCGCCTCCTCGTCGCCCTCCTCGCGCACCGCCGCGGCCGCGTCGGCCGCCGCCTCCTCGAGCGCCCGCTTCTCCGCCTCCCACTCGGCGATCAGCTGCGGCAGCTTCTTGTTGTAGCCGCCGATGTCGCGCACCTGCGCCTCGCTGAGGATCGCGTAGCGCCGCTCCATCTCGTCGACCGCCCACCGCAGCGCCAGGTTCGCCTGCTCGGCGTCGGTGATCACCGGCAGCAGCAGGTGCGGGATATCCTTGTAGATGCTCAGCTCGAGCATCTTCGGGTCGATCATGATCATCCGGACGTCTTCCGGCGGGCACGCGTACAGCAGCGAGCAGATCATCGCGTTGACGCCGACCGACTTGCCCGAGCCGGTCGCGCCGGCGACCAGGAGGTGCGGCGCCTTGGCGAGGTCGATCGCGACCGGCTTGCCGGTGATGTTCTTGCCGAGCACCATCGGCAGCTTGCCGCCACGCGCGGCCTCGAACGCCTCGCTCTCGAGGATCTCCTTGATCGAGACCGTCTCGCGGTGCTTGTTCGGCACCTCGAAGCCGACCGTCGCCTTGCCGGGGATCGGCGCGAGGATCCGGATCGCGATCGCCTCGAGCGCCATCGCCAGGTCGTTCTCGAGGCTCTCGATCCGCGACAGCTTGACCCCCGGGTCCGGCTTGAACTCGTAGCGCGTGATCACCGGACCGGGGTGGATCTTGGTCACCTTGCCGTTGACCTTGAACTGCGCGAGCGCGTGCTCGATCCGCTCCGCCTGCTCGAGCACGAAGTTCTTGTCGACCTCGGTCGCCGGCGCCTCCGCGGCCTCGAACAGCTTCGACGGCGGCAGGTTGTACGGCCCCGACGTCAGCCGCACGATCCCCGGGATCGCCGGCACCTTCTCGACCGGCTTCGGCGGCGCGGCCGCGGCCGCGAGCGGCAGCTGCTCGGGCGCGCGCGCCGGCGGCTCGGGCGCGCGCGGCACGATCGTCGGGCCCCTCGGCGCGGCCGCGACCGGCGCGGGCGTCGCCTCGAACGGCGCGTCCTCGTCCTCGGCCTCGGCGGCCTGCGCCGCGAGCTCCTGCGGGCGCGGCGGCGCCTTCTTCGCGCGCGACCGCGCGGGCGCCGGCGCCTCGTCTGCCTCTTCGGCCATGTCCTCGGCGACCGGCTCCGAGACGTCCTCGTCCTCGACCGGCTCGGCCTTCGGCCTGCGGCGCCGCTTCGGCGCGGCCGCCGGCTCCTCGACCTCGACGACCGGCACCGCCTCCGTCTTCTTCTTGTTGCCCGCGGGCCTGGCTTCCGGCTCGGCGCGGCTCGCCAGCACGATCTCCGGCATGTCCTCCGGCTTGCGCGGCAGCTTGCGGTTCTTCCGCGGCGCCTCGGCGACCTGCGCGGGTTCGACCGCCGCCTCCTCCTCGTCCTCGTCCTCGGCGGGCGGTGCGGCCTTCGGCTTGCGGCGGCGGCGCTTCGGCTTCGGCGCCTCCTCCGCCTCCTCCTCCTCTTCCTCTTCTTCCTCCTCCTCGACCTCGTCCTCCGCGTCCTCTTCGGCCTCCTCCTCGGCCTCCTCCTCGACCGGGCGACCGCGCAGCGCGTCGACGAGGCCGGTCAGGCCGCCCCACAGGTACTGGCCGACGGCGACGACCGTGCGCCCGACGAATCGCGCGGCGGCGACGACGTGCGCGGTCGACAGCGGGGTCGAGGCGAACAGGCCGACGCACAGCAGCGCGCCGGCGACCAGGTAGGTACCTGCCCGATCGAACAGGCCGAGGCCGATCTCCCCCAGGATCTCGCCGGCGAGCCCGCCGGCGGTGTAGCCGTGGATCCGGTAGCCGGGGAACATCACGTGCAGCAGCACGCAGCCCATCACCGTCGCCAGCGTGAAGCCGACGCCCTCGCCGGCGCGCAGCTCCATCTCGTCGCCGAGCAGCGCCTTGACGCCGAGGCCGAGCACGCCGAGCACGAGCAGGTACGAGCCCATGCCGAGCGCGGCGTAGAGCGCGCTGGCGACGAGGCGCCCGACCGGACCCATCAGCGTGCCCGCACCGAACTGGTACGAGAACAGCCCGCCGAGCATCAGGACGCCGATCGCCAGCAAGACGACGCCGAGGAACTCGCTCCACGGCCGCGGCAGTCCGGATGAACTTTCGCGCACGCGCGAATTTCGCGCAGGTTCGGGGTTCGCTCGAGACTTGGCCATTTTTCGTTTGGATCTCGCCGACTTACAGCGAAAAGCTGCCGTTCCCGGGGTCCCGAGGGTAGGCCCGGGGTCGCTTCCCGTCAAAAATTTGGCCCGCATGCGATAGCCTTCGTGCCATGCGCAAGCTCGCCGTCGTCATGCTCCTCTCCACGCTGGCCGTCTCCGGCTGCAAACGCAAAGAACTCGAGGCCGCCCTCGCCGAGGCGAACAAGAAGCTCGAGGCGACCGAGGGAGAGCTCCGCGCCGAGCGCGACAAGAACAAGAAGCTCGGCGACGAGAACCAGTCGCTGCAGCAGAAGATCGCCCAGCTCGAGAACGACATCCGCAAGCTCAACGCCGACATCAGGGTGCTCGAGGAGCAGAACGCGGACCTCGCGCGCAAGGCCGGCGCGACCGCCGACGAGCTCAAGCGCCTGCGCGACGAGAAGGCCAAGCGACAGGCCGAGCTGCAGGTCTACAAGGACCTGTTCGCCAAGCTGAAGGCGCTGATCGACGCCGGCACGATCCAGGTCGAGGTCCGCAAGGGCCGCTTCGTCGTCAAGCTGGCGAGCAACATCCTGTTCGACTCCGGCAAGACCGACCTCAAGCCCGAGGGCCAGGCCGCGCTGACCAACCTCGCCGGCGCGCTCAAGAGCCTGACCGACCGCGAGTGGCTGGTCGCCGGCCACACCGACAACGTCCCGATCAAGACCGCCAAGTTCAAGAACAACTGGGAGCTCTCGACCGCCCGCGCCGTCGAGGTCGTGCAGTTCCTGACCACCCAGGGCATGCCCAACGGCACGCTCGGCGCCGCCGGCTACGGCGACGTCGACCCGATCGGCGACAACACCACCGAGGCCGGCCGGGCCAACAACCGCCGGATCGAGATCGTGCTGATGCCGCTGCTCGGCGAGATCCCCGGCCTCAAGGAGATGCTGACCGGCGGCGGCAGCAGCTAGCCGCCTGCCCCCGGGGCCATGCCCATCGGGACATGGCCCATGAGCCCTACGCGAGCACCGGCAGCCGCCGGCGCTCGACCAGCTCGAGCCGGACGCGCAGGCTGGCCTGTCCGGCGACGTGCCAGCGGTCGCCCGGAGTCGACGGCTGGACCTGCAGCAGCGGCGTGCCGACGAGCTCGCCGACCGGCGCGCCGACCTCGGCGGGCTCGCCGCGCGCCTGGTAGAGCGCGGCGTACGGCGCGTTGGCGATCGACCCGTGGATGATCAGCTGGATGTCGACGGTGCCGCGCCGCGCCGCGACCCGCAGCACCTCGGCGACGCGCGCCCGCGCCGCCCGCAGGTACAGCGGCGCCCGCTCGAGGTCGCGGCGGTACGCGATCGTCGGCCCGAGCACGGTGTTGCGGTTGAGCTGCAGCTCGATCCGGATCCCCTGCGCCGGCGGCTCCTCCGGCGACGGCGGCCGCTCCATCGACGTCCAGCGCAGCCACACGACGAAGGCGTCGCGGTCGAGGTCGAAGGACAGCAGCGGATAGACCAGCTCCACGGGCCCGCGACCATACCCCAGCTCGCGGGGCCGCGCGCGTCCCGTGAGCGCGCACACCCTGCGCCCGCGCGCCCCGCGACGAGCCACGTGGGAAAAACCACCCCGCATGCCCGCGCCGATCGTCGTCCCCGATCGCCTCAACATGGCCGAGTGGTTCCTCGACGCCCGCCTCGCGGAGGGCCTCGGCGACAAGACCGCCATCTATTGCGGCGACGCGCAGGTCACCTACCGCGAGCTCGTCGCCGCCTCGTGCCGCGTCACCAACCTGCTGCGCGCGCACGGCCTGCGGATCGAGGACCGCGTCCAGCTCCTGCTGCTCGACACGCCCGAGTTCGCCGCGGCCTACTTCGGGATCGTGCGCGCCGGCTGCGTCGCGGTGCCGACCAACACCTGGCTGACGCCCGCCGACTACGCGTACTACCTCGAGTACGCGCGGCCGCGCGCGGTGATCGTCGACGCCGAGGTCTACCCCCAGCTCGAGCCCGTGTGGCGGGCCGCACGGCACCCGCCGCTGGTGATCGTGCTCGACCGCGCCGGCGGACCTGTCCCCCAGGGCACGCTCGACTGGCACGCCGAGCTCGCCCGTCAGCCCGACGCCGCCGAGACCGAGCCGACCTGGCGCGACGACTTCGCGACCTGGCTCTCTTCGTCGGGCTCGACCGGCAAGCCGAAGTGCGTCGTGCACATGCACCACGACTTCGTGTGGAACACCGTCGCCTACGCCCACCGGACCCTCGGGCTCAAGCAGGACGACATCACGCTCTCCGCGCCCAAGCTGTTCTTCGGCTACGCGCTCGGCTCGAACCTCTTGTTCCCGCTCAGCGTCGGCGCGAGCTGCGTGCTGGTGCCCGAGCGCGTCGCGCCGGAGCGCTACTATGAATTGATCGAGCGCTACCGCGCGACCCAGTTCGTCACCGTGCCGACGACGATCGCCAAGATGCTCGACCACCTGGGCGAGGCCAGGCGCCGCGACCTGTCGCGCCTGCACTCGCTCGTCAGCGCCGGCGAGGCGCTGCCCTCGCGGCTGTACCGCGAATGGAAGCAGACGACCGGGGTCGAGATCTACGACGGCATCGGCTCGGCCGAGATGTTCCACGTCTACATCACCAACCGCCCCGGCGACGTGAAGGAGGGCAGCCTCGGCCGCCTCGTCGACGGTTACGCCTACCGCCTCGTCGACGACGACGGCAAGGACGTCCCGCCCGGCGAGATCGGCACGCTCGTGATCACCGGCCCGTCCGCCGGCCAGGGCTACTGGCGCATGCGCGACCAGAGCCGCGCGACCTTCTGGGGCGACTCGGTCAAGGGCGCCGACAAGTTCCACGTCGACCAGGACGGCTACTTCTGGTTCTGCGGCCGCGGCGACGACATGCTCAAGTGCTCCGGCGTGTACGTCTCGCCGGTCGAGGTCGAGAACTGCCTGCTCGGCCACCCCGCCGTCCACGAGGCCGGCGTCGTCGGCTACCGCGACGCCGCCGGGCTCGAGCGCGCGGTCGCCTACGTCGAGCTCGCCCCCGGCCGCGCGCCCGGCGAGGCGCTCGCCGCCGAGATCCTCGCCCACGCCCGCGCGACGATCGCCGCCTTCAAGGTCCCGCGCCGGGTCGAGTTCGTCGCGTCGCTGCCGCGCACCGAGACCGGCAAGATCAAGCGCGCCGAGCTGCGCAAGCTCGCCGCGTCGCTCACCTGACCCTTTGACCCGGGCTCTCGCATCATGTCTGAAACACCAGGCCGCGCCGTCCGCCTCGCCGAGCTGACCTACCCCGAGGTCGAGCGCCTGCTCGCCGACCCGCGGCCCAAGCTCGCGCTCCTGCCGGTCGGCAGCACCGAGGCCCACGGCCCGCACCTGCCGCTGGGCACCGACAGCCTGATCGGCGAGGCCGTCGTCGACCGGGCCGCCGCGCTGCTGGCCGCCCGCGGCCACGTCGCCGCCGCGCTGCCGCCGATCCACTACGCGGTCACCGAGTGGGCGGCGATGTTCGCCGGCTCGACGTCGATCGCCGCCGAGACGGCGATCGGCCTGGTCCTCGGGACATGCAAGGCGATCCGCGCGATGGGCTTCGACCGCGTCGTCGTGTTCACGGCGCACCTCGAGCCCGACCACATCGCCTCGCTGCGCGAGGTCGCGCGCCGCTTCGAGGCCGACACCGGCGACCGGCTGGTGTTCGTCGACACCACGCGGCGCGCCCTCGCGGCCCGGCTGACGCCCGAGTACCAGAGCGGCTCGTGCCACGCCGGCCGCTACGAGACGAGCCTGATCCTGGCGATCCGGCCCGACCTCGTGCGCGCCGAGCTGGCCGCCGCGCTGCCCGAGCACGTCGTCCCGCTCGCCGAGCACATCCGCGACGGCAAGCGCGGCTTCCTCGAGTGCGGGATGGCGCAGGCCTACTGCGGCGCGCCGGCCGCGGCGACCGCGGAGGAGGGGCGAGCGACCCTCGCCACGCTCGCTACGCTGGTCGTCGAGGCGGCCGAACAGGCCCTCGCGGCGCGCTGACGCCGGCGCGCGGTCGCCGGCGCGCCTGGCCGGGTGACCCGGAGCACACACGCTTCTGGTCATGGTCTCCGCCCGTCCTCTCGCCTGGATCGCAGTTTTGAACCTGTTCGACGGCTGCACCGACGACATCGCCGGCTCGGCCGACGGGCCGGGCTCGACCGGCCTCGACACCACCAGCGCCGCGCCGATCCTGCCGACGACCGGCGCCGACGGGCACGGCACGACCGGCGCGACGACCGGCGCCCAGGCCGGCACCTCGACCGGCGCGCACGACTCGACGGGCGATCCATCGACGGGCGCGTCCTCGACGGGTGACGCTTCGGGCATGTCCTCCGGGACATCCGGCGCGCTCGACCCGTGCGCCAACGGGACGCTCGATCCGGGCGAGACCGACGTCGACTGCGGCGGGCGACAGTGCGAACCGTGCCTGCTCGGCGCGGCCTGCCTGCTCGACACCGACTGTGCGTCGGACGCCTGCGCCCGCGGCTCGTGCGTCGCGCCGGCGTGCCGCAGCGACGCCGACTGCGCGGCCGCGAGCGACGCCTGCAACCTCGGCGTGTGCGACGCGCGCACGTGGACCTGCGCCCAGCAGCCGACCCGCGACGGCCAGCCGTGCGACGACTCGGACGCCTGCACGACCGGCGAGGCGTGCCAGGCGGGCGCCTGCGGCGGCGGCGCGGTGAAGGACTGCGCCGCGTTCACGACGCTCTGCGGGACCGGCGCGTGCGACCCGAAGTCCGGCGCGTGCTTCACCGGACCCGACCCGAAGAAGGACGGGCTCACCTGCGACGATCGCAACGCCTGTACGCCGGCGACCACCTGCCTCGGAGGACACTGCGGCGATCCGCAGGACCCCGGCTACGTGTTTCATGAGGACTTCTCCGACCCCGACCCGAATTGGACGCTCGATCAGGGCTGGCAGATCGGCCCCGCCGTCGCCTCACCGCCCGGCGGCGGCGGCACAGGCAGCGACCCGGACACCGACCACAGCCCCGGCGACGACAACCGGCTCGCCGGCCAATTCATCGGCGGCCTCGTCACGAGCGCCAACGTCACCCAGGGCCAGTTCAATTGCCTGACCTCGCCGCCGTTCGCCGCCGCCAAGCTCGGCGCCGTGTGGCTGACCTTCTGGCGCCACCTGCACGTCGACTACGCCAACTTCGTCGTCAACCGGATCGAGGTCCACGACGGCACCAAGTGGGTGCTCGTCGAGGAGGGCTACCCGCAGCCGGTCACCAACGACCCGCAGTGGAAGCAGGTCACGCTCGACCTCACCGCCCACAAGAGCGACGCGATGCGGGTCCGGATCTGCCACCAGCGCAATAACGGCGCCTACTTCCACGCCGGCTGGAGCGTCGACGACGTCACCGTCGCTCCGCTGCCTTGTACGCCGTGATCCGCGTCGGCCCGCGGCCCGCGCGAACACTCGCCGCAGCGCGGCCGCGTCACACGCACCCGGCGCGCCGGATCTCTTATGACCTCAAGGACATGTCTGAAAGCGCGCGATCGCTGTCGCTTGCGGGCGTTCACGCGCGATCGTCCGCGATCGAGACGTCCGCAGGCGGAGTCCTGTCCACGGCGGGCGCTCCCGGGGACACTGGGGCATGTTCAAAAGCCGAACTTCACCTCTCTTGATCCTGACTGTGACGCTGGCGACGGCGTGCGGCGACGACGGCACGATCATCACGACCGAGACGTCCGGCTCGACCGGCTCGACTGGCTCGACGACGATGGTGTCGACGACGACCAACCCGACGACGACGACGACGCCGACGACCGATCCGACGACCGGGACGAGCAGCACCACCGACGTCACCACCACGGGCAACACCACCGAGGCGATCACGTCGACGACCAGCACCACCGACGAGACCACCTCGACGAGCAGCACGACCGACGTCTCGAGCACGACCGACGTCTCGACCGGCTCGTCGGGCAGCTCCTCGGGCAGCTCGAGCGGCGACGTCGACCTGTGTGCCAACGGCGTGCAGGACCAGGACGAGACCGACATCGACTGCGGCGGCGCCGTCTGCGGCGACTGTGCGGACGGCCAGGTCTGCGTCGCCAACGAGGACTGCGTGTCGCTCACGTGCGCCGGCGGCGTCTGCGTGACCCCGCAGTGCATCCAGGACGCCGACTGCCCGCCCCCCCTGGACTCGTGCAGCACCGCGATCTGCGACCCGAACACCTTCACGTGCGCGCTCCAGCCGGCGGTCGACGGCACCATGTGCGACGACGCCGACCTGTGCACCGGCGCGTCCGCGTGCCAGGCCGGCAAGTGCGTCGGCTCGATGCCGAAGAACTGCAGCAACCTCAACACCGCGTGCGGCGCGGGCTACTGCAACCCGGAGACCGGCGAATGCGCGGTCGAGCCGTTCAAGGACGGCACCGCGTGCAACGACAACAACGGCTGCACGCAGAACACCGTGTGCACCGCCGGCGTGTGCGGCGACCCGAACAACCCGGGCTACACGTTCTTCGAGTCGTTCGCCAACCCGAACCCCGGCTGGCAGTTCACGCAGAACTGGTCGACCGGCCCGGCCGTCGCCGGCTGCGGCGACCCCGGCACCGACCGCACGCCGACGAACGACAACCGGATCGCCGGCGCCGTGATCGGCGGCTGCGTCCCGACCGCGCCGGTCAACGCGGCCAACTTCTTCTGCGCCACCAGCCCGGTGATCGACACGAGTCAGCTGCCGACCGTGTTCCTCAACTACTGGCGCGACCTGTGGAGCGACTACACGCCGTACATGAAGAACAAGATCGAGGTCTTCAACGGCAACACCTGGGTGATCATCTACGAGACCTTCGGCGCGCCCGGGGTCGACGACGCGCAGTGGACGAACTTCTCGTACGACATCACCCCGCACAAGAACGCCAACATGCGGATCCGCTGGTGCTACAACATCGGCCAGGCCGGCGCGTTCAGCCGCGGCAGCTGGAACATCGACGACGTCACGGTCGGCCCGGTCTCCTGCACGCCGTGAGCGCGCCCGCGCGGGCGCGCGCCCGCGACCCGCGCGCGTGAGCGACGCCCGCGCGCCGGCCCGGCCGGCCGCGGGCGTTGTATCCTGGGGCGATGAAGCTCGCCGCCCCGACCTGCCTCGCGCTGCTGCTCGCCGCCTGCGACGGCGACGCGCCGAAGACCCAGGACCCGCCGCCGGAGCCGGCGAACAAGGTCGAGGCGCCGCCGCCCGAGAAAAAGCCCGAGCCGCCGCCGGCCCCGAAGTACCCGCCGGGCGAGCCCGACGAGGCCTGCGCCAAGATCCTCGTCGTCGCCTGGCAGGGCGCCGACGGGGCCGAGCCGGCGGTGACGCGCGATAAGCCGGCCGCGCAGGCGCGCGCCGAGGAGCTGCGCAAGAAGCTGGCCGAAGGGACAGCCTTCGCCGACCTGGCCGCGGAGACCGACGAGCCGAAGACCAGGGTCAAGGGCGGGGCGATGGGCACCTACGCGAAGGACAAGTGGCCCGAGAAGTACGCGCCGCTCAAGGACGTCGTGTTCGCGCTCGGGCTCGGCGAGACGAGCGCGGTCGTCGAGCACCCGCACGGGTTCGTCGTCGCCCAGCGCTGCAAGGTCGAGAAGGTGCACACGCGGCACATCCTCGTCCGCTACAAGGGGGCGCGGAACGCCGAGCCGAAGATCAAGCGCAGCAAGGAGGACGCGCAGAAGCTGGCGGAGAAGATCCACGCCGAGGCGACCAGGCCGGGCGCCGACTTCGCGGCGCTGGCGAAGAAGAAGAGCGAGGACAGCTCGGCCGAGCGCGGCGGCGACCTCGGGCCGGTCGGCCGCGGCCTGTTCGCGCCGAGCTACGAGGCGGCCGCGTTCGCGCTGAAGTCGGGCGAGATCAGCGCGGTCGTCGAGTCCGACTTCGGCTTCCACGTCATCCAGCGGGTCGACTAGCCGCCCGATCAGCCTGACCGATCGGCCAGGCCGTGCTCGGTCGCGACGACGTGGACGCGGACGTCGTGCGGCTCCTCGGGCAACGCCTCGACGAGGTCGTCGGCGAAGCAGACCGCGACCCGCAGCGGGCGCGGGGCGTCGCGCAGCGGCGCGAGCGCGCGGTCGTAGAACGCCTTGCCGAAGCCGAGCCGGGCGCCGGCGCGGGTGAACGCGAGCCCGGGCACCAGCGCGAGGTCGACATTGGCCGCCGCGAGGTCCACCCCTGGGCCGCCGGTCGGCTCGAGCAGGCCGAACGGGGCCGGCGCGAGCGCGGCGAGGTCGGCGAGCGCGACGAACTCGATCGCGTCGCGCCGCGGGCCGGCCATCCGCGGCAGCCACAGGCGCTTGCCGGCCGCGAGCGCCGCGGCGAGCAGCGGGCGGGTGTCGGGCTCGCCGCGGACGCCGACGTAGCCGGCGACCGCCCGGGCGGCCTGCCAGCGCGGGTCGGCGAGCAGGTGCCGGGCCAGCGCCCCGGACCGGGCCGCGACGTCCTCGGCGGCCCGCTGCGCCCGCCGCCGCAGGGCCGCCGCGCGCAGCTCGGCCTTCGCCGGCGGATCGGCGGGGGGATCGGCGCGCAGAAGACGGGGCGTCGGGCGATCGGTCACGGACTCTGCGCATTTACCGCGGTCGCGCCGGACCGGCAAGGGGCTTGCGATCGCCGCCGGGGCCTGGTACACACGTCGGCCCCGCGGGAGTAACTCAGTTGGTAGAGTGTCAGCTTCCCAAGCTGAATGTCGCGGGTTCGATTCCCGTCTCCCGCTCTCCTCTCGCGTGAAGGCCCCGCCCGGGGCCTTTCGCGCTTTCTGGCCCGTGCTCTCTGGCCCGGCCTTTTTGCCGCCGGGCCTCTGGCCGGCGGGCACCGCGGGCCGCTACGATCGGTCGCCGTGCGCCGCCTCGCCCTCCTCGCCGTCGCCCTCGCGCCCGCGGCGGCCGGCGCGACCGAGCCGGCGCCCGCGGCCTTCCGCCGCGGCGTCGGCGAGCTCGGCCTGTTCGCCGACGCGAGCATCGCCAGCGAGCTGACGCTCGTCAGCGTCGGCCTGCGCGGCGGCTACTTCGTCCGCGCCGGGCTCGAGCTCGGCGGCGAATTGCAGGCGACCCTGCTCGTCGCTCCGCCGCGGGTCGCCGCCGCGCAGGTGCGGGCGGACGAGCCGGGCGCGGGCTTCCGGGTGACGCCGTTCTTGCGGTGGATGCCGCTGCGCACCGACGGCTTCGCGGCCTACCTGATGGCCGGCGTCGGCCCCGGCGCGATCGGTCGCGAGGTGCTCGGCCACGTGCTCGCCGCGCCGGGCGCGATGGTCGCCCTCGGCGGGCGCGTGTGGCTCGACCTCGCGTTCCGCTTCACGATCGGCTTCCCCGGCGCCCGCTGCCGGGCCGCCTTCGCCGCCGACAGCGCCCCGGGCTTCTGCGAGCTGCAGTTCGGCCCGCAGCTCGGCCTGCTCGCCGCGTTCTAGTGCCGCGCCCAGGGCCTAACGACACCACCTCGCTTGGTCTCATCGCCGCTGGCTTCGTTGGCGAAACTCGTAGTACGGTCCAGTACAACTTCGTTTCGCCGCCTCGCCAGCGACGATGATCCCGGCGCGAGGCGGCGCCGTTAGACCCTGGGCGCGGCACTAGCGCCGGACAGCCCCGTCAGGGCATGTCCCTCGTGCCATGCGCTTCCGGCCAGGTCTTTACGACCAGGCTCTTACAGCCAGGCCGGGCTCGCCAGCAGGGCGAGGCTGGCGAAGTAGCCGACCGACCACACGAGCGAGCGCAGGGCCCCGAGGTCGGCGAGGTACATCACCGGGTAGACCAGGCGCGCGCCGATGTACGCGAGCGCGAGCCAGTCGGTCAGCTCGGAGCGCGGGGCGGCGGTGGTCGCGACCAGCACGCCGGCGGCGAACAGCGGGAAGCTCTCGATCTGGTTCTCGTGGACGGCCTTGGCCCGGCGGGCCCACCCGGTCGTCAGGCGGTCCTGCTGGGCCCGCGGGTTGCGGTTGTCGTAGCCGCCGCCCTCGCGGGCCATCGCCGCCCCCAGCGGGAACTTGCTGGCCACGTGGAGGAGCGCGGCTGCGAAGAGGCACCAGTGCGCGATCGTCATGCCCGACTACCTACCACGGGTGCGTCACATCCGCCGCGGCGCCGCGATCCCGAGCGCGCCGAGGGCCTCGCGCAGGGCGCACCCGAACGCCTGGACGAGCAACAGGCGGGCCTGCAAGAGCGGCGGCTCGCTGCCCTTGACCCGGCAGGTCTGGTAGAAGCGGTTGAACGTCTTGCACAGCTCGTACGCGTAGGTGCAGACGACCGACGGGCGCAGCTGGGCGGCGGCGGCGTGCAGCACCCCGGGCAGGCGGTCGAGCGCGAGGACCAGCTCGCGCTCCCGCGGCTCGCTCAACGCGGCGAGCGCGGCCGCGGCTGCGGCGTCGTCGGCGAGCAGCGCCGGGTCGAGCGCCTGCCCGGCCTCGGCGCACTCGCGGACGATCGACCCGGCGCGGGCGCAGGCGTACTGCAGGTACGGGCCGGTGTTGCCCTCGAACGGGTTGGACCAGGCGACGAGGTCGAACACGATCTTCTGGTTGACGTCGCGGGCGAGCATCCCGTACTTGATCGCGCCGAGGGCGACCGCGTGCTCGGCGGCGTCGATCTCCTCGGCCGGCCAGACGCCCTCGAACTTGTGGAAGAACGTCTTGCGCAGCTGCGCGGTCATCTGCTGGCGCAGGCTGCGGAACAGCACGACGTTGCCCTTGCGGGTCGCCATCGGCCCCTCGGGCAGCTCGACCATCTCGTAGGGCACGTGCTGGCAGCGGTCGGCCTGCACGAAGCCCATCTTCTTGAGGGTCAGGAACACGTGGCGGAAGTGGTCGCTCTGGCGGACGTCGACGACGTAGATCGAGCGGTCGATCCTGTACTCCTCGAACTTGAGGCGGGCGAGCGCGAGGTCCTTGGTCGAGTACAGGCTGGTGCCGTCGCGCTTGCGCAGCATGAAGAACGGCATGTGCTTGACCTCGTCGTTGACGACGCCGACGGCGCCGTCGCTCTCGGTGAACACGCCCTTCTGCAGGTACTCCTCGACCAGCTTGAGGCCCGGCTCGTCGACCTCGCTCTCGTAGAAGATCCGGTCGAAGGCGACGCCGCACCAGTCGTAGATCTCGGCGAACTCGTCGAGCGACCACTGCCGGGTCTCGCGCCAGATCGCCGTCAGCTCCGGGTCGCGGGCCTCGAGCTTGTGCAGGATCTCCGACGTCCGCGCCCGCGCCCGCGCGAGCTCGTCCGCGGCCGCGGCGTCGCCGAGCTGCGCGCGGTCCTCCCACTCGTCGAGCTGGTTGCTCGCCGTCGAGTACAGCTCGCCGAGCCACTCGCCGCGGCGGCCCGCCGGCGGCGTGCGGTCGGCGAGGCGATCGAGGTACCACCACAGGCACTTGGCGATGTGCGCCCCGACATCGCCGAGGTAGTTGGCGGCGACGACCTCGTCGCCGTCGATCCGCAGCAGCCGGACCAGCGCGTCGCCGAGGCACAGGTTGCGCATGTGCCCGACGTGGAACCCCTTGTGCGTGTTCGGCTGCGAGTACTCGACCATCACCCGGGTGCCGCTCGGCGGGCGGCGGGTCGGCTCGCCGCGGGCCAGGCGCGGCAGCACGAGCGCGGCGGCGCGGCCGAGGTCGAGCGTCAGGTTGACGTAGGGGCCGGTCGCCACGGCCCTGGCGAACAGGCCAGGCGCGGCCGACAGCGCGGCGGCGAGCTCGCCGGCGATCTGCGGCGGGCCCTTGCGCAGCGCCTTGGCGAGCTTGAAGCAGGGGAACGCGAGGTCGCCGAGGCTCGGGTCCGGCGGGGCGGCGAGGCTGGCCGCGACGTCCTCCTCGGACAGGCCGGCGGCGGCGGGGAGGGCCGGGTGCAGCGCGCGGGCGACGGCGGCGACGAGCGAGTCGTGCATGGCGGCCGAGGGTAATCGCGCGCCGCCAGCACCGCAACCGTGGTAGACCGGCCCGCGTGGGCAACCTCTACGCGCTCCTCGCCTTCGGCCTGCTGTGGCTGCTGCTGGCCGCGTTCTTCGTCGTGCTGATACGGGCGCTGGTGATCCAGAGCCGCCGGCGCCGGCGCGGCGAGCCTGGCGTGTGGGAGCACGGCCTGTGAGCGGCGTCGCGGCGGCGCGGGCTACTCGGGGCGCCGCGCGAGCCAGTCGGCGGTGAACGCCGCGCCGGCCGCCCAGGTGTCGCGCATCGACGTCTCCATCGTGCCCTCGATGAAGCCGGCCATGCCGAAGATCTTGGCCTCGATCGTGCACTCGCCGACGCGGCGGAGCTTGCCGGGGCCCGCGGGCTCGAGGCGGATCGTCGTGCCGCTCTTGACCTTGTCGCCGAACGCGCTGGTCGTGAACGTCGAGCGCCACACGCCGGCGCGGCGGTCGAAGCGGCCCTCCTCGGTGAAGGACAGGCGGTCGCCGACGATCTTCTGCGCCGCCGCCGGCAGCTTGAGCTGCGGCCGGCCGGTGATCGTCCGCTGGATCTCCGCCTCGGTCTCGCGCAGGGACAGCACCGCGTAGTCGGCGACGCGCAGCCCGTCGCGGTAGAGCGCCGCGTTGTAGTCGGGGTCGAAGAACAGCCGCCAGAACCGCTCGGGGGTGCAGGCGAACTCGTGGACGATCGTGAACTGCTTCATCGCGCCCCGCGAGCATACGCGAACGCCGGCGCGGGCGCGGGCCCGGTGATCACGCGACCCGCAGCACCCCGGCGATCTCCGCGAGCGGCAGCACGAGGTCGGCCTGGGCCGCCGCGAGCGCGGCCGCCGGCATCACGCGCGACTCGGCGGTCGCCGGGTCCTGGACGACGAGCGCGCCGCCGCGGGCCTTGACCACCTGGGCCCCGAGCGCGCCGTCGCGGCTGGCCCCGGTCAGCACGACCGCGAGCACGCCCTCGCCGTAGGCGACGGCGGCCGACTCGAACAGCACGTCGATCGACGGGCGCGCGTGCTGGACCCGCGCCTCGGTCGACAGGCACAGGCGGCCGCGGTCGACGAGCACGTGGTAGTCGGCGGGCGCGAGGTAGACGCGGCCGGGCAGCAGCGGGTCGCGGTCCTCGACCTCGCGGATCGGCACGGCGCAGCCGCGCTGCAGCGCGGCCGCGAGGTCGTCGCTGCCGGTCGCGCGGTGCTGGACGACGACGACCGGCAGGCGGTACGCGGCCGGCAGCGCGCGCAGCAGCGCCGTCAGGGCCGTCAGCCCGCCGAGCGAGGTGCCGACGACGACGAGCGCGATCCGGCCGGCCGCGAGCGTCACTCGCCGGGCCTCCGCCGGAAGATCCGCTCGGTCGCGTCGAGCTCCTCGTAGTCGTGCTGGTGCGGCGTGCCGACCAGCGACTCCTTGCGCCCGAGCGCGAGCAGGCCGAACCGGCTCAGGCTGGCGAAGAACAGCTCGTGCACGCGCGCCTGCAGCCGCTCGTTGAAGTAGATCATCACGTTGCGGCAGACGATCAGCTGGAACTCGTTGAACGAGCCGTCGGTGACCAGGTTGTGGTGGCTGAACACGACGTTGCGCCGCAGCGACTGCTTGAAGATCGCGTGGTCGTAGCGGGCGGTGTAGTAGTCGGAGAACTGGCCGCGCGCGCCGGACCGCAGGTAGTTGGCGGTGTACTCCTGCATCACCTCGATCGGGTAGATCCCGGCCTGGGCGCGGCGGACGACCGCCTCGTTCATGTCGGTCGCGTAGATCCGGCAGCGGTCGTACAGGCCCTCCTCCTCGAGCAGGATCGCCATGCTGTACACCTCCTCGCCGGTCGAGCAGCCGGCGTGCCAGATCCGGACGTACGGGTAGGTCCGCAGCAACGGGACGACCTGCTCGCGGACGGCGCGGAAGAACGTCGGGTCGCGGAACATCGCCGTGACGTTGACCGACAGCATCAACAAGAGCCGCTCCATCGCGTCGGTGTCGTGGAGGACGCGGGCGAGCAGCGCGGAGATCGTCGGCAGGTTCTCGGCGCGGACCTGGTTGGAGATCCGGCGGCGCAGCGAGGGGCGGGCGTAGTCGCGGAAGTCGAAGCCGTAGCGGCGGTAGACGCCCTCGAGCAGGAGGTCGAGCTCGAGCTCCTCGACGTCGGCGACCGGGCGCAGCGGCTCGCCCGCGGGGGCGAGCGGCGCCGCGTCGTCGCCCTCGCCCTGGCCGCTAGCCATACATCCACACCCGCAGGAGCGACAGCAGCTGGTCGGGCTCGACCGGCTTGGTGATGTAGTCGGACGCGCCGGCCTCGAGGCACTTCTCGCGGTCGCCCTTCATCGCCTTGGCGGTCAGGGCGATGATCGGCAGCGAGGCGAACCGCGGGTCCTTGCGGATCTCCCGCGTCGTCTCGTAGCCGTCCATCTCCGGCATCATCACGTCGAGCAGGACCACGTGGGTGTCCGGGTTCTCGCGCAGCGTCTGCAGGCCGCGGCGGCCGTTCTCGGCGTAGATCACCTGCATCTTGTGCCGCTCGAGCACGCTGGTGATCGCGAAGATGTTGCGGACGTCGTCGTCGATCACGAGCACCTTCTTGCCGCTGAACACCGGGTCGGTGTGATGGACCTGCTGCAGCATCTTCTGCTTCGACGCCGGCAGGTTGGACTCGACGCGGTGGAGGAACAGCGCGGTCTCGTCGAGCAGGTGCTCCATCGAGCGGACGCTCTTGACGATGATCGCCTCGGTGACGCGCCGCAGCTCGGTCTCCTCCTCGGGGGTCAGCTCCTTGCCGGTGTAGACGATGATCGGCAGCTCGCGCAGCTTCTCGTCGCTCTTGATCACGTTGATCAGGTCGAGGCCGGTCATGTCGGGCAGGCCGAGGTCGAGGACCATGCAGTCGAAGCGCTGCTCCTTGAGCAGCCCCAGGCACTCCTCGGCGCTGCCGACCGCGGTGGTGACGACGTCGTCGTTGCCGATCAGGTCGACGATCGCCTTGCGCTGGCGCTCGTCGTCCTCGACGACCAGCAGGTTGCGGACGCGGCGCTCGACGAAGCCCTTGACGCCGGACAGCGCGTCGGCGAGCGCGTCCTTCGACACCGGCTTCTGCAGGAACGCCAGCGCGCCCTGCTTGAGCGCCCGCGGGCGGGCCTCGGCGTCGGTCGCCGAGATCAGGTGGACGGGGATGTGGCGGGTCCGCGGGTCGTGCTTGAGCCGCTCGAGCACCGCCCAGCCGTCGATGCCGGGCAGGCCGAGGTCGAGGGTGATCGCGTCGGGCCGGGCCTCCCGCGCGAGCGCGAGGCCGGTCTCGCCGCGCAGCGCGACGAGGCCCTTGAAGCCCTTCTCGCGCGCCATCTCGAGCAGGAGGCGGGCGAAGGTGACGTCGTCCTCGATGATCAGGAGGACGCGGTCGCCGGGCTGGATGTCGTCGCGGTCGTCCTGGACCCCGGCGGAGCGCGGGGCGTCGAGCGCCGGCGGGCTCGCGGTCGAGTTCGCCGACGGGTTGTTGGCGGCCGGCGTCGGCGCCGCCGGGGCGAGCGCGACCGGGCTGCCGTTCGGCCGCGGCACCGGCGGCGGCGGCGGTTGGGACACGATCACGGCGTCGGGCACGTGCGTCTGCGGGATGTACAGGGTGAAGATGCTGCCGACGCCCGGGGTCGAGCGGACGCGGATCTCGCCGCCGAGCAGGCGGGCGATCTCGCGGCTGATCGACAGGCCGAGGCCGGTGCCGCCGTACTTGCGGCTGGTCGTGCCGTCGGCCTGCTGGAACGCCTCGAAGATGATCTTCTGCTTGTGCGGCGGGATCCCGATCCCGGTGTCGCTGACCGAGAAGGCGACGATCGCCCCGGTCTGGCGCAGGCGCTCGCTCTCGGGCGCAAAGCCGGGCTCGGGCGGGCCGATCGTCAGCTCGATCCGGCCGCGCTCGGTGAACTTGAAGGCGTTGGACAGCAGGTTCTTGAGCACCTGCTGGAGCCGCCGCGGGTCGGTGTAGATCACCTTCGGCGCGGTCGGGTCGACGACGATCTCGAACTCGAGCCCCTTGGTCCGCGCCATCTGGCGGAAGCCGCGGTCGAGCTGGTCGCTGAGCCTGGCGAGCTCGCACTCGTCGACGTCGATGCCCATCGTGCCCGACTCGATCTTGGACAGGTCGAGGATGTCGTTGATCAGGGACAGGAGGTCGGAGCCGGCGGAGTGGATCGTGCGGGCGAACTCGACCTGCTTGGCCTCGAGGTTGCCGTCGGGGTTGTCGGCGAGCAGCTGCGCGAGGATCAGCAGGCTGTTGAGCGGCGTGCGCAGCTCGTGCGACATGTTGGCGAGGAACTCGGACTTGTACTTCGAGGACAGCGCGAGCTGCTGGGCGCGCTCCTCGAGCTCGATCTTCGCGCGCTCGATCTCGCGGTTTTTGCGCTCGACCTCGGCGTTCTGCAGCTGGAGCAGCTCGGAGCGCTCCTCGAGCTCCTCGTTGGTCTGCTGCAGCTCCTCCTGCTGCTGCTTGAGCCGCTCCTCGGAGGCCTGCAGCGACAGCGCCTGCTGCTCGAGGCGGCGGTTGGTCTCGGTCAGCTCGAGCTGCTGGCTGCGCAGCTCCTCGGCGAGCGACTGCGACTGCTTGAGCAGCTCCTCGGTCCGCGAGCCGGCGGCGATCGTGTTGAGGACGATGCCGATCGACTCGGTCAGCTGGTCGAGGAACGCGAGGTGGATGTCGCCGAACCGGTAGAACGAGGCGAGCTCGATCACCGCCTTGACCTCGCCCTCGAACACGACCGGCAGCACGACGATGTTGAGCGGCCGCGCCTCGCCGAGGCCCGAGCTGACCTTGATGTAGTCGTCCGGGACGTCGGTCAGGAGGATGCGCTCCTTCTCGAGCGCGCACTGGCCGACCAGGCCCTCGCCGAGGCGGAACACGTTCGACAGGTGCTTGCGCTCGCGGTACGCGTAGCTCGACAGGAGGCGCAGCGCGCCCTGGTGGGCGTGGCCGTTGCCGCCGTTGTCGCCGGCGTCCATGACGAAGAACACGCCGTGCTGGGCGCGGACCAGCGGCGCGAGCTCGCGGAGGATCAGCCGCGCGACCGCCTCGAGCTCGCGCTGGCCCTGCAGCACGCGGGTGAACCGCGCGAGGTTGGTCTTCAGCCAGTCCTGCTCGGTGTTCTTCTGCGTCGTGTCGCGCAGGTTGGCGATCATCTGGTTGACGTTGTCCTTGAGCGCGCCGACCTCGCCGAGCGCCTCGACGGAGATCGAGCGCGTCAGGTCGCCCTTGGTCACGGCGGTGGCGACCTCGGCGACCGCGCGGACCTGGGTCGTCAGGTTGGCGGCGAGCTGGTTGACGTTGTCGGTCAGGTCGCGCCACGTGCCGGCCGCGCCGGGGACGCGCGCCTGGCCGCCGAGCTTGCCCTCGATCCCGACCTCGCGCGCGACCGCCGTCACCTGCTCGGCGAAGATCGCCAGCGTGTCGACCATCTCGTTGATCGTGTCGGCGAGCGAGGCGATCTCGCCCTTGGCCTCGAGCGCCAGCTTGCGCTTGAGGTCGCCGTTGGCGACCGCGGTGACGACCCGGGCGATGCCGCGGACCTGCGCGGTCAGGTTCGACGCCATCGAGTTGACGTTGTCGGCGAGGTCCTCCCAGATGCCGGTGAAGCCCTTGACCTCGGCCTGGCCGCCGAGCTTGCCCTCGGTGCCGACCTCGCGCGCGAC
>ERZ1066136.292-NODE-292-length-46178-cov-14.650131_pt1 | contig 46178 bp, 46 predicted proteins | sample MGYA00382783_ERZ1066136 | MGnify/ENA primary metagenome ERZ1066136 (study PRJEB33369, sample SAMEA5778366) | biofilm metagenome | biome: Industrial cooling water; feature: Water cooling tower basin; material: Biofilm | place: United Arab Emirates | collected... | reverse complement strand
TCATCGCCGCGCAGTCGATCGGCGAGCCCGGCACGCAGCTGACCATGCGCACCTTCCACATCGGCGGCACCGCCAGCCGCTCGGTGGAGCAGTCGGAGGTCAAGGCGCGCCGCGATGGCACCCTGCGCTTCAGCAACCTCCAGGTGGTCAAGAACATGGACGGCGAAGAGGTCGTCCTGAACCGCACCGGCGAGATCCTGATCGTCGACGACCGCGGCCGGGAGCTCGACCGCTACGTGGTCCCGATCGGGTCGGTGATCCTGGTCGACGACGGCCAGAAGGTCAGCCAAGGCCACACCCTGTGCGAGTGGGACCCGCACCACGTGCCGATCCTGGCCGAGTTCAAGGGCAAGGTCCGCTACGAAGACCTGATCGAGGGCAAGACCCTCAAGGTCGAGCGCGACGCCCGCCGCGGCATCACCCGCAAGCAGGTGATGGAGCACAAGGGGGACCTGCATCCCCAGCTCGTGCTCGAGGACAAGAACGGCGCCACCCTCGCGATCTACCCGATCCCGGAACGGGCCTACATCGAGGTCGACGACGGGGCCCAGATCAATCCCGGCGACCTGCTGGCCAAGAGTTCCCGTGAGGTCGGCGGTACCCAGGACATCACCGGCGGTCTGCCGCGCGTCACCGAGTTGTTCGAGGCCCGTCGCCCCAAGGATCCCGCGGTGATCGCGGAGATCGATGGCGTCATCGAGCTCGGCGACAAGAAGCGCGGCAAGCGCACGATCCTGATCAAGGCCGTCGGCGAGAGCGGCGAGACGATCGAGGAGATGGAGCATGCCGTGCCCCAGGGCAAGCACCTGCGGGTGCACAAGGGCAACGAGGTCAAGGCCGGCGACCCGCTGGTGGACGGACCCCTGGTGCCCCAGGACATCCTGCGGGTCAGCGGCGAGGACGCGGTCCAGGCTTACCTGCTGGCCGAGATCCAGAACGTGTACCGCAGCCAGGGCGTGCCCATCGACGACAAGCACATCGAGATCATCGTCGGCCAGATGATGCGCAAGGTGCAGGTCAGCGATCCCGGCGACTCCGACTTCCTCCCGGGGGCGGTGGTCGACAAGTTCAGCTTCCGCACCCAGAACGATCGCCTGCGCAAGGAGCGCAAGAAGCCGGCCACGGGTCAGACCCTGCTGCTCGGTGTCACCAAGGCCTCGCTGTCCTCGGAGTCGTTCATCTCCGCCGCTAGCTTCCAGGAGACCACCAAGGTGCTCACGGAAGCGGCCATGGCCGGGCGCCGGGACTTCCTGGTCGGTCTCAAGGAGAACGTGATCCTGGGCCATATGGTGCCCACGGGCACCGGCTTCCGGGACCACTACCGCACCCGGGTCAAGAAGAACATCGACTTCGGGGAGATCGGCAAGGGCTTCGGCCCGGGCCAGATCGGCAGCGATTCCGACATCGAGGCACTGCTGTCCAGCAACTTCGGCGAGTACCAAGGCCTGGCGGCCATGGCTCCGACCGGCACCGACGCCCCGATTCCCCGGCTGCCCGACCCCCTCGGGGACGGCGGCGAGGACGTGACCGTTCCGGTGCTCGAGGACGACGAGGAGTGATCCCCGCCCCGCGGCGGGGCAGGGCGGGGGCGGCCGGCCGCCCCCGCGGCCCCGCTCCCGGCCCGCTGGTCACCCCGGGTCAGGGTCCGCGCCTTCCCTGGGCGGCGCCGGCGGCCTTGGGCGGCTCAGGCAGGCCCTCTCTCGAGCGGCGTCCTGCGCCTTGACCGGCCGCCCCGCGCAGGCAGGCCTGGTCCGGGAAGCGGATCCCCACGGGCCCGGGCGCAAGCCCGAGCGGGGCCGCTCCGGAGCGGTCTCGCTCCGCTGCCGAGGCGAGCCGCTCCACCCCGGCGAGCCGCGCTCCCTCGTCCAGCCCCGGTGTCCGGGCCTCTCCCCGGCCCGAACCCGAGCTCCCCGGGCGGATCTTCGCCCTCGGTCGCCAGGCCTCGCCTGCCCGGGGAGGGCGGGCCGCCCGGGCGCGGAGCATCCGCTCTGCTGCCGGGACAGCCGCTCTCCCGCCGGGTGCCGAGGTCTGCGGGGCCCCCCGTCCCCGTCCCGCCTGCCCCGGGGGACTCCCGGCCCCGAGGCGCCCGGATACGGGCCCTTGACCGGGCCGCAGCAATCCCTACACTCCTACCCCCCGCACACCCTCTGTTCCGCGCGCGCCGCGCGCGCCGTTCCCCGTTCCATGCCCACGATCAACCAGCTCGTCCGCAAGGGCCGCACGCCGGTCAAGCGTCGCTCCAAGTCGCCCGTGCTCGACGCCTGCCCGCAGAAGCGCGGGGTCTGCCTCCAGGTCAAAACCCAGACCCCGAAGAAGCCCAACTCCGCGCTGCGCAAGATCGCCCGGGTGCGGCTGTCGAACGGCAAGGAGATCACCGCCTACATCCCCGGCGAGGGTCACAACCTGCAGGAGCACTCGATCGTGCTGATCCGGGGCGGCCGCGTGCGCGACCTCCCCGGCGTGCGCTACCACATCCTGCGCGGGACCCTGGACGCCTCCGGGGTCGACGGACGCAAGCGCAGCCGCTCCAAGTACGGCACCAAGCGTCCCAAGCAGTGATCGGGCGCGCGCCGGCCAACCCGAGCCGGCGCCCGATCGGGCGCGTCCCCGGGGCCGCCTAGACCAGCGCCCGCGCGACACACCACCGGCCGGCGATCTCCGCCCGCCCGCTCCGCGAGCCGCCCGCAGGGCTCGATTCCGATCAACCGCCCCAGCCGCCTTCACCGCCAGCCACTCCCTCCCGCGCCCCAGTCCCCCGATACTCGGGGGCCCGCGCCCACGCCGCCCATGCCGCGCAACTACAAGTCGACCGCCGACCTGCAGCTTCCGGACCCGCAGTTCAAGTCGCTGCTGGCCACGAAGATCATCAACAAGCTGATGCTGGACGGGAAGAAGACGACCGCTCAGCAGATCTTCTATGAGGCCATGGATCTGGCCCACAAGAAGCTGCCCGAGGTCGAGAATCGCGAGGAGATCTTCGTGCGCGCCGTCGATAACGTGCGCCCGTCGGTCGAGGTGCGGTCCAAGCGTGTGGGCGGTGCCAACTACCAGGTCCCGCGCGAAGTGCGGCGCAACCGCCAGCAAAGCCTCGCCATCCGCTGGCTGGTCGACAACTGCCGCAAGAAGAAGGGCAAGCGCATGGCCCTCAAGCTGGCCGATGAACTGGTCGATGCCTTCAACGGCCAGGGGGCCTCGGTCGCCCAAAAGGAGACCCTGCACAAGATGGCCGAAGCCAACAAGGCTTACAGCCACTTCGCGCGCTGAGCCCAGGGCCCCGGCGATCGCTCGCCCAGGGCTACGGCTCCGCCGACCCCGAACAGAGCTGGGAGCTCCCCGAGACCTCCCCTGTCCCAAGGAGCCAGGCCGCGACAAGCGTGGCCTGGCTTCTGCTTTTGGCGCGCTGCCCCGGCCGAACCTCCGCCTCCCCAACTCCGCCTCCCCACCTCCGCTCCCGCGGACAGCAGATGCCGCGATGGCGCTCCCCGGCGCTTCGCTCCCCGGCGCGGGCAACGGTCTCCCGGACGGGTCGCCCCCCCCGACCGGCGTGCCGAACGGCCCCGATCGCGATCGAGCCCACGCCAGCCAGGCCACATCGCCCTGCGGGGCACCGATCCGGCATGCCCCCTGAGATCTGGATTCTCCGCGATCCGCGCGAGTCCTGGAAGAAGTGTTCCCTGGCACCCCTGCGGGGGCGGGCTGGCGTGCGCTTCTTTGCCTACCGCCAGGGCCTCGAGCTGCAGGTCGGAGGGCGGCTGCTGCTCGATCCCGAGGCTCCGGTGCTGGGCCCGGGGGAGGCGGGCGCAGGCTTGCTGCTGCTCGACTCCTCCTGGCGCCGACTGCCCAAGCTGCGGGAGTGCCTGCGGGGGGACTACCTGGCGCGCTCGCTGCCGGCCTTGCGCACGGCCTACCCCCGGCGCAGCGAGACCTTTCCCGATCCGCAGCAGGGTCTGGCCTCGATCGAAGCTCTGTTCGCGGCCGGTTGCCTTTCGGGCGCCCCGGATCCCGGGCTGCTGCTCGGTTACCGTTTCGCGCGTCGCTTCCTGGAGCTCAATCCCGACCTGCCGGGTGGGCCCTTCGACCTGCCGCTACCACCGATCCCCGGCGATGACACCCAAGCCCGCTGAATCCGAATCCGCCGGGGTTGGGGGCCAGGGGCCAGCCCCGGCGGCGATCGAGTCGATCCGCAACCTCGGCATCATCGCGCACATCGATGCCGGCAAGACCACGCTCTCCGAGCGCCTGCTGTACTTCTCGGGGGTCGAGCGGCGCATGGGGGAGGTGCACCAGGGCTCGACCGTGCTCGATTGGATGCCGGAGGAGCGCCGTCGCGGGATCTCGATCACGGCCGCCGCCACCCTGGTTCCCTGGCGTGGCCAGCGGCTGTTCTTGATCGACACCCCCGGCCACGTGGACTTCACCGTCGAGGTCGAGCGCTGCCTGCGCGTGCTAGACGGAGCGGTCTTGGTGATCAGCGCCCTCAGCGGGGTCGAAGCGCAGTCGGAGGCGGTGTTCGCCCAGGCGCGGCGCTTCCAGGTGCCGACGATCATCTTCGTCAACCAGTGCGACCGCGAAGGCGCATCTTTCTTGGCGGCCATGGCCGAGATCGAACGGCGCTTGGACGTGCGCGCCGTTGCGGTGCAGTACCCGCTGGGGGAGGGCCGGGACTTCGAGGGCCTGGTGGACCTGATCGAGGCACGCGCGTACCGCTTCCCGGGCGGCGAGCTCAGCGCCGAAGCGATCCCTGCGAGCGTGCGCGACGAGTCCATGGTCCTGCGCTCCGACCTGATCGAGATGCTCTCCGATGTGGACGAGCGCATCCTCGAGCAGCTGGTCGAAGGGCGCGAGCCCACGCCGGAGTCGATCCGCGCGGCGCTGCGCGGTGCGGTCGCCCGGGGCCAGCTCTATCCGGTGCTGCTGGGCTCGGCGTTGCAGAACGCCGGCATCCAGCCGTTGCTGGACGGCATCGTCGATTACCTGCCCAATCCGCGCGAACGCGGGGCGATCCAAGCTCTGGCGCTGCCCTCCGGGGAACCGTTGTTGCTGCCCCCCGACCCCGCTGGCCCCCTGTGCGCCTTCGTCTTCAAGGTCCAGCGCATCGGCGGTCGAGAACTCGCTTTCCTGCGCCTCTACAGCGGCAGCTTGTCCCGCGGCCAAACGGTGCACATCCCCCGTTTGGATCGCAGCGTGGTGGTGGGGGAGCTGCTGCGGGTCCATGCCGATGGGGGCGAGCCGATCGAATCCGCTCGGGCGGGCGAGATCGCCGCCTGGCGCGGCGCGGAAGCGTGCTTGACCGGCGACACCCTGTGTGCACCGGGGACGCCCCTGGCGCTCGAACGTCCCGAGTTCTCCGAGCCAGTGCTCAGCATCACGATCGAACCCCTGCGCAGCCAAGATCGTGCCGCCCTGGGCCAGGCCCTCGAACTCTTGGCCCGCGAAGACCCGACCCTGCGGCTGCGCGAGGACCCCGAGACGGGTCTGTGGTTGCTTTCCGGGATGGGCGAACTCCACCTCGAAGTCGTCCAGCGTCGGCTGGAGGACGAGTTCCGCCTCGGGGTGCGCATCGGCGAGCCCCAGGTGGCTTACCGGGAAGCGGTGCTCAACACCGGCCGAGGAACCGGCTTGGTCGAGCGCCAGATCGGCGAGCAGGCGGTCTATGGGCAGGTCGAGATCGAGGTCTTGCCGGAACCGGGCACCGGGCGCTGCGAAATCGAGTGGGGCGTGGCTCCGCCTGCATCGGCCGCCGCCAAACAGGGGGTCGAGACGGCCCTCGAGCGCGTGGCTCAGATGGGGCCGCGTTTCGGATTCCCGCTGGTCGATGCGCGCCTGCGGGTGCTGGCGATCGACTCGCGGGTTGGCCGCGAGAGCGAACAGGCCTACGCGCAGGCAGCGGTGATCGCCCTGCGCGAGGCGCTGCAGGGCATCAGCATCGAACTGCACGAACCCTGGATGGCTCTGGAGGTCTACGCCCCCGAGGCCTTTGCGGGGGGCGTGCTGGGCGAGCTGTTCGCGCGCGGAGCCAGGGTGACGGACCAGCTGCAGGAGGGCGGATTGCGCCGCATCCGGGTGCGCCTGCCCCTGGCGGGGCTCGGGGGCTTCAGCACCGCCCTGCGCTCCCTGACCCAGGGTCGCGCGGTCCACAGCGCCCAGCCGGCGGGATTCGCACCGGTGCCGAGCGGTGAGCTCCACCAGCGCGGATTGCTCTGGCGCTGACCGGCCGGTACCGGCCTGCGCTCGCCCCGGTCGGCCCCGGACCGAGGGCTGCCCTTGCGCGCCCCGCCCGGGGAGCTGGGGCCGGGGAGCTGCAACAGAGGGCGGACCGGCGGCGTCGGGCCGCAGGTAGGCACGGCGGGGGAGGGCCGGCGGGTAAAGCCTGGCGGGTAAAGCCTGGCGGGGGAAGATCGGCGGGGGAACGTCTGCGGCGAACCGCGGGTTGCACGGGTCGGGCGGGGCGGTTCGGGCTGGAGGTGGGGGGGGCTCCCTCGGATGGGAAGCGCCAGGGGACCGCCTGCGGGGGGCTTTCGAATCCGGGGTGCGGCCGGCGGCGCCGGGCCCTGCTCCCTGTCCGGAGCGCGGTCTGGCTCAGGGGGGGGGCTGGCTCAGGGGCGGGGCGGTCTCGCGGTCCCCGGACAGGCCCCGCAGGCCCCCCGGACCATCTGCGGAGCCGCGGCGAACATCCGCGCGGGGGCGGGGGGGGCGGTACGATCCCCAGGCTCTCGGCCTGCCGGCGCGACGGTCCGGGGCCCAAAGGACCACGCGCATTCCGGCTCGGGCCCGGATCCGACCCGGGCCCAAGCCGGCATCGGATCGACCCAGGCCGCTGCCGCCGCGCCCGGGTCGAGGATCCTCGCGGACCCTCGGATCGCCGCCAGCGGGATTTCTTGCACAGAGATCGGCGGCTGGCGCTTGACGCTAGCTCGGGGCGCTGATATTTTCCTCGCCCCTTCCCCCCCAGGGAGCGGGCTCCCGGTGCCCCCGCGTCACGCGCGGGTCAGGCCGAGGACAGCTCCCTCCGCTCCGCTCCTGCGGGGCGGCCCTGATCGCCTCCTAGCCGCCGCGGGCCCCGGTCCGTCGCGCGGCCCACCGATCTGGTCGCTGGCGCCACGGCGCCGGCGCCGCGCGCATCCAGCGGATGCGTCGCTTCCCTTCGGCTGGCTGGCCCCTGCGCATGGCGCAGCGGTGCCCAGGGGTGTGCGTGCAGAGCCGGCCCGCTCCCGCGCGGAGCCCGCTGCCCAGCGCAGCGCGCGGGGCAGGGGCGGTCCAGGCTGCCCCCCGCCGCCGCGGACCCCGACCCACACTGCCTTCCCACACTGCCTTCCGCGGCCTGCCAGGCGGCTCCCCGCCCCAAGGCCGCCGCCCGCAGCCTCCTCCCCAACGCAGCCCAGACCCCGCCCGCCGATGGAGAACCGCATCCAGATCCGCATGGAGGCCTACGACCACGAGGCCTTGGATCAGTCGGCCACCGACATCGTCGAGACCGCCAAGCGCACCGGCGCTCGCGTCAACGGCCCGATCCCGCTGCCGACCCGTGTGGAGCGGTACACCGTGCTGCGCTCCCCGTTCATCGACAAGAAGTCCCGCGAGCAGTTCGAGATCCGCACCCACAAGCGCCTGATCTACATCTCGGAGCCCACCAGCCAGACCGTGGACGCCCTCTCCAGCCTCAACATGCCGGCTGGCGTCGACATCCGCATCAAGGCCTGAGACCGGCCCCGCGCCGCCCAGCCCGGGCAAGCCCGCACCCGACCTCCTCAGTTTCCAGCCCGATCGAACCCCACCCAAGGGAGCCTGCCCAGGCAGCGCTCTCTGCCGCGTGGCCGAGCGTCGGCCTCGGCGCCCCCGGGACCCTCCCGGGGCGCCCGGTCCTCGGTCGAACCGGCTTCCCGCCCCTCACACCTTCCAACCCCCACAGGTTCAAGAGCTCATGACGCTGATCCTTGGACGCAAACGCGGAATGACCCAGCTGTTCCAAGAGGACGGCTCGATCGTTCCCGTGACCGTGCTCGAAGCCGGACCCTGCGTGGTTACGCAGGTCCGTACCCAGGAGCAAGACCGCTACGACGCCCTGCAGCTCGGCTTCGAGGACAAGCCCGACAAGCGCACGGCCAAGCCCCAGCTGGGTCACTTCAAGGCCGCCGGGATCGCTCCCAAGCGCTTCCTGCGCGAGCTGCGCCTGAGCGCTCCCGCGACCCACAAGGTCGGGGACGTGATCAAGGCCGCCGATGTCTTTGCCGCCGGCCAGCTGGTCGACGTGATCGGCGAGAGCAAGGGCCGCGGCTTCGCCGGCACGATCAAGCGCCACGGCTTCAGCCGCGGCAGCGAGACCCACGGCTGCATGAACGTGCGCCAGCCCGGTTCGATCGGCACCAAGCGCATCGGCAAGCTGTTCCCCGGCAAGCGCATGTCCGGCCACTTCGGCGCTGAGCGCTCGACGGTCAAGAACCTGACCGTGGTGCGGGTCGATGCGGAGCGCAACCTGATCTTCGTCCGTGGATCGGTGCCCGGTCCGACCGGCGGTTTCGTCCAGGTCCAGAAGGCCAAGACCGGCGTGGTCAAGGCGGCGGTGGCCCCCAAGAAGGCCGAGGCCAAGAAAAAGTGACCCTTCCGGGCGCCCGCCCGGAGCCGCGCCCAGCGCCGGCCCGGGTCGCGCCCCGCCCCCCGCGGGCAGGCCACCCACCCGAGCACACCCATGCAGCTCAAGAGCTACAAGTCCGGCGCCGCAGGCACGGTGCAATTCGACGAGACGCCCTTCGGAGGCAAGGTCCTCTACCGCACCCTCAAGGATGCGGTGGTCATGTTCCAAGCCAACCAGCGCCAGGGCACGGTCAAGACCAAGACCCGGGCCGAGGTCGCGGGCTCCCACAAGAAGCCCTGGAAGCAAAAGCACACCGGGCGGGCCCGCGCCGGCGACCGCAAGTCCCCGATCTGGCGCGGTGGCGGCACCGTCTTCGGGCCCCTGCCCCGGGACTACAGCTACCACATGCCCGTGCAGGCCAAGCGCGTGGCCCTGCGCTCGGCGATCGCCGCCAAACTGGCGGACGACGAAGTGGTGCTGGCCGACCTGGGCCAGTTCCCGGCCCCGGACGCCAAGGCGGCCCGCAAGGTGCTTGCAGACCTGGGCTTGGTCAAGGAAAAGGGCGCTCCCCAGCGCGTGCTGGTGGTGCTGGATCGGCCGAGCGAAAACGTGTGGAAGTCGTTCCGCAACTTCCCGGGCGTGAACGTCAAGTGCGCGGTGGACCTGTGCGCCCACGACGTGCTCAACGGCGGTGTCCTGATCGCCGAAGCGGGGGCCCTGAGCGCCCTCGCCAACCGTGTCGGTGTCGGCAAGGTCGCCAAGCACAAGCGCACCGCCGGAGTCTGATCCTCCGCGTCACCATCCTCCACCAGCGGCTCCCACTCCAGCGGCAACCGTCATGTCCAGTGCCCAATTCGAAGGCGCCAAGACCGGCCAGATCGCGGTCGACAAGCTCAAGCGCAGCTACGAGGTCCTGCGGGCGCCCCACGTCACCGAGAAGGCGTCGGACGACACCTCGAAGCGCAACGCTTACCACTTCCGTGTCCCGGTCGGGGCCAACAAGGTCGAGGTGCGCCAGGCCATCGAGCAGCTCTTCAACGTCAAGGTGAAGAGCGTCAACACCCTGCGTGTCCGCAGCCGTCCCCGTCGCCGGGGCTGGGTTGCCGGCGCCACCCAGGCCTGGAAGAAGGCCATGGTCGTGCTGCAGGAAGGCCAAACGATCGATCTGGTGTGAGCCCAAGGCTACCCGCTGATCGCCCCCCAGCCGCCCGCTCCCCGCCCCATCCCAGCCGACCGCAAGCCCAACCGCTCCAACCCGATACCCCATGGGCATCAAGAGCTACCGCCCCACATCCGCCGGGCGCCGTCACGGCAACGTGCTCGACTTCGCCGAGCTGACGACCTCGACCCCGGAGAAGAGCCTGTTGCGTCCGATCCGCAAGACCGGCGGGCGCAACAACCATGGCCACCAGACCTCGCGCCGGCGCGGTGGGGGCCACAAGCGCCGCTATCGTCTGATCGATTGGAAGCGCGACAAGGACGGCGTGCCCGGGGTGGTCAAGACGGTCGAATACGATCCGAACCGCTCGGCCAACATCGCCCTGGTCGTCTACGCGGACGGCGACAAGCGCTACATCTTGGCGCCCCTGGGGGTCACGGTGGGACAGCCGATCATGGCCGGCCAGGGCGCGGAGCCTCGCGACGGCAACGCCATGGCCCTGAGCGACATCCCCGTCGGCCTGACGATCCACAACATCGAAATGAGCCCGGGGCGCGGCGGACAGGTCTGCCGCTCCGCCGGGTCGGGAGCCCAGCTGACGGCCCGGGAAGGGGATTACGCGGTGATCTCCATGCCCTCCGGCGAGCTCCGCCGCATCCACGTGCGCTGCCGCGCCACGATCGGCCGGGTCGGCAACACCGACCACCAGAACGTCAAGCTGGGCAAGGCTGGCCGCAAGCGCCACATGGGCCGCCGCCCGGAGGTGCGCGGCACCGCTCAGAACCCCGTCGACCACCCCATGGGCGGTGGCGAAGGCCGCACCGCGGGCGGCCGTCACCCCTGCTCGCCGCACGGCGTGCTGTCGAAGGGTGGCAAGACCCGCAACAAGAACCACCCGACCGACAAGTTCATCCTGCGCCGGAGGAAGTGATCCATGGGACGTTCCATTCGCAAGGGTCCCTTCGTGGACCCCAAGCTGGCGATCAAGGTCAAGAACGCCCTGGCCAAGCGCGATCGCAACCCGATCAAGACCTGGGCCCGGGCCTCGACGATCACGCCCGATTTCATCCAGTTGGTGTTCATGGTGCACAACGGCAAACAGCACGTGCGCGTCCAGGTCACCGAGGACATGGTCGGCCACAAGCTGGGCGAGTTCGCGCCCACCCGCCAGTTCCGAGGCCACACCAACAAGAAGGAAGCGGCCCGCAAGGCTGGCGCCAAGTGAGGCCCGCGGCTTGATCGCCGGCTCCGGCCCGCCGACCGCCCCGATCAAGCCCACCCTCCCACGCCCCCCCCGCTCCGCCTCTCTCAGCCAACCGCCCCCGAGCCAGACCAGTCGCTCCCATGACCGAGCTCGAAGCCCAGAACACCTTCCGTGCGGTGCACCGCTATGCCCGCTTGACCGCCCGCAAGGCGCGCCTCGTGGCCGACGCCATCCGCGGCCTGCCGGTCAACGATGCCCTGTCGATGCTCGAGTTCGCTCCCCAGCGGGCGGCCTCCTTCTACAAGAAGGTGCTGCAGTCCGCGGTGGCCAACGCCGCGCAGAACGGGGACGTGAATGTCAACCGCCTGTTCATCAGCGAAATCAAGGCCGACGGCGGCCCGCTGCTCAACGACCGCCTGCGCTGGCGACCGGGCCCCCAGGGGCGCGCCATGCCGATCCGCAAACGCACGGCCCACCTGACGGTGGTGGTCAAGGAACGCGCCTGATCCGCAAGCGCCCACGCTTCGAGCCACCCCGCCCCGAACCGCCCCCACGATCCCATGGGACAGAAAGTTCACCCGACCGGCTATCGCATCGCCGTCATCGAGCCCTGGCGCTCCCGCTGGTACGCCAACAAGCGCGACTTCGGTCGTCTGCTGAAGCAGGACCAGGACATCCGCCGGTTCATCCAGAAAGAGTTCAAGGGCGCCGGCATTCCGCGCATCGAAATCGAGCGCACCAGCGAGGCGGTCAACGTGATCGTCCATACGGCCCGCCCGGGGGTGCTCGTGGGCCGCAAGGGCGTGCGCGTCGAGCAGCTCAAGAAGGAGCTCCAAGAGATCGCCGGCATCACCTGCCATCTGACCGTGCGCGAGATCAAGCGCCCCGAGCTCGAGTCGACCCTGGTGGCCGAGGTCGTAGCGGAGGCCCTCGAGAAGCGCATGGCCTTCCGCCGGGCCATGAAGAAGGCCCTGCAGACGACCATGCAGGCCGGCGCCAAGGGCGTGAAGATCGAAATGAACGGCCGCCTGGGCGGGGCCGAGATGGCCCGCGAGGCCAAGGAACGGGAAGGCCGCGTCCCGCTGACGACCCTGCGCTCCTACGTGGACTACGGCACGGCCGAGGCCAAGACCAGCTACGGCGTGATCGGCGTCAAGGTCTGGATCTACAAAGGCGACCTCGACAAGGGCCAGAAGCTCGACTACCGCTTCCCCCTGGGTGGGGTGGTCAAGAACGACCGCACGGAGATGCTCCAGTCCGGCGGTGGCCGGGGTCCCGGCCGCCCGCGGGGCGACCGCGGAGACCGCGGCGAGAGGGGCGAGCGTGGCGAACGCTCCGACCGGGGTGGAGAGCGCGGCGACCGCCGCTCCTGACCGCGCCATCCTCACCCTGCGATCCGTCCAGCTATCCAGCTCCCGAACCCAGCAGCTCAACACACAGGAAGACTCCCATGGCACTGATGCCCAAGAGGACCAAGTTCCGCAAGGCCTTCCGCGGCCGGATCAAGGGACTTGCCACCCGCTGCAACCGCGTTTCCTACGGCGAATACGGCCTGCAATCCCTGGATGCTGGCTGGGTCACCGGCCGCCAGATCGAGGCGGGGCGTATCGCTGCGAACCGCGCCCTGGGCGGTGCCGCGAAGATCTGGATCCGGATCTTCCCGCACAAGCCGATTTCCTCCAAGCCGGCCGAGGTGCGCATGGGCACCGGCAAGGGCGACGTGGAGTTCTGGGCTGCCGAGGTCAAGCCGGGCACCGTGATGTTCGAGATCGGCGGCGTGCCCGAAGAGAAGGCCAAGCTGGCCTTCAAGCGGGTGGCCCACAAGATGCCGGTCAAGGTCAAGCTGGTCCGGCGCATCCCGATCGCCTGAGCCTGCCCACAAGCCTCCCGAGACAGAGCCAGCCTCCCGAGACAGCGCCACACGACCGTGTCCTGAGTCCAGTCCAATGAAGATCGACGACATCCGCGCCAAGACCGATCACGAGCTCGACGTCGAGCTGACCAAGCTGGCCCGCGAGATCTTCGAGCTGCGCATCAAGGGCCAGCTCGATACCTCCGCAAAGTCTGGCCGTGTGCGCGAGGCGCGCCGCGACATCGCGCGCATCAAGACAGTCCTGCGGCAGCGCGTGGCCGCCCGGGCCTGAGCCCGAGCCGCACCGAGCGAGCCCCCGAGCCTCCGACCTCAGACCAGCACCGGGCCCCGCGAGCGAGCGCCCGAATCCCAGCCCCCCGCGCCCGATCCGCAGCACCGCCCGAGCCCGAGCCAGAGAATCTCCCCATGAGCGAAACCCGCAGCCTGCGCCGTGTCCTGCAAGGGACCGTGACCTCGGACAAGATGGCCAAGACCATCACGGTCCTGGTCCAGCGCACCTACGCCCACCCCAAGTACGGCAAGTTCGTGCGGCGTCACAAGAAGTATCACGCCCACGACGAGGAAGGCCTGGCCAAGGTCGGTGACGAGGTCCAGATCGTGGCCACCCGCCCCCTGTCGCGCACCAAGCGCTGGCGCCTCGACCGAATCATCACCAGCGCCCAGCTGGCAGGCGACGTGACCAGCGCAGCCGAGCGCGGCGCCGAGGGCGTTTCCGACCTTTGGAAGCAGGGCGGCTGAGCCGCCCGCGCCGGCCGCCCGCGCGGCCTGGCGCCCCAAGACCCAACCAGCGAACAAACCAGCTAGACCCATAGGAGACCGGCCATGATTCAGATGCAGACCATACTCGATGTCGCCGACAACACCGGCGCCAAGCGAGCCATGTGCATCAAGGTGCTCGGCGGGACCCATCGCCGTTATGCCGGCCTAGGCGACATCGTCGTCGCTTCGGTCAAGAAGGCCATCCCCGGATCCGAGACCAAGCCGGGCAGCGTGGTCAAGGGAGTCATCGTCCGCGTGCGCAAGAACACCCGCCGCAAGGATGGCTCCTACGTGCGCTTCGACAAGAACGCGATCGTCCTGATCGATGCGGAAGGCAATCCCAAGGGCACCCGCATCTTCGGTGCGGTGGCCCGCGAGCTCCGCGAGCGCAACTTCATGAAGATCGTCTCCTTGGCCCAGGAGGTCGTCTGATGAGCACCAATACCGGAGCCATGCGCTTCAAGGCCGGCGATCAGGTCATCGTCATCGCTGGCAACGACAAGGGCGCCAAGGGATCGATCCTGCAGGTCCTGCGTGCCGCAGACCGGGTCGTGATCGAGGGCGTCAACAAGCGCATCAAGCACAAGAAGCCCACCCAGGCCCAGCCCAAGGGCGAGCGCGTAGAGATCGAGTTCCCGATCCACTCCAGCAACGTGATGTTCCTGGATCCGGCCACGGGCAAACCCGCCCGCAAGCGTCCCGGCAGCGACTGACCCGTCGCGGTCTCCCCGCCGGCCGCGCCCGCTGCGCGGCGGCTGGACAGCCCGCCCGACGCCCGGCACCCCAAGCCGCCCTCCCCCAAGCCCCCGCCGACCATCCCGACCACGACCAAGCGCCTGGCCTAGCCGCCGGTGCGCGCGGACGCCCGCGACACACAGCACGCCGCGAGGACCTCAATGATCCCCAGCCTCAAGAAGAAGTATCAGGACGAAGTCGTCCCGAAGCTGCGCAGCCAGTTCGGCATCAAGAACCCCATGGCCGTTCCGAAGTTGGTCAAGATCGTGATCAACATGGGCTGCAAGGGGGCCGTCGAGAACAAGGGGCGCATCGAGGCTGCGGTCAAGGACCTGAGCCTGATCGCTGGGCAGAAGCCGACCGTGCGCAAGGCCCGCAACTCGATCGCCGGCTTCAAGCTCCGGGAAGGCATGCCGATCGGCGTGGCCGTGACCCTGCGTGGCAGCCACATGTGGGAGTTCGCGGACCGCCTGATCAACATCGCTCTGCCCCGGATCCGCGACTTCCGCGGCGTCAACACCAAGCTCGACGGCCGCGGCAACTACAGCATCGGCCTCTCCGAGCAGAGCGTGTTCCCGGAAATCGAACTCGACCGGGTCGAGTTCCAGCAGGGCATGGACATCACCTTCGTGACCACTGCGGGCAACGACGAGCGCGGCCACTTCCTGCTGGCCGAGCTGGGCATGCCCTTCCGCCGCAAGGAAACCGCCTGAGCCCAGTCCGGCCGCTTCCGAACCGCGATCCCACCCCGACAGCGATCCAGACCCGTCCTTCGGCCCGCCGCCCCGCGACCCCAAGCCACGCTGCGAGCCCCCGCCAGCGCCCCAGAGCCATGATGACCGATCCCATCGCCGACATGCTGACCCGCATCCGGAATGCCAACAGCATCCGGCGCACGGACGTGAGCATGCCCGCCTCGAAGCTGAAGGTGGGGATTGCAGAAGCCCTGAAGTCCGAGGGCTTCATCGATTCCTATGAGGTGCGCCCGGGCAGCCCCTCCAGCGAGCTGGTGGTCAAGCTGCGCTACGGCCCCGACGGCGAGCAGGTCATCCGCCACATCGAGCGCGTGAGCAAGCCCGGCCGCCGCGTGTACTCCGGCGCCAGCCGCATGTCCCGGGTCCTGCGCGGCATGGGCATCTATGTTCTCTCGACCCCCAAGGGGGTCGTGTCCGACCGCAGCGCCCGCCAACTGAACGTCGGCGGCGAGGTTCTGTGCCAGGTGTACTGATCCAACACGCACCCGACCCGAGCCCCAGCCGATCCGAGCCCCAGCCGACCCACCCGCGAGCGCCCCAGTCCGCGACCTAGCACCGGAACCCAGCAAACGTCATGTCCCGCATCGGCAAGACCCCCGTCCCGATCCCCTCGGGGGTGACCATCACGGTCGCCAACCAAAAGCTCTCGGTGAAAGGCCCGAAGGGCGAGCTGACCATGCCCCTGCGCCGCGAGGTCCAGGTGGAGGTCGCCGCCGGGCAGGCCAAGGTCAGCCCGGCCGCCAAGCCCGCCGCCGACGAGCGCTCGATCCGGGCCTACCACGGCATGACCCGTGCGCTGCTGAGCAACATGGTGCTCGGAGTCACCAAGGGCTACTCCAAGACCCTCGAGATCCAGGGGGTCGGTTGGAACGCCCAGGCCCAACCCAAGAAGCTGGTGCTCAACATCGGCTTCTGTCATCCCGTCGACCTGCCCCTGCCTGCGGGAGTCGCCGCGGCGACCCCCAACCCGACCACGATCACCATCAGCGGTATCGACAAGCAGGCGGTGGGGGAGTTCGCCGCTGTGATCCGCTCCGTTCGCCCTCCGGAGCCCTACAACGGCAAGGGCATCCGCTACCAAGGCGAATACGTCCGTCGCAAGGCCGGCAAGAGCTTCGGCTCCTGATCCCCATGAACGAGCGCAAACTGAAGACCGTCCGCAAGCGCCGCCGCCTCCTGTCCCTGCGCTCCCAATTGCGCCGGACAGCCGACCGCCCGCGCCTCTCGGTCCACCGCACCTCCAAGCACATCTACGCCCAGGTGATCGACGACGAGCAGGGCCGCACCCTGGCTTCGGCCTCGACCAGCTCGAAGCAGTTCGGGGCGGAGCATGGCAAGAAGACCAAGACCGAGCGCGCCGCCATGGTCGGTGCCCTTGTGGCGCGCCTGGCCTTGGAAGCAGGGGTCAAGGAAGTCGTTTTCGACCGTGGCAGCGCCCGCTACCACGGCCGTGTCAAGGCCCTGGCCGACAGTGCCCGCCAGTCCGGGCTGGTGTTCTGATCCCGACCCGCGACCCCGCTCTCGCCTAGATCCATGAGCACGCTCATTCCCTACCTGGACCTCACGGAATCCGCCGACGTCCAGGAGCTGACCGAAGTCCTGGTCAAGATCAACCGTTCGGCCGCCGTGGTGAAGGGTGGCCGGCGCTTCTCCTTCTCCGCCCTCGCCGTGGCGGGAAACCGCTCCGGGATCGTGGGCCATGGCTACGGCAAGGCTCGGCAGGTCCCGAATGCCATCGAAAAGGCCAACAAGGACGCTCGCAAGCACCTGCTGCGGGTGACGGTCAATGAGCACGGCACCCTGGCCCATGAGGTTCAGGGGCGCTTCGGTGCATCGATGGTCAAGCTGGTCCCCGCCGCGGAGGGCACGGGCATCATCGCCGGTGCCGCGGTCCGCGCGGTCTGCGAGATGGCGGGCATCCGCAACATCCTGACCAAGGCGTACGGGTCCACCAATTCGATGAACCTGATCAAGGCCACCTTCGTGGCGCTTTCCAATCTGCGCACCCACGAAGAAGTCGCCGCCCTGCGCGGTGTCCAGCTCTGACCCGGGCCGCCCAGCGACTTCACCCGCCCAGAACCGCCCGCTCCCGGCAATCCTCCGAAGGCCATGCAACTCTCGACGATCCTCAAGAAGGGCAAGAAGTACTCCACGCGCAAGCGGGTCGGCCGCGGCGTGGGCAGCGGACTCGGCAAGACCGCGGGCCGTGGTCATAAGGGCTGGGGGCAGCGCTCTGGCGCACGCCGTCGCGCCGGCTACGAGGGCGGCCAGATGCCCCTCTACCGTCGCGTTCCCAAGCGCGGCTTCAAGAACGCGCGCTTCCGCACCGACTACACCGTCATCAACGTGGATCAGCTGAACGGCTATGCCGCGGGCTCGACGGTGGATCTCGATACCGTGCTGGCGAGCGGCCTGGTCAGCCTGGAGACGCGCCTGCTGAAGGTGCTCGGGGACGGCGAACTCAAGCGCGCCCTCACCGTGCGGGCCCAGAAGTTCTCCAAGTCGGCCCTGGAGAAGATCCAGGCGGCCGGTGGCAAGGCGGTGCTGCTCGACAGCTTCGGCCGCGAACTCCAAGGCGGCTGACCCGCCCAGGTCGGCTGCCGGACCCTCGATGGGGCCACGAACCCGAACCACACGCAGGACCTGACCGCCTCCGCTCCCCTCGACCCCGAACCGGGTCCGGACTGCCGCCCCTTCGCCGGTGCGCGCCAGGAACCGGCCCCCTGAATCCAACGCTCATCTCCCCCGCCCCCGGACGGTCCGACGGCCGCAGCCGCGGGCTCCGCAGCCCCCCCGATCCCGAACCCTCGCCCCTCTCCTCCGCAGCGTGCTCCGCACGCCCCGTCCCGTGAGCCACTCGATCAGCCAGCTTCTGAAGTCCCCGGAGACCCGCTCCAAGATCCTGACCACGCTCGGGATCCTGGCGATCTACCGGATCGGCTTCCAGATCCCTGTGCCGGGGCTCAGCCCGACCTTCCTGCGCCAGCTGGCCGAGAGCGCCCAAGGTTCGTTGTTCGGCCTGCTCAGCGCCTTCTCCGGCGGGGCGATCGGACAGACTGCGATTTTCTCCCTGGGCGTGATGCCGTACATCTCGGCATCGATCATTTTCTCGATCCTGGGCAAGGTGTCCCCGCGCATCGAGGCGATCCAGAAGGAGGGCGCGGCCGGCCAGAAGAAGATCAATCAGTGGACCCGCCTGGCGACGATTCCGATCGCCATCATCCAGGCCCTGTTCCTGTGGTTCGGTCTGCTTTCGAAGGACCCGACCATGCTCGCCAGCAGCGGCGGGCCGACCCTGGGCCTGGCCATCGTCGTGGTGCTGGCCCTCGTCGCCGGGGCCATCTTCGTGATGTGGCTCGGGGAGCTGATCACCGAGTACGGCATCGGCAACGGAACGTCCCTGATCATCATGGCGAACATCATCGCCGAGATGCCGTCCTCCCTGGGGCGCGTGATCAGTCAGGACTCCCAGGCCTACAACACCATCTTCACCCTGATCGCCCTCTGGGTGGTGATCGTGTTGTTCATCGTCTTCATCCAGAAGGGCGAACGGCGGATTCCGATCCAGTACGCGCGTCTGAACCGCGGGCGGCGCGTTTACGGCGGCCAGAAGCACTACCTGCCGCTCAAGATCAACATGGCGGGCGTGATGCCGATCATCTTCGCCTCGGCCATGTTCATGATCCCCAGCGTGATCTTCGGCGCCCTGGACCTGCGGGCTGTGTCGCGGGTGTTCGAGCAGTCGGACGGATTCGTCCACGTGGCCATGCTGATGGCCCTGGTGTTCTTCTTCTGCTTCTTCTGGAACAACCTGATGTTCCGCCCCGAGGACATCGCCAACAACCTTCGGGAGCACGGCTCTTTCATCCCGGGCATCCGCCCCGGGGTCCGCACCGCGGAGCACATCAAGAAGGTGCTCGAGCGCATCACCTTGGCCGGCGCGGCCTTCCTGGCCCTGATCGCGGTGCTGCCCGGCATGGTCACCGCCCAGGTCCCCGGCCTCAACGGCAATCTGGCCTACTTCCTGGGCGGCACCTCCGTGCTGATCGTGGTCGGGGTGGCCATGGACCTGGTGGACAAGCTCAACGCCCAGTTGGTGATGCGCAACTACGAAGGCTTCATGAAGGGCGGCGAGGCCGCGGCCAAGCCCGGGAGCAACCCGGGCGCCGCGCCGAGCTGGGCCGGCCGCAAGGGCTCCTGAGCCCCGCCAGGACCGAGCCGCGAGCCAACTTTCCAACCCCCGCTCCGCCAAGCACCAGCGATCACCCTCCCCGACTCCGCCCGCGAGAGCGCCCGCCCCCACGCCCCATGCAGCCCCATAAGGACCAAGAAGCCAGCCTGCACCGAGCCCGCTCGGTCGGGGCCTTGGTCGTGTTGCTGCTGGGCGCCCCCGGCGCGGGCAAGGGCACGCAGGCCAAGCGGCTCGCCGCCCACCTGGGCCTACCGCACATCTCCACGGGCGACCTTTTCCGGGAAAATCTCTCCCGTTCCACCCCCCTGGGCCTCAGGGCCAAGGGCTACATGGAGCGCGGCGAGCTGGTCCCGGACGGGCTGGTGATCGAAATGCTCGAATCGCGGGTCTCCGCGGCGGACTGCCGGGGGGGCTACCTGCTCGACGGGTTCCCCCGCACCCTGCCCCAGGCCCAGGCCCTCGCCAAGTCCCTGGAGGCGGCCGGGCTCAGCGCGGGCGTGCCCCCGCGGCTGGCGGTGATCGACATCGAGGTCCCCGATGGCCTGATCGTGCGGCGGGCCTCCGGCCGTCTGGTGTGTGCCGCCTGCGGCCACATCCAGCACAAGGAATTCGACCCGCCCAAGCAGGCGGGCCGCTGCGACCGCTGCGGGGGGGCGCTCCAAAGCCGCGCCGACGACCAGCCCGAGGTCGTCACCAAGCGGCTGGAGGTCTACCATCGGCAGACGGCACCCCTGGTCCAGCACTACCGAGCCGCAGGCCTGCTCGACGCCATCGACGGCCAGGGGAACCCCGGCCAGGTCTTCGACCGCCTGCTCCAGACCCTCCACAATCGCGGCGTCCAGGGAGGGCGCGCCTGATATGGCCAAGGAAGAACCGATCACAGTCGAGGCCATCGTGACCGAGTCCCTGCCCAACGCCCGCTTCCGGGCCCGGCTGGAATCTGGACACGAGATCCTCGCCCATGTTTCCGGGAAGATGCGGATGCGGTATATTCGGATCCTTCCTGGCGACACGATCACCGTCGAGATGTCGCCCTACGACCTGACCAAGGGCCGCATCGTCTGGCGTGGCGACAAGCGCAAGGCTCCCTCGCGCTGACCCATCCCACCGAGGCGCCCCCGCATCGTTTCCAGAGCACACCCAAACACCGCCACCCTCCCGGCCTGTGGCCCCGCCAAGCGCGCCCAGAGCCGACCCCCCGGGGTCCCGAGGCAGGCAGGACATCCCCCCCGAACACCGCAGCACCTAGAGCTGGGGCCCGGCCCCGACAAGCGACATGAAAGTACGAAGCAGCGTCCGCCGCATGTGCATGCACTGCAAGATCGTCAAGCGCCGTGGGGTGCTCCGGGTGATCTGCAAGGCCGATTCCAACCACAAGCAGCGTCAGGGCACCTGATCCCGCGCTCCGGATCCCTCAACCGACCCTATCGCCATGCCCCGCATCCTCGGCGTCGACGTGCCCCCGAACAAGCGTCTCGAGATCTCGTTGACGTACCTGTACGGCGTTGGCCGCACCACCTCCCTGGCGGCCATCAAGGCCCTCGGCCTCGATCCGGGCCTTAAGGCGCGCGACCTGACCGAAGAGCAGGTGACCCAGCTCGCGGCACACCTGAACGACAACTTCCTGGTGGAGGGCAACCTGCGCCGCCAGCTGGCGGCCTCCATCGCCCGCCTGCGCGACATCGGCTGCTACCGGGGGCTGCGCCACCGCCGCGGGCTTCCGGTCCGCGGCCAACGCACCCGCACCAACGCCCGGACGCGCAAGGGTCCGCGCAAGACGGTGGCCGGCAAGAAGTCCGTGAAGGGCATGAAGTGATCCCGCCCGCCCCGCCGCCTCCGGCCACCACGCCGGAGCGATGGGGCGGGGCCGCCCGGCCCGTCTCCGCTCCAGCCTCCGCATCCCCCGCAGCTTGATTCCGCGGCCTCGCCGCCGCCCGCCCCTCCCGGGCGACCCCGACTTCGCCTCGGCCCCTCGAGCGCAGCCCGCCTCCTCCAGGGCCCCCTGATCCCATCGCTATGTCCACCGAAAAGAAAGCCGGCGCAGGTGCCGCCCAGAAGAAGAAGGTCCGCAAGCACGTCGTGCGCGGCCTGGCCCATGTCAAGGCCAGCTTCAACAACACCCACGTGACGATCACCTCGCCGACCGGGGAGACGATCTCCTGGGGCACCGCGGGGACCGTGGGCTTCAAGGGCACCCGCAAGAGCACCCCGTACGCGGCTCAGCGCGCCGCGGACCGGGCTGCCGCTGCCGCGATCCGCAGCGGCATGAAGGAGGTCGAGGTGTTGGTCCGGGGCGTGGGCTCCGGCCGCGAGTCGGCGATCCGGGCCCTGGCCAACGCCGGGCTCAAGATTTCCACCATCGCCGACGTGACCCCGCTGCCCCACAACGGCTGCCGCGCCCGCAAGCGTCGGCGCGTCTGACCTCCGGCGGCCGCGTACCCCGCAGGGGCGGCCGCCAACACCCCCCCAAGCCGCATCCAACCCCGGGCTGCCCCAGCCGGCGCCCGCTCCGCACAACTCCCCGTCCTGCTCCCATGGCTCGGTACACCGGCCCCGTCTGCAAACTCTGCCGCCGCGAAGGCATGCAGCTCTTCCTCAAGGGCCAGCGTTGCTTCTCGGACAAGTGTGGCATCACCAAGCGCAACTACCCCCCGGGCATGCACGCCCAGCGCCGCAGCAAGGCCACCGACTACGGCCTGCGCCTGCGTGAGAAGCAGAAGCTCAAGCGCATCTACGGCAACCTGACCGAGCGTCAGTTCATGCTGTACTTCCACCGCGCCGAGCGCATGCCGGGCAACACCGGGGACAACCTGGTCAGTCTGCTCGAGCGCCGTCTCGACAGCTTCGTGCTCAACTCCGGCATGGCCCTGTCCCGGGTCCATGCGCGCCACCTGGTCAACCACGGCCACGTGCGCGTGAACGGCCGCCTGGTCGACGTGCCCTCCTACCAGCTGCGAACCGGCGACAAGGTCTCCATGCGCGGCAAGGAGAACACCCGCAAGATCGTCGGGGAAGCCCTCGAGTTCAACCGCGCCCAGGCCGTTCCGGACTGGGTCAGCCTGGACCGCACGGCCCTGGAAGCGACCGTGCAAAGCCTGCCCACCCGGGAGCACTTCAAGCACCCGATCCAACTGCAGATGATCATCGAGCTCTGCTCGCGCTGAGAGGAGGAAAACGATGAGGATTCGCTGGCGCAATTTCGAGCTGCCCTCCCGGGTGCTCCCCGAGCGCGAGACGCTCACCAAGGACTACGGCCGGTTCGTGGTCGAGCCGTTCGAGCGCGGCTTCGGCAACACGATCGGCAACGGCCTGCGGCGCGTGCTGCTCTCTTCGATCGAGGGCTCGGCCGTGACCGCGGTGCGGATCAAGGGCGCCGCCCATGAGTTCGATTCGTTGGAAGGCGTCTACGAAGACGTCACCGACATCATCCTGAACCTCAAGCGTCTGCGCCTGCAGTACAGCGGCACCAAGCCGATCACCTGCGTGATCGAGAAGTCCGGCAAGGGACCGGTCACCGGCGCCGACGTTCGCTGCGAGGGGGATGCCCGTGTGATCAACCGCGAGCTCCACATCGCCACGCTCACGCTGGACCGAGAACTGCGCATCGAGCTGGACGTGCAGCGCGGTCGCGGCTACGTGCCCGCCGAGGAGAATCGCGACGAGACTCAGCCCCTGGGCACCATCCCGGTCGACTCGGTCTATTCCCCGGTCCACCGCGTGCGCTACGCGGTCGAGGCGACCCGCGTCGGAAAGTTCACCAACTACGACCGTCTGGTGCTTGAGATCTGGACCGACGGCACGGTGTCCCCCGAGCTGGCCCTGGCGGAGGCCGCCAAGATCTATCGCAAGCACCTGAACCCGTTCGTGCTGTTCCAGCCCCAGGGCGAGGACGCGCCGATCATCGGCGACCCCTCCCAGTCGGAGCTCCACAGCCAACGGCGTCAGGACTCCGACATGAGCGAGATGCTCGACCGCCCCCTGGCGGAACTCGAGCTCTCGGTGCGGGCCCGCAACTGTCTGGATGGTGCCAACCTGAACACCATTCGGGACCTGGTGCGCCTGTCCGAAGCCGAGGTCATGAAGCTCAAGAACCTCGGGAAGACCAGTCTGACCGAGATCAAGAACCGCCTGGCCGAACTGGACCTGTCCCTCGGGATGGAAGTCTGAAGCCCCTGGGCCGCCCCCTGAACCGCATCTATCCCTAGAGGATCCAAGCCATGCGCCACAAGATCGCCGGCCGCAAGCTGGGCCGCACCACCAGCCACCGCATCGCCATGACGCGCAACATGGCGGTCTCCCTGATCGAGCACGAGCGCATCATCACGACCCTCCCGAAGGCCAAGAACCTGCGGCCGGTGGTGGAGAAGCTCGTCACCCTCTCGAAGGAAGCCAGCCTGCACAACCGCCGGCAAGCCTTCGCCGAGCTGCGCAGCGACGCGGCCGTCACCAAGCTGTTCGACGTCCTCGGTCCGCGCTTCAAGGCCCGCCCGGGCGGCTACTGCCGCATCCTCAAGCTGGCCAAGCCGCGCCTGGGCGACAACGGCGCCCGTGCGATGATCGAATTCGTCGAGCGCTCCCCCAAAGCTGCCGCCGAGGCCCAGTGAGGCCCTGACAGCCGCCGCCCGGCGCGATCCACGGAACCCCGTGGGGCGCGCCGGGCGGCGGCTTCGTTTTCCGAGGATCTGGGGCTTGCCCCGGTCGAGGGCCAAGGCCTCGGGCTCGCTTGCTCGTCGCAGGCGCGGCGCCGATTGCGCGAGCGCCCAAAGCGGGCGTGCGGGTCAACGCTCCTGGACCAGGCCCGGGGAGCGCCGATGCTCGCTCGCGGGAAGCGGCTGCGGGCTCAGGGCTCGGGCGGACGAGGCCCCTCCATCCCTGCGCGGCCAGCGGCAGCTGGGGACCGGGCCCGGGCGCCGCATGGGGCTGGTGGCGATCGACGCAGCCATCCGATCCGCGGCATCGCGCCGGGTGGGTGCGGGGTGCGAGGGTGCCGCCGGGGACGGGGCCTTCGGCGGGCTGCGGCGGGGGACGGCGCGCTGGGCGGGTTCTGCGCTGTGGGGGCCAGCGCTGTGGGGGCCAGCGATCGATCCTGCCGCCGGCGGGTGCCTCAGACTCGCGCCAGCTGCACGCGGCCCGGCTCCAGGAGCTGGTCGAGTTCGCGCACCAGGTCGGCCGAGATGGCCACGCCGGTGCCTCCGGCGCGGACCCGGCGGATCTGGCCGTCGGTGCCGAGCACATCGAAGTAGAGCCCCGAGGCACCCTTGCGGGAGCTCATCAGCTGCTTGAGCGGGTTCAGCTTTTCCCGGTCGGCCGGTTGCAGGCTGACCACCAAGGCGCCCTGGAAGCGGTCGAGGGCCGCCGTGAAGGTCAAGGCTTCCTTGAGCAGCAGGGCGCTCGACTCCTCGCGCTCTTCCAGCGTGGCCGAGACGACCAGCAGGGCGTCCTCCACCAGAGTCGGGCCCAGGGCTTCGTAGGCCTTGGGGAACACGGTCACCGGCACGGCCCCTTCGAGATCTTCCAGTTGGAACCGCGCCATCTTGGCGCCTTTCCACTTGCCGCTCTTGACCTGCACCACGCTGAGGCCCGAAACCATCCCAGCGATCGAGACCTCGCTTCCCGGAGGGAATTCACCGAGGCGGGAGCTGGGGCAGTTGCTGAGCAGCCGGACGAGCCCCTGGAACTCATCCAGGGGGTGTCCGGACAGGTAGTAGCCGAGGGCCTCGCGCTCCGCCTTCAGCAGGTCGCGCGGACCCCAGGCCCCGGGCTCCTCCGCCCGCATCGAGTCCTTCTCGGCCTTGCTGGCTGCGCCCGGGGCGCGGGGGCTCGTGCGGATCGCGGCGCTGGGGGCGGGCTCCTCGAAGGCCCCGAACAGGCTGCCCTGCCCGCTGCGCCGGTCCGCGGCGACCTTGGCTCCCTCGGCCATCAACGTCTCCAGGCGCGCGGACAGCACGCCCCGGTTGGTGCCGGTGAAGTCCCAGCAGCCGGCCTTGATCAGGGCTTCCCAGGTCAGCTTGGTGACTTCATTGTGGTCGACTCCGCCGCACAGGTCCGCCAGCTGGGCGCTGGGCGCGTGCTCGCTGCGAGCCGTGAGCAGCGCTTCGATCGCCTTCTGACCGGTTCCCTTGATCGCGGCCAGGCCGAAGCGGATGCCATGTTCTCCGGGGCGGCCGTCGCGTCCGGGCAGGGGCTCCGGCTCGAATTCCCAGCGCGAGAAGCGCATGTCCGGTGGCAGCAACGGGACCCGGGCGCGCTTGCAATCGGCCAGGAACGCGCGGATCTTGTCCGAGTCGTGCGATTCGCAGGTCATGTTGCTGGCCAGGAACGCGACCCGATGGTTCGCCTTGAGGTAGGCGGTTTGGTAGGTGATCAGCGCATAGGCCGTCGAGTGAGATTTGTTGAAGCCATAGCCCCCGAACTTGATGATGTTGTCCCAGATCTCCTGGGCGGCGTGCCGTGAACATCCGTTCTTCTCGGCCCCATCGATGAACTGGGCGGAGAACTTGGCCATGATCTCGGGCTTCTTCTTGCCCATGGCCTTGCGCAGATTGTCGGCTTCGTTCAGCGAGAAGCCGGACAGGTGGTTGGAGATCAACATCACCTGCTCCTGGTAGACGATGCAGCCGTAGGTATCGCGCAGGATCGGCTCCAGGGCCGGGTGCGGATACTCGATCGCCTCTTGTCCGTGCTTGCGACGCACGAACATCTCGATCATGCCGGACTCGAGCGGCCCGGGTCGGTAGAGGGCCAGCGCTGCGATCAGATCCTCGAAGCAGTCCGGCTTGAGGCGCGCCAGGAGCTTCTTCATCCCGTCGGATTCGAGCTGGAACACGCCCAGGGTGTCGCCCTGGGTCAGCATCCGGTAGGTGGCCTGGTCGCCGGCGGGCAGGTTGTCCAGGTCGGGAGGGGATCCGCCCATTTTGCGGATGTTGCGCAGCGCCAGCTCGAGGATGGTCAGGGTGCGCAGTCCCAGATAATCCATCTTGAGCAGGCCCAGCTCCTCGAGCTGTGGCGCGGGCCACTGGGTCGAGACGTCTTCGCCCTGGGTGCAGAGCGGCACGTAGTCGGTGATCGGGCGATCGGCGATCACCACCCCGGCCGCGTGGGTGGAGATGTGGCGCACCTGGCCCTCGAGCTCCATCGAGAGTTGGAAAAGCTCGGCCAGCTCGGGGTGCTCGGCCTTGACCTTGATCAGGTCGTCATCGGTCTCCAACGCCTCGCGCAGCGAGGGCGCATTCGGTCCGGCCGGGATCTTTTTGGCCACCGCGTCGACGTCCTTGAGCGGTACGTCGAGCACGCGGCCCACGTCGCGGACAACCGTGCGGCTGGCCATGGTCCCGAAGGTCACGATCTGGGCCACGAAGTTCGCTCCGTAGCGCTCGCGTGTGTAGGCGAGCACCTTCTCGCGGCCCTCCTTGCAGAAGTCGATGTCGATGTCGGGCATCGAAACCCGAGCGGCGTTCAGGAAGCGCTCGAACAGCAGGTCGTAGCGCAGCGGGCAGACCTTGGTGATGTCGAGCAGATAGGCGACCATCGAGCCGGCGGCCGAGCCGCGTCCCGGCCCGACCGGCACCCCGTTGCGCCGCGCCCAGGCGATCAAGTCCCAGACGATCAGGAAGTACGAGACGAAGCCCAACTGGCGGATGGTGCGCTTTTCGTACTCGAGGCGCTCGCGGGCGCGCGCGTCCTCGGCCCCGTACTTGCGCAACAGGCCGGCCTCCAGCAAGCGGTCGAAGAGCGCCTCCGGATCGCCCCCGTCATCGGGCGTATAGCGCGGCACGTGGTACTTGCCGAACTCGATCGACAGGTCGACCTGCTCGGCGATGGCCAGGGTGCTGCCCAGGGCCACGGGCAGGTCTGCGAAGGCCGCGGCCATCTCCTCCCGGGTCCGGAAGTAGAGCGTCTTGGTGTCCATCCGGAAGCGCTCCTGGTCGGCGCGCTTGGCGCCGGTGTTGATGCACAGGAGCACGTCCTGGACCTCGCAGTCCTCCTCGCGCAGGTAGTGGATGTCGTTGGTGGCCACGACCGGGATCCCCGTGCGTCCCGAGATCTCCAGCATGGCCTGGTTGCATTCCTCCTGGATCCCGATGCCGTTGCGCTGCAGTTCCAGCCAGAAATGCTCGGCGCCGAATAGGTCCCGCAGGCGGATCGAAAGATCCTCCGCGGCGGGCCGCTGGCCGCTGCGCAGCAGCTTGTTGATCTCGCTCGACAGGCAGCCCGACAGGCAGGTCAGCCCCGCGCTGTGCTTGGACAACAGCTCCATGTCGATGCGCGGGCGGACATGGAAGCCCTCCAGATAGCTGGCGGAGGTCAGCTTGATCAGGTTTTGGTAGCCGGTGCGATCGCGGGCCAGCAGGGTCAGGTGGCTGTAGGGGTTGCGCTCGCGGTTGTGGGGGTCCCGCCTCGAACCGCGCGCCAGGTAGACCTCGCAGCCGATGATCGGCTTGATCCCGGCTTCCTTGCAGAGCTTGTAGAGTTCGATCGCCCCGAAGAGGTTGCCATGGTCGGTGAGCGCCAAGGCGCGCTGGCCGTCCTTCACAGCCGCCGCCACCAGATTCTTGATCCGATTGGCTCCGTCCAGGAGGCTGTATTCGGAATGGACGTGCAGGTGGACGAAGTCGGGTGCGGTCATGGGCGAGGCTGTCCGGGGAAAGCGCGCGCATCTTAGCCCCGTGGGCCCTGCGGGGGATCGAACTCCGCGCGCCAGGTTCTCCGGTCCGAAACCTGCCCACGCCGGTCCGCGCCGGATCAGCCCGCGCGCGCAGCCGGCGGCGCGCAGCCGGGGCCGCGCGCCTCAGCGCTGCAGCAGCGCGCTGAACAGCGCCATCTGCGAATGCAGCCGATTTTGCGCTTGGGCGTAGACCAGCGAACGCGGCCCATCGAGCACCTCGTCCGAGACCTCGAGGTTGCGGCGCACCGGCATCGCGTGCATCAGCCGCGCACGCTCGCCCTGGGCCAGCAAGCGCTCGTCGATGCGCCAGTCCGTGTGGCGCGCGCGCCGGCTGGCGGCCAGGGTCGGATTGCCGTAGGCCTCGAGACTGCCCCAGGATCGCGCATAGACCACGTGTGCCCCCGCAACCGCCGCTTCGAGTTGGTGGGAGAACTCGAGGCTGCCTCCGGCTGCCTTGGCGCCTTCGCGCGCGCGCTGGATCACCAGCTCGTCCAGTTCGAAGCCCGGCGGGTGCGCCACGCGCACCTGCATGCCCTGGGCGGCCGCCATGGTCAGCAGCGAATGGGCCACGGCCACGCTGGCGGGCTTGGGCGAATGCACCCACGCCAACGTCAGGCGCTTGCCGGCCAAGGTCCCGTAGGTTTCGCGCAGGGTCAGCAGGTCCGCCAGCGCTTGCAGCGGGTGCCAGAGCGCGCTCTCCATGTTGATCACCGGCACCTGGGCGTGCTGCGCCCAGGCCGCGATCTGGCCGTCGCGGCGGTCCAAATCCCAGGAGGAGCCGACCACCGCCGGGCGCACCGCCAGGGCGTCCACGTAGCCCGAGAGCACCCGGGCGGCGTCTTTGATGTGCTCGGGAGCGCGGCCGTCCATGGTGGCGCCATCGCGCTCCTCCAGTTCCCAGGCGTCGCTGCTGGCGGTCAGGTTGATCGTCTGTCCGCCCAGCCGCTGGATCGCCGCCTCGACCGATACGCGGGTGCGCAGGGAGCCGCGAAAGAACAGCATGCCCAGGGAGCGCCCGGTCCAAGGCAGGCCCCCGGGCGCGCCCCGCCCTCCCTTGAGGTCCGCCGCACGGCGCAGGATCGCTTCCAGGCGCTCGCTGCCCAGGTCTTCGAGTTGGATCAGATGGCCGCGGGCGCCCCGCTCGCTGCGTTCGGCTTGCATGGGCCAGAGCCTAGCAGCCCCGCCCGCTGCCAGCGCGGGGCCCGCTGCCGCTTGCCCGCCGCCGCGCCGCGCGGAACCGCCGGGGCCCCGCCGCGGGGCCGCAGGCCGGGTTTCGAGCGGGTAGCTCGCGCACCACGGGTTGCGCCGAGCGGCGCGAGCGCGCGGCCACGATCCTGTTTTCGGGATAGGCCGCAGGCCAGCCGGCGAGCGCGGGTGCGGCCGCGCTCGGCCCGGCCCCGCCGCGCGGTCCGCGGCCGCGGAGCGGAGCGGAGCCCGGGCGCTCCGCTGGAGCCCCGCCCGGCCCTCGGGTGCATGCCGAGCGACGCGTTTTCGGTCCGGCCGCCGGCCGAGCGAATTTTTTCCGCCCCGCCGCGCCAGCTGGCGCTTGACTCGCAGCGACCGGGCTGGCTAGTCTTCCGCCCCCCTTGGGCACCCATAGCTCAATTGGATAGAGCATCTGACTACGGATCAGAAGGTTTCAGGTTCAAGTCCTGATGGGTGTACCACCCCCCGCCGCCCGCATCGCTGGCGGGGGAAGAGGGCCCAGCCCGGGGCCCTGCGCCCACTGGGGGCCCTGCGCCGGAGCGAGGCCGCAGCGATCCGGGCAGGCACCGGGGTCCCGTCGGCGGCGAGGCTCCGGCATCTCCGGGTGGCTGGCATCCGAGGGAAAGGGCGGGCGGCAGGCGGGAGCGTTGGGGTCGCTGGGACACGGGCCCGCTCGGGAGCGTGCCCGTGGTCCGATCGATCGAGCGCGGGCCGACGCGCCCGCGGGACTTGCCGGCCAGGCTGGCGCAGCGGCAGCGCGCCGGGGAGGGGGCATGGCCGCTGATGCCCCGCAGCCGACCCGGGGGCCCGAGGCCTTCAACGGCGAAGAGCGGGCCTGGATGGAGCTGGCTCTGGCCCAGGCGCGCCAGGCGCTGAGCCTCGACGAAGTGCCGGTGGGGGCGGTCTTGATCGTCGACGGCCGGCCCCTCGCCGCCGACCACAACCGGACCCGGCAAGCGGTCGACCCCTGCGCCCACGCGGAGATTTTGGTTCTGCGGGATGCGGCCAGGCGTCTCGGGGTTTCGCGGCTGGTGGGGGCGCGGCTGTTCACGACCCTCGAGCCCTGCCTGATGTGCGCGGGCGCCCTGCTCCACGGTCGCCTAGCCGAGGTGGTATGGGCCACCCGGGATCCCAAGTTCGGCGGCGGCGCCTCCCTGGCGCGCTTGTTCGACCTGCCCGGAGCCAACCACCGGATTGTTTGGCGCGAGGGCCTGCTGGCGGAGGAATCGCGTGCCTTGCTGCTGGGATTCTTCAGGGGCAAGCGGCGACCCGCTCGGTGACCGGTTGAGAAAACCGAGCGACCCGGGCTGCGCCCGAGCGGCGATCCCGACCCGTCCGAGGCCGTTTTGCCGCCCCTGGCGGCCGCAGCGGCTGGGCCCCATGCGGGCCCCCGCGCCGGGGTAGGGATCGGGCTCGCTCGAGCGCGGGAGGGGCAAGGGACCCGGGACCTGCCTCGGCCCCCCGGCCGGGAGCGCGCGAGCTGCGGCCGGCAAGCTCCCGGCCCGGCGGCCGCGCCGGCCTCCCTACCGGAAACCAAGGCGGCCGTTGCCCCCGGCCCCTGCGCCCTCTAGACTCCGCGCCCGCTCAGCTTCCCGCGGGCGCTCTTCTTTCTCATTCCTGCCGACCCAACGGAGCCCTCCCCAGGGCCGCGCCGTCGGCGATGCAACCGTGCCACCCCGGGCCTGCCCAGCGCCGGCCCAGAGCGCGCCAGCGCGAGTTTTCGCTGCCGCGGAGCGGTCCCAGGTTGCGCAGGCGTCCAGCCTCCCGGCAGGCCCCGCGCTTCTACGCCGGGAGCGATCCCGGCGGAATCCCGGCGCTGAACACCGGGCGCTCCTCGGAGCCTCGCAGCTGTCCGTCCCGCAGGGCCGCGGTCCAGCAGGGCCGGTCCGCAGCGGCGACCGCTGGTCGGCCAGCCACCGGGCGTGCCCCGCAGCTGCCAGTTCGAACCGGCCGTTCGAACCGCCCGTTCGAACCGCCCGTTCGAACCGCGAAGCCCCGCTGGAGGCCCAGGAGCCTTTGCTGCCCGGCGCCGCGCCTGCTTGCCCTGGTCGAGTAGATCCCGTCCACGCGATCCGGGCGGCGTGATCCGGGGGAGCGGCTTCCAAGCGGCCAGCGCCGCTGGGCGGCCAAGGGGCGAATGGAACAACGAATTTTCGATCCGGCGAGCGAACCTGCGCCCGTCGAATCGGGCGGAGAGGTGCCAGAGCGGCCGAATGGGCTGGTTTCGAAAACCAGTGTGTCCAACAGGGCACCGGGGGTTCGAATCCCTCCCTCTCCGCCAACTACACGGGGGCCGGTGCCGGTCGCCAAGGAGCGTGGCCCGGACCATCCGAGCCGGCCCCGCGCCCATGGCCCGACCGGCGCATCCCGGGGCCCGAGTTGCCCGGCGCCTGGGCCGCGAGGGCCCCGTCGGCCGGGAGCTCCCGGCCTGCGGCACAGGCGCCTCCGAGTCGTCGCCCGGGCAGGCCCCGAAGCCGAGGCTCGGGTCCCGATCCCTGCTCCGCGAGGAGCTGCGCATCGGTGCGAGCAAGAGCTCCCGGGGCGCCGACGTTTCGATCACCGCGGCTGGGCCTTGCGGCCAGGCTGCGGCGAGTTGGTTCGGTGCGGAGAGGTGTCCGAGCGGCTGAAGGAGCACGCTTGGAAAGCGTGTATGTCGGTATCCCCGGCATCGTGGGTTCGAATCCCACCCTCTCCGCCATTCCACCCGCCGGTGTTTCCCTCCGCCGGCGTCCTGCCCCCGGTGCTGCAACCCGCGGCCGGAGCGCTCCCGCAGCGGACCAAGCCCACCCCCCCGCAGCCCGGTTCCCCTGCCCGCCCGGCCCCGCGGGCGCCACCGTTGTGGGGCGACCTGAGCGCAAGACCCCCTCGGCGCGGGCGGGCCTGCCCGAGCGGGCCGCACCGTCGGCGAGCGCCTGCGCTGCGACCCGGCCGGCGAGGGGCTCTGGACTGCGGGGAGGGAGGCCACGCACCGGGCGGGACGGGGCTTTCAAAGCGCCAGCCCCCAGGCGCCCCCCCTCGGCCGTGTCGCCGCGGGCTGCGCCTGGGCGCGGGGCTGCCGTACGGTGAGGGTCTTGGTGAGGCTCTTGGTGCGGCTCTTGGTGCGGCTCTCCGGCCTGGCCCGGATTTTTGGTTTGTGCCGGCGTGGCCGGAGGTTCCGCCCGCGCTGCCCTGGAGCAGCCTGCGCACCCCCTGCGCCTCGAGAATTCAGCCCGCTCGGAGCCGCGCCCGGGGCCAGCCGCCCCACGGCCGGGGCGGGCGGCAGCGCGCGGGGCCCAGGGTGCGCCGCGGGGCGGGGGAGAATTCGGTGGCGCCGCGGAGTAGAGTGCCCGCGCGGATCCCGCGGGGTCGGCCCAGCGGTGGGTCCGGCGACTGCGATGGAGATCGATCGAACCGGGTCAGGCCGGGAACGGAGCAGCCCTAAGGTCAGATCTCCAGGTGCGGAAGCCGGGCCCTCCGCTGGGCCGTCCCGGCGGACCCCCAGGGCGGGCATGGACGCCGGCCAGCCCGGCGCCGCTGCAGGCCGGCTGGGCCTTGCCCGGGGCCGCGCGGCGCCGCCCGCGTCCGGGGCCGGCGATCCGGCGGGGCGCGGCCGTCCGCCGCGCTCGAGGCCCAAGCCCGCGGGTCAGCGCGAAGCCCGGCCCGCGCACCCCGCGCCGATCTTCGGGAAGCTCACACCGGCCGCCGGCGCGGGAAGGCGTCCGCCGGCGCGGGACTGGGCCACGCCGGACTTATGATCTGGGTCCGGGGCCAGCGTGCGCCGGAGCTCCCATGTCCTACCTGGTCCTGGCCCGCAAGTACCGACCGCGCACCTTCGCCGACGTGATCGGCCAAGAGCTGGTCACGGGCACGCTGGCCGGCGCCCTGCGCGAAGGCCGGGCTGGGCACGCCTACCTGTTCACCGGACCGCGGGGCACCGGCAAGACCACCACGGCGCGCATCTTTGCCAAGGCCCTCAACTGCGAGCGCGGACCGACGCCGGAGCCCTGCGGGGTGTGCGAGCGTTGTCAGGCGGCGGACAGCAATACGGAGCTCGATCTGATCGAGATCGACGCCGCCTCCCACACGGGCGTCGACAACATCCGCGACCTGCGCGAGCAGGCCAACTATGCCCCGCTGCGGGCGCGCTTCAAGGTCTACCTGATCGACGAAGTGCACATGCTCTCCAAGGCCGCGTTCAACGCGCTGCTCAAGACCTTGGAGGAGCCGCCCAAGCACGTGGTGTTCTTGTTCGCGACCACCGAGCTGCACAAGGTGCTGGGCACGATCCTGAGCCGCTGCCAGGTGCTGCGCCTCGAGCCGATCAAGGCCGAGCAGATCGCAGCGCGGCTCGAGCGCGTGTTCGAATTGGAGGGCATCCGGGCGGAGCCCGGGGTGACCGTCGAATTGGCGCGGCGCTCGCTGGGGGGCATGCGCGATGCGCTGTCCCTGGCCGACCAACTGCTGGCGCTTTCGGGCGGCGCTCCCAAACTTTCGGACCTGCGGCGCCTGGCGGGCGCCGGCGAGGACGAATTGCAGGCCCTGGTCGAGGGGCTGCTCGAGAATCGGCGCGGCGAGCTGCTGGAGATCGCCGCCGCTTGGCGCGGCCGGGAGGCCGAACTGGTGCAGGGACTGCTCGAGTACCTGCGCGTGGGCTTGATCGGGCTGCTGTGCGGGCCCGATTCCCATGCGCTCGAGGGCGATCCCGAGGGGCAGGCGGAGCGCATCGCACGCGCCAAGCGCATCGGACCGGAGCGCATGGAAGCTTGGATGGGGGAACTGCTGCGGGCCCGCGAGCGCCTGCGGCAGCTGCCCGGACTCGAGCGCTCGGTGCTCGAGCTCTGCCTGCTCGACCTGGCGCGGCCGGAGCTGCCCTGGTCCTTCGGCGAGTTGCTCGAGCGCCTCGAACGCCTGGAGGCGCGTCTCTCCGGCGCGGCTCCCCGTTCGGTCGCCCAGGCCGTCAGCCTCGAACCCAGGCCGCGCACCAGCCTGCCCAAGCTGGCCAATCTGCCGGCCTCCCGCAGCCGCTCCCGGGAGGATGAGGAAGCCGATGCCGCTGCCGCCGAGGAGCTGGGGCCGCCCGCGGAACGATTGGAGCGCGGCCAACGCGGCTCGGGTGCCGCGGCTCCTGCGCCCGCGCGCCCGGCGCCCGCCGCGGACGTTTCCCGCCCGGCCGAGCCGCGCTCGGGCCCGGCCCCCGGCGCCGACGGGGGCCTGCGCCCCAGGCCCTCCCTGCCCCCGACCAGGCCGAGCGCGGAACCCCCGGAGCTGCCCGGACCGGCGCCGGTCGACGGCCGCGGGGCCGAGCCCCGGCCGCTCGCGCCGGCCCGGGCCCAGAGCCCGAGCCTCGATGGCCGCAGCCTGCTCCAGGCCTTCGTCGAACAGCTGCGCGGTTCTCAACCCTCCCTGGCCGACCTGTTGAAGCGCCGCGCCCGGCTCGACGAGCTCGGTTCCGGACGCTACGCGCTGGTCTTGCGCCAATTGGGTCCCGAGGACCTGCGCCTGCTGCAGTCGGAGCGCAACCGCAGTGGCCTCAAGCGCAGCTTTGCGACCCTGGCCGGCCCGGGCAGCCAGCTCGAGATCGACGCCGGCGCGCAGGCCGAGGAACGCCGCGCGCCGCCCCCGGACGAACCCTTCACCAAAGAGGTCGTCGACCTGTTCGGCGGCCGCATCGAGGACCGATCATGACCGGCGCTTTCGGCGAAATGGGGAACCTGCTCAAGCAGGCCCAGCAGATGCAATCCCAGCTCGACAAGCTGCGCAAGCAGTTGGCCGAGACCGAAGTCGAGGGCTCCGCGGCGGGCGGCGGGGTGCGCGTGGTCGTGACCTGCGACCACAAGGTGCGCGCCCTCACCATCGAGCGCGAGTTCCACGCCCAATCCGACCTCGCCAGCCTGCAGGCTTCGATCCTGGCCGCGCTCCAGGACGCCACGGCCAAGGCCGATCGCACCGCGGAGCAGACCCTCTCGAAGGTCACCGGCGGCATGTCCCTGCCCGGGCTGTTCTGAAGCAGCGCCGGCGCGCGCCATGGCCTATCCCCCCGCCCTGGAGGAGCTGGTGCGCGCTTTCGAGCGCTTTCCCGGCGTGGGGCGCCGCACCGCTGAGCGCCTGGCTTTCCACGTGCTCAACGACGGCCAGGCGGCGCGCTTGGCGCGGGCCATCGACCGGGCCCTGGCCGAGACCCGTCGCTGCGGCAGCTGCGGGAACTTCTCGGTGCCCGACCCCTGCGCCCTGTGCGCCGATCCCGCCCGCGATGCGGACCTGCTGCTGGTCGTCGAGCTGCCGCGCGACGTGGAGGCCGTGGAGCGCGCGCGCTGCTACCGCGGCCGTTACCACGTGCTGATGGGCGCCCTGCAACCCGCCATGGGCACCGAGGCCCAGCACCTGGCCCTCGAACCCCTGGTGCGGCGCCTCGAGGCCCGGCCGGTGCGCGAGCTGATCCTCGGCACCGACCCGGATGCGGAGGGGGAAGCCACCGCCCTGGCGGTGCTCGAAGCCCTGGAGCAGGCGGGCCTCGACCTGGAGGTGACCCGCCTGGCGCGCGGCCTGCCCGCCGGCAGCGCCCTCGAGTACCTCCACCGGGGGGTGCTCGAGGACGCCTTCGAGGGCCGCCGGCGGGTGCGCGGGGCGCGCGAGCCAAGCCCCGGTCCCCCGGACGCCTGAGCGCCGGGCTCCGCGGCTGGGCTGCCCCGGCGAACCCGCTGCCCCCGGGCGTTCCCCCGGGGCCCGCGGAGGCGGCCGGGGTGGGGTTGGCTCCCGTGCGGCACTCCGCCGAGCGGCGCAATCAGCTCGGCGCCGCGCTTGGTCGAAGGGGGCAGGCGATCGCTCGCCGCCTGTGCCCCCTCCGTCCATGCCCCCCGACCGCCCGCGCTACGAGCTGGGTCAGCGTGTGGAGCAGCAGCAGCTGCTGCTGCCCAAGCTGATCCAGGCCGTCGAAGCGCTCGAGCTTCCGGCGGGGGAGCTGGCGGCTTGGCTGCGCGAGGCCTTCCAGCACAACGAGGCCCTGCGGCTGCGCGAGAGCGCGCCACCCCGGGCCGGCGGCGGCGGGGCCGCTGGGGACCAGGACGATTGGCTCGAAAACCAGGCCCTGGCGCGCTCCCTGGATCTATCCGCGGCCCTGTTCGAACAGGTTCCCTGGCTCGAGCTCAGCCCGGAGCGGGAGCGCTGGCTGCGTTTCCTGATCGCCTGCCTCGACGAGCGGGGATTGCTGTCGATGCCGGATGAGGAGCTGCTGCTCCTGGCGGAGTCGAGCGGCCTGGCGGGCGCGGCGCAGGCGCTCGGGCTGGCCGTGGCGGACCTGCAGCGGCTGGAGCCCCGCGGACTGGGGGGCCGCACGGCGAGCGAGGCCCTGCTGCTGCAGCTCGATCCCGGGGAGGCCGATTACGAGCTCCTGGCCAATCTGATCGAGACCCACCTGCCGGCCCTCGAACGCAACAAGCGCCCCCAGGTCGCCAAGGCCATGGGGGTCGACCTGGAGACCCTCGAACGCTTGCTGGGGCGCCTCTCGAACCTGCGCGCCGACCCCCTGGCCAGCTGGCGCGACGAGGCCGCCCCGATCCTCGAGGCGGACCTGTTCGTGCAGCCCGTGGGGGATGGTTTCGAGCTGCACTGCGACCGCGGCCGGGTTCCGGAGGTCTCCCTCGATCCGCGCATCCAGCGCTTGGCCAGCGATGCCGACCAGCCGCGCGAGCTGCGCGAGTACCTGCGCGGGCGCCTGGAGCGCGCCAGCTGGATCGTCGAAGCGGTCGGCCAGCGCCTGCGCACCCTCGAGCGTGTGGGGCGGGCGGTCTTCGCCCGCCAGGGGCGCTTTCTGCGCGAGGGACCGGCGGCGATCCGTCCCTTGACCATGAATCAAGTGGCCGAGGAGCTCGGCCTGCATCCCAGCACCGTCAGCCGCGCCGTGGCCGGCAAGGGCGTCCAGACCCCCTATGGGATCCTGCCCCTGCGCCGCTTCTTCGAGGCGGAGTTCCAGCCGGGCAGCGCCCAGGGTCGGGGCGAGATCGCGGCGGCCTTGGGCGAGTTGGTCGCCGGCGAGGACCGGCGTCGGCCGCTCTCGGACGAGGAGCTGGTCGCGGCGCTCGGCGCGCGCGGTTTCGAGGTCGCTCGACGCACCGTGGCCAAGTACCGCGGCGAGCTGGGCATCCCCAGCTCCTACCAGCGCCGACAGCACGGCCCGGGCTGAAGCCGGCGCCCCCTCTGGCCCGGCCGCTGTTACCCTGGAGCCCGCGGCCTCTGTGCGCCGCTCCGATGCGCAACGTCCGCGCCCTGATCGCCTACGACGGCTCCCGATTCTTCGGCTGGCAACGCCAGGATGGCTTCGACAGCGTCCAGCAGGCCCTCGAGGAGGCCCTAGAGGCCTTGACCGGCGAGGCCGCGGTGGTGCACGGCGCCGGCCGCACGGACACCGGCGTGCACGCCCGCGGTCAGGTGGCCAGTTTCCACGTGGACAGCGCCCTCGACGACCAGCAGCTGGCCCGGGCCCTCAATGCGCACCTGCCGCCGGGGGTGGTGGTGCAGCGCACCGAGACCTGTCGGCCGGACTTCCATGCGCGCTTCGACGCGCTCGGCAAGCGCTATCTGTACCGCATCGAAACCAGCCCCTTCCGGCCGCCCTTCGGCCAGGCATACAGCCACTGGGTACGCGATCCGCTCGACCTGCACGCCATGCGCAGCGCCGCCGCCGCCTTCGGCGGCGAGCGGGACTTCTCGGCCCTGGCCAGCGCCGGATCGCCGCGGCGCTCCAACGTGCGCCGCCTGCGGCCGGTGCGCCTGGTGGCGCGGCGCGATCGGCTGGCCATCCTGGTCCAGGGCGACGGCTTCCTCTACAACATGGTGCGCACCATCGCCGGGACCCTGCTCGAGGTCGGGCGCGGCAAGCTCAGCCCGGCCGAGTGCCAGCGCATCCTCGATTCGAAGGATCGCCGCGAGGCGGGGCCCACGGCGCCCGCCCAGGGCCTGTGGCTGCTGCGCGTCTTTTACGCCGAGCCCTGCTTCGCCGGCCGGTTGGCCGGGCCCCGCGGCCTGCCCGGGGTGTTCCAGTACGGCGCCTAGCCCCCGGGCGCGGGCGGGGCGCCGGCCCCGCGGCCAGGATCTGGGCGCTGTTCGCCAGCCTGGCGGCGTCCCGGCCCTCCCTTGCGGGTACCATGCTGCGCCGCGGCCGCCAGCCGCGGCCCAGGGCCCCATGTCCTCGATGCAGCAGCGTTCCGTCCGGGTGGTCAACAGCGCCGGCCTGCACGCGCGCCCCTGCCATGCCATCGTCAGCGCGGCGCAGGCCTTCCGCAGCGACCTGCGCGTGCGCTTCGAGGGCCGCGAGATCAACGGCAAATCGATCCTAGAACTGATGACCCTGGTGGCTGGCCCGGGCGCCGAGCTCCAGCTCCTCGCCCGCGGCGTCGACGCCGAGGCGCTGCTGACGCGCCTGGAGCAGATCTTCGCCGCCGGCTTCGGCGAAGCGCTCGACCCGCGCTGGCGCTGAGACTTCGGCGGCGAGGGCGCACGGGGCGCCCGCGGGCGAGGGGAGCGACCGGCCGGGCAGCGGGCCCTTCCCCGGGCGCCGGCCGCGGCCCGCGAGCGCCCGCGCCTGTGCGGTAGCCCCGCCGCCGGCGAGGGCTGCTCAGCGCGCGCCAAGACGCGGCCAGGCGGACCGGGCCGCACCCGGCGGGGCAGCGAGCTCGCACCGCGAAAAGCTTTCCGCCCCTGCGCTGCGGCGCTGGACGCCCGCACCCGCGCCGGAATTCCCGCGGTTCCGGGGCTGGGGCTGGGAAGGCGACGGGCACCTAAACCCCGTCGCGGGGGGCCGTCGAAGAAACGGCCGCGGGTGCCCCCTGCGCCAGCCGCGCCATCCCCAGGCACCCCGTTGCCCCCATGCCCCCAGCCGGAGCCCCGTTCGCGGGGAAAAAGCGTTGATCCGCAAGAAAAAGAGCATCCTCGGCCTGGACCTGGGCAGCCAGGTCTTCAAGGCGGTCGAGATCACCCTGGAGGGCGGCGAGCCGGTCATCACCGGATTCAGTCGCCTCGAACTCGGGCCGAGCCAGGACCGTCGCCAAGCGATCGGTGAACTGATGCAGCTCGGCCGCTTCGGCACGCGCAACGTGGTCTCGTCCGTGGCTGGGCAGAGCGTCGTGGTGCGCTACGTGAACATGGTCCCGATGTCGGACAGCGAACTGCGCCAGGCGATCCAGTTCGAATCGGACAAATACCTGCCCTTCGACCTTTCCGAGGTCGTCCTCGATTGCCAGCGCCTGCAGCACGAGGTGCAGGGCGCCTACGGGGCCGGCGGCGGCAAGCAGATGAGCGTCGTTCTGGCCGCCTGCCAGAAGGGCATCGTGGCCAAGCTGCTGGACGACATCACCAGCCACGGCCTCACGGCCAGCGCGGTCGACATCGATGCTTTCGCCCTGGCCAACGCCTACGAGCTGACCCACCGGACGGTGCTCGAGGGCCAGGCCGCGGACGTGGCCGTGGCGCTGGTCGACATGGGGGCGGTGCGCACCCAGATCAACGTGCTGCGCGGGGGCGAAACCTGCTTCAGCCGCGAGATCGGCATGGGCGGCAACGACATGTCCAAGGCCATCGCCCGGCGCCTCAACCTGGACCAAGCCAGCGCCGAGGCGCTCAAGCGTGAACCGGGCGAGCGACTGGTCGAGGTCCAGCGGGCCATCGCGCCCGTGCTCGAAGACCTGGTCAGCGAGCTGTCGCTGTCGATGGACTTCGTGGAGAGCCGCGAAGGTGTGCGCATCGAGGAGGTGCTCTTCTCGGGCGGCGCTGCCCTGGCTCCGGGTGCCTTGGAGAACATCGGCAAGCAGACCGGTCGCCAGACCCGCTTCTGGAATCCGCTCCAGGGCCTGTCGGTCGATGCCGATCACGTCGACGTCGAAGAGATCGAACGCAACGCTTCCTTCCTGGCCGTCGCGGTCGGGCTTGCAGCGAGGGCCAAAGCATGATCACGATCAACCTGCTCCCCCCCGAGTATCGGCGCGCCCACCGGGTGCCGATCAAGATCCTGGCCGCCACCGGCGCGGCCGTGGCGGTCAACGCCAGCCTGCTGGTGTGGTGTGCCTGGACCTGGTTCGGCCTGCGCACTGAGGTCCTGGGCGAGCTCCAGGTCCGCCAGGACGACCTGGCGGCGCTCAAGCCCCGGGTCGAGTACCACAAGAAGCTCGAGGAGGAGAAGAAGTCCTTCGAATCGCGCGAGGAGACCCTGGCCGAGATCAACGCGGCGCGGATCAACTGGACCCAGAAAATGGACGAGCTGGTCGACGTGATCAACCGCGGCGGCAACGGCGAGAAGTACCTGATCTGGCTCGATGACCTGACCGTGACCCAACTGGCCCCGAGCGCCAACAAATCGAAGGGCAAGGATGCCCCGATCGGCTCGGTGCGCTCCAACGGCCACTCGGGTTCGCCCAACTTCGGCCTGGTGGCGAACTTCTTCGAGGACGTCTCGACCTCGACCTTCGCCCAGGGCTTCTTCCCGCCGGCACCGCCCCAGGGCCGCATCAGCAGCGTCGACACCGAACTGATCCCCTCCGAGACCTTCTCCTTCACCCTCGACCTGCAGATCAAGCCGCAGGAACCTGGCAAGGCGAAGGCCGGTGAAGCCAAGAAGGCTCCCCAACCCAAGAGCAAGTGATGGACGAGCGTCGCCATTTCCTGACCGTCACGATCGGCGGATCCCTCGGCGCGGCACTGCTCGCGGGGGGTCTGTACATGATCCATGACGGCATCGACAAGAAGCGGTCCGAGCTGGCCGAGGTCGAGGTCCAGATCTCGCAGGCACGCGGCCTGGTCGAGACGACCCCCAAGCTCGAAGAAGCCGTGATCGTGCACCGCGAGACCGACGAGGCGGTGGCCAAGATCCTGCCCAACGACCGCGACGTGCTCGAGTTCGTGCGCCGACTGCAGAGCTTCGCCTTCGAGGCGGGGATCCGCATGACCTCCTACGACGACAAGCAGGATGTGGCCACGCGCGATGCCAAGAAGACCGACTTCCAGCGCGTCGGCTACAAGCTGCAGCTGCAGGCGGACATCTTCGGCCTGATGGCCTTCACGGACCTGATCGAGAGCGACGAACGCTTCATGCGCGTGCCGGCCTTCAAGCTCAAGGCGGCCCCGCGCCAGAAGCTCGAGGAGCTGGGCACCCAGCCGCTGCACTCGGTCGAACTCGAGGTCGAGACCTACGTCTATGCGCCGCGCTCGTCCAGCAAGCCGGTCGAGATCGAGGAGTACGAGACCAAGCGCGACCTGCTCCGGGCCCGCATCGGTGCGAGGCAGCGCGAGCTGGTGCACACTCCCTACGACTACCAGGGCCCGCGCAGCCGCCGCGACCCTTGGGTCGACCCGCGCGTGCCCGCCGGGGCGGTCCAGGAGGGCGAGCTGACCATCGAGCAGCAGTTCGACCTGGTCGATCGCCTCAGCGAGGAGGCCAAGGCGGTCGCGGCCTTGATGGAGGGCTGGCAGTCGTCCGACAACCTGATCGCCGAGATGAAGGCCCGCGGCGAGCTCGAATCGCGCTTGGCCGCCCTGGAGAGCGAAGTGCGGCGCCTCGATGCCGAGGACCAGCTGCGCTTCCTGCCCGCCGAGCGCCGCTTCGAGCAGGAGGTCGTGCTGGAGGTCGAACGCATCCGTCAAGGCCTGAAAGACATCGATGGGGCGGCCTTGCCCCTGTCGATGTTGCGCGAAGCGGTCGATGCCATGTACGGCCACATGCAGCGCCGCGAGTATGACCTGGCCCTCGAAGCCTACAAGGGCATCGAGCCGCGCCTGCAGGCGGCGCGCATCGACGAACTGCGCGAGCCGCTGGTTGCGCTGCTGCGCGAGTATGCCGAACAGGCCCGCACCGTGCAGGCGTTCGAGGAGCTTCAGCTCGACATCGGCTGCATCGTCGACCTCGGTCCCGATCAGCGCACCGTGCTGATCGACGGCCGCTCCTACTGGCCCGGTGAAGTCATCGATGCGGATCTGATGGTCAAGTCCATCGACCGCTCCGAGGTCACCTTCATCTACAAGGGCGTGGTGCTGCAGCGCTCGCTCGGAGCCGCCGAGGAAAAGCCCGCGCCGAAGGCCGCCCAGCCCGCCCAGAAGCCCCGTAAGTGACCCCGAATACACCCCCGAACGTCGCCACGAATCCCCGCTCCCCGTCCCCAACGATGAAGCCCATCCCGTTCCAGATCGCGGCCGGCCTGGCACTCGCCGGCCTGGCCCCGATCGTGACTGCCCAGGTGCCGACCAACGACGCGCGGGTCTCGCTGCGCGTCGAGGGTCGCCAGCTCGAGGAGGTCGTCGATTTCCTGCGTGAGCGCTCCGGCGCCAACATCGTCATCTTGGCCGGCGAAGACGGCGCCAAGACCCCGATCAGCCTCGAGCTGAACGATGTCTCCTGGCGCGAAGTGCTCGAGATCGCCGCCGAGAAGGCCGGCTGCGTCGTCGAAGAGCGCCGCGCCGGCGTGCTGGCGATCACGCGCCCCGAGCCGGTCTCGTTCAATACCGACGGTCCGCGCGACATCAACTCGATCATCGACATCATCGCCAAGACCGCGGGCGCCAACATCATCGTGGCTCCCGAGGTCACCGGCACGGTGTCCTTGAGGCTCAACAACGTGCCCTGGCGCGATGCCCTGGAGGTCGCGGTCAAGACCCTGGGCTTCGTGGTCGTCGAGGATTCGCGCGGCATCCTGCGCGTCGTCGACCCGGCCACGCTGCAGGACCAGCTGGAGACGCGCCACTACTCCCTGCGCTACCTGCGTCCGCGCGGCGCCTACGTGCCGCGCATCCAGTCCGAGTTCATCAACGGCCAGTCCGCACCCCCGACCGGCAAGGTCGAGGACGACTTCCCGATCATCGAGGCCCTGCGGCGTGCGCTCAGCGCCGGCGGCGAGCTCAATTACGTCCAGACCAGCAACACGTTCATCATCCGCGATACCGCCCAGGTGCACGGCGACATCAAGGAGCTGATCGATCGGCTGGACATCGAGCCCTCCCAGGTCTTCATCGACATCAAGTTCGTCTCCACGACCAACAGCGACCTGTGGGACCTGGGTGTCGACTACGGAGACTTCGGTCCGCGCATCAGCGCCTCCGGATCGCAGATCCCGATCTCGCTGCCCTTCACCATGGGCGACGGCGGCTTCGAGGACAGCATCATCGCCAACGACGTCGGCTTCGGCCCCTTCGGTGATGCGGCCGCCAACCAGTCCTCCCAGACCCTGGCTTCGCAGACCATCTTCGGCGCGCTGTCCTTCACCGGTGTCACCGCCACGCTGCGCATGCTGCAGCGCGATGAGCGCACCGAGGTGATGCAGATGCCCAAGCTGATCGCCCTGGATGGCCGCGAGGCGACCATCTTCGTGGGTGAGACCATCCGCTACGCCGAAGCGCGCACCGAGCAGGGCCAGGCCGGCGGCCTCAACCTGTCGGTCCAGGAGGCCAACGGCTCCCCGGTCGAGGTCGGATTCCAGCTGCTGGTGCGCCCCGACATCATCCCGGGCACCAACTCGATGATGCTCGACGTGATCCCCAAGGAGACCAGCCTCTCGGGCACGGGCAATACCTCCCTGGCGCCCCCCGGCTTCGACGTCTTCACCGTCGGCGCGGCCGGCGCCGCGGGCTCGATCGCCCTGCCGCGCGTGCGCAGCTCGACGATCGTGACCTCGATGAAGCTCAACTCCGGCGAGACGGCGGTGATCGGCGGTCTGTCGACCGACATCCAGAGCGAGGTCGAGTCGGGCATCCCTTACCTGAGCTCGATCCCGCTGCTCGGCAAGCTGTTCTCCTACAACGAGGAAAACACCGAGCGCCGCAGCCTGATGGTGTTCATCACGCCGACCATCGTGCGCTCCGGACCCGACGCCCAGCGCATCCTGGCCTACGAGCTGCAGCGCCGCAAGGAGATCTACGGCGGCAAGCTGGACGTCCTCCTGGAGGACATCAAGCCCAAGCTCGACCCGGCCGACCAGGCGCCGGTCGCGCCTTCGGCCGAGCAGGAGGTCAGCACCTTCGTCGAGCCGACCAAGGGCTCCTGAGCTGCGCCGCGGCCGCCGCGGCTCCCGCGGCGGACCTCGAGGCGCCGGGCCCGACCGGCTTTGCGCCGCGCCGCGCCGATGACGGCCCCCGGGCGCCCGCCAGCGAGTCCTGGACTCGCTGGCGGGCGCCCGCGGCCATTGGGGGGGGGGCGGAGCTGGGCGCCCCGGAGGGGCCCCGCGCGCACGGCCGCTCGCTTGCCCGGGAAGCTCACGGCCTCAGCCGGCGCCCGCCGGCGGGCAGCTGCGCGGGGAAATCGCTCCCGCTGGCGGTCCTCGGAAGCGCATTTTTTTGCTGCTGGATCGACACCCCGCCCCGTATCCGCGAAACTAAACCGGTCCGGGGTCGGGCCTTTGCTCTTGGCGAGGTCCGGCCCGCGCCGCCCGGCCGGCCTCCGCTTCGTTCGGAGGCTGCGGTGGGCAGCCATCCGCGCCCCGGCCCCCGCCGGTCGCCGCGGATCCGGCGCCCCCGGCCCCGCCTGTCCCGGCCGCCCTCGCTGCGAGGCGCGGCCGTTGCGGTCCCCGCCGGAGCGCCCCGGACCGTGCGCCCGCGGACCGACCCGCGGGCCCGCGCCCTCCCCCGTGAACCAAGCCCGCGGCCCCTGGGCCGGTGGCGACCCGCGTCCCCGCGCTCTGCGGAGCGCCCGCGGCGCGCTCGCCCCCGGCTCCGTGCCGAGCTCCCGCTCGGCTGTCCGCTGGCTGTCCCCGCAGCTTGAAGGGTCCTTTGGACCCCGGAAGCATCCGCGTCGCCCGTGCTCCGCTCTCCGCGGCCGCGAGCGCCGGAGCCCCCGAGGCGTTGCGGGGCCTGACGCCAGACCACTTCGCGATGACTTCTCTGCAACCCGCGGGCCCGGAATCGGGCAGCGCGGATGAAGCCTCCCAGGCTTTCCCTTCGGACTTCGACTCCGTTTCCTCCGCCCACGAACCCCGCGGCTCCCAGCCTGCCGGGCCCGATCCCGAAGCCGATCTGGGCTTCGACCTGGCCGGGGATGCCCCAGCGGCCACGCCCTCGGCCGGCGACGAATCCGCCGCAGCTGACCCGGCCGCCGCGCCGGCCAAAAAGGCCCGGCGCCGCTCGCCTTCGCGCAAGAAGAGCAAGACCAGCAAGCGCGCCCAGGCCCTCGAGCCCGCGGCCGATGGGGACGGGGGCGAGCCCGAGACCGATCCCGCTCGGCTGGTGGAGCTGGCGAGCGAGCCGCTCAGCGATCCGCTGTCCGAGGCGCTGCCGCGCTCGAGCGCGGAGCTCGAGCCCGGCGCGGAATGGGGCGCTTCCGGCGCCGCGCCGGCCAACCCGGCCGTCGAGCCCGCCGAGATGGAAGCGGCCGACAACCGCCGCTCCGAACGGCGTCGGGCCCAGCCCAAGCGCCGCTCCGGGGCGGACGGCTTCGACCTGGCGGTTCCGATCGAGCCCGCCGCGCCCCCGCCGGAATCTGTTCCTGCCGCTCGCCTGACCCGCGCCCGCCGCGGCCGGACCCCGCCTCCCCTGGTCAGCCCTGCGGCCGTGGAGCCCTCCGAGGCCGCCCCGCGAGCGGCCCTGGGCAGCGACCTCGACCCGCGGGGCGACGCGGGCCGCTCCGCCGCTCCGGCGGCCCTCGACCCGCTCGAGACCGGCTCCGCAGACGACGCGGGCGCGTTCGGCCACTCCCGGCGCCGACGGCGCGCGCGCCGCGCCTGGGGACAGCACGGGGAGGCGGGCCCCAGGGCCGACCAAGGCGGCGGCGCCGCTTCCCGTCGCACCCAGGACGGCGAGGCGCCGGCCGTGCGCCGCAGCTTCGAGGCCGCGCCGTTCCCGGAGGACGATCAGGACGACCCGCGCTTCCCCCGCGATCCGCGGGACCCCGAGCAGGATGGGGCCGACGCGGCCGGGAGGACTGCTTGGCCCTCCGAAGCACCCGCCGAGCGCGGCGCCGCCCCGCGGCGCGCGGCCTGGGGCGCGGCGCGCGGCCGCCCCGCGCTGCCCGCGGACCCCTACGCCGAAGGCGACGATGGCGCAGAGGGCGAGCCTGCCGCCGCGGAATCCGTCGAGCCCGGCCCCGGGGCGGACGGCGAGCGCGAGGCCGAGGGC
>ERZ1066136.289-NODE-289-length-46344-cov-16.225043_pt1 | contig 46344 bp, 44 predicted proteins | sample MGYA00382783_ERZ1066136 | MGnify/ENA primary metagenome ERZ1066136 (study PRJEB33369, sample SAMEA5778366) | biofilm metagenome | biome: Industrial cooling water; feature: Water cooling tower basin; material: Biofilm | place: United Arab Emirates | collected... | reverse complement strand
ATCCTGAACCGACATGGAACATCGGAGGAACGGAGGGGACCGGAGGACGGAGACGTCGTTTCCAACGTCGGTTCTCCGCGCACCTTCGCGCGCCCCCGCATCTCCGCGGTCTGCAGTCGATAGAGTATCGGAGGAACGGAGGGGACCGGAGGACGGAGACGTCGTTTCCAAAGTCTGTTCTCCGCGCACCTTCGCGCGCCCCCGCATCTCCGCGGTCTGCAGTCGCAATTCGCACGATAGATTGCGCACATGCCGACCCGACGCGACTTCCTGAGGACGAGCACGGCCGCCGCCATCACGCTCGCCGCACCGGCGACGCCTGCGGTGGCGCAGGGGCGCGAGCCGGATCCGTTGCCGCCGCTCGACCGGCCGACGGGGGCGCCGGTGGCGGTCGCGCGCGACGAGGCGTACTGGGGGCGCGTGCGGGCGTACTATCGCGCCGACGTGCCGGCGACGAATCTCGAAGGCGGCTACTTCGGGATGATGGCGGCGCCGGTGCTGGCGGCGTTCCATGCGCACGTCGATCGCGTGAACACGCAGAACTCGTGGCTCGCGCGGCGCGACTATCCCGCGGCGACGGTCGCGGCCAGGGCGCGTGTCGCGCGTACGCTCGGCTGCAAGCCGACCGAACTCGCCTTCGCACGCGGTGCGACCGAGGCGCTGCAGTGTCTCATCGGTGGCTACCGGCACGTCGGGGCCGGCGACGCGGTGCTGTGGGCCGACACCGACTACAACGCGATGCAGTGGGCGATGAACGCGCTGGCCGAGCGACGCGGGGCGCGCGTGGTGCGCCTCGTGATGCCCGAGCCGCTCACGCGTGACGCCGTGTTCGCGACGTACGAGCGCGCCTTCCGCGAGACGCCGCGCGCGCGGCTCGTCCTGCTCACGCACCTCAACAACAAGCACGGCGGCATCGTCCCGGTGAAGGAGCTCGTCGCGATGGCGCGCGCGCACGGCATCGACGCGATCGTGGACGCGGCGCATTCGTTCGGGCAGTGCGACCTGACGCTCGCCGACCTCGGTGCCGACTTCGTCGGTGCCAACCTGCACAAGTGGTTCGGCGCGCCAGTGGGTGCCGGGATGCTGTACATCCGCGAGTCACGCCTCGACGCGATCGAGCGCCACTTCGCCGACGAGGCCGCGCCGATCACGAGCATCGAGAGCCGCATCCACACCGGCACGACCAGCTTCGCGACCGTCCTCACCGTTCCCGCCGCGCTCGACTTCCACGACGCCGTCGGCCCCGCGTACAAGGCGGCACGCGTGCGCTACCTGCGTGACCGCTGGGTCACGGCGGCGCGCCGCATCCGCGGCGTGGACATCCTCACCGCCGACGGCCCCGACGACGTCGCCGCGATCACCTCGTTCCGCCTGCACGGCCGCGGCGACCGCGCGAGCACGCAGGCCGTGCAGGCGACGCTGCTGCAGGACCACGGCATCTTCACGCAGCATCGCACCGGCCTCGCCAACGGCGACTGCCTCCGCGTCACCCCCGCACTCTACAACACCCCCGCCGACGCCGATCGTCTCGTCGAGGCACTCGCGACGCTCGCGTCGGCGTGATGCGCCGTGTGTGGTGTGGCGTTCGGCGCCCGTCGGACTGCAGACCGCGGAGAAGCGGGGGCGCGCGAAGGGACGCGGAGAACCGACTGTGAAAAAAGACGGCTCCGCCCTCCGGTTCTCTCCGTTTCTCCGAAGTTCCATGTCTTTTCAGGATCTTGAACTGATTGGGAACTTCGGAGAAACGGAGAACACCGGAGGACGGAGACGTCTTTTTCCAAGGCGTTCCTCCGCGTCCCTTCGCGTCCCCCCGCATCTCCGCGGTCTGCAGTTCGTTCGATCCCCGCCACACCACACCGTCGTAAGCAAGCGCCAACGATAGTCGGGACCTCCATGCGCATCGTCGCCGGCAAGTACAAGGGAACCAACCTGCGCGGGCCGGCGGATCGGCGGGTGCGGCCGACGGCGGAGCCGGTGCGCGCGGCGCTGCTCGACCGGCTCGCGCCGGAACTGGCCGGGGCGCGCGTGCTCGATCTCTTCGCGGGGAGCGGCGCGCTGGGGCTCGAGGCGCTGTCGCGCGGCGCGGCGTCGTGTGACTTCGTCGAGACGCGCGAGACGTCGCTGTCGGCGTTGCGATCGAACATCATCGCCTGTCGTTCGCGTGAGCGGACGCGCGTCTTCGTGCGCGACGCGCTGCCGTACGCGGCGATGCTCACCGTCGGCGCGTATCACGTCGCCTTCTGCGATCCGCCGTACGAGTCGCGCATGCTCGATCGCGTCGTCGACCACTGGCGTGCGTCGCACTTCGCCCTGGTGCTCGCGTGCGAGCATGCACGCACGCACGACGGGTTGCCGCCGGGGGACGAGGCGCTCGCGGTGGGCGAGACCGTGGTGACGATCTATCGTGCGCCGGCGGGGACGGTGGTGCGGGAGCAGGGTGCGCGGCGCGAGGGACGCGGCCGACGTCCTGGGCCGTAGCGCGCGGGTCGTCGACGCAGCGGTCGTACGACCGGGGACAGTCCCCTCTGTCCCCCGCTGGGGACAGAGGGGACTGTCCCCTTTTCGCTCGTTCGACACCATGCGCGCGCGAACGATGTCACCGCCTCGCGCCCGCCCCCGCGAACCGGTACGTCACCGTCACCCCCACCAGGTGCGCGTCGAACCGGAACACCCCGTCGTTCTGCGCCACACCGCCCGCGACCGATCGCCCCGCCCGATTCGCCTGGTCGAGATACATGTACGCGACATCCGCCGCGACGCGCGCACCGAACTGCCGGCCGAGCCCCACCGTCCACGCGGCGCGACGCGCCTCGGGCAGCACCGGCGTCACCGACTGCGCCGGCGCCGCCGCCTGGTTCGTCGCCCAGCCAGCGCGCACCATCGTTCGTGCACCGAGCAGGTACTCGCCACCCACGCGATAGCCCCACGTCGTGCGATACCGCTGCTCGAGCACCTCGGCCGGCAATCGCTCGAACTCGAGCCGCACGTCGTCGAACACCGACCAGTTCGTCCACTGCGCGTCGACCATCACCTGCAGTCGCGTCATGGGGCGCACCGCGACACCGACCACCGCCTGCTCCGGTGCGACGAGCGCCGTGCGTGCTCGCTGCGTGACGAGGGCGCCGGTGCCCGTGAATTGCGGTGCCACCACCCGGTCGAACGGTGTTCCGCGTGGAATCACGATCGCACCCGTCGCCGGATCGCGGATGTCGGTCGCCGCGTTCACGCCGGTCGGCACCTGCGTGATCGTCGCCTCGCCGTCGTCGTAGCGGAACACCTGTCGCCCGAGCCACCGCGCGCCGACCGACACCGCGTCGTGCGCCCACCAGAGCACGCCCGCGTGCCAGCCGAGCGCCACGTCGTTCGCGGTCAGGTTCACGTCCGCGACGTCGGTGCCGACGGGCACGCCGAGCTGCGCGAACGTCGTGGGGCCGATGCCGGTGCGCTGTGTTGCGAGATCCACGCGCCGCTGCAGTCTCACGGCCGAGATGCCCACGTTCACGCCGGCGCCGACGGACAGGTCGCCGAACCGTGCCGCGATCGTCGGCTGCACGTGCGTCACGCGCAGCTCACTGCGGTAGCCGACGAAGCGCCCCTCGCTCCCCGGCGCCCACGTGAGCGACAGACCGTACGGCGAGAACACACCGAGGCCGACACCCACGCGACGCGAGAGCGGCGCGACGAGATACACGTTCGGGCTGACGATCGGCGGCTGATCGAGCACGCTCTGCCGCCCGCTCGCCGCATGCGTGAACGAGCCGCTCGGTGCGACGACCGTGGCACCGATGCCCACGAGCCCCGCACTGCCAGCGATCCCCGCCGGATTGAACACGAGCGTCGAGCCGTCGGCGCACGGTGCCGCGACCGCCGCACCGGCGCGCGCCATCGCGCACGCGCCCTGCTCGTACAACCCGTACCCCTGCGCGGCGAGCGGCGTCACGCCCGCGACCGCAGTCGTCGCGACGATCAGACGCATCACGCCGCTCGCGGCGTGGAGGATGCAATGACGGACACCGGATCCCATGCACCCCTGCGTCGCAACTGTCGCACCATCTCCCGACATGTCCTCGCCCATCCTCGCCTTCCTCAACGACCGCTTCGGCGGACGCCGCGTCGCCGATGTCGTCGTGCCGGAGCGCACCTTCGCCGATGTCATCCTGCCACCGGCGACGCGTGCGCAGCTCGAGCAGGCGCTCGCGCAGGTGCGCAATCACGCGCTCATCTTCGAACGCTGGGGGCTCGGCGAGCGGCATGCGACGGGACTCGGCCTCGCGTTCAACTTCGCGGGGCCGCCCGGCACCGGGAAGACGATCTGCGCCGAGGCGATCGCGCACGCGCTCGATCGACCGCTGCTCGTCGTGAACTACGCCGAAGTCGAGAGCATGTGGGCCGGCGAGACGCCCAAGAACGTGAGCGCGCTCTTCCGCTCGGCCGAGAAGGAGTCGGCGGTCCTCTTCTTCGACGAGGCCGATGCCATCGCCGCCCGTCGGCACACCGGTGCGCTGCAGCGCAACGACCGCGAGGCGAACACCACCGTCAACGTGCTGCTGCACGAACTCGAGCAATTCGACGGCGTCGTCATCTTCGCGACCAATCTCGCCGTCAACTTCGATCCCGCCTTCGAACGCCGCATCCGCACCCACGTCCTCTTCGAGATGCCGGGCGTCGCCGAGCGCGCGCGCATCTGGCGTGTGCAGCTCCACCCGCAGAAGACGCCGCTCGCGGCCGACGTGGACTTCGACGCGCTCGCCGCACGGTACGCCGTGAGCGGTGGCGACATCCGTACCGCGGTGCTCAAGGCCGCCGCCATGGCCGCCGCCGAACGCGGCCCCGACGTGGGCAAGCGCATCCAGCAACGGCATTTCGTCGAGGCGATGGACGAAGTGCTCGCGGCCAAGCAGGTGATGCGACAGTCGATCTTCGACGATGCCGATGCGCCGACGCCCACCGATCCCGTCGCACACGCGCTCGCACGGCTCGAGGCATTGCAGCCGCCGGCCTCCAGCACATCTGCGGCCGAGGCGCCCAGCACGGCGGCGGCACCGTTCGACCCGGCGGCACTCGCCACCGTCATGCAGTCTGCGCAGCCGACACGCCCGCTGGTGGTGGCGTCGGTCGTGACCTCGGTCGCCGCGCTCGTCGCGGCACTGGTCGCACTCGGCGCCGCGCTGGGACGGTGAGCACGACCGCCAGGTGCGCGGCGCGTCACGGCGTGCATGCACTCGTGGCCGAGCCCTGACACGGCGCGTTCCCCACGCCACATTCCGGAGGCTCCGCCGAGCGGCCGCATGCCGGTGCGACGGTCGCGCATCGTTCCCCCCAGCGCTCGTACATCATGGCCGATTTCGAAGGCGTCGTCACCGTCGCTGCCACCCCTGCGCAGGTCTTCGCGCTCTGGGCCGACGCGGCCGGATGGGCGGCCTGGGATCCCGACGTCAAGGCCGCGTCGATCGACGGGCCCTTCGTCACCGGAGCGACGGGCACGATCACGCCGACACAGGGACCGACGATGCGCATCCGCGTGATGCGTGTCGTCGCCGATCGCGCATTCGACGCCGAAGCGCGCCTCCCGCTCTGCGCGATGCGCTTCGTGCACGACTGCGAACTATTGTCGACGGGCGGGACGCGCGTCGTGCATCGCGTCCAGTTCGAGGGACCGCTGGCGTTCGTCTTCCGACGGCTCATCGGCCCGTCGCTCGTCAAGGGCATTCCCGGCACCATGGCTGGACTCAAGCGCGCCGTCGAACGACGCGCCGCGTGAGCGCGTAGCAGCGCCACACCATCCCGTACGTCCACCGACGGCCACCCGACCGGCATGCCGCGTCCCACCACGCTTCTCGCGCTCCTCGTCGCCCTCGGTGCCTGCCGCGGTGCACGTCCGGCCACCGACGTGCCGACCACCGCGGCACCACCTGCACGATCGTCGCTCGACGCGGCCGAGCGTGCGCGACTCGCCGCGCGTGCGGCACGCGTCACGATCCGGCGCGACGACATCGGCATTCCGCACATCACCGCCGCCACCGACGCCGACGTGGTGTTCGGCATGATGTACGCGCAGGCCGAAGACGACTTCATGCGCGTCGAGCGCAACTACCTCGTCAATCTCGGTCGTCTCGCCGAAGCGGAGGGCGAGAGCGCGGTCTGGAGCGACGTGCGCGCGCGACTCTGGGTGAACGAGGACACGCTGCGCGCGCAGTACGCATCGGCGCCGGCGCCGCTCAAGGCACTGATGGACGCATGGGCCGATGGCCTCAACTGGTATCTCGCCACGGTGCCCGCGACACGGCCGCGCACGATCACGCGCTTCGAGCCGTGGATGACGCTCGCCTTCACGGAAGGGAGCATCGGCGGCGACATCGAGGGGGTGTCGACGGCGGGACTCGCGCGTGTGTACGGTCGCTGCGTCCGCACGACGGGTGACCGTCGCGACGCGCGCATGCCGCCGGACGTGGTCGGAGTCGACGTGCGCACCGACACGCGCGACGACGTGCGCGACTCGGTCCCCGGTGGCTCGAACGGCATCGCGATCGCGCCGGCGCGCACCGCCAACGGGCGCGCGCTCCTGCTGATCAATCCGCACACGTCGCACTACTTCCGCAGCGAGGCGCGCGTCTCGAGCGACGAGGGGCTCGACGCCTACGGAGCCAGCACGTGGGGGCAGTTCTTCGTCTACCAGGGGTTCAACGCGCGGCTCGGCTGGATGCACACGTCGGGCGGCAACGACTCGGTCGACGAGTGGGTCGAGTCGATCCCCGTCGACACGACCGGTGGCTGCGTACGCGTCACGCGCCCGGTCTATCGGCACGACGGCGTCGACCGGCCGCTGACGCGTCGCGCGATCACGCTCCGCGTGCGGCAGGGTGATGGCTCGCTGACGGAGCGCGTCATCGAGACGTGGGCGACGCACCACGGCCCCGTCACCCACATCGACGCCGGTCGCCTCGTGACGACGGGGCTCATGTGGCGCCCGGTCGAAGCGTTGCGCCAGTCGTGGGGACGCACCAAGGCGCGATCGCTCACCGAGTTCCGGACGATCCTCGACATCGGCGCCAACAGTTCGAACAACACGCTCTACGCCGACGCCGACGGCAACATCGCCTACTTCCACGTGAGCTTCATCCCGGTGCGCGATCCGTCGCGCGACTGGACGACGCCGCAGGACGGCACCGATCCCGCCGCCGACTGGCGCGGCGTGCACGCCTACGCCGATCTCCCGCACGTCGTGAATCCCGCACGCGGCTGGGTCTACAACACCAACAATTCGCCGTGGTCGGTGATCGGCGAGGGGAGCCCGCGCGCGAGCGACTTTCCTTCGTACGTCGATCGCGTCGGCGAGAACGCGCGCGGGCTGCACGCACTGAAGGTCCTCGGCGACCGGCGCGGCTGGACGATGGCGTCGCTGCACGAGGCCGCGTACGACCCGGAACTCACGGCCTTCGCGTCGCTCGTGCCGGCGCTCGTCGCGGCGTTCGATGCACTCCCGAACGGCGATGCACAGCGGACCGCACTCGCCGAACCCGTCGCCCTGCTGCGTGCATGGGATCTGCACGGCACGACGCGCAGCGAGGCGACGACGCTCGCGATCACGTGGGCCGAGGAGCTGGGTCGACGCGTCGCCGTCGCACGACTCCCGCGTCCCGCACCGCCGCTCGACATCGCGATGGCGGCACCGCCCGCGATGCGCCTCGACGCACTCGCCGCCGCGCGCGACACGCTCGTCGCACGCTTCGGCAGCTGGCGCATGGCGTGGGGCGACGTGAACCGCTTCCAGCGCGTGACGAACGGCATCGACCCGCAATTCGACGATGCGAAGCCGAGTCTCCCCGTCGGCATGGCGTCGGCCCGCTGGGGTGCGCTCGCGTCGTACGACGCGCGCCGCGGGAGCGGCACGAGGAAGCGCTACGGCACCTACGGCAACAGCTTCGTCGCCGTCGTCGAGTTCGGGCCACGGGTGCAGGCGCGCGCCGTCATGGCCGGCGGGCAGTCGGGCGATCCGCGCTCGCCGCACTTCGCCGATCAGGCGGCGACGTACGCATCCGGCGCACTGCGCGCCGTCTACTTCCACGAGGACGAACTGCGCGGCCATGTCGTGCGCACCTATCGCCCCGGCCTGCCGTGACGCCGTATTGCCGCGGCCACCGCTGATCAGCGCGTCGGTGCTGGTGTCGGCTCCGGCGTGATCACGAGCCAGTCGGCACGCGCGCGCACCGTGTCGGCGAGCGCACGCGTGTCCCCGGCGACGCGCACCGTCGTGAGCGTGCGCATCGTCGCATCCGGCACGCGGCGCAGCACGCGCGATGCCGTGCCGAGTCGATGGTCCGAGTGGAACGCGCCCGTCAGGTGCACCACCACCGTCCCCGGTGTCGCACGCGTGAGCGCCTCCGCGATCGACTCGGCCATCGTCTCGTCCTTGATGCACTGCGCCTGGTAGAAGCGCTCGACGGCCGCATTCGGCATGGTGGACCCACCGTGCCCCGCGCCACCACCGCCCGACATGACGGCGACGAAGCGCGCGTGGTAGTCGTCCGTCGTCGGGCAGTCGAGCGTGCGTGCGACGAGGCGACGCTGCGCAGGCGCGATCGTGTCGAGCAGCGCGAGCCCCGCGCGTGCCGTCGCCGAGGCGATCGGGCGCGGCACGTTCGCCGCGATCACCGGCCAGCGGCGCCGCTTCGCGAGCTCGAGCGCGGGACGGTAGTCGGTGCCGTAGTTGGGCCACAGCCGCGACGAGGCGCGGAACGCCGAGTCGCCGAGTGTCCCGGAGAGCCATGCATCGAGCACGGGCTGCACGTCGCGCTCGAACATCTCGAGCGAGAGCACCACCGGGACGTCACGCGCGGCGAGCGCCTCGAGCAGCGCCTGCTGCGCGCGATGCACACCGGCGTCGTCGTGGTATTCGCCGAAGAGCACGACGCGCACGCGCGCGATGCTGTCGGCGAGCTGCGCGACGGTGAGCGGCGCCATGGAGCGTGCGTCACGGAGCGCGAAGCCGGCCGCCGGCGCGGGAGCGAGCGACGTGCCGCGCGGGGCGCAGGCGGTGAGGGCGGCGACGGCGGTGAGTGCAGCGAGGGAGCGGACGACGGATCGCATGCCGGATGGTAGCACCCGATCGGTGGTGCGGGCGAGGCGTCGGCGGTCACGGGTCTGTGCTGCGGTGCGCCACCACGTCGCGCCGCGCGACGCGACGCGACGGGTCGAGGTGTCGGCGCAGGAGGCGCGTCGGTGTCGCCGCGTTATCCGTCGCGGCGTTGTCCGTCGCGGCGTTGGTGAACGCCGGCCCCGCTATCGGCGCATCCGTTCGCCGAGCGGTTCTGCGACGCGGAGCAGGTAGCCGTCGGGATCCTGCACGAGGAGTTCGCGCTGCCCGTGCTCGATCGCGCCTGCGCGGTACCCGTGGTCGGCAACGGGTCGGAAGGGGACGACCCCGGCCTCGGCGCAGCGCCGCGCGATCGCATCGACGTCCGGCACCTCGAACTGCAAGTTGATCCCGCGGCCGAGCGGCGCTTCGAACGGAGCGACCACCCAGCTCGACTCGGCGCGCTCGAGCATCAGCTGCGCGGCGCCGAATTCGAGATAGGCCACGCCGTCCTCGTCGCGTTCGCACCGGATGCGCGCGCCGAGCACGTCGACGTAGAAGCGCCGGCTGCGCTCGAGGTCGAGGCAGGCGAGCTCCGGGACGAGCAGGGCCCACGGGGTGGGAGCGGGGGTGATCATGGGAGCGGGGGGTGCGCGGTGGGTGATGGTCAACGGCGAAGGAGTCCACGTCGTGCGGCGCGTCGGAAGCCACGTGCCTGGGGGATCGTCGGTCACCCTGAGTGAGGGGTGGGGGTGTTTCAGGGAGCGCAGGAGGCGGGTAGCGCGTGTGGCGGGTGGCGCATGCGGTGAGTGACGCATGCGGTGAGTGACGCGTACAGCGGGCCGCCGGTCGCTGCCGGGCGTGGGTCGCGTCGGGCCGTGATGGATCGCGTCGGGCCGTGGTGGGGCGCAGGACGTTGCTGGTGGAGAGGCGTCGCGGACGACGTTCGGGAGTCGGGGATGCGGATCGCTGGTCGCCGATCGTGGCCGCGGGTAGGAGCCCTCGCGCGGCCGCGTGCGACTCGAGCGGCGTGCACGGTCGTATCGCCGCACACGGGGATGCTCGCATCGAGGCATGTCCGCGTGGACAGGTGCACCGGTGACCCGCGCGCGTTCTCCGGCAGCGGATCCAGCCCTTCGCGCATCCGCTTTCGTTCGACGACGCCGGGGTGCGGAGACCTACCCGACCATCCTCGGCGTCACGTCGCGCTCAGGCTGACCGCGCGCGCAGCCTGATGCGGATCGACACGCGACGGCGGGGCGCTGCAACGTCAATCCGTGTAGCGACTTGCGACGTCGGTGGTGAGGGTGCGCGACGGGCGATATGCCGCGCCGAAGTGCAGCGTTTCGAGACTGCTGCAGTGCTCGAGCGACCCATGACGGCTTGTCTCGACGGCGGGCGGGCGGCAGAATGGGAGTTAGCGCGACAAGATGCTTTCCTGCTTGGGGAGTCAATGTGACCGGACTGATTGGCGGTGCAGTGATCGGCTTCGTGGCGAAGGGGTGGGCACCCCTGATTCTCGCCACCGCAAGTTGCGCAGCGCTCATTAGCTGGTGGCGAATCTTCTTCGCGATTCGCCGACTTACTGGCGATGGATCCGGTCCACAGCTGATCGTCGATGCTCGGAATATCGCCTTGACATCGGGTGTCGCAGACGAACAGGAGCTCGCACGCAAAATCCTCGACACTCGCGTCCTTCCGCCCATCACATTCGGCAACTACCTCGCTGCCTTCTGGTTCGAAATCGTGCCGATGCTCGTGCTTGCGTCGGTCGTCTTTGCGGTTAAGCGATACCTTTTTTGATCGGTGTTTTGCCGCGGACTCACGCTAACGACGGGTTGCTGCTGACATGGCGGCCAAGCTATCGTGACCGGGCGGCCATAGCGTGGCCGCCATGCAGCAAAACCTTGCGTTAGCGAGTTACTGACAATGGGCGCGGTGCAAGACATCCGCTATATCGGTCTCACGATGACGAGCGAGGTGGGGGCACCTGACTCGGTCGTCGACGTCCGCGTCGTCGCGGCTGGCAGGCAAGGCCGCGTCGTCTTCGGGCGGACTCTTCACCCGGACGAGCATGACTCTGGTGAGCCCATCCGGTTTGATCCCGAGGCAGGCGAGGTGCTGCGCTTCGAGCCCGGCGCCGTCGCTATCTCACTGGTCGATGTCGAGCGGCACGCGAAGGTGGACAGCTTCGGCTACGCACCGGTGGCAGGGACGCTTTGGACGTGGCTGTCGGTCGTGGCTCCCGTCCGAGAGGCGGCAGCCCTTCGCTATCTCCTCGCTGCCGCACGTCGCTTGGATTCCGCATGTACGCTCCTCGCGCTGCTTCGCGAGACGCTTGATGCGCCGTCCGAGACGTTCATCCAGCTTCGTAATCGGATTCTGGTCGCTCTCGGCCATGCCGAGATGATGTGCGTGGCTCTCGGTCGCGCCGTAGATATGTTGATCGCGATGCCGGAGGAACTTGGGGGCCCGCCTGATCTGCCAACCGTCATTTCATCGAAGGCAGACGTGCTCCGTGCCATGCGGAATGCGTTCGAGCACATTGAGGACCGCGCGCTCGGGAGGGTCAGGGGGCGTCCGGCAGAAGTCGCGCTCTCAATCTTCGACCAGGCCGACCTCTTCCGCAGCAGGCGACTCAGTTACGCCGGCAGCAGTCTCGACATCTCCGACGACATCCTGCCGATAGTGCAGGAAACGCGGGCGTTGCTGCTACGTCTTGCGGCGAGTGATGGTCCCGTGCAGTTCAACACCGAAGCAATAATCTACGCATCCCAACCAGCCGCGTGACGCGCAGCTCGCTAACGAATCGTTGAACGTGACAACGGCGGCCCCGAGTCCGGCGTCAATTCTGGCGGCGGTGTGCGCCGCCGTTGCAGGTTAACTCTAGCGTTAGCTGAACGAGACCTCTCCTTCCGCGAATGACAATGAGTGCTGACTTCCGTCGAGTGCTAACGGGTGTGGCGGTGGCCGTCGCTGGAGGGTTCTCCAGCGCGCATGCGCAGGACGCCCCCACTCCGCAGCGCGACCGGCGAGTGATTGCCGCCCATCTCGCACTGCCGGCAACTGCGTTGCCCGAGTTCTCCTTCCCACGGCTTGGGGGCGGCGAACCGATCTCGAGTGCGACGCTGCGTAGTGGACCGTCACTCGTCGTGTTTTGGTCGACCTTCTGCGGTTATGGCAGAAGTGCGATCGATGCCACGAAGCAACTTGACCGTGAGTTCCGAGAGCGTGGCCTCCGCACCGTGGTCCTTGCCGGCAATACCACAGCCGAGCTGACAGCGTTTGAGGATTCGACGCGAAGTGGACTGCCGTTTGCTGTTGCAGGCGATTCGGCAATCCGAGCGCTCTTTGATCGGTCGGCCGTGGCGCCGGAGCGTGACCAGTACCGCGTCGCGTGGGTGTATCCAGTCGTCGCGGTCCTGGATCGCAAGGGGCGCGTGGTGGCACGGAGCTTTGGGACGGAAGGTGTGCTGTACCAGCGCTCCCTTCTTGACTCGCTGCTGCACGCTCGCTGACACCGGGCGAGGCGCCGATTGCGTGGCGGAGCCACCCCACAGCTTACGTCGGGTTCAGGCAGACGGGCGGCACCAAAGGATGCAGCGCACAGCGGGTATCGGTGGGTGCCGCCCGCTGCCTAACCTTGGGGCGTTAGCCAGCACACGTGTTCCGTCGTCCAGCCGCCGTGACTCCCGCCGCACCCGATGTCAACGTTACTGACCCTGCTTGATCACGCAGCGTGGGCCGACGCGCTGGCCCACGACGCGATACGCACGCTCCCCGACGATAGCCCGGAGCGCGCGCGCGCCGTCCGTCTCTACGCGCACCTGGCCGCGGCCGAGCACGTGTGGCTCGCTCGGCTTGAGGGGCACCCGCCGGCCCATGCGATCTGGCCGGAGATGTCGCTCGACGCAGCCGCCGCGCTGGCCGCGTCGAGCGTGGTCGGGTTACGCGCGCTGGCTGCCGGCGACCAGGACGCCTTATTGCGGGAGGTTGAGTACCGAAACAGCGCCGGTCAGACGTTCCGCAACAGCACAGCGGACGTGCTCGCCCACGTGGCACTACACGGCAGCTACCATCGCGGGCAGCTGGCGCTCCTAGCCCGGCAGGGCGGCGGCATACCAGCGCTCACCGACTACATCGCCTTCGTTCGCGGCGCGCCCGCGCCGGCGCAAGTGCCACCGCACAAGCCGGCCGAGTCTGGCGCGGGTGCTGGCTAACGAGGCGCTGAAGCTGACAAAGCGGCCCGGCCATCGTCCGCAGATCTAGCCCCGCGTGGGCCGCTTTGCAGGGGGACACCGCTCCGGCTAACGCACGGTGTTCGCGTTCACGCTCCACCCAGACAGCATCGAGCTGGCGCCCCGATCAGAATGGCTGCAGACTGCCGTCGCAGCTAGATACAAGGCCGCCACGGGCCTCGCGGTAGCTTCCGGCCATGCCTGTCATCAGCCGGTTCCTCGGGATTGCCATCGCGATCCTCTACCGCGACCATGAGCCGCCGCACTTTCACGCGACGTACGGCGAGTACGAGGTCACCGTGGGCATCAAGGATGGCGTGGTCACCGGCCGGTTCCCGCGCCGGGCGCTCACGCATGTCCTCGAGTGGGCCGACCTGCACCGGGACGAGCTCCTCGCCAACTGGGAACGGGCGCGGGCCCGGGAGCCGCTCCTCCCGATCGCCCCGCTGGAGCAAGCTTCCGATGCCCCCCTCTCGGAGGTCTCCCCCGTGCTTCACGTGACCGCGGTCCGGCCGCTCGGCGGCACCCGACTCTGGCTGCGCTTCGACGACGGCCGGGAAGGGGACGTGGAGCTCGGGCCGGAGCTGGACGGAGCGGTGTTCGCACCCCTGCGGGATCCCGCGGTGTTCGCGCAGGTCGCGATCGACCCGGACACGCGTACCGTGGTGTGGCCGAACGGGGCGGATTTCGCGCCGGAGTTCCTGGCGAGTCTCGTCGACCAGCGCGCCGCGGCATGACGAATCGTTGCAGCGGCCCGAGCACCCGAGCCAGCGCACGGTCCTGTGTGGGCCACTTTGCCGCTGAACTCTGGCGTTGAATGGCACCGAGCTCCGCCGTGAAGAGGACTCCGATATTACCGCCACGCGCACGCCGTCAACCTTGGCGAGCCACCGGCGCTGCGGGACGCAGACGCGGCGCACCCAGTCCCGTGCGTGTGGCGCCCGATGTTGCGAGAGGTGGTGCGGCGGCTCGCGCGCGGCGACTACGCGCTCGGGGGAGGCGACATCGCGGGCGTCGCGCCGATCCCCACAAGCGTCGCGGCGCAGATCCGCGACTACGTGGCCGACTACGGCGCCACGCTCGTCGAGTTGCCGGACGCCAGGTGGGCGACCTCCGTCGCGCGGTGGACCGGGGCCGGGTGGGAGCTCCTTGTCGATCTATGGACCGCCGAGGAGGGGCGGAGCGACCTGGTGCTCGGGGCCACTGGCGAGGAGACGCCGGGCGGACCGCGGCTCACCATCAGTCTGGTGTACGTACCGTGAACGTTGGCGCGGTGGCCTGGGTGCGCGGCGTGGGCGTCGCGCGCGTGCCATCTAGCGAATCGTTGAAGCTGACAACGCGGCCCAAACGCTGGCGTCGGTTTGGCTTTGATGTGGGACGCGTTGCAGCTTGACTCTGGCCTTTCCAGACGCTCGTCGGGTCCCCGACGCCGCCGCGTCGCGGGCATGACGCTTGACGGTATCCGCGCGTCCCGTGATGCTGTGGCATGTTCGCCAGCGTCCCCGACCGGGACGCCCGGCGCCTGTTCGCGCGAGAGTGTGTCCGACGGTACCCGGCGGAACTCTTGTCTCTCGTGCTCCGGAGGCTGCGCATGTTGAACGTGGCGGTGACGCTGGACGACCTCCGCATGCCGGCGGGCAACCGGTTCGAGAAGTTGCGCGGGGATCGAACCAGGCGGCACCGCATCCGCATCGACGACCAGTGGCGGCTCTGCTTCGAGCGGCGCGACGGCGCCGCCCACGCCATCGAAATCGTCGACGACCACCGCGGAGGACGCCGTTGGGTCGGAAGTCGGCGCCGGTGAATCCGGGCGACAGCCTCGTCGCGGAGTTTCTGGAGCCGCTGCCGATCTCGCAGCACCTTTTCGCGCGAGAGATCAGCGTCCCGTCGCGCCGCATCCAGGAGATGGTGCATGGCACGCGTGCCGTCACGGCCGATACCGCGCTGCGGCTTGGGCGGTACTTCGGGATCTCGGCGCCGTTCTGGCTCTAGCGGCGAACCCGATACGATCTGGACGTGGAGCAGGAGAAGCCGGAAGCGCATCCGGTGAGCGAGGTGAGCGTGCTCGCCCGCGACAGCTGACCTTGGGCGTTCGCCCGCGCCATCACCGTCATCGAAAGGACCATCGTGTCGGAGCCACGTGTTCCAACCTTGTTCGAATGGGCCGGCGGCATGCCGGCGCTGGATCGCTTGACCACGCGATTCTACGAGCGCGTCCGCAGTCATGACCTGCTGCGCGAGATCTTCGCGCACATGGACGCACGTCATCCCCACTTCGTCGCGCAATTCCTCGCGGAAGTGCTCGGCGGCCCTGCCGACTACTCGACAGAGCGCGGCGGGCACCCACACATGATTCGCCAGCATCTCGCCCGTCACCTGACGGATGTTCAACGCAAGGCGTGGATGCAGCTGCTGCTCGATACCGCAGATGAGACCGGGCTCCCCGCCGATCCGGAGTTCCGCTCGGCGCTCGTCAGCTACCTCGAGTGGGGCTCTCGGCTCGCGGTCATCAATTCACAGCCGGGGGTGGCCGCAGATGAGCAGCTGCCGATGCCACACTGGGGCTGGGGCGTACCTGGCGGACCGTATCGCGGCTGACGGAAGGCGCGTCGATATCACCGCGCTGGCGAACGCGCGTCGCGACTGCCACTGCGGCCACTCGTCGGCGATCACGATCGCAATCGCGCGGCCGCAGTGCAGCAGATCGCATGCGGCTGCCGCAAGGGATGCTCGCGGAGCTCGAGGTGCTCGCCAACCAGCGCGACGTCGCCTTATGGGAGCGTGCTCGAGGCGTTTCTTTCGGAGCGGCTGGCGGCAGAACGCACGCGGAAGCGCCGCGCGAGCCGAGCACGGACACCATCGACGTCCGTGCGGGCGATGTGATGCCCGTCCGTGTCGGTCTCCGCAATCGGACACCGCGCCCGATCGAGATCCAGTACGACTACGGCCTGCTGTTCCGCTACCGAGCGGTGATGGTCCGGGCGCCGGGCGCACCCCGTCGGCCGCCGTCGATCGACACCGCCGCGTGGGGTCCCGATGCCTCAGTGCTCGAATACCCCAACCCGTCGGCGGTCTCCGTCACTCCACTGTCGACGCTGACCCTGCGACCCGACGCGGAGCTCGCGGCGCTGCAACCGCCAGTCCCGGCCCCACCAGTGGGCAAATATCTGGCGACGATCTGTGCCGAGCTGCTGACCGAATCGGCGAACGCGCCGCGAGGTCGCGCGATGGGCTTCGTCAGGATCCGGGCGTGCGCCCCCCGCAGCGTCGTCGTCCGGGTACGATGAAACGCACGGTCGCCGAACGAGCGGGTGCCGTCGAGCGGAGACCGCACCTCGTGGTTGCCTCTCGTCGTGTACGTCCACGCGAAGAGCGAGCACAGCGACTCGTCGCCAGCCGTGCCGGCCCCGATATTCACGCGCCTGTCGAAATCGCGACCCCTCGCCCGACATGGTCACGGGTGCGGCATCGGGCCGGACCCGCAGACATTCCTGCCCCGGGGTTTTCCATGAAGTACATGATGCTGTTCGCCGAGCCCGACCACCACATCCGGCAGCGTCGGTCGGCCGAGGCGCCGGCGTACTGGGCGGCGTGGAGCGCCTTCGCGAAATCGATCAGCGAGAGCGGTCTGGTGGTCGAAGGACACGCACTGCAGGAGAGGACGACGGCGACGACGATCCGCGTCGTCGACGGCAGGCGTGTCGTCCAGGACGGTCCCTTCGCCGACACCAAGGAGCAGCTCGCCGGCTACTTCATCCTCGAGGTGCCGAGCATCGATCCCGTGCTCGAGTGGGCGGCGAAGGTGCCGGGCGTCGACAGCGGCACCGCCGTCGAGATTCGTCCGATCATGACGGTGCAGTGAGGTCCGGGATCGTGTCGGAGGGGGTCACGTCATGACGGACGCCGTGCGGACGGTCGAGCAGGTCGCACGCTCGTCGTACGGACGCCTCGTCGCCTTCCTCGCGGCCCGCTCCCGCGATCTCGCCGCCGCCGAGGACGCCCTCGGCGACGCCTTCCTCGCGGCGCTCGAGCAGTGGCCGCGCGATGGCGTGCCGCACAAGCCCGAAGCCTGGCTCATCACCGCAGCCCGACGGAAGATGATCGACGCGACGCGCCGGCACGCCACGGCCGCCGCCGCGTTCCCCTCGCTCGAGTCGGCCGCGCTCGAAGCCCAGCATGCGGCCGAGGGCGTGCGCGACTTTCCCGACGAGCGACTCGGCCTGCTGTTCTGCTGCGCGCATCCCGCCATCGACGACGCCGCGCGGACGCCCCTGATGCTGCAGACGGTGCTCGGCCTCGACGCGGCGCGCATCGCTGCAGCGTTCCTCGTGGCGCCGGCGACGATGTCGCAGCGGCTGGTGCGAGCCAAGGCGAAGATCCGTGATGCCGGCGTACCGTTCGACGTCCCGTCGTCGCGCGACCTGCCCGAACGGGTCGATGCAGTGATGGACGCGATCTACGCGGCATACGGCACCGCGTGGGACGACGCGTTCGGCGCCGATGCGAAACGGCGCGGCCTGGCCGACGAAGCGATCTGGCTCGCCCGCGTCCTCACCGACACCATGCCCGAGCACGCCGAAGCGCATGGCCTGCTGGCTTTGCTGCTCTTCTGCGAGTCGCGCCGTGCCGCACGACGTTCGGTATCGGGGGCGTTCGTGCCGCTCGCCGAACAGGATGTGTCGCGCTGGTCGGCGCCGATGATCACCGACGCCGAGCGTGCGCTGCACACCGCGACGGCGCTGGCGGCGCCGGGACGCTTCCAGTTCGAGGCCGCGATCCAGAGCGTCCATGCGCAACGCATGTTCGGTACGCCGGTGCGCTGGGATGCGGTGGCGATGTTCTACGGATCGCTGGTCGCGATCGCGCCGACGGTCGGCGCCCATGTCGGCATGGCTGCCGCGCTCGGCGAAGCGCATGGGCCGGACAGCGGGCTGACGGTGCTGGACAGCCTGCGAACGTCCGACGTCGTCACGTACCAGCCCTACTGGGCCGTGCGAGCACACCTGCTCGCCCACGCCGGACGAGCGGCCGACGCGCGCCTCGCCTACGACCGGGCGATCGGTCTCAGTGACGACATCGCGGTGCGGACGTTCCTGCTCACGCAGGCAGCGGCGCTGTCGTAGTCGGCGCGTGCGTGCGGCCCGTACGCAGCGCCGGTCGCCCGTCGCACTTCGACCGTACACCGCGAATCGGCACCACCCGTCGCACGGTCGCGGCGCCGGCGCGGCACCTCAGCGATGCACCCGCACCACCCGCTCCATCAACGGCGCCCGCGCGTACTGGAATCGGCGGAAGATCGGTGACAGCGTCGTGTCGACGGGCTTCATCTCGACCAGCCCGAGGAACGCCAGCCACCGCAGCACGCGCAGTTCGAGCGCGTGCGCCGTCTGATCGAACGGATCGTCGGGCACCGACGGCATCGTCCGACGCACCGGCGCCACCAGCAGCCGATCGACCCACGCCACCGGCGTCCGCCACTCGATCGGCTGCCGCAACAGCGCGCGCATCGCCCACCCGGCCGAGAACTGCACGCTCGGCGGTGCGGGGTGCCGGTCGAACTCGGCGAGATCGGCGTCCTGGAACGTGATGCGGAGCAGCCGCGCGTGGAGTGCGCCAGCCCGCACGTCGGCCCGCAGGTCGTGGCCCTCCTCCGTCACCGACAGCCGGCCGCGCTCCACCTGCAGCAGCCCCGCCATCGACGCGATGACGTGCGCACGATGCAACGGGAAGCAGTCGTGCTCGTTGCGGATCGGAAAGTCGGGCAGCGGCGCATGGTCGAACGGTGCGTCGTGCGACAGCGAACGCTGCGCGAGGAACGCACCGACGACGCTTCGCGGCAGGTTGCCCGCCTGCGTCGTGCGGATCATCCCTGCCTCGTGCACGATCGCGAGCAGCCGCCGCACGTCGTGCAGCAACTCCGCACCGCCAAGCTGTTCGATCGGGGTGTCGTCGGCGATGGTGAGCAGGCTGTCGGGCGCATTCCACGGCGTCAGCGCGAGCCGCTCCGTCTCGCGGAGACTCAGGCCATCGAGCTCCGCCAGCATCGCCGTGTCGGCGGCGAGCAGCATCCGGTCGAGTTCGGGCTCGAGCGCCGCCATCGGATCGTCGGGCGACGCATCCAGCGCCGCTTCGAGACGCTGCTGCACGTCCATCGGCAGCGAGGCGAGCATCATCGCGATCTCGACCGCGTTCGGCGGCAACGTCGGATCGGAGGCCAGCGCATCCAACTCGGCGACGCGTCCCGCGACCCCGGGCTCCACGCGCCAGTCGGGATCGTCGGGCAGGATGCCGAGGTAGCCGCGCACATCGGCCACCCGCTCGTGGATCGCCTCGCGACCGGCCTTCACATCACGCGCGAGCGCATCGAGCGTGACATGCCGCGATCCCGCCGGACCGGTCGCCCCGTTCACCCACGCGACCACGTACGTGATCGCGGCCGCCCACGCCGCCGGCGCACCGTGGTGCAGCGGCGTATCGGGATGCTCGGCCAGCGCCCACGCCATGTCGAGCGCCACGACGCCGTGGTCGGCGTCGAGGTGTGTCGACGTCAGGCGTTCGATGAGCTTCGTGATGACTTCGAGAGGATCGCGACGCATGCTCGGCGATGGAGGAATGCTTCACGAATCACTTGCGTGACGCACCGCCGCAACCCCTCTCGCCGACCGTCACCGGACGGGACGCTCGGCCGACGCCGCGCGCGTCAGTCGGGCACGACGGTCACCGCCGGACGCACCGCCTCGAGCGCGTCGCGCAGCGCCGCCACGCACCGCGCCGCCACTTCGTCGGACGTGTACCCCGACTCCTCGAGCCCCTGCGCGTGCCAGTGCCAGTCGTCCGGCGTGGTCGCGGACGGCGTCATCGCCTGCTCCCACAACGCCACCGGTGCCACCGCACGCGAGGCGACCATCGCGCGTTCCGGCGCATAGGTCGAGCCGCCACGCGACGCGAGCACGCCGCGCCACGCGATGGCGAGCAGCTGCCCGCAGTCGGGCGTGTCGGCCTTGCCGACCTTGAGCCACGCGAGCGACAGCGCGACCGGGCCGAGCTGCACGGTGCAGCGGTCCGCCGACGGGCGTGCATCGGGCAGCGGGAGGTCGTGCTCGCGTGCGAGTCGCGTCGCCCCCTCGAGCACGAGCTCTCCGACGCGCGTCACCTCACGCGCGCAGATGCTGCGCGCACGCTGCGACCGGAGGAACGCGTGCTGCGATTCGCTGTCGCGCCAATCGAGGGCGCGCGGGGTCGGGGCACTGCCGATCATGATGACCGCTCCGAGCTGACGGGAAACGTGCAGCGATCCAGCCGGCGCGGACGACGATGCACGGTGTCCGGGCGGTCGGGCGGTGATCGCGCGCCGACGGCACGCGCGCTTCGCTGCCACAACCTAACGAATCGTGTCGCGACGCGCTCCCGGGTCTCCCCCGGTGCACCGTGCGATGCAGTCGAGGTCGATCACGCCGGCGAGCAGCGACGAAAGGCCGTCATGGAAGGCAGCGATGGAAGGCCGTGCTGGACGGCAGTGCTGCACGACGGCGCGGGAGCACAGCGACGGCGACGCGCGTATCAGGCGCGCTCGATCGCCGGCGCTACGATCGCACGACGAAGCGGCACGCGTCGCCACTCGGTCCAGCAGCGCAACAGCCATTCGTCCGGGCCGAGCCGGAACCGGCGCAGCCACCACGTCGAGAAGGCGAGCTGCCCCGCGTAGAGCACGACGGCGATCGCGAGCAGGCCATTGGCTCCGACACGCCCGTACCATGCGAAGCCGTACCCGTTGAACAGCACCGACGCGCAGATCGCCTGGCCGAGATAGTTCGTGAGCGACATGCGCCCCGCGGCCCGCACCGGCGCGAGCCGGCGTCCCCACTGCGGGCGGCCATCCATCGCGATGACGACGTATGCGTACACGCTGGCCAGCGCCGGCCCCGCGAGCGCGAGGCCGATGAACGAGACGGCACCGAGCAGCGCGCGCGCCGTCGACGCACCCGCAGGCACGTCGGTGAAGGAGGCGTACGCCACGTTGCCGACGATGCCCACGACGAGCGCCACCGGCAGCCAGCGACGCAACGTCGGCCGGTGACGCACGAGGTCGCGTGCGAAGCCGATCTTCCCCGCCGCGAGACCGAGCGCGAACATCGCCGCGATCGTCGGCCAGTTGAAGAGCGGCGTGAACAGGTAGAACACGGCCAGATCACGCACGCGCTGTCGCATCGCATCACCGAAGCCGCCGCGATAGCTCCGCGTCGCCTCCTCGGCCAGCGCACGCATCGCCTGTGTGTCGCTCATGGCGGGAAGCGACGTGACGACGACGATCGCCGCGTGCCCGACGATCGCGACCGCCAGACAGGCGATCGCGAGCCGGACGAGCCGACGCGGCGACCACGCACGCACCCACCACAGCGCCGCCCCGAAGAGCGCGTACGACACGAGGATGTCGCCGACGAAGAGGAGCGTCGCGTGCACGACACCGAACGCGAGGAGCCCTACGAGTCGTCGTGCATGCCGTCGGCCGGCACCCGACGGGCGCGCGTCGCCGGGCGCAGGCGCGGCGTGCGTCGGCGTCACGGCCGTCGTGCGCCCCGATTCTTCGTCACCGCGCGCGAGCTGCACCGCGACGCCGTAGCCGAACAGGAACGAGAACAGCACGAAGAACTTCGCCTCGAACGCGAACGCGATCAGCCACGCCGCCACACGCGCGAGCGGGCTGGCGTCGAGGGCGTTCGCGCCCGCGTCGTACACGGGATTGGCGAAGAACTGCAGGTTGACGACGAGAATGCCGAAGAGCGCGACACCGCGCAGCAGGTCGAGCGCATCATGACGGGGGCGCGGCACGGTCACGCTCCCGACGTTCGCTACGCTCGCGTTCTGCGCGACGTCGTCGACACGCGTCCGTGTGGACAAGGCGACGTGTGTCATGCGCCCGTCCCGCATCGCGCGCCCGTCGCACCACGACGTCGGCCGAGCGGACCGGTCGCCGTCGTGGCCGTTCTCGCGGGCACCGATGGTCCACCGAGCCCGCGCAGGATCGTCTCGAACACGAGCGACGACGCATCGCGCGCCGCGAGCTCCTGCCGCGCGACCGCCGTCCACGCCGCGTACGCGAGCGCCTCGATCGCGCGGAAGTGCCACGCGGCCGGCAGCTCCGCGTGCAGCACCCCCGCGTCGAGCGCACGCGCGAGCACCGGCACGAGCCGCGCATCGACACGTCGCTCCGCGTCGGCCACATCGGCGTCGTCGAGCGACTCGGCCGCGTACAGCACGAAGTGCAACCGATCGCCGGCGTGCACGAGCACCGAGACCGCCGCCTCGAGCGCATCGGCCGGCGCGCGCGTGTCGAGTGCGGCCGCGTCGAGCGCGGCTTCGAGTGCGGCGATGCCGTCGAGTGCGGCGGTGCGCACCAGCGCCGCGCGGCCCGCGAAATGGCGATGGAGCGTGGCCCTTCCGACGCCGGCGGCGGTGGCGATGGCGTCGAGCGGCGCCGACGGATCGGCGGCCCAGACCCGGGCGGCGGCGGCGACGATCCGCTCGCGGGCGGTCGCGGCGGCAGGCGATGGCGCGGTGTGTGATTGCCTCATGTGCGACAGTTTTGTCTCATCGAGGGCATTTCGCAAGGGGTCGACCGCGTCCGACCCGCCCCCGTGCGCGACGCCGGTCCCGGCCGCAGACTCGTGCGGTCCCTTCCGCCCCGCCCCGAGGATGCCCGTGCTCCGTGTCCGCCCCCTGCGCGTCGCCGTCGCCACGCTCGCCGCACTCGTCGCCGCCGCGCCCGCGCCCACACCGCTCGATGCGCAGCGCACCGTTCCCGCCGATGCCCCCTTCGCCGCGCTCCGCTGGCGCATGCTCGGCCCCTTCCGCGCAGGACGCACCAAGTCCGCCGTCGGGATCCCGTCGCAACCCAACGTCTTCTACATGGCCGTCACCAACGGCGGCGTCTGGAAGACCGACGACTTCGGCCGCACCTGGCGCCCGATCTTCGACGAGATGCCGACCGGGTCGATCGGCGCCGTCGAGATCGCGCCATCGAACCCCGAGATCGTCTACGTCGGCAGCGGCGAGGGACTGCATCGCCCCGACCTCTCGACCGGCGACGGCATGTACAAGTCCACCGACGCCGGGAAGACGTGGACGCACCTCGGCCTGCGCGACGCACAGCAGATCCCGCGCATCGCCGTCGATCCGCGCGATCCGGATCGCCTCTTCGTCGCGGTGCTCGGCCATCCCTACGGCGCCAACGCGACGCGCGGCATCTACCGCAGCACCGACGGTGGTCGCTCGTTCACGCGCGTGCTCTACCGGGACGAGAACACCGGTGGCGCCGACGTCGTGATGGATCCGTCCGACCCGAACACGCTCTACGCCGTGCTCTGGGAAGCGCGACAGGGGCCGTGGGAGAACGCCGCGTGGAGCGGCAGCAAGTCGGGGCTCTTCAAGTCCACCGATGGCGGCGACACGTGGACGCAGCTCACGGGTGGGCTGCCGACGACCGCCGATGGACTCGGTCGCATCGGCATCGGCATTTCGCCGAGTGATCCGAAGGTGGTGTACGTCACCGCGACGGCGGGGGCGAAGAGCGGTGTGTATCGCAGCGCCGACGGCGGCACGTCGTGGACACGCGTCACGAGCGACGCCCGCATCTACGGCCGCGGCGACGACTTCGCCGCCCTCACCGTCGATCCGCGAGATCCGAACGTGGTCTACAGCATGAACGTCGTCGCGTGGAAGAGCACCGATGGCGGTCGCACGTGGAACGCGTTCCGCGGTGCGCCAGGCGGCGACGACTACCAGCGGCTCTGGATCAACCCGCGCCAGCCCGAGACGATGCTGCTCGTCTCCGATCAGGGCGCGGTGATCACCGTCAACGGCGGTCGCACGTGGAGTTCGTGGTACAATCAGCCGACGGCGCAGTTCTACCACGTCACCGCCGATGACGCGTGGCCGTATCGGCTCTGCGGTGGGCAGCAGGAGAGCGGATCGGCGTGCGTGCCGGTGCGCAGCAACGACGGTCGCATCGACTACCGCGACTGGCGCCCGGTCGGCGCGAGCGAGTACAGCTACGTCGCGCCGGATCCGCTGAATCCGGACATCGTCTACGGCGGCACGGTGACGCGCTTCGATCGTCGCACCGGGCAGACGCAGGACGTGAGCCCGAACGCGGGGTGGGGCCGTCGAGCCGGCCCCGCCGCCGACACGGCGTTCCTGCGCGGCATCCGCACGATGCCGATCCTCTTCTCGCCGACGAACAAGCGGAAGCTCTACTACGGCACCAACGCCGTCTGGCAGACGGTGACCGGTGGCACGACGTGGACGCGCATCTCGGGCGATCTCTCGCGTGCGACGTGGGCCGTTCCCGCGAACGTCGGCCAGTGGCGCGATCATCCGTCGAGCACGCCGACGCGCCGCGGTGTCGTGTACACGATCGCACCGAGCCCCGTCGATTCGAACACGATCTGGGCGGGCACCGACGATGGGCTGATCCACGTCACGCGCGACAACGGGCGCACGTGGCGCGACGTGACACCGCCGGGCGTCGTGCCGTGGGCCAAGATCTCGCTCATGGACGCGGGGCATCGCGACGCGAACGTCGCCTACGCCGCGGTCAACACGTTCCGGCTCGACGACCTGCGTCCGCACATCTGGCGCACGCGTGACGGTGGCCGCACGTGGACCGAGATCGTCGCCGGCATCGACAGCGGTGCGACGATCAACGTGGTGCGCGAGGATCCGGTGCGTCCCGGGCTGCTCTTCGCCGGGAGCGAGCATCAGGTCTGGTTCTCGCTCGACGACGGCGACTCGTGGAAGCCGCTACGGCTCAACATGCCGGTGATCAGCATCCGCGACCTGATCGTCAAGGACGACGATCTCGCCGTCGCGACGCACGGCCGCGGCCTCTGGGTGCTCGACGACATCACGCCGCTCCGCCAGTGGAGCGCGGCCGTGCAGGGGTCACGCGCGCATCTGTTCGCGCCCGCACGTGCGACGCGCGTGCGCTACAGCATGTACACCGACACGCCGGTCCCGCCCGACGAACCGTTCGCCGAGAACCCGCCGGACGGCGCGATCCTCGACTGGTGGCTCGCACGTGATGCGCGCGTGGTGACGCTCGAGGTGATCGGTGCGGGCGGTCGCGTGATCCGCCGCTTCTCGAGCGAGGATCGCACGGAGCCGCCGCGCGACGTCGGTAACTGGCCCGCGTGGTGGTTCCGCCCTGCGCAGCCGGTGGGGCGCACCGCGGGGCACCATCGCCTCGCGTGGGATCTCCATCACGCGCGTCCCGTGACGAGCTGCACGCTCCCCATCAGCGCGACGCCCGCCAACACCAAGTGCGAACCCGAGGGCCCGTGGGTCGCGCCCGGGCGCTACACGGTGCGCCTGACGGTGGACGGCGAACGTTTCGAACGACCGCTCGTGGTGCGCATGGACCCACGCGTGAAAACGCCCGCATCCGCACTCGCGACGCAGTACGCGCTCTCGCTCGCGCTCACCGATGCCCATCGCCTCGCCGTCTCGCGCGCGGCCGAGGTGCGCGCCCTGCGCCGCGCGATCGCCTCACGTCGCGTCGGCGCGGCATCCGACCTCGCCGCACGCCTCGACAGCCTGCACGCCGCCCTCGCCCCCTTGGCCGCCGAAGGAGACGGCCGCATCGGCACCCCGCCCGTCGGCTACGATCTCCTCCCCGCCCAGGCCCTCACCGCCATCGATGCGCTGCAGGCCAGCGATGCGCCGCCCACCACGAGCATGACCCGCGCCGCCGAGGCCCGCCTCGCGACGCTCCGCACGCTCGAAGCGCGCTGGTCCGCGGTCATGTCACGCGCGCGAGCGCTCGGTGTGGATGTGGCGGCGGCGAGTGGCGATCGCTGAACTGCAGACCGCGGAGATGCGGGGGCGCGCGAAGGGACGCGGAGAACCGACTGTGGAAACTGCTGTCTCCGTCCTCCGGTCGTCTCCGTTCCTCAGATCTTCAAGGCAGTTCGAGATCCTGAACTGACATGGAAAATCGGAGGAACGGAGGGGACCGGAGGACGGAGACAGCAGTTTTCAGAATCAGTTCTCCGCGTCCCTTCGCGTTCCCCCGCATCTCCGCGGTCTGCAGTCGATCGAATATCGGACCGCACCTCAACGCGACACGTTCGTCTCCGTCCTCCGGTCGTCTCCGTTCCTCGGATCTTCAAGGCAGTTCGAGATCCTGAACTGACATGGAAAACCGGAGGAACGGAGACGACCGGAGGACGGAGAGGTCTGTTTCCACAGTCGGTTCTCCGCGTCCCTTCGCGTTCCCCCGCATCTCCGCGGTCTGCCGTTCCGCATCACTGGAGCGCGCGACTCACCCCTTGCGCGCGGACGCAGGACGAGGACAGAGGTAGTCGAGCGAGATCGCGGCGAGCGAGCCGCGGGTCGCGGGGTCGTAGTGGCGCGAGAAGCCGCGGGTCGGGATGCGTTCGTACGCGAGGAGTTGCTTGCCTTCCCAGTCGGCGTAGGTCCAGTCCTCGGACAGCGCCATCACGCGGCGGCGGCAGTCGAAGTGGGCGATCGCCTTCATGCTGCGCATCGTCCCCTTCTCGGTCGGCATCGGCTTCATGAAGTGCACGATCACCGTCGCCGTCACGAGCTGGTCGCGGCGGATGACGGTGCGCGGATCGAGCAGCACGGTCGCACCGATCGGTGTCGTGCCGATCGTCTTGAGCGTCATCGTCGCGAAGGGCGACTGCGCGATGGCGGCGTGTGCGGCCACGAGCGTGATGCCGAGCGTGACGCCGAGTGCGGTGCCGGCACAGGCGAGCGCACGACGGGTGTGACGAGCGAGCGTCCGCGCGACGTTGCTCACGACTTGGCCGCGCAGAGGTGTGCGAGCGCGACGGCCGTCATCGACCCGCCGATCGTAATCGCGTAGCCGGGCATGCCGACGGTGCGGTGGCTCGATTCGCGCGTGCCCGCGGCATCGGTGAAGTACCAGTTCTCCTGCACCGCGACCTGCCGCGTGCCGCAGTGCCAGCGCGCGATCGTGCGCGAGCTGCGCACCTCGCCCTGCGGTGTCCGCACCGGCTTGCCGAACGTCACCCGCACCGCGGCGGTGACGGTGTCGCCCGAGCGCTTCACCGACCTGGGCTCGAGCAGCACCGGATTGCCGGTCGCGGTGGTGCCGATCGTGGTGAGTCGCTGTGCCGCCGCGTCCGCCGGTGCGATGGCGGCGACGAGCACGACGACCGCGGGGATGGACGCGAATCGAGGCATGGCGGAACCATGACGGAGGAGCGAGCACGCGGGCAACCCATCGGTGCCCGGCATGCATGCGTCGGTCGTACACCCGATGGCGCCCCGCAGCGGCGCCGCGCCGGGCGGCTACCGGTCGCGGAGCTGGATCTCCGCGAACCAGGCGCTGCCGGTGACGACCAGGTGCGGATCGTCGGGCTGGACCAGCCGATCGCCGCGCGCGTCCTTGGCGTCCCCGAACCAGTCCTGCACCTCGAAGCTGACCCGGACACCCGGCGGCAGGATGATCCTGACCTGTGCCATGATCGCGTCGATATCAAGCCATGATCGGTTCGGAAACGACGCTTCGCGCAGATCGAGCACCAGTTCGCCGAATATGGCCTTGATGGCGAGGCGGTCCGGGACACGCCACGGGCCGGTGCAGTGCTCTTCGCCCGTGAGCACCAGCAGGCGCGCCTCGGTGGCAGGGAGCGCGCCGGCCGATTCGGCCGCGAGCGCGAGCTGGCGCGGCTCCGGCCAGGGGCGACGCGTCCCCGCGAGCTTGGTCGGGCGCTTCGGCATGCGCGCATGACGGACGCGCGACGGCGGGGTTTCACCGGAGTGCCGGGCGTCGGCGCGCGCCCACGCGGGCCCTGACCCGAGCGGGCGCGCATGAGCTCGCCGGGGCCCGCTCAGTTCGCTGGGCCCGCTGAGCTCGCTGGGGACAGTCCCCTCTGTCCCCAGCTGGGGACAGAGGGGACTGTCCCCGCTCGCTTCCCCGCTCCCTCACCGCTCCCTCGCCGCTCGCTTCCCCTCCGCCCTCCGAGGTGTCCGGCGAGTACGCGCGGCGGATTGGTTACGGATGGGGACAGTCCCCTCTGTCCCCGGCTGGGGACAGAGGGGACTGTCCCCATCCGGCGCCCATGCCGCGCCCCACGCGCGCCCCACGCGCGCCCCCACGCGCCCCGCACGCGCCTCACACGCGCCCAACGCCCCCACACGCGCCCTCACTCTCGCCCGCACGCGCCCCCACACGCCACCGCCCTGCGCCCGCGCATGCACCCGGCTACCGTCATGCACGCGCAGCTCCACCCGCGCCCCTCACCTCAAGCGCTCGCACCCCATGCCCGTCCATTCCGAGCTCCGCGACGGCGTCGCCGTCGTCACCCTCGACAACGCGCCGGTCAACGCGCTCGACCACGCCACCCGACGCGCTCTCGGTGAGGCGCTCGACGCGCACGCCGCCGATCCGGCCGTCCGCGCGATCGTCATCACCGGCGCCAACGCGCTCTTCTCGGGTGGCGCCGACATCAAGGAGTTCAACACGCCGAAGATGGCGGCCGAGCCCACGCTCCGGACGCTCGTCGTCATCTGCGAACGCAGTCCCAAGCCGGTGATCGCCGCCATCGGCGGCACCTGCATGGGTGGTGGCCTCGAGCTCTCGCTCGGCTGCCACTACCGCGTCGCCGCCGCCGACGCGCAGCTCGCGCTGCCGGAGGTCAAGCTCGGCCTCCTCCCCGGTGGCGGAGGCACGCAACGGCTGCCGCGCGCGGTCGGCGTCGAGGCGGCGGTGAACTTCATCACGACCGGCAACACCGTGCCGGCGGCGATGGTGGCGAAATTCCCGGGGCAGAAGCTCGTCGATCGCATCGCGCCATCGGACGCACTCCTCGACACCGCGATCGCCTTCGCGACCGAGATCGCCGACGTGCGCCCGCTCCCGCTCCTCCGCGACATCCCCGCGCGCCATCCGAACGCCGACGCCTTCTTCGGCTTCGCGCGCAACACCGTCCGTGCGATGGCGCCCGGCTATCCCGCACCACTCGCCTGCGTGGACTGCATCCAGCAGGCGACGAAGCTCGGCATGGACGAGGGGCTCGCCTACGAGCGCACGCGCTTCATCGAACTGATGATGGGACCGGAGTCGCGCGCGCTGCGCCACATCTTCTTCGGCGAACGCGCCGCGAAGAAGATCCCCGGTGTCGCCGAGGACACGCCGCTCCGCCCGGTGAAGTCCGTGGGCATCATCGGCGCGGGGCTCATGGGCTCGGGGATCGCGACCAACTTCGTCGCCGCGGGCATCCCGGTCGTGCTGATCGACACGAAGCAGGAGGCCGTCGATCGCGGTGTGACGACGATCCGCAGGAACCAGGAGTCGCAGGTCAAGAAGGGGAAGCTCACGGCCGAGCAGCTCGAGCAGCGCATGACGCTCGTCACGCCGGCGCTCGATCACGCCGCACTCGCGAGCGTCGATCTCGTGATCGAGGCGGTGTTCGAGGATCTCGCCGTCAAGACATCGGTCTTCGCATCGCTCGACACGCACTGCAAGCCCGGCGCGATACTCGCCACCAACACCAGCACGCTCGACATCGACGCGATCGCCGCCGCGACCTCGCGGCCGCAGGACGTCGTGGGGCTCCACTTCTTCAGCCCCGCGCACGTCATGAAGCTGCTCGAGATCGTGCGCGGTGCGAAGACGGCGCCCGACGTGCTCGCGACGGCGATGGCGCTGTCGAAGACATTGAAGAAGACCGCCGTCGTCGCGGGCAACTGCGACGGCTTCATCGGCAACCGGATGATCGAGCAGTACGGGCGGCAGGCGGGCTTCCTGCTCGACGAGGGGTGCACGCCCGCGCAGGTCGACGCCGCCGCCGAGAAGTTCGGCTTCGCCATGGGGCCGTTCCGCATGGCCGATCTCGCGGGCAACGACATCGCGCAGGCGATCCGCACGCGTCGCAGGACGACGATGCCCGACATGAAGTACTCGGGCACCGCCGACAAGCTCTGCGCGCTCGGCCGCTTCGGGCAGAAGACGGGCGCCGGGTGGTACGACTACCAGCCGGGCCGTCGCGATGCGATCCCGTCGCCGCTCGTCGAGGAACTCGTCGTGTCGCATCGCGCCGAGATCGGGATCACGCCGCGACACATCGCCGACGACGAGATCGTGCAGCGGCTCGTCTACGCACTCGTCAACGAAGGGGCGCATATCCTCGGCGAGGGCATCGCCGCGCGCGCGAGCGACATCGATCTGGTGTACCTCTACGGCTACGGCTTCCCAGTCCCCAAGGGCGGCCCGATGCTGTACGCCGATCAGCAGGGGCTCCCGGTCGTCGCGCGCACGATGCACGACTTCGCGCGCAATCCGCACGCCGATCCGGCCTTCTGGACGCCCGCGCCGCTCCTCGCCCGCCTCGCCGCCGAGGGCGGCTCGTTCAACTGACCTCGTTCCACCGAGCCCGGTCACCCGGGTTCGACGCGAACTCCGACAGGAACCACGACATCATGGCCGACGCCGTCATCGTCTCCACCGCGCGCACGCCGCTCGCCAAGAGCTGGAAGGGCGCCTTCAACATGACCCACGGTGCGACGCTCGGCGCGCACGTCGTCAGGCACGCCGTCGAGCGCGCGGGGATCGATCCCGCCGAGGTCGAGGACGTGCTGCTGGGGTGTGCGTATCCCGAAGGGGCGACGGGCGTGAACATCGCGCGGCAGTCGGCGGTCCTCGCCGGGCTGCCGGTGCGCGTCGCCGGTGCGACGGTCAACCGCTTCTGCGCCAGCGGACTGCAGACGATCGCGATGGCCGCGCAGCGCATCGTCGCCGGCGAGGGTGACGTCTACGTCGCCGGCGGTGTCGAGAGCATCAGCTGCGTGCAGGCCGAAGCGAACACACACATGATCTTCAACCCGGCGATCCAGAAGAAGAAGCCGGAGCTCTACTGGCCGATGCTCAACACGGCCGAGACGGTGGCGACGCGCTACCAGATCGGCCGCGACGTGATGGATGAATACGGCGCCCGCAGCCAGCAGCGCGCCTGCGCCGCCGCGGACGCCGGGCGCTTCGACGACGAGATCGCACCGATCACCGTGATCGCGGGCGTCGCCGATCCGGTGACGGGGATGCAGAGCAGGGAGGTGACGGTCGCACGCGACGAGGGGCTGCGCCCCGGCACGACGGTCGACGCGCTCCGCGGCATCAAGCCGGCCGTCGCCGGTGGCACGATCGCGGCCGGCAACGCGAGCCAGTTCTCCGATGGCGCCGGTGCCTGCGTCGTCATGAACGCCGCCGTCGCCGCCGCACGCGGCATCACGCCGCTCGGCCTCTTCCGCGGCTTCGCCGTCGCCGGCTGCGAACCGGACGAGATGGGCATCGGGCCGGTCTTCGCGGTGCCCAAGCTGCTCGAGCGCATCGGCCTGTCCGTGCAGGACATCGACCTCTGGGAGCTGAACGAGGCGTTCGCGGTGCAGGTGCTCTACTGCCGCGACCGACTCGGCATCCCGGACGACAGGCTGAACGTGAACGGCGGCGCGATCGCCGTCGGGCATCCCTACGGCGTGAGCGGCCAGCGCCTCGTCGGGCATGCGCTGATCGAAGGCAAGCGTCGCGGGGCGAAGCTCGTCTGCGTCACGATGTGCGTCGGCGGCGGGATGGGCGCGGCGGGGGTGTTCGAGGTGCTGTGACGTCGGAGCGAGATCGTTAAGGGATTTCAGCACGTAGGACACGTAGGGCACGTAGGCATACGCGCGTTTGGCGAGGATCCGGTGCAGTTCATCCACAAGACTTCCTGGAAACTGCATCGGATCCTCGCGGGACGCGCGGCTGCCTACGTGCCCTACGTGTCCTACGTGCTTCCCGCTGTCCGTCGACGCTGCGCGAACCACGGAAAGGCGCGAGATTGAGCGCATGCCCCCCGTCGCCCGCTTCCTCGCCGCGCTCGTGACCGGCCTCGCCGTCGGCTTCGGGCTCATGTTCGGTGCGGAGTCGCTGGCGGAGCGGCTGCCGGCGGGGCCGGGTGGCGTGCGGGGGGATCCGGCGGCCTATGCGACCTCGCTCGGCGAGGTGCCGGCAGCGCCGGCGCTGCTCGTGATCGCGGGGTGGGGGCTCGGTGCGCTCGCGGCCGGCGCGATCGCGTCGCGGCTCGTGCCGCAGCGGCGTGCGCTGATCGCCGTCGTCGCCGGGCTGGTGATGGTCTCGGTGACGGTGCTGCGGCTCGTCACGCGGCCGCATCCGTTCGTCTTTTCGGTGGTCGCGCTCGCGACCGTGGTGGCCGGCGCGGCGACGGCGCGGGCGATCGCGCGGCGCAGCGCCGGCACCTGACGCGCGTCACCACGTCGCCACACGTCGCATCGGCGCACACACCGCGGGCGACGCGGGTCACGCACCAGGAGCGACGCGGGCGACGCACGCACGTCGCCGCCCGCGCGCCCGAGCACTCACTGCGGCACGGCCGCCGGATCCATCCAGAACGGATCCCAGTGATAGCCGTCCGGATCGCGGAAGCCGCGCTGGTACATGTAGCCGTGATCGTCGACCGTCCCCGAGGGCGTCGCGCCGAGCGAGAGCGCGCGCTCGACGAGCGCATCGACCGCCTCGCGCGACTCGACCGTGAACGCGAGCGCGAACGTGGGCGCGTCGGCCATCTGCGGCAGGGCTGCCCGCGCCTGCTGCTCGAAGAACGCGCGCGTCACCAGCATGCAGTACGCATCCTCGCCGACGAGCATGCAGGTGCCGTGGGCGCCGGTGAAGTGCGGGTTGAAGGTGAAGCCCAGCGCCTCGAAGAAGTCGATCGCGCGCTGCAGGTCGGTGACCGGCAGGTTGATGAACAGCTTCCGCCGCTCGGCGGCGACGGTGCCGACGTTGCGGAGCGTCGGGGCGGCGGCGGGGGTGTCGGGGGCGGTCATGGCGGTAGCGGTCGAAGGCGACGGAAGCCGCAGGCTCGGCAGGGACCGCCAAGATGCGCGCGGGACCATGCATGCGCACGGTGCATGTGCGGATCCGACGCCGCGGCGGGCGACAGGTCCGCACGCCGCGCCTCGCTGGTCGATGCGAGGGGCGACACGGATTGTCCGTTGTGCGGCGTCCTGCGCGACCTGCACGACGAGCCCGAAGCCCTCGTCGCGCGTGCGTACGGCTGGCCGTGGCCGCTCGATCGCGCGCAGCACCTCGAGCGACTCGTCGCACTGCATACCAAGCGTGTCGCCGAGGAAGCGCGGAGTGTGGTGCGGTGGCTCCGGCCCGATCACCAGGCGCCGGCCGCGGGCGACGGTGCCGTGTCGCGGGTCGCGGCCGGTGCGGTCACCACGCGCGACGATGGCGCGACCGACGGCGCCGCGCCGCTGCCGTGGCCCGTCGGTGCGATCGACCAGCTCGCCGCGCTCACGCGCTTCGTCGCCACGACGCCGCTCACGCGCGCCGTCGCGACCGCGCGCAGCTCCGGCGCACCCGAGGCGATCGTCGCGCGGCATCTGGAGACGCTCGCGTTGCTCGGTGAGGTGCGCGCGGGAGCGGATGGGCGGTATGGCGGGGTGACCGTCTAGGGTCGCCCTGACGCTCCCCGACGCCACGGTGCGATTCTAGGTTCCCGTGGTCTCCGTTCCCTCGCCCGCCATGTCCGCTCCATCACGGATCACGCGTCTCGCCGTCCGCAACTATCGCAGCATCGTCGCGTGCGATGTGGCGCTCGGTGCGCTGTCGATCCTCGTGGGTCGGAACGGGGCGGGCAAGAGCAACGTGCTCGACGCGCTCCGCTTCATCGGCGACTCGGTGCGGGCGTCGCTCGAGTATGCACTGCGCGTACGTGGCGGCCTGCATCATGTGAAGCGGCGTCCCGGTCCACCGGACGCGTCGGTCGGGATCCGGATCGAGGTCGCGCTCGGCCACGGGTGTCACGCCGTCTTCGCCGTGGAGTTCTCGCGGGCGATCCATGGTGGGATCGTCGTGCAGCGCGAGGCGTGTCGGATCATCCGCGACGCCGACGGTTCGAGCGTCGCGCATTACCACGTCGCGGCGGGCTCCGTCATCACCGCGTCCGTGGACCCGGCACCGGCCGCATCCGCCGATCGGCTGTATGTCGTGAATGCCTCCGGACACCCTGCGTTCCGGCCGCTGTACGATGCCCTCGCCGGTATGGCCTTCTACAACACGGTGCCGGGCGCCATGCGTGTACCGTCGCCGCCGGACGACGGTGAGTTGCTGGATGCGGATGGGCACAACGTGGCGAGCGTCCTTCGGCGCTTGCTCCACGAGGATGAATCGTCGCTCGTTCGCATCGAGGAATACCTCACGCAGGTGGTGCCTGGCCTCGCCGGCGTGCACGGTTGGCTGCAGCACGGGCGCGATTCGCTGGTGTTCCGCCAGCGCATCGTCGCCGAGGCGCATCCGTGGGGCTTCGACGCCCTCGACATGTCGGACGGCACCCTGCGGGCGCTTGGCGTACTCGCGGCGCTCTTCCAGGATCCATCCGGACGAAGCGTCCGACTGGTGGGAATCGAGGAGCCGGACGCGGCGCTCCATCCTGGTGCGATGGCGGTGCTCGCGGACGCGCTGCTCGAAGCGAGCGAGCGACGTCAGGTGCTCGTCACCACCCACAGCGCCGCGTTGCTCGATCATGCCGAAATCGCACCCTCGTTCCTTCTCGCCGTCGTGGATGACGGTGCGAGCACTCGCGTCGGCCCGGTGGACGATGTCACGCGGCAGGTCCTTCGCGACGGCCTCTTCTCGGCCGGCGAGCTGCTGCGCATGGGGCAACTGGAACTGGACGGCGCGCACGGCGACGCGACGACGACGACGGTGGCGGATCTGTTCCAGTCGCTCGTACCGGCATGACGTCGATCGTCCCGATCGTCGAGGGACATGGCGAGGAGCGTGCGGTTCAACTGCTCATCCGTCGTATCGTCGAGCAGTATGCGAATCGAGCATGGGTCGATGTACGGCGGCCGATCCGGCGACCGCGTGGGACGCTCCTCGACGCCGCAGGCATGGGTGCGTCGATCGAACTGGCGGTGCGGCGCAATCCGGGGTGTCGGGTGCTGGTGCTGCTGGACGCGGATCGTGCGTGTCCGGTGGACGTCGCGCAGCGGATCGGTGCCCACGCTGCCGCCGCGCGGCCGGACGTGACGACGCGCGTCGTCGTGGCGACGTGCGAATACGAGGCATGGTTGATCGCCGCGGTCCGTTCGCTCGCGGGACGTGCGGGCCTCCCGCTCGAGCCCCTGGAGCCGCCTGGCGATCCGGAGACGATCCGGGACGCGAAGGGTTGGCTGCGCGCGCACATGCCAGACGGACGTCGCAACGTCGAGACGATCGACCAGGAGAAACTGACGGCGGTCATGGATCTCGATCTCGCACGAACCGCGCGCAGCTTCGACAAGTCCTGCCGCGAGGTGATGTCGCTCGTGTCGCAGGGCGATGGTCGAGTGGTGACGTCGTCGAGCGTGGACGATCAGCCATGAACCGCCGCACCTTCCTCACCACCGCCGCCACCGGCACCGGCGCCGCCATCGGCACCGCCGCGTGGGCCCGCTGGGTCGCGCCGCACGCGCTCGACTTCGTCGAGCGTCCGCTTCCCATCGCCTCGCTGCCGCCCGCGCTGCGCGGTGCGACGCTCGTGCAGTTGAGCGACCTGCACATCGGGCCCGTCGTCGACGACGACTACCTGCGCACCACCTTCGCACGCACCGCCGCCCTCCGCCCCGACATCGTCGCCGTCACCGGCGACCTGCTCACGCACCGGACGTCGCGCGGCGAGTCGCAGTACGCGCAGCTCCGCGAGCTCCTCGCCGACATCCCGCGCGGACGGCTCGCGACCGTCGCCGTGCTCGGCAACCACGACTACGGCCTCGCGTGGCAGGATCACGACGTCGCGCGGCGCGTGCAGCGCGAGGCCGAGCGTGCGGGGGTGCAGGTGCTGCGCAACGAGATCGCGACGGTGGCGGGGCTCGACGTCGTCGGCGTCGACGAGTTCTGGGCCAGGGCGGCCGATCCGCGTGGCGCACTCGCGCGGCGCACGCACGACGCCGCGCTCGTGCTCTGCCACAACCCCGACGCGCTCGATGCGCTGCCGTGGGGCGACTATCGCGGGTGGATCCTCTCGGGCCACACGCACGGCGGCCAGTGCCGGCTTCCCTTCTTGGCGCCGCCCGTCCTGCCCGTGCGCAACCATCGCTACGCCGCCGGCGAGGTGTCACTGGCCGACGGGCGGCGTCTCTACGTGAACCGCGGTGTGGGCTACACCATCCCGGTGCGACTCAACGTCCCGCCCGAAGTGACGCGCTTCACGCTCGTCGAGGGGTGAGCGGGTGCGCAGCTCGTCGAACACGACAGCGGGAAGCATGCAGGGCACGACAGCGGGAAGCACGTAGGGCACGTAGGACACGTAGGCGTCCTCGCATCACGTGACGTCACATGCAGTTTCCACAAGTACTTCTTTGGAAACACACACCGAGTCGTTGCCGTGCGCGCGGATGCCTACGTGTCCTACGTGCCCTACGTGCTGACCGCTGTTATGAGCACGACACGAATCACGCCGCCGGCTGCCCGCGCCCCGTCTCCGCCTGCAGCTCGTCGATCCGCTTCGACGCCTCGGCCTTCGTCAGCGTGTCGTCCGCCTCGACGCCGGCCTCCTCGGAGAGCGTGTGCAGATACGAGCGCTGCGCACCCGTCATCGGCTCGTCGCCCGTCGTCCAGGTATCCGGATCCTTGATCGTGTTCGACGCCTGCGCGTCGTCCTGCGTGCGCTTGTCGGTCATGTGCATGCTCCGGTGAGGCGCGCGGCCATCGCGCGCACGGCGTCACCGTGCACGAGCCGTGCCGAACAGACACCGAACAGCGCACGCACCAATGCGACGCAAGCGGCGAGCGGCGACGTGGACATGCCGCTCGCCGCTCGTCGCACTCACCGCGCGTACCACTCCACGATCGCCGTCTCGTCGACCACGAACGGGATGTGGTGCCGCTCGGGGAACGCGAGCACGCGCCCGGTGAACCGATCGTCGGTGTCGAGCGCGACGTAGCCGGGCAGCGACACGCGCGGGCCGCGTTCGACGGCGGCGACGATGCCGGGATGCGCGCGGCTGCCTTCGCGCACCGCGATGCGCATTCCCGGGTGCACCTGGAACGCGGGACGGTCCACGCGGCGGCCGTCCACGTCGATGTGGCCGTGGCCGACGAGCTGGCGCGCGGCGCGGATCGTCGGGGCGAAGCCGAGCCGGAAGACGACGCTGTCGAGCCGTGATTCGAGCAGGCCGAGGAGCGTGTGACCGAGCACGCCCGGGCGGCGGCGCGCTTCGGCGAAGGCGTTGCGGAGCTGCCGCTCGCTCACGCCGTAGTTGAAGCGGACCTTCTGCTTCTCGACGAGCCGCTCGTGGAAGCGACTCTTCTTGCGCCGCGACGGCTTGACGCCGTGCTGGCCCGGCGGCGCGCGATCGACGGCGTCCTTGGTGGTGAGCCCCGGCAGCGGCGTGCCGAGGCGACGGACGATCTTGAGACGGGGACGGGCGATCGGCATGCGACTCGGGTGGTCTCGATTGATGCGATGATGCGACGCGCCGCCTCAGGCGGCGTTGAGCGAGAGGAAGAGCTCCGCGCCGGCGACGAGGCGGAGCGCGTCGGCGATGTCGTCCGGCGTGAGCACGATGCTCACCCCCGACTCGCCGATGTGGAGCTGGCGCCGGCCACCGAGCCAGCGCTCGACGGGATCGCCGTCGAGCGCCACGAGCGCCTGCTGCAGCGCGTCGAGCGCGGTGGGCGGAATCGTCAGCAGCGCGGAGCCGAGACGCACGTGCAGCGCGCCGCAGCAGCTGCAGCGATGGATCGCGCCACGATCGGTCGCGAAGATCGGCTCGCGCGACGAGCCGTTCGAGGAGCAGCGGTCGGCCATGCGTCGCACCGATCGGTCAGGGCGTCGTGCCGTGCGCTGCGTGCGCGGCGCGCGATGCCGCGGTCGGCGACGTGGCGGACTGCGTCGTGCCGTGCGTCGTGTGCTGCGAGGTCGCGCGCTGCGTCGTCGTCGTCCGCGCCGCCGCCACCGGCGCCTCGCGCACGCGCCGCTCGATCCAGCGCGCCATCGCGAGATGCGGCAGCAGCGGCTCGCCGACGTAGCGCGACGGCGTGCCGGCGATGTCGCGCGGCACCTTGTCGCGGCTCACGCTCCCCTTGCTGACGAGCACCGGCACGACGACGACGTCCTGCCCGGTCGCCATCGCCTGCAGCTCGATCAGCTCGCGGATGCGGCGCACCGCCTCGGCGCGCACCGGCGCGGGGGCGTCGTCGCGCACGAGGTCGAGCTTGACGTCGCGGAAGCCCGTCATCGCGCGCACCGAGTCGGCGATCGGGCGGAGCTTCTCCATCCACGCCGCGTACGCCTCGGCCGTCTCCGGGCCGTGGCCGACGATCATCAGCGCCTTGCCGCGTGGCGCGGGCTCCATCGCCAGCGCGCGATCGGCGAGCACGCGTGCGAGTTCCGGCGCGTCGTCGATCGCGGGAGTGAGCGTCGTCGGCAGCGCGCCGGCGGGACGCGTGATCCCCGCCATGTGCAGGTGGTGCGTCATCACGTCGTCCAGCGCCACGTCCTCGCCGGCGAGCCAGCGCACCTGGTCGTAATGGCCGCTCGAACTCGAGACGAGCATCGGCACGACGACGACGCGCGTCGCACCCGCCTGCGCGAGCTTCGCGACCGCGTCCTGGAAGCGATGGGCGGCGGCGCCCTTGCCCATGAGGAAGCTCACCTCGACCGGGCCGCCGGTGCGCGCCGCGCGCGCGACCTCGAGCACCTGCGCGTTCCACGTCGAGTCGCCGCCGTGCGCGACGACGACGGTGCCGACCGTGGCGGGATTCGCGGTCCCGGTCGAGGTGACCCTGGCCGGATCGGTGCGCTGTGCGCCGAGGGTCGTGGTGACGAGGAGCAGCGCGGCGGTGATGCCGGCGAGGGGGGCGCGAAGCGTCGTCGGACGGGGCGACATGGGAGGCGGCGGGTGGCGAGTGCGACCACCGGCGGGCGCACTCGCTAGATGAGAATGACTCTCAGCCTTCGCCTCCGACGTTATCCGGCTAAATCCGAGCGCGCAAGTCGGGATTACCCCGCCTGATTACGCCGCCTGATCACGCCGCCTGATCACGCCGCCCGATCACGCCGCCCGATCACGCCGCCTGATTTCCCAACCTGATCACGCCGCCTGATCGCCCCGGCTGATCACCGCGGCTGCTCACAGCCGCAGCTTCTTACGCGCCGCCGGCCGCGTGAACGCCGCCGGCGGGTTGTGCCCGGTCGCCTTGTCGTACGCGAGCTGGTACATCGCCCGCGCCTCGTCGCGCTTGCCCTGCCCCTCGAGCGCCTCGGCGAGGAGGTAGTGGAAGTAGGGATCGTTCTCGTTGCCGCGCGTGGCGAGCGTCTCGCGCAGCTTCGCTTCGGCCTCCGGCAGCTGCCGCGTGTGGAGCGCGACGTACCCCTCGAGATACGGCAGGAAGCGACGCTGGTCCTTTGCCATGCTCGTGTCGGCGTCGAGGATCGCCCGCGCGCGTGCCACGTGCTCGCGCGCACGCGCCGCATCGCCGCGACGGGCGGCGAGGCGTGCTTCGGCGTGGTGCGTGCGGAACTCCCACAGCGACGCGGGATGCGTGCGCGGCGCGGGCTCGCGCAGCCCGAGCTCACGACCGAGGCGATAGAGCCGCTCGGCCTCGCCCAGGTCACCCGCGTCGAGGCAGACACGCGCCGCCTCGTTGGCCATCTCGCCCTGCTGGTAGAAGGCGTTCTGCGGCTCGGCCGCCTCGCGCGTCTTCCAGTAGTCGACGACCATCATCTCGTGCCTGATCGTCTCGCGGCAGTTCCCCTCGAAGGCGTACGACATCGCGATCGCACGGTGCATCGCCGCGCGCGCCGCGTCGTCCGGCGCACTCGCCATGAGCGCGCCGAAGAGCGCGCGCGCCTCGGCGTACTTGCCGTCGGTGTCGAGCCGGTTGGCGGTGCGGATGCTGTCCTGGCGCGGTGTGCGGGCGGGCTGTCCAGACGTGGTGCCGGCGGCGGGCTGCTGGGCGTGCGCGGTCGCGAGCGGGAGCGCGAGGGCGGCAACGAGGCGCGCGAATCGAGGGAGGCGCATGGCGCAGACTGGCTGTGGGAAGGTCGAGCGGAGCTGACGCGGTGGGGATGCTAATCGGTCACGGTTCGCCCCTCACGGAATCTTCGCCATCGCCCGCGCGTAGGCCCCGCATGCTCCGTCCCCGCCCGCCGTGGCTCGTCCCCGCGCTCGTCGTCGTGCTCGTTGTCACGCGGATCGCGCTCCCGCTCCTCGCGATCGACGCGACGTGGGAGTTCCATCGCGACGAACTGCTCTACTTCGCGATGGGCGAGCATCTCGACTGGTTCCGCATGCAGTTCCCGCCGCTCGTGCCGCTCGTCACGCGGATCGCGCACGCGTTCGCCGGCGACGCGACACTCGCCGCGCGCGTCCCCGCCGCGCTCGCGGGCGGGGCGACGCTCCTCGTCATGCTCCTCACGGTGCGCGCGCTCGGCGGTGGTACGTGGGCGCTGGTCGTGACCGCGCTCGCGTCGGCCGCCGCGCCGCTCTTCATGCGGACGTCGGTGCTGCTGCAGCCGGTGGTGTTCGACCAGCTCTGGTGCGTCGCCGCACTGTTCGGCGTCGTGCTCGCGATCGTGCGACGCGAGCCGCGCTGGTGGCTGCTCGCGGGCATGATGTTCGGCCTCGGCACGCTCACCAAGTTCTCGGCGCCGCTCTACGGCGTGCTCGCCTTCATCGCGACGCTCGTCGTTCCGGCCGCACGCGCGCAGCTGCGCACGCGCTGGCCGTGGCTGGCCGCGGTGCTCGCGCTCGTGGTCGGGAGCGCGTCGCTGACGGGGCAGATGGTGCACGGCTGGCCGTTCTTCGCGCAGATGCGCGTGCTGCGCGCGCAGCAGCTCGCGCGCGTGACCGCGGGCGAGTACCTGATCGAGCAGCCGATGCTGCTCGGCGGTGCTGCGCTGCTCGCGCTCGCGGGCATTGTGTGGGCGTGCACGCGTCGGCCGGTTGGTGACGACGGCGACAGCGCGCGTGCACCGACGCGACTGCACGCCGTGCGCTGGCTCGCGACCTTCGCCGCGCTGCTCGTGACGTGGTATCTCGTCGTGCGCGGCAAGGGCTACTACGCCGGGCCCGCGTATCCGCTGCTGCTCGCGGCGGGGAGCGTCACGCTCGAGCGGCTGCGGGGACGACTGCGGATGGCGACGCGCGTCGTGGTGCCGGCGGTGCTCGTGGCGACGGGGCTCGTGCTCCTCCCGCTCGGCGTGCCGGTGTTCGCCCCCGAGGCGATGGCGCGGTATGCGGCGCGCTTCGGTGGCAGCCGCTCGAATGTGGGCGTCACACTCGACCTGCCGCAGGACTACGCCGACATGCTCGGCTGGCGTGCGCAGGCCGCGACCGTCGCCGCCGCATGGCGCGCCCTCTCGCCGGCCGATCGTGCACGCGCGGGCATCGTCGCCACCAACTACGGGCGCGCCGGTGCGCAGGCGCTCCACGGCGCGGCGTACGGGCTCCCGTATCCCGTGAGCATCGTCGGCGACTTCTGGGCATGGGGGCCGGGTCCGCGCGACGGCGACGTGATGCTCGTCGTGGTCGACGATCCGAACGCGCCGTATCTGCGTGAATTGTGGCGCGAGGTGCGCGTGGTCGCCGAGCATCGCGATGCGCGGCGCGTACCCGAGGAGCGGGTCGTGTACGTGATGCTGGTGCGCGGGCTCAGGATGCCGCTGGCGGAGTTCTGGCGGCGGATGGGGCCGGTGTGGGGGTGAGGGTCGAGCGTTTCGCGCACGTCGGCTCACGGCATGTCGCCGATCCACCGATGCGTCATTCGTCGGCCGCACGCGCTGTGGCTGCCAGCGCGTCGGCGATGAGACGAGCGAACGGGACGATGTCACCGCGTGCGCTCGCATCGTCCAGCGCGGCCATGTAGCGATCGCGCCAGTCGACCCGAATGATCGTCCACGGATGGCCGCCGGACGCGAGCATGGCGTTCATCAGGAAGCGCCCCATTCGCCCGTTGCCGTCCATGTAGGGATGGATGAACACGAATGCGAAGTGGCCGAGCACGGCGCGCACTGCAGCCGACGACTCGTCCGCGAGCAGGTCGAAGAGGGCGGGCATCATCTCGCGTACGGCCTCGCGCGGCGGCGGCACGTGCGCGGCGTTCCGGATAAGGACGGGCCCATTGCGGTAGCCCGCGAGATCGGCGGCGGCGAGCAGTCCCGCGGAGACGCTCGGGCTGAAGAGCTCGCGGTACCACACTCCGTGATCGGTGCGCAGCACATCGCTGGGATCGACACCCCCGAGAATGCGACGGAGCGACGCGTGCACGGCGTCGAAGGCGCGCCAGTAACCGTGCGCGGCCATGGCATGCCGTGCATCCGCATCGGCTGTGTGTCGTGCGGGATTCCACACACCGGAGGCGACGCGCTCGATGAGCGCATCCGTCACGCGGTACCCCTCGATGGACAGCGAATGGTAGGCGTCGGCGCGGTATTGCTCCCGCACGCGCGCGAGGTACGGCTCGATATCCGCCGGACGTCCGGGCGACTCGGGCAGATGCCGAAGGACGTCCTCGCGCATCGTCCGCCACATCAGGCGTAGTCGATGCACAGCGGGCGAGGCCGTGCGGCTGGACGTGATCACGAGCGGCGCGACGACGAACGGGTCGTCTTCCACGATCGGGTAGCCGGCCGCGCCCATCGTGCCGACGATGTCATCCGCGAGCGCCGAGCGACCGATGGCGCGGAGCGCACCGGCCAGTCGCCCCGCGACGACGCTCCGCTGTTCGGCGAGGAGTTCCCGGTTCAGGTCCGAGGCGTCCGGCAGCGTCGCCAGCGCGATCTGCGCGTCGGTGGCATACGTCCGGAAGAACTGCTCGGGGACGCGCGTGAGCGCCGCGGGCAGCGTGAGGACGCGGAGGCCGCCGCGCCCTTCGATCCGGTCCGAGGGTGGGAGCGCGGTCCGGTAGGTCAAGAGCGAGCAGCCACCCGGCAGCTCGAGAGGCGTATTCGCGCCGTCCGGGGCATGGACGATGACCTGTCCCGGGAGCACGGTGGCCCCGGCGTGCACGAGGACCGAGTAGGCAGGGGCGACGTGCCAGGCATCACCGAAACGCGCGGTGCAGTACCCGGCGACGAACTCGCGCATGGCGGCGAACCACGGCGTCGTGTCGCCGGGCGCATCGCCGGGGCGAGTGACGAGATACCACCCCTTAACCACCTGGCGCAGGAAGCCTGCCGCGACGAGCGTCTCGCGTTCGCGACGCGCGAGGTCCGGCGAGCGGACGACCACGCCCCCCCGGTCCTGCAGCTCCTTGAGGCGTCGCAGGGCATCGGTCAGACGACGTCGAGTGGGGCTGGACTCCATCGTACGACCGTGGATCGTTTATAGGGTATCGTGTCAGACCAATTATAGGGTATCGTGTTGAGTGAAATCTAGGGTTTCGTGCTCGACTCGAAAGGGGAAGACGGCTGACTCGCCCTGACACCGTGGGGCGCGTCCCGGGTCACCGCTCGTACGCCCTCGCCGGATCTCCGGGCGGCATCGCATGGTCGTGCCCCGCGCCATGCCCGTGCCGATGCGGCATGTCGTGCCCGTACATCGCGTTCCAGACGTCCGCCGGATCCGTGGCGAACACGTGCACGTGCGCCATCCAGCCGAAGACGGTCGGGAGGAATTGGCCGCGCTCGGCCGTGCAGGCTGTCGGCGTGACGGTGGCGCTGCCGGTGCCGAAGACGGGGCGACCATCGGGGGCGCGGCGGGCCCACGCCGCCTTGTCCCACAGCGGCTGCGGCACGCAGACGTTCTGGTGGAGATGCCACTGCGTGACCGAGAGCGGCACGCGGCGATCGAGCTCCGAGGACGATGCACCGACCGGCGCGGTGAACATCGCCCCCACGAGCCGCAGCGCGCCGTCCGGCATCCGCTCGTAGAGGAGCGCGCCCGGACGCGTCGGGTCGATGCGACGCGACTCGGCGGCCGAGCGTGCCCGGTGCACGTAGTGCACGATGCGGAGCGACCTGTCGGGGGCGGGCGGGAACGAGCGATAGCCGTCGGCGATGGCACGGGCGCTGTCGCGATACCGGTCGATCGCGGTGCGCACCGTGTGCGCGAGCGAATCGGCGCGGGCGCGATCGGCGACGGCCACGGACTCGTCGACCGTGCGCAGCCGCGTCATGAGCGTCTGCGGATCGTCGGCCATGGGTTCGGCGGCGTCGCGTGCGCCGATGGCACTCGCCGGTGCGGAGATGGCGTCGGCGACCATGCGATCGATCGCGCGCGTGCAGCCGGTGGCGACGAGGGCGAGCGAGGCGATGGCGATCGTGTGCGCGCGTCGCGCACCGACACGCTGGCTCGGACGATGAATCGGATCCGCTGTTCGACGTTGCGATCGCATGATCAGTTGGCGAGTCGGTGAGCATTGACCTCATCACACGAGGCCGCTGTCCTGGTCGGTGCACGATGAGTGCTAGCCGCGGCGACGTCATGTGTTCCACTCGGCACGCGTTTCGGGGAGGCGACGCGTGCCATGTCCCATGCGGACGCGCCGTCATCGCAGCGGTTGTGCACGACGCTGCTTGACGAGCCGCCCCCGACATTCGCACACTCTCACGCACCGCCCTCTGTATCGGCGACGTCGTTCACGAGACGCGCCGAAATCTCGTCACCAGTGGGGTCGCCTACGTGTCGGACATTCGACGCCGTCCGTTCCTTCGTGTGACACGCGTGACCGTCCGTGTGCTTGCGGCTGTCGTGGTCGCAGCGTGCGGGGGCACCAAAGAAGGCTCCCAGGTGGACTCGTCCGGGGGCAGGCTCGCCGAGGACGCCGCGGCGACTCCCGCTCCGGCACCGACGATGAGTGATTCGGTAGCGCCGGCCGCAGCCGCTCCCATGCCGACGACTCCGAGCGATTCAGGCTTCGCGCCCTCCGCACCGCAGGCGCCGATCTCTTCGGATCAGCTGCCGACTTCTTCGCGCAAGTCAGGGCAGCCGAGCAGCGTACGCCTCCAAAGGTCGACGCGGGCCGACACGTCGTCGAAAAGCCAGGTGAAGACAGGAGAATCCACCGGGACGACGAGTCGCACGCGTGAGCCGTCCGACCAGCGGCAGCGACCGCGGCCGCTGCGATGATCGCGCCGCCCGATCACCGCTCGACCAGCGTGCCGTCATGGTGGTACCGACATTGACGGACGCGAAGCCCCCCTCGAAGTCGGCGCGTACATCGCCCCTGACTGCGGTATGGCGCGCGCACGAACCGATCAAGGACTTCCTCACCGTGCTCGCTCTGCTCGTGGCAGGGGTCTGGTCGTACTACGTGTTTCGTCATCAGGAAGAGCGGCGCGCCATCGAGTCGGCCGAGGCACGATTGCGCGAGCGCCCTGTTGCGAACGTCGCACTTCGACTGACGGTGTTTCCACCCCGCCGCGGCCAGAGCGTACCCATGCTCATCGTTCGCGCGCGCATTCAGAACACGGGAACCCGCCCTGCCACGCTCGAACTGTGCGATGGGTCGCACGCGACACAGCTGAGCTGGGTCGCACTCGATCTGCACGGTACCGACTCCATCACCGTCGGAGCGACATTCACCGGACAACTCCTGGGTGTCACGCGCGAGGGCGACGGAATCGGAATCGTGCCGCGAGTCACGATCGCGCCGTCGGAGATCGTCGAGCTGCCGTACCTCGTCCCCGCGATCGATGCCGGACTTCACCTCCTGCAGGTGGCCTTCCCCGTCGAACCCGCGGACACCTCACGCGAAGGAACGAGGCGCTCCAGTGGCGGCTGCAACGACACTGCCAGCGAGGGACGCGACAACGGTCGCATCAAGCTGGACTCGGCGACGACACCACGATGGTTCTGGACCGCACGATGCTATGTGCACGTGTCGCCCCCGATCCAGCGCGAAACCACGTGGCACATCAGCGACGCATGCGACGCGATGGTGCCGATCGAGGCGATGGCCGGCGGCCGAGCTTCGGGGTATGTTGGGGATCGCCGCCTGCCCAGAGGAGCCATGACGGACGCTGCCCGCCTCGTGCATTCCGACCCCGAGATCCTCGG
>ERZ1066136.287-NODE-287-length-46574-cov-16.860251_pt1 | contig 46574 bp, 47 predicted proteins | sample MGYA00382783_ERZ1066136 | MGnify/ENA primary metagenome ERZ1066136 (study PRJEB33369, sample SAMEA5778366) | biofilm metagenome | biome: Industrial cooling water; feature: Water cooling tower basin; material: Biofilm | place: United Arab Emirates | collected... | reverse complement strand
TTCCAAAGGCAGTCCTCCGCGTCCCTTCGCGCGCCCCCGCATCTCCGCGGTCTGCAGTTCGCGGTCTGCACTCCGCGATCGATCATGCGCCATTCGCACCATGCGCACCATGCGCTGCGAGCAGGGCGCGGATCGTGTCGAGCGAATCGGCTTCGCGTGCCGGTTTGTCGGGGCGGCGGCGGGCGATGCGGGGGAAGCGGACGGCGATGCCGCTCTTGTGGCGCGGGCTGGCCTGGATGCCCTCGAAGGCGAGTTCGAACACGAGTTCGGGCACGACGCTCCGCACGGGACCGAAGGTTTCGACGGTGTGTCGGCGGATCCAGCGGTCCACCTCGCGGATCTCGGCGTCGGTCAGGCCGCTGTACGCCTTGGCGAAGGGGACGAGCGCGTCGCCGTCCCACACGGCGAAGGTGTAATCGGTGAAGAGCCCCGCGCGTCGGCCATGACCGGCCTGCGCGTAGACGAGCACCGCGTCGACGCTCAACGGCGCGACCTTCCACTTGTACCAGTCGCCCACGCGCCGGCCGGTGCCGTAGGCGGCGCTGCGTCGCTTGAGCATCAACCCCTCGCTCACCATCGCGCGCGCCTCGTTCCGCGCGGCCACGAGCGCGTCCCAGTCGTCGGCGGGCACCAGCGGCGACATCGCGATCGCCGCACCCGTCGGCAACGCTGCGACGACGCGCTCGAGCTGCGCCCGACGCTCGGACAACGGACGCGCGCGCCAGTCCTCGCCCTGCCATTCGAGGAGATCGTACGCGAGCAGCACGCAGGGGACCTCGGTCAGGAGCTTCCTGCCCACCGTCTTGCGATTGATCCGCCGCTGCAGCGCCATGAAGGGCAACGGACGCCCGTCCTGCCACGCGAGCAGCTCGCCGTCGATGACGGTGCCGTCGGGCAGCAGCGACGCGGCCAGCTCCACTTCGGGAAAGCGCCCCGCGAGCAGCTCCTCGCCACGACTCCACGGAAAGACACGCCCGCGCCGCGTGATCACCTGGGCACGGATGCCGTCCCACTTCCACTCCGCCTGCCACTCGCGCACGTCGCCCAACGACGACGGCGCCGCCTCGAGCGGATACGCGAGGAAGAACGGATACGGGCGGCTCCAGTCCGCATCGTCGGTCTCGGCCTGCACGAGGCGCGCATACCACTCGGCCGACGGCTCCCAGGTTCCCATGAGACGATGCGCGATCACGTCGGCATCGCGACCGCTCACCTGCGCGAGCGCGCGCACGACCAGCCCGTCGCTCACGCCGACGCGGAAGGAGCCCGTCACCATCTTGTTGAAGACGAAGCGCGCCGTGCCGCCGAGCGCATGCCACGCGCCGACCAGCGCCGCACGCTGCGCCTCGCCCTCGAGTGTCGCGAGCGGCAGCAGCCGCTCCGTCACCCACGTCTCGAGCGATGCGTCATCGCCATCACCCGCACGCTCCGGCACGAGCAGCGAGATCGTCTCGGCCAAGTCGCCGGCCTGCGCATGGCACTCCTCGAAGAGCCACTCCGGCACCTGCGCCTCCTGCGCGGCCCACGCGCGCACGTCGGGCGCACGCACGAGCCGCTTCGGCCGACGCCCGACGAGGAAGGCCGTCGCCCATGCCGCATCGCCCGGTGGCGCACTGCCGAAGTAGGCCGCGAGCGCGTCCACCTTGGCCTGCGTGCTCGTGGTGGCGTCGATCGCGTCGTAGAGCGCGGCGAAGGCCTTCATGCACGCGCCTCGATATCGGATGACGCGTCGGGTCGCGCATCGGGCTGCGCGTCGGGTGACGCGTCGTCGAGACCCGGGCCCGCCTCGCCGCCCTCGCCTTCCATCACGGCCACGTCGTCACGCTCGCCCTCCCAGCGCGTGGGGATCGCACGCGCGTCGAGCCCGCGCTCGGTGAGCCAGCGCACCACCGGGCCGGTGAAGCCGTGCGTCACCCAGACCCGCTCCGCGCCCGTCGCCTCGATCGCAGTGAGGAGCGACGGCCAGTCGACGTGGTCCGACAACGGAAAGCCGCGCGCCACGCCGCGACGACGTCGCGCACCGCGCACGAGCATCCACCCGCTCGCGAACGCACTCGCCGTCGCACCGAAACGGCGCGCCCAGGTCGTGTTCTCCGCACTCGGCGGCGCCACCACGACGGCGCCCTGCGCGCTGCCGCGCGCGACGGTGGCGTGCGTCGTCGGCGGGAGCGCGATGCCGGCCTCGCGATAGAGCTCCGTCATGCGCACCGCGGCGCCGTGCAGCAGGATCGGGCCGATCGACGGATCGAGCCCCGCGAGCAGGCGTTGCGCCTTGCCGAGCGCGTAGCCGAAGAGGAGCGACGTCACGCCGGCGGCGGCGTTCGCGGCCCACCACGCGTTGATGTCGTGCACCACGCGACGCTCGTCGGGCCAGCGGTAGATCGGCAGGCCGAAGGTGCTCTCGGTGACGAAGAGATGGCAGCGCACCGGCTCCCATGGCGCGCAGGTGGGATCGGGCGCGGTCTTGTAGTCGCCGCTGACCACCCAGACTTCGCCCCCGTGCTCGATGCGCACCTGCGCCGAGCCGAGGATGTGCCCCGCAGGATGGAGCGACACCACCACCCCGCCGATCGTGCGACGCTCCCCGTACGCGATGGCCTCGACACGGTCGCCGTACTGGCCGAGTCGCTCACGCGCGAGCGCCTGGCCCGGTGCGGCGACGAGATAGGCGCCGCAGCCCCACGCGAGGTGATCGCCGTGGGCATGCGTCACGACGGCGCGCGGCACAGGGCGCCACGGGTCGACGTGGAAGTCGCCCGCCTCGCAGTAGAGGCCCCGATCGGTGACACGCAGCATGGCACCGGGCGAACATGGCAGGGCGCGTGCCCGGTTCCGGGCGACGCTTGCCCCCGCGAGCCGGCGGGGCGAGGGTTGGGGCGAAGGGCGCGCGCCCGGCACGCCCCGTCCCCCGACCGCCCGCATCCGCATGGCCGCGCCCACGCTGTCCGACATCGAGATCCAGCGCGCACTCGGCGAGCTCCCCGGCTGGAGCCGCCGCGGCGACGTGCTCACCAAGAGCTACACCGCCCCCTCGTTCCCCGCCGCCATCGCCTTCGTGCAGCGTATCGCGGACGCGGCCGAAGCGGCGAACCACCACCCCGACATCGACATCCGCTACACGAAGCTCGTGATCGTGCTCAGCACCCACGACTCGGGCGGGATCACGACGAAGGACGTGCAGCTCGCGAAGGACATCGAGCGGTTGCAGCACGGCTGAGGGCCGCGCCGGCGCGCGTCACTCGTCAACGTCTCGCGATTCGCGCGCCCGCACGCCGATCGACGCGTTGCTCGACGCCAGCACGACCTTGTGCGTCCCGCGGCCGAGGATCGCGTCCAGGGAGGTCTCCGACCGGCGGGTGACGTTGCCGGGAAGGTCGAGCGAGACGGAGCCGTTGCTCGTCGAGAGCGCGACGGCCGCATCGACGGCCGGGCGCAGGTAGGCGGTGATCGACCCGTTGCTCGTCTTCACGGTCACGTCGCCGGCGATCGTGTCGGCGTAGAGCCGCACGCTCCCGTTGTCCGTCGCGATGCGGATCGGGCCGACGCAGTCGTAGAGGCGCACGCTGCCGTTGGTGGTCGTCGCGTCGAGCGGGCCGGTGACCTTCAGGATGCGGAGCGAGCCGTTGCTCGTCTCGATGCGCGCACCGGTCGACGGCGTGTTGACGCGCACCGCGCCGTTGCCGGTGCGCAGGTCGAGCCGGTGCCCCGCGGGGACGCGCAACACCGCCGCGACCTCGACGCCCTGCGAGTCGCCATCGGACGAGCCGCCGTCCTTGCCGTAGCCGTCGGCGGTGCAGTCGGTCATGCCGGGGTACATCACGCAGGCGATGACGCCGCGCGCGGTCTGCAAAACGGTGAGCTGCGGCGACGCGCCACGCCCCCGTCGACGCACGGTGAGCACGAGCGTCGCACTGTCGACCTTCCCCTCCTCCACGGTCACGCTGCCGTTGCGGTTGCGCAGCGCGAACTCGGCGCCCGCCGCGAGCGGCCCGTTCCACGTGATCGTCTCCGACGTCCGCTCCCGCCCGCACGCGGCCAGCACGATGGGCAGACCGACGAGAGCGATGGCGACGGCTTGGCGCATGACGGATCCTCGGCAAGGGGACTGCAGCACGGACACGCGTGCCCCGAACGGCGACGTGCGCGCCGACCGGTCGGACGGGCCTACGCCGCCGTCGCGGACGGGGTTTCGCACAGCGTACACGGTCACCGGAGTCGTCCGGGAGGCGGCAGGTCGGCAGCGCGCACGATGCGCACGGGAGCGGTGACGGTCTGCACGACGATGCGTGCGGCACCGGTCGCAGGTGCGGGCTCGGTCGCCCACGACACGACGACACGCCCGCGAGTCACGCTCCGCGACGACGCGACCAGCCCCGCACCCAGATCGAGCGCCGATCGCGTCTGCTCGACGACACCGGCCACGGCGTCGCCGGGTGCCACGGCCAGATCGACGGGCCCGGTGATGGTGCGGATCTCGTAGCGCCCGACGTGATCGAGGACACCCTGCCAGCGCACACGCCCGCTGGTGGTGCGCGCGACGAAGGTCGCGCCACGCGCCCGTCGCACGACGACGTCGCCACTGCCGCCTTCGATGGTCACGTCGCCACCGACGTCGTCGAGCGCCACGGGACCGGTCGCGCTCCGCACGCGCACGCCACCGGCGACGTGCCACGCGTCGATGCGCGCCGCGGCTCCCTCGACGATGACCTCGCGCGCCTCGCGCACCGTCACCCGACCCGCCGGCGCATCGAGCGCGACGACGCCGCGAGTCCCCTCGACCGCGAGCACCGCACCGGCGACGATCCCGCGCACGGCGACGCCGATCGGCACACGCACGGTGACCGACGGCGCTCCCCGTCCGCTGCCGCCCGGGAGCACGAGCACGAGCGAATCGCCCGCGACGCGCCAGCGCGAACCGACGCCCTGCACGACGAGACAGGCATCGGTGCGCGCGCGTTCGCCCGCGATGCGCACCGTCCCCACGCCGGCGGTGACGACGACGTGCGCGGGCGTGGCGAGCACCGTGTCGCAGGGGACGGGCGGCACGATCATGCGGCGCGGCTCAGGCGGCGCTGCGCGCGCGCCGCTCGTCGTCGTCGAGCCGGTCGAGGAGTTCGAGGATGTCGGCCGGCGTGTAGACGACGTGCGTCGGCACGAGCGGCAGGAGATCGCGCAGGGTGAACGGCCCCCACGTGACCCAGACGTCGGCCATGCCGGCGGCACGCGCGGCGAGGATGTCGTTGGGGGCATCGCCGACGTAGACGCCACGCGCCGACTCGACGCCCAGGCGCGCACAGGCATGCAGCAAGGGCTCGGCCTCGGGCTTGTGGCGCGTCGTGTGGTCGGCGCCGACGACGACGGGCAGCGCGTCGCGCAGCCCGACCTGCTCGAGCGTCGCGAGCGCCATGGGCGAGCCCTTGCCCGTGACGACCGCCACCGGATGCCCCCGCGCCTGCAGCGCATCGACGAGCGCGTGCATGTCGGCGAATGGTTTCACGTACTCGGCGAGGTTGGCGTACTGCCAGTCGCGATAGGCGACCGCGATCGCCTCGATGCGGTCGGCATCGTGCTCGAAGGTCGCGAGCTGGGTGCGCAACGGCTTGCCCATCCCCGCGAGCCAGGCGCGTTCGTCCGGCGGCGTGCCGCCGACGATCGCGTAGGCGGCACGCATGGAGGCGAGCAGCAACGGAATCGTGTCGGCGAGCGTGCCGTCGAGATCGAAGAGGACGGGTCGCGGTGGGAGTGGGTCGAGCGGCGGGCGGATCATGACGACGGAAGCTACTCGCCAATCGCGGGCGCGGAGCGCGACGCGCGTGCAGTGGCGTCGTCCGTGCGCGTCGATTCGAACGGCACCGCGGCGATGACACGAGGCTCGGCGCTCACGCGCGTCACGACGGCTCCACCGCGGGATCGCGCGCGCGTGTTCGGGTCACGATGCACGCCGCGACGGCCGGACGTGTCCGATGAGTCGACGTCGCCGAGTGACGCGAGCCAGCGGCGGGCGGCGACGGGATCGACGGCGCGGCGGGCGAGTGCGTCGAGTGTGCGCGCACCAGTGCCCGTGCGGAGCGTGCGCCGCGCGCGTTCGGCGCCGCGCACACAGGCGACACGCTCGACGGGCGAGGCACCGGCGAGCGCGACGTCCACGAGACGACGGAGCCGTGCGAGTGCGGGGGCATCGGCCGTATGCTCGTCGTCCGCGTTGCGCAGCACCCGGTCGAGCGGGTCGGCGCGCACGCGCCACCAGCGGGCGATGGCGGCAGGCACGTGCGCCGGCACGTCAGGCAGTGATGCGGCGCTCGTTCGTGCGCGATCGGCGGCGTGCCAATCCCCGATCGACGCGCGACGCATGGTCCCGTCGCCCTGCACAACGCGAAGGTGCAGGGCATGTCGCGCGCGGAACGCGACGAGCCATGCGACGTCGGTGGTCTCGCGGGCGTCGGGGGCGTCGCGCGCGTCTCGGCTGCGATCGGGGTGGTCGTGGACGGTCCGCGTCGGCGAGCGTTCCTGTGTGCCGTCGCACCAGCGTCGTGCGATGCGTGCGATGTCGGCTTCGGCGCGGGGATCGAGACCGCGAGCCACGGCGCCGGCGGCGTGTGCGACGAGCGAGCGTTTGCGCTCCAGGATGCGTCGCACGCGCGCGATGCACGGGAGCGCTGCGGGGAGCGTGAGCCGGAGGACGGTCACCGCCGACACCGGCGCACCGAGTCGCGCCGCGCGACCGGCGCGCTGTGCGAGTCGGGCCGGTGTCCACGGGTCGTCGAGATGCACGACCGTGCGCGTGCCGGCGAGCGAGAGCCCTTCGGCGGCGACGTCGGTGGTGACGAGGAGACGGATGACGGTGGTGTCGCCGGTAGCGAATCGGCCTGCGCGGGTATGCGGCTGGTGCCCGTGCTTTGCGTACTCATCGTGCATGTCGTGCGCCCGGTGCGCCGGGGGCGTGCCGATCGTGGCCGCGGCGCGGGCGGCGCCGTCGCGGAGCATGGCGAGGAGTTCGTCGCGGTGGACGGTGCCGCTGGCGATGGCGGCGTCGTCGCCGGTGAGGAGGGCGGTGCCGGGGAGGTGGCGCAGTCGGCGCCAGAGTGCGCGGGCGGTGATGCGCGAGCGGGTGAAGGCGACGACGGGGGCGGCGCTCCAGCGCGCGATGCGTCGGAGCGTGCGGGCGCGGGCGTCGTCGTCGTGCGTGCCGAGTGCACGGAGGAGCTGTTCGAGCGCGCGGCGGTGCGTGGCGGTGTCGCGTCGGGTGGCGTCGTCCGGTGCGTATGCATCGACGACGGCGGTCCGTTCGGCGGTGGTGGTCGTGCGGTCGTGGCTCGACGCGAGGAGCGGTGCGAGTGCGAGTTGCACGGCGGTGCCTTCGGCGTCGGTGTGCCATGCGCGGAGCAGCGGTGCGTCGGGTGCGAGGCCGGCGTCGAGGGCGGCTTCGATGGCGACGCAGCGGGCGATGCGTCGGCGGAGCATCGCGGCGAGGGCGGCGGTCGACGACGCCCACGCGTGGAGGAGGGCGAGACGGGAGCGGGCGTGGCCGGCGGCGTCGCCGTCGAGCGGGAGTGGCGGGAGCCGTTCGATGCGTCGTGGCAGTGCGGCGTCGTGCGTGTCGAGAGTGATGGTGCGCGTGGCGCGGATCGCGGGTGGATCGAGCATCGCCAGAGCGTCCGGTGCGGCGGCGCGGATCGCTTCGAGCGGGCGGTGGACGGTGATGCGGCGGAGGAGGCGTGCGAGCTGTCGTGAGCCGGGTGCGACGTGGAAGAGTGCGGCGAGCGTGGTCGCATCGCGGCCGCGATTGTGGACCGGAGTGGCGCTCAGCAGGAGGACGCGTGCGCCGTCGCAGAGGGCGGCGGTGGCGTGCCATCGGCGTGTGGCGATGGTGCGCAGGTGGTGGGCTTCGTCGACGATGACCAGCGGCGTGCGCTCGTGCGCCCGTCTCACATCGTCGGGTGACGTGCGGCCGAGCGATTCCAACGAGACAAAGCGGATCCGTGCGCCCGTTTCGCGTGCGGCGTCGAGCCAGCGCGTGCGGAGCGTGGCGGGGGCGAGCACGAGTGGGCGTGGCACGTGGAGCGCGTCGGCGACGGCGAGTGCGACGTACGTCTTGCCGAGTCCGGGCGCGTCGGCGAGGAGTGCGCCGTGGTGTCGTCGGAGGCGGGAGACGAGCGGGGCGATGGCGGCCTGCTGGTGTGGCAGGAGCGTGATCGCGCCGAGCGTGCGGTGGGGGGTCGAGGGGCGCGGGAGGTGGCGGTGGGCGAGGAAGGCGTCACCGAGGCGCGCGTACGGGTCGGCGTGCGTCATGGGTCGTGTCTCATGAGGCGTGCGCCGAGTGGGTGAGGTCGTGTGGGGCGCGGCGCGGGTCGATGGCCCAGGCGAGGAGCGGTGCGACCGTGTCGTGTCGCAGTCCGTAGGCGGTGAGTGTCGCGTGGTGGAGCGTGCGGGCGTCGGGTACGTCGCCGCGTCGGGCGCGTGCGGCGAGCGGGGCGAGGGTGTGGCGGGCGCGGTCCCAGTCGGGGAGTGGGAGTGACGTCGTGGTGAAGCCGAGGAAGCGGTGGAAGCCGCCGCGAGCCGGTTCGGCGATGAGGGCGAGGAAGGCGGAGGTGAGGGGTGCGTTGAGGAGCGCGACGAGTGCGAGCGCGTCGATGGCGTCGGTGCAGCGGACTCCGTAGCACGAGTTGAGCGGGACCGTGGCCGATTGCGGGGGGAGGAGCGTGGCGCGGAGTGCGCGCGAGATGTCGGCCCAGCAGACCCGCCAGCCGCCGCGTGCGACCAGCTCGGTGCGGAAGAGCGTCCACCAGCGGTCGCGCGGCTTGAGATCGGCGCGGGCGCGGAGGGCGCGTTCGTGCGGGGCGAGGTGGCGAGCGAGTGGGGCGGGGAGCGACGCGAGCGGTGCGGTGTCGTCGTCGAGGGGGAGGACGAGGTGCTGGCCGTTCGACGGCGTCGTCCATGGCGTGACGCCGTCGCCGCGGAGTGCGGGGCGCGTGAACGGGCGGAGATCGGCGTCGAGGTCGCGCGATGCGACGAGGAACGCGGCGTTGAGCCCCGTCTTGAGGCCGAGCGTCGGTGGGGGGAGTGGAGAGTCGAGCCAGCGCGTGCCGGCGTCGGCGAGGGTATCGGCGGCGTCGCGGACCGCGGCGGGGACGAGTCGCCATGGGGCGTGCGCGTCCGTGGCGTGGCCGAGTCGTGCGAGCGGGACCGGGAAGGTGTGGAGCGTCCCGGCGGCGTCGCGTGCCAGCGCGTCGAGCGTGGTGGTGGCGGTGATGGGGGCGGGCATCGTGGGCTCGTGGGTGAGGCGGCGGGCGACGAGCGTGGACGGGTAGACCGCGGCGGCGAAGCCCGTGGGGTCGTCGCCGAAGTCGGCGAGGGCGAGCGGCGTGGCGTCGGCGAGCAGGCGTGCGCGGAGCGCGCCGCCGGCGAGCGATCGCCAGAGCTTGGCCGGGAGTGCGAGGGCGAGGATGCCGTCGGGGCGGAGCAGGTCGAGCGCGCGGAGCGTGAAGGCGGCGGCGACGTCCGGTTGTGCGCCGAAGGCGGTGCGTGTCGCGGTGCGCGAGAGCGCGGCGTAGTGCGTGCGTAGCGTGTCGCGCGTGGCGGTGTCGGTGCGGTGCGGGCGGACCCAGGGCGGGTTGCCGACCACCACATCGAAGCCGCCGGCGAGTGCGGCGTCGGCGAAGTGCGTGGCGAAGGCGAAGGGGAGTGGTGCGCCGGTGGCGAGGGCGCGCTGCTGTCGGCGTGCGTCGGCGATGGCCGACCGGGTGGCGGCGAGCGTGCGGCGTGCGGCGGCATCGAGGCCGGTGCGGTGGCCGAAGAGCGTGCGGGCGCGGGCCGCGGCGAGCAGTTCGCGGCGCTGGTGCGTGAGCGCGGTGAGCCGTGCGTCGGCGTGGGCGCGTGCGATCGCGCGTTCGGCGGCGTCGAGCCGACGGGCGAGCGTGCGTTTGGCCGTGCCGCTGGCGCGGAGGTATCGCGTGCGGAGCGTGGCGATGCCGCGTGCGCCGGTGATCGTCGGGCCGAAGGCGGGGCCGGCGAGTGCGTCGCCGGCGCGGATGTTGTGATCGAGATTGGGGAGCGGCGTGACCCGTCGCGGGTCGGCCGTCTCGTCGTCGAGGACGAGCGCGAGCCAGCAGCGCAGTTCGGTGAGCCAGACCGCGAGCGGGGCGATGTCGACGCCGAAGATCGAGTGTGCGAGGACGTCGCGTCGGATCGTGTGGCGCGGGCGTGCGTCGCCGCAGGCGTGTCGGAGCGTGGCGAGTGCGTCGAGCGCGGTGACCAGCAGGCTGCCCGAGCCGCAGGCCGGATCGAGGCAGCGGAGCGTGGCGGCGCGCGCGGCGAGCGTGTGGCGGAGCGTCGTGTCCGCACGCGACGCATCGGCGGGCGCGATGCCGGCGAGGGCGGCGCGTGTGGCGTCGAGCGGGAGATCGTGGCCGGCGAGCGTGCGGGCGAGGGCGTCGTGGACCAGTTCGTGGGCGAGCGGGGCGGGCGTGTAGAACGTGCCGGAGCCGCGCCGGTTGGCCGGATGCATGAGCGCTTCGAACGTGCGGCCGAGCATGTCCGGATCGACCGCGGCTTCGGACCACGTGTGCGCTTCCTCGCGGGCGGTGAAGCGGTGTCGTGCGAGGACGTCGAGGAGGAGGGCGGCGAGCGCGTCGTCGTCGCAGGTCGGGCGTCGGCAGGCGTCTTCGAGCGGTGTGCGGGCGAAGAGGCCTCCGTTGAGGAACGGCACCGCGCCGAACGCGCGGGCGGTGGCGGCGCGTCGTGCGGGGGGTGTGTTGAGCGTGCCGAAGGTGAGTGGGCAGGCGAGGCGTCGCCACAGGCCGCCGCCGGTGGCGAGGATGCGGTGGGCGTGACGCGCGAGGAAGTCGCGATCGCCGTCGAGCCAGCCCTTCGTCTCGAGGAACTTGAGGAAGAGCAGGCGTGCGGTGGTGACGATGGCGAGCGTGCGTCGATCCTCGTCGGTGATGCGGCCGGTCCAGGCGTCGGCGAGCGTGAGGACGCGTGATTCGAGTTGCAGGAACACCCGTCGCGTGACCGCGGTGCGGCCGAGCAGTTCGTGCCAGCGGAGTGCGGCGGTGGAGGCGTCCGCGACCGGGTGGGCGAGCGTGGCGGCGAGGGCGAGAAGCGATTGCGCGTCGGCGTCGAGGATCTCGTCGTGTCGGACGGCGAGGGCGGCGATGCGCGGGCCGCGTGGTGCGGCGAGCCAGGTGGCGACGACGACCAGGGTGCCGTCGTCGGTGCGGGCGAGGAGGAGCCAGCGTCGCGGGTCGTGGGTGCGGTCGAGTGTGGCGGCGGTGCGTGCGATCGTGTCGCGCCACGTGGTGGCGGGAAGGTCGTGGAGCACGAGCGTGGCGGTGCCGTCGTCGCGGACGGCGCGGTGCACCGTGCCGTTGGGTCGGCCGAGTGCGCGCGCGGTGGGGGCGGGGACCGTGCGCGGGGCGGGGAAGCCGAGTGACTGCGCGAGTGCGTGCAGTCCATCGGCGTGCCGGTGTGCGGCGCGCAGGAGCGTGATGGCGTCGGCGAGAGATCGCATGGCGCGATCGTACATCGCCGTGTGCGCGACCCTGTCACCCGACGACTGCAGCCGCCATCATCCTGCTGCATCCTGCTCGCGACGGGCGCGACGGGCGCGACGGACGCGACGAACGCGACGAACAGACGAAACCTGAACGCGACGGGCGCGACGGGCGCGACGGACGCGACGAACAGACGAAACCTGAACGCGACGGGCGCGACGCCGCGACGGATTCGGCGCGTCGAGCCGCCAGCGGTGCCGGCTCGGCCGCTCAGGACTTCGTGAAACTGATGAACATCAACAAAGCCTTGCCGTGACGTGAACGAACGCGGGAGCCGGCGCCTCGTCCCGACTCCCGTCGCGTCGTCGCGCCCGTCGCGTTCGGGTCTTGTCTGTTCGTCGCGCCCGTCGCATCCGTCGCGCCCGTCGTCGCGTGCGTCGTCGCGTGTGAGCGTGGCGGGGGCGCTAGGTTGGATGAGGGCCGCGCCGCGGCGCGGCATCGACCCTCACCACTGGCCCCGACCGATCATGAAGTCCGCCGCCCAGCTCATCGCCGACGCCAAGACGCAGATCACCGAGGTCACGGCGCAGGACACCATCGCCCGACTCGACGCCGGCGCGCCGATCGTGCTCGTGGACGTGCGGGAGGATCGCGAGTGGAACCTGGGGCACGCGGCCGGTGCCCAGCACATGTCGCGCGGCACGCTCGAATCGAAGGTCGACGGCACCGTGCCGCGTGACGCGGACGTGGTGCTCTACTGCGCGGGCGGCAACCGGTCGGCGCTCGCCGCGGTCAGCCTGCAGGCGATGGGATACACGCGGGTGCGGAGCATGATCGGCGGGTTCCGTGCGTGGGTGGACGCGGGCGGCGCGGTCGAGGGATGACCGGGTCCGCCGTGCCGGCGTGGCTCGCGACGGGCCGTCCGACCGAGATCGCGACCGAGATCGCGACCGACGGTCCGACCGTCGCCTGATGGACGACGTCGCCGCGATCCTCGCGCGGCATGCGCCCTTCGACGAAGTCGACGAGCCGGGGCTCCGCTGGGCCGCCGTCGCACTCGTGCTCGACGGGGCGACGGTGCGCGATGCGTCGCTCCTCTTCATCCGTCGCGCGATCCGCACCGGCGATCCGTGGAGCGGTCACGTCGCCTTCCCGGGTGGCCGCCGCGACGTCGGCGACGTCTCGCTCGAGCACACGGCCCGCCGCGAAACGTTCGAGGAGCTCGGTGTCGATCTCGCCGCCCACGGCCGACTGCTCGGCCGACTCGACGACCTGCGCCCGCGGACGACCGCGCTCCCGGCGATCGTCGTGCGACCGTTCGTGTACGCGATCACGTCGCCGATCGCGCTCATGCCGAATGCCGAAGTCGAAAGCGCCTTCCGGACACCGGTCACCCGCCTCGTCGATCCGAGCGTCCGCGGTGAGCACCAGGTGGCACACGCCGACCTCCGATTCCGGATGCCGGCCTACAGGTTGGGCGACGACGTGGTCTGGGGGATGACGGAGCGGATCGTGACGCAGTTCCTGCTGCGCATGCAGGAGGGCGCGCTCCTCCCCTGATCGGCGACGGGTCGACCGTGGAGACAGCGGGGCGCACGATCGGTCAGGCGGGCGCGCGACGGCCGTACGAGTCATTGGGACGGCCCCCGACCGGTCGGGGCTCCTGTGAGGGATTCGCGACATTCCCCACCGGGACTGTGGACAACCGCCGGCTTTTGTCCACAACGGGGGGTGGTTCTCCACCTTTCGCCCCGCCCGTGGAACTCGCCGTTTCACGGTCGTGACGATCGTGCCCAGCGCCGCCGACGCCTTCCGACACACGGACTTGCGGCTATTTTCGGATGACCGAAACATCCGATTCGCCGCACCGTGTCCGATTCCCCCGCACGCCCGAGTCCGTCCGAACCGACCCGTCCCGTGTCCGGGGCGGGGTCGGCGGGAGCGGGCGCCGGAACCGCTGCGGTCGGCCCCGACGGGTCCGTCGACGTGTCCGCCGCCGTCCCCACCGAGGGGTGGCGCCGCACCCGCGCCGCCCCCTCGCTGGCCGAGGCGTACCGGTCGGTGCCGGTGGACGCGACGTCGCGCGTGCGGCGACTGCTCGCCTTCGCAGGGCCCGGCTACCTGGTCGCCGTGGGGTACATGGACCCGGGCAACTGGGCCACCGACCTGGCCGGCGGCTCACGCTTCGGCTACACGCTCCTCTTCGTCATCCTCGCCAGCAACCTGATGGCGGTGCTCCTGCAGGGGCTCGCCAGCAAGCTGGGGATCGTCGCCGGGCGCGACCTCGCGCAGGCCTGCCGCGACGCCTACTCGCGCCCCGTCGGCCTCGCACTCTGGGTGCTCGCCGAGCTCGCGATCGCCGCGACCGACCTGGCCGAGGTGATCGGGACGGCGATCGCGCTCCAGTTGCTGTTCGGCATCCCGTTGCCGTGGGGCGTCGCGCTCACCGCGCTCGACGTGCTCGTCGTGCTCTGGCTCCAGGGGCGCGGCTTCCGTCGCCTCGAGGCGATCGTGATCGGGCTCGTCGCGCTCGTCGGGGCCTGCTTCCTGTTCGAGATCATCCTCTCGCAGCCCGACTGGGGCGGCGTGGCGCGCGGCTTCATCCCCACGGCCGAACTGCTGCGCAACCGCGAGATGCTCTACATCGCCATCGGCATCCTCGGCGCGACGGTGATGCCGCACAACCTGTATCTGCACTCGAGCGTCGTGCAGACGCGCAAGTACGCCGAGACGCGCGAGGGGAAGGCGCAGGCGCTGCGCTACGCCTTCGCGGACAGCACGATCGCACTCACGTTCGCGCTCTTCATCAATGCGGCGATCCTCATCACCGCCGCGGCGACGTTCCATCGCACCGGGCGCACCGAGGTGGCCGAGATCCAGGATGCGTACCAGCTCCTGACGCCGCTCCTGGGTGCCGGCGCGAGCACCGCGTTCGCGCTCGCGCTCCTCGCCAGCGGGCAGAACTCGACGCTCACCGGGACGCTCGCCGGCCAGATCGTGATGGAGGGCTTCCTCGATATCCGCCTGCAGCCGTGGGTGCGACGGCTGATCACGCGCGCGATCGCGATCGTGCCGGCCGCCGTCGTCGCTATCTTGTACGGCGCCAGCGGCACGGCGCGGCTGCTCGTGCTGAGCCAGGTGATCCTCAGTCTCCAGCTCTCGTTCGCCGTGATCCCGCTCGTCGCCTTCACCAGTGACCGTCGTCGCATGGGCGAGTTCGTCAATCCCGGCTGGGTGAAGGCGCTGGCGTGGGGGATCGCCGCGCTGATCGCGGCACTCAACGCGTGGCTGCTCGTGCAGACGGTGCGCGAGTGGCTCCAGTGACTCGCGGCTGATCCGCGCCGGCTCGTCGCTCCCCGGCTTCGACTCTCCGTCCGCACTCCGCCCGACGTCGTCCCGCGCATGTACCGACACGTCCTGGTCCCGCTCGAACACTCGCCCTACGACGAGGCGATCCTCACACACGTGCGCACGCTCGCGACACTCTGCGGCGCGCGCGTGACGCTGATCCACGTCGCCGACGGCTGGGCCGCGCGCAACATGCAGGCATTGCGCCTGCGTGAATCCGAGGAGATGCGCGGCGATCGCGAATACCTCGACCGGCGCGCAGCGGAGCTGGTCGCGGCCGGCATCGAGACCGATGCGGTGCTCGCCAGCGGTGATGCGGCCGACGAGATCTGCGCCGCGGCGGAACGCGAGGCGTGCGACCTGATCGCGATGTCGACGCACGGCCACACCTTCCTCGCCGACGTGATGCGCGGCAGCGTCGCGAACGCGGTGCGCCACCGGCTCACGATCCCGGTGCTCCTCGTGCGCGGCACCGCCGACGGCGCCCCGCGGGGCACGGCATGACGGCGATGCGTCGCGCACGCCCCGACCCCGACGATGCACCCGACGCACGTCGTGCGGTCGATCGTGATCCGGAACGCGCGTCGGCCGACGCACTCGATGCCGGTGCCTCCGCCGGCGGACTCACCGCGCCGGTCGAGGACTATCTCAAGGCGGTCTACGAACTCGAGTTCTCGGGCGAGGCCGCCGCGACGTCCGACATTGCCGCCCGACTCCTGCTCTCGCCGGCGAGCGTGAGCGGCATGGTGCGCCGCCTCGCCGCGCAGGGGCTGCTCGATCACGTGCCGTACAAGGGCGTGCGGCTCACGGCCGACGGCCGGCGCGCCGCGCTCCGCACGCTCCGCCGCCACCGCGTCCTCGAGAGCTATCTCTCCACCGTCCTCGGCATGCCGTGGGACCGCGTGCACGACGAGGCCGAAGCGCTCGAGCACGCGGCGAGCGACGATCTCATCGACCGCATGGCGGCCGCACTCGGCGATCCGCGCTTCGATCCGCACGGGGCACCGATTCCGACGCGCGATGGTTCGGTGGACGAGACGCGGCACGCGACGCTCCTCGAGCTCCCGGTGGGCGAGGCGGCGACGGTGATGAGCGTCAGTGACGACGACCCCGCCATGCTCCGCTATCTCGCCGAACTGGAACTCCGCCCCGGCTGCACGGTGCGCGTGAAGGCGCGTGCCCCCTTCGACGGCCCGATCGACGTGAGCATCGGCGACGCGGTCCGGCAGGTCGGGCCGACGCTCGCGCGCGCGGTCCGCGTGGCGCCGGTGCCGTGACGCGACGCATCGTCGCGCTCCTCGCGGGCGCGATGCTGGCCGGCGGGACGCGGGTGCAGGCGCAGGACGCGGGAGCGACGGCACGCGACCAGGCGCGCGACACGTCGGTGCCCGTTACGACGTCGGCGACGCGCACGCCGCTCGCGCCCGGTCGGGTGCGCGACGTCGCCGCACCCGCAGTCGTCGCACCGCCGCCCGTCCGCTTCGGCATCGACTCGCTGCGCCCGTCGCCGGCCGCACTCCGCACGATCGCGCTCGACGAGCGGATGCGTCGCGATCTGGGCGTCGATGTCGGTGACACGGTGCGCGTGAGCGCCACGCCCGGCGACGCCGCCGGCGAGCGCGTCGTCGTGAGTGCGTTGCTCGCGCGCCGCGCCGACCCGAGCGAGATCGCGCGCGCCGAGTACCGTGCGCGGCTCCATCTCGACCAGCTGCAGCGCCTCGTCGGCTACGGCGATCGCGTCGATCGCATCGCCGTCGAGGCGGGGACGGGCGACGCACGCGAGCGCGTGCTGCGCGCGGTGAACGACGTCGCCTTCGGCTTCCGCGCACACCGGAGCGAGGAGATCGCGGTGCGCACCGGGGCGACGTTCCAGGTCGTCAACCGCTTCCACCGCGCGATCGGCGGGATCACGATCGTCGCGAGCGCGATCTTCCTGCTCTGCATCCTCCTGCTCAAGGTGGACGAGCGCCGCCGCGACGTCGCCGCGCTCCGCCTCATGGGCGTCAGCCGACGCACGATCGTGCGCAGCGTCGTGCTCGAGGCGGCGATGGTCGCGCTCGTCGGCTCGCTCGCGGGCGTCGCGTTCGGGTGGGTGGTCGCCCAGTTGGTGAACTGGCACTTCCGCGGTGTGCACCGCACGCCGCTCGCCTTCGCGATCGTGACGCCGACCACGGCGACGTTCGCGTGCCTGCTCTCGATCGTGCTCGGCATCGGCGCCGGGTGGCTCGCCGCGCGTCGGCTCGTCGGGCGGCCACCGCTCACGCTCCTCGGCCGCTGACGCGCGTCGCATGCCCGTCCGCCTCGCATTGCTCGCGCTCTTGCGCCATCCGGCGCGCACGCTCCTCGCCATCCTCGGCGTGGCGGTGAGCGCGGCGCTGCTGCTCGACATGGTGATGCTCGCCACCGGCATGCGCGAGAACTTCCGCGACTTCCTGCTGCTGCGCGGCTACCAGCTGCGCGTCGCGCCGCGCGGGACGCTGCCGTTCGACAGCGAGGCGACGCTCGATTCGGCACGCGCCCTCGTGCGCACCGTACGCGCGGTCCCGGGCGTGCGCGCCGTGAGCCCGGTGCTCGGTGCGCAGTCGCAGGCGCTGATGGGCGGCGACTCGGTGGTGACCGGCTTCGTCCTCGGTCTCGAGCCCGACGTGCAGGGCGACTACGAGCTCGTGCGCGGCGCCGATCTCGTCGTCCCCGACGCCGCCGCGATCGCGAACACCGACGCCGTCGGGACACTCGTCGCGAACGCCGCGTGGCTCGCACGCACGCGACGCGCGCCCGGCGACACGGTGCGTCTCGCCGTCGGCTACGATCCGCAGCTCCGCACGGTACTGGGCGAGCGGCGCTTCGTCGTCGCCGGCGAAGCGAGGTTTCACTATGTCGCCACCGCGCAGCCCGCACTCGCGCTCCCGCTCGCGGTGCTGCAGGCGATGGGCGGTGCGGAACGTCGCGATCGCGTGAGCCTGCTGATGGTGAAGGCGGCCGACGGTGCGGACGCCGATGCCATCGTGCAGGCGATCCAGCGCGCCGCGCCGCGCACCAGTGCGATCTCGCTCGCGGGCGCGACCGCACAGGTCGAGCAGCGCCTCGCCTACTTCAAGCAGCTCGCCCTCGTGCTCGGGAGCATCTCGCTCGCGGTGGGCGTGCTGCTGGTGACGACGCTCGTCACGATCAGCGTCAACGAGCGGCAGGGCGAGATCGCCGTACTGCGTGCGATCGGCATCGCCCGCGCGAGTGTGGTGATGCAGGTCTTCCTCGAAGGCCTCGCCATCGCCGCCGTCGGCTCGCTCCTCGGCCTCGGCCTCGGCCTCGTGACCGGCGAATGGCTCGAAGGGATCCTGCGCGACTTCCCCGGCATGCCGCCGACCTTCCGTTTCTTCGTCTTCCAGCCACGCGACGCCGGCTTCTCGCTCGTCCTGCTCACCCTCGCGGGCGTCGTGTCGGGCCTCTTTCCCGCCTTCCGCGCCGCGTCCCTCCCCATCGCCACCACCCTCCGCCGCGAGGCCGTCGCGTGATGTCGCGTCCGGTGGCGAAAGCGATCCAACACGTAGGACACGTAGGTCACGTAGGTGACTCAGTGCGTGGTCGATGCGGGTCGATCGTTGAGGATGCGTCGGTAGCCGTCCTTGAGACGGACGCTGTTGAAGTTGAAGAGCATGCCTTCGACACATCCGGTCAATCGGAGGTACGACAGCAGTTGTGCACAATGGATGCGATCGATCGCCTTGATGGTCTTCACTTCGACGATGATCTTGCCCTCGACGAGCAGATCGATCCGATATCCGGCATCGAGGCGGACGTCGTCGTAGACGAGGGGCAACGGCACCTGGCACTTGAGCTCCAACCCGCGTTTGCGGATCTCGTAGGCCAGACAGGCTTCATACGCACTTTCCAGCAGGCCAGGCCCGAGCCGAGTGTGCACCCGGTACGCCGCATCCATCACGATCTGGGTTTCCAGCAGATAGGACCCAACGAGCGGCACCAAGGCTTCCCTCCTTGTTCGGGTCCCTACGTGTCCTACGTGCCCTACGTGTTGCCCGCTGTTCGGGGCCGACGGGTCGAGGTGTCGGCCGCATGATGCACGGAGACCGTCAGCCGATCGTCAGTGTGCGCGACGTGCGGCGGAGTTATCGGATGGGCGACGCGGAGGTGCACGCCGTGCGAGGCGTGAGCTTCGACGTGCATGCGGGCGAGTGGCTCGCGATCGTGGGACCGAGCGGGTGCGGGAAGAGCACGCTCCTCAACCTGCTCGGCGTCGTGGACGCGCCGAGTGCGGGGACGATCGCGATCGACGGTCGTGCGACGACGACGATGGACGACGCGCGCGCGACACGCTTCCGGCTCGAACGCATCGGTTTCGTGTTCCAGCGCTTCTATCTCATGCCGGCGTTGAGCGCGCTCGAGAACGTCGAGCTGCCGATGGCGGAGGCGGGTGTCGCGAAGGCCGAGCGTCGTGCGCGTGCGACGCAGCTGCTCGGCTACGTCGGCCTCGGGCGGCGCGGCGATCATCGGCCGTCGCAGCTCTCGGGCGGTGAGCAGCAGCGCGTCGCGATCGCGCGCGCGCTCGCCAACCGGCCGGCGATCCTGCTGGCGGACGAGCCCACCGGCGAACTCGATGCGCGCACCGGCGAGGAGATCATCGCGCTCTTCCGCCAGCTCGACGCTGACGGCACGACGATCCTCACCGTCACGCACGACGATGTGCTCGCGCGTGCGGCGCGGCGCGTGATCCACATGCGCGATGGTGCGATCGTCGACGACGTGTCCGCGGAGTCCGTGCGGTGACCTGGCGGCTCGCGCTCCGCAACCTGCTCTTCCGTCCGTGGCGTACGGTGCTGCTGCTCGCGGGCTACGGGCTCGGCGTGGCGGTGATGGTCGTGCTGCTCGCCGTCGGCGACGCGATGATCGCGCAGGCGAGCGACGAGAAGCTCGTCGGTGGCGGGACGCTCACCGTGCTCCCCGAAGGACTCGACGTCGAGGTGATGAAGACCGGTGGCGTGGGCGGGATGTTCTTCTCGATCGCCAACGCGCGCTTCGTCTTCCACCAGTTGCTCGCATCGCCGCGCCTCGCGGACGACGTGCGCGCCGTCGCGCCGCAGATCGAGGGGAAGCTGCTCTACGTGACGCTCGCCGATGGCAGGGAGGTGCCGGTGCGCGCCGGCGGCGAGCTGCCGAGTGCGACGCGCGCCGTGGGCGGTGCAGCGCCGCTCGCGGCGGGGACGTGGAGCGACGACGACGGCGACCGGCGCTGGCGTCGTCCGTCCGATCGCGAGCTGCGTCACGATCTCGATCACTTCCATCTGCCGCCCGCCGACATCGCGCGGCGCGAGAGCTGGGGCGAGTGGCACTACTTCAACGTGCTCTGGCCCGATGCCTCGAAGTGGGCGTTCATCACCTTCCTCGTCGGCGGTGACGTGCCGCGCGGCGAGTGGGGCGGGCAGCTGCTCGTGACGCTCCACGAGCGCGGACGACCGGCGCGCCGCTTCTCGCGCGGCGTGGCGAGCGATCGCGTCCGCTTCTCGACACACGATGCCGACCTCGCACTCGACGACGCGCGCGTCACGGTCGACGACGCGGGGCGCTACCGCATCCGTGCGAGTGTGCCGGCGGAAGCGGGGGCGGGGCGGGTCTCGTTCGACCTCGTCGTGTCGCCCGCGCCACGCGCGTGGTTCCCCGGGGCGACGCTCGTCGCCGGTGCGTCACCCAGCGGCTACGCGGTGCTGGGGTTGCGCGCGCGCGCCGACGGCACCGTCTGCGTCGATGCGCGGTGCGAGGCGCTCGACGGCGTGCAGGGCTACCACGACCACAACTGGGGAACGTGGCAGGGCGTGACGTGGGACTGGGGCGCCTCGCGCGCCGGCGCGTACACGCTGCTCTACGGCCGCGTGCGTCCCCCGGACGACGCGCGTGGCGGTGACGCCCCGCTCTTCGCCTACCTCGTCGACTCGCTCGGCTACCGCGCCGTCTTCCGTCCGCGCACGATCAGCTACGAGGACGGCCGCACCGTCGCCACCGCCGACGGGCCACTGCGCGTGCCCGCGCGCGCGCGACTGCGCGACGTGCGCGGGAGCGACACCCTCGACGTGGTGATCGACGTCGACGACGCGACCGCGACCGACACGCGCGCCGGCCTCGTCGAACGCGGCGAAGGTGCCTACGCCCGCCGCCTCGCGACCCCGTGGTTCCTGCAGCTCCAGGGCCGTCTCACGCTCCGCGGCCGCATCGGTGGCCGCCCGGTCGCCGGCACCGGCCACGGCTTCTTCGAGACCTATCGCTGATCCGCATCCTCTCGTCCGTCGTCACCGTGCTGCATCGGTGCGCACACGGAACGCGGAGATCCGAAGGGCAGGGAGCGAGCGTGGAGCGCGTCCACGACGATCGAGCGCGCATGCATCGGTGCATCAACGGAACGGCAGGAACGCAGAGGACGCAGATCGAACGGCACGGTCGCAGAGGGTGCCGGCGACGAGGATCGGTCGGACGACAAGGAACGACACGACGAAGAAAAAGACATCAATCCGCGCCCCGCTCCGGCACGGCGACATCCCACCGTCCCGCTAGAACGCCACGAATGCCCGCCCCTCACCCCTCTGCGCCCCCTCCGTCCGTTCTGCGCCCTCTGCGTTCCTGCCGTTCAAGATCTACCTGAAACAGTAAAGTAAAATGCCGCGAACGTAGGCCGATAATGGCTCGATGATGATTGGATAAGAAAAGATGCAGACATAGGGGCCCCGCCGACCCTTTGCCGATCGGGCCCCGAAGGCGACCTTTCCGCCCATGGCTGCCACGATCCGGCTCGGGACGCAGGGCTGGAACTACGACGGATGGGTGGGTCCGTTCTTCCCCACCGGAACCAGAACGACCGAGTTCCTCTCGGTCTACTCGCGCGCGTTCGAGACGGTCGAGGTGGATTCGACCTTCTACGCCATCCCCTCCGTGCGCACCGTCCGCGGCTGGGCGAACCGCGTCCCCGCCGGCTTCAAGTTCGCGCTCAAGCTCCCGCAGGAGATCACGCACGACAACCGGTTGCGTGACTCGGGCGACCTGACGGCGCTTTTCGTCGACCGCGCCCGCGAGCTCGACGACAAGCTCGGCGTCGTGCTCATCCAGCTCGGCCCCGACTTCGCCCCATCGGAGCTCCCGGCGCTCGCCGCCTATCTCCCGTCGCTCCCCACGAAGGAGATCCCGTTCTGCGTCGAGTTCCGGCAGCGCGGGTGGATCAACGAGGGCGTCCTCGCACTCCTGCGCGAGTATCGCGTCGGCCTCACGCTCACCGACGCCCGCTGGATCCCGCGCAAGCAGATGCTCGCGTTGGCCGAGTCGCCGACGTCGCCCGTCGCCTACCTGCGATGGATGGGGCCGAATCGTGACCTGACCGACTACTCGCACATCCAGGTCGATCGCACGCGCGAACTCAACGCGTGGGCCACCGCGATCCGCGGGCTCGCCGATCGCGTCGACGAGATCTACGGCTTCGTCAACAACCACTTCGCCGGTCACAGCCCCGAGAGCGTCCGTCAGCTCCAGCGCCTCCTCGGCCAGGTGCCGGTGCTCCCCGAGCAGCTCGGGGAGCAGATGACGCTCTTCTGAGCGTCGCGCCGCCTCCCCGTCGTTTCGCGATGCGCCGCCGCGCGTGGGTCTTCGCCGGCATCGCGATCGCGGTCGCGGCGCTCTTCGTGCGGCTCGGCGTCTGGCAGCTCGACCGGCTCGCGTGGCGCCGCACCGTCAATGCGCGCGTGCAGGCGCGGCTCGACCGACCGCCGGTGGACGCCTTCGCCCTGCCGCGCGACACCGCGCAGCTGCGCTATCGCCGCGCCACCGTCACCGGTCGCTTCGACTGGGCGCGCGAGATCGTGCTCACGTCACGCACCCGCAACGGCTCGCCCGGCGTCTGGCTCGTCACGCCGCTGCGCGTCGCCGGGCGCGATACGGCGGTGCTGGTGGTGCGCGGCTGGGTCTACGCGCCGGACGGCGAGACGGTCGATCGCGCACGCTGGCACGAAGGCGACACGACGGTCGCGATCGACGGCTTCGTGCTCCCGCTCGCCGACACGCCCTCGCCGGCGACCTTCCCCGGCCGCACACCGCGCGCGTATCGCCAGCTCGATGCGATGAACGCCGCGCGCGACGTCGGCACGCCGGTGCTCCCGCTGCTGCTGGTGCAACGCGGTGACTCCGCCCCCGATGGTGGCGCGACGCCGCCGCGTCTCGTGCCACCGCGCCTCGACGAAGCCAACCACCAGTCGTACGCCATCCAGTGGTTCAGCTTCGCGACGATGGCGCTCGTCAGCGCCGCGCTCTTCGTACGGGCCGAGCGTCGACGGCCGCGCGAGGGGTCGTGACGACGCCCGCCACGACCGGTTCGCCCGCCGTCGTGCGACGCAGCTCCCCGTTCGCCTTCCGCAACTATCGGCTCTTCTTCGCGGGGCAGGGGATCTCGCTCGCCGGGAGCTGGGTCGCGCGCGTCGCGACGTCGTGGGCCGTCTACGACCTGACACGCTCCACCTGGCAGCTCGGCCTCGTCACCTTCGTCGGACTCGCGCCGACGGTGGTGCTCTCGCCCTTCGCCGGCGTCCTCGTCGATCGCTGGGACCGGCGACGCGTCCTCGTCGCGACGCAGGGCGTCTTCATGCTGCTCGCCGCACTGCTCGCGACGCTCGCGTTCACCGGCCACCTCGACGTCTGGCACCTGTTCGCCGTGCAGCTGCTGCAGGGAGTGGTCGTCGCCGTCGACACGCCCGCGCGCCAGGCGTTCCTCACCGACATGGTCGAGGACCGCGCCGCACTGCCGCGCGCCATCGCCCTCAACTCGTCGCTCTTCAACGGGAGCCGCCTGATCGGCCCCGCGATCGGCGGCGCGTTGCTCGCCGCGGGCGGCACGGCGTGGTGCTTCACGATCGACGCGCTGTCGTTCGTGGCGGTGATCGCCTCGCTGCTCGCGATGCGCCTCGCGCCGCACGTGTCGCCCGCACCGCACGCGCAGGGGGTGCGTGGGGCGTTCCGCGAGGGGATCGCGTTCGTGCGCGCGTCGCCGGTGATCCGCGCGCTGCTGCTGCTCATCGCGCTCGTCGGCACGTTCGGCGCGCCGTACGGCACGCTGCTTCCCGCACTCGCGACCGATCGGCTGCACGCCGGCCCGGCCGGCTACGGTGCGCTCAACACCGCCGGTGGCCTCGGTGCCCTCGTCGCCACGGTGCTGCTCGCACGGCGACGCAGCGTGGTGGGGCTCGGCCGCTGGATCGAGATGGCGCTCGTCGTCTTCGGCGTGTCGCTCGTCGCCCTCGCGCTGGTGCGCACGCTCTGGATCGCGTTCGGCGTGATGGCGCTCCTCGGCGGCTCGCTCGTGCTCGCGAGCGCCGCCGCGAACACGATCCTCCAGACGATCGTCCCCGACGCGCTCCGCGGCCGCGTGCTCGCGCTCTACGGGGTCGCGTTCCTCGGCAGCGTCCCGCTCGGTTCCCTCGTCGCCGGCGCCGTCGCCGCCCCCCTCGGCCTCACCCGCACCCTCCTCGCCTCCGCCGCCGCCGTCCTCGCCCTCGCCCTCTGGTTCTCCCGCCTCCTCCCCGCCCTCCGCCAGGAACTCAGGATCCGCTACCGCGACCTCGGCCTCCACAAACCCACCGGTGAACACCCCGTGGTGGCGTCGTAGAGTGGGATTTCACGGAACTGCCGACGGCAGACCGCGGAGAAGCGGGGTCAGCGCGAAGGTACGCGGAGCGACATGCGGCCAGTACTCACCACTCGCTTCATGCCGTCCTTCAATCGAGGCGCATGGAAGTTGAAGAGGAGGCCGACTCGGCGACCGGAGTACTGCAGGTACGTGAGCAGTTGCGCCGTATGCGCCGGATCGAGTTTCTCCACTGCCTTCACTTCGACGACGACCACACCGTCCACCAGAAGGTCGATGCGCAACGCATGGTCGACCACCGTCCCCCGATACACCAGATCGACAGGTACCTCGACTTCGACCGTATGCCCACGCGTCCTGAGCTCGTGCGCGAGACATTTCGCATAAGCGCGCTCCAATAGCCCGGACCCGAGAGTACTGTGCACGTGCATCGCCGCATCGATGACGACGCCACTGCAGACGTTTTCGGGCAGATCATCCAAAGGCCCTCCTCCGCGCCCCTTCGCGCGCCCCCGCGCCCCCGCATCTCCGCGGTCTGCAGTCCGGTGATCTCGACCACACGCGGAACGTGACGACCGTGCGTCAGCCCGGCGTCAACGAGCGCGAGGTGTGAGCTGCAGCAGGACGACCGCCGCAACGATGAGTGCGCCGCCCGCCCACGTGCGCAGGGGCACGGGTTGCGCGAGGACGAGTGCGGCGAGGAGGGCGGTCCAGAAGGGCTCGACGGTGCTCACGATCGCGGTGCGGACGGGGCCGAGGCGCGCGAGACCGGCGAGGAAGGTGATGAACGCGAGCGTCGTCGGGATCACCGCCATCGCGAACGCCCAGCCGTACGGCGCGAGCCCGGCGGGGACGAGCGGGGCGCGCTGGATGATCATGCCGGCGACGAGGAACGTCATCGCGCCGAGTGCGATCCATGCGCTCGACACGGCCGGCGGGATGCCCGCCTGCACCTTGCCGAGCCACGGGATCAGGGCGGCGTAGAGCAGTGCCGCGCCGACGGCGAGTGCCACGCCGCGGAGATCGAGCGCGCCGGCGAGCGGATTGCCGACGATGATCGCGAGGCCGATGCTCGAGAGCGCGAGTGCGGCGAGCTTGCGCGCGTCGAGCGGTTCGCTGCCACGGAGCGCCGCGAACAGCGTGACCCACGCCGGATACGTGTAGAACAGGAACGCGAGCGTCGCCGGCGGGATCCACGCCAGCGCGCTCAGCGACAGGAACGCGATCGCCGCCTGCGCCGCGCCGCCCTGCCACGTGAGCTTCGCGCGCGGCACGCCCGCCGCACCGAGCGCGCGCGGACCGCCGGCGACGAGCATCAGCAGCAGCGACGCGAACACGTAGCGCCAGCCGAGCAGCGTCGCGAGCGGCGTCCCGTCGCGCGTGCCGAACGACGCGATGATGCTCGTCGTCCCGAAGCTCGCCGCGGCCGCGAGGACGAACAGCGTCCCCGTCGTCGCGCCGCGGCGGGCGGGCGCGGTGCTCAGAGGAGCGACCCGCGCAGCAGCAGCAGCGCGAGCGAGAAGTAGATGAGGAGCCCCGTCACGTCGACCAGCGTCGCCACCAGCGGCGCCGACGCACTCGCGGGATCGAGGCCGACGCGCTTGAGGATGAACGGCAGCATCGCGCCGACGATCGTGCCGAACGTCACCACGCCGACGAGCGAGAGCATCACCGTCATCCCGATCGCGACGTAGTGCGGGCCGTGGTCGTAGAGGCCGAGCCGCTGCCACGCCACCACGCGCAGCAGCCCCAGGCCGCCGAGCAGCGCGCCGAGCAGGAGCCCGCTCGGCAGCTCGCGCATCGCGACCTTCCACCAGTCGCGGAGCCGCACTTCGCGCAGCGCGATCGCGCGGATGAGGAGCGACGTCGCCTGCGAGCCGCTGTTGCCGCCCGAACTGATGATGAGCGGGATGAAGAGCGCGAGCACCGCCGCACGCGCGATCTCCTCCTCGAAGTGGCCCATCGCCACCGCGGTCATCATCTCGCCGATGAACAGCACCGTCAGCCAGCCGGCGCGCTTGCGGAGGAGCGTGAAGAAGCCCGTCTGCATGTACGGGTCGTCGAGCGCCTCCATGCCGCCCATGCGCTGCACTTCCTCGCTCTGCTGCTCCTGGATGATGTCGATGACGTCGTCGACCGTGACCACGCCGAGGAGGCGCGACTGGTCGTCGACGACCGGCACCGCGACGAGGTCGTACTTGGCCGTCGCCTGCGCGATCGCCTCGCGGCTCGCGGTGGCGGGGATCGTCACCACTTCGCTCCACGCGATCTCGCCGACCGTCGTCCCTTCGCCGGCCGCGAGCAGTTCGCGGAGCGAGAGCACACCGGCGACACGTCCCTGCGCGTCGGTCGCGTAGATCGTGTACATCGCCTCGCGTCGCCCGCTGCGCGCCATCGCGCGCACGCTCGCCAGCGCCTCCTCGACGCGCTGCGCCGACGGCACGCTCACGAACTCGGTCGTCATCAGGCCGCCGGCCGAATCGGGCTCGTAGGCGAGGAGCCGTTCGGTCTCGACGCGCTGCTCGGCCGGGATCGCGGAGAGGATCTCGTCGGCGACGTCCTCCTCGAGCGCTTCGAGGACGTCGGCGCGATCGTCGGGCGTCATCGCCGTGACGAGCTGCGCGGCCTGCCGCGCGGTCATCGTCTCGAGCGCTTCGGTGCGGAGCTCCTCGTCGAGATACTCGAGGACGTCCGCGGCGCGATCGGTGCCGAGGGCGAGCAGGAAGTCGGCGACGCGCTCGCGGGGGATCGCGGACGCGACGTCGGCGAGGTCCGCCGGGTGCATCTCCTCCGTTTCGCCCGCCACGTCCTGTGGCGCCTCGTCGAGCAGCGCGAGGATGTCCGGCGCGAGCAGGGCGGCGATCGGGAGGTCGTCGTCGCGACGCGGCGGGGCCATCGGCGGTCGGGATCGGGAGCGACGCTCGTGGATGGAGACGGCCCTGCGAGGCGGGCGACGACGCAGGCGCGAAGCTAGCCCGCGCCGGTCGCGTCCGGCACCCCTCGCAGGCGCGTCATGCGAGCGGAAGTCGACGCTCGACCGTCACGTCGGCGACGTCGTACCCCGCGAGTGCGATCGCGGCCCGCACGGCGTCGGCCGTCGCCGTCCCGTCGTGATCGATCACCACGCGCCCGATCGTCACCTCGTGCGCCACGACCCCCGGCACCGTCACCAGCGCCGTCTCGATCGCACGCACACAGTGCACCGCCACCATCCCCTCCACCCGCGCCACCAACCGCCCACGCATCGCCATCCCGCAAGATGCAACACCAGACCCGCAGCGGCGACACGATCACCATCGCAGTGCCTACGTGTCCTACGTGTCCTACGTGCTCCCGGCTGTTCGCGGACGTCCGCAACAGCCTGGAAGCACGTAGGACACGTAGGGCACGTAGGGCACGTAGGTAACGTAGGAAAGGCGGACGGATGGAAACGGCGGTCGCGGTGTGACGGGGCGGCGATCGATGCGCGTGACGGCCGATCCGCTACTGCGGGGGCGGGTAGATTGCCCGCCATGTCCCACTCCGTCGCCTTCCTCGGCCTCGGCGCCATCGGCGCCCCGATGGCCGCACGTCTCGCGGCCGCCGGCCACGCGCTCACCATCTGGAATCGCACCGCCGGCCGTGCGAGCGCGAGCGAGGCCGCGGCCGGTGGTGCGCGCGTCGCACCGTCGGCGACGGCGGCCATCGCGGCGGCCGACGTGGTGATCACGTGCCTCCCCGAATCGCGCGATGTCGCTGCACTCCTCGACGAGACGGCGCTCGACGCCTTCCGCGCCGGCTCGATCCTCGTGGACTGCACGAGCGGCGACCCGGCGACGAGTCGCGTCATCGCGCAGCGACTCGCCGCGCGCGACGTGGCCTTCGTCGATGCGCCGGTGTCGGGCGGCGTCGTCGGCGCGGTGGCGGGGACGCTGACCGTCATGGTCGGTGGCGAGTCGGCCCACCTCGAACGCGTCCGTCCGATCCTCGAGGCCTTCGCGGGGAAGATCGTGCACTGCGGTGCGATCGGCGCGGGACACGCGCTCAAGGCGGTGAACAACGCGCTCCTCGCGCTGCACGTCTGGAGCACGGCCGAGGCGTTGGCCACGGCGCAGGCCGCGGGTGTCGATCCCGCGATCACGCTCGACGTGATCAACGCGTCGTCGGGGCGCAGCAATGCGAGCATGAACCTCTTCCCCGAGCGCGTGCTCACCGGCGCCTTCCCGCGGACCTTCCGTCTCGCACTGCTCGACAAGGACGCACGCATCGCCGCCGGCATCGCACGCGACGCAGCACTCCCCGCGCCCACGCTGCAGCTCGCCGCCGACCTGATGGCCGTCGCGCATCGCGAGCTCGGCGAGGAGGCGGATCACGTCGAGGCAGTGCGCGTCGTCGAACGGTGGATGCGCACGGAGTTGCGCGGATGAGCGCGCGCGCATCGGCACGCACGGTCGTGCGCACGATCGTCCTCACGCTCGCGATCGTCGCGGTGTCCGCGGGCGGACGCGCGACGCTCCGCGCTCAGGCGCCGCGCGATACGGTACGCACCGGCACGACCGACAGTGGTGCACGCAGCGACACCACCAACGCGGCGATCCGGTTGGCTGCGGCGCTCACCGACACGTCGCCGCGGCGCTGGCGTGCGTTCCCCGTCATCGGCTCGGCACCCGAAACCGGCGTGCAGCTCGGCGGCATGCTGATCCGCGTCACGCGCCCGTCGGGGGCGCGCAAGACGTCGCGTCCGACCACCGACCGCCTGCTGGCGCGCATCACCACGCGCAGTCAGCTCTCGATCGAACTCGAACGCGATGCGTGGTTCGCCGACGACGCATGGCGCGTCAACACCGCGCTCGAGTACTCGCGCTTCCCGCTCGCCTTCTTCGGCTTCGGCGCCGACTCGCCGGCGGCGGCCGAGGAGCTCTACACACCGCGCACGCTCGTCGGCACACTGCTCGTCCAGCGGCGCGTCGTGCGCGGGCTCTACGCCGGCGCCGGGTACGCGCTCGCGCGCACGACGATGCGCGGCCTCGATCCGGACGGCGTGCTGATCGACGGCACGATTCCCGGCAGCCGCGGCGGCACCGTCGCCACGCTCGACCTCTCGCTCGTCGCCGACACGCGCGACAACGTCTACGCACCGCGGCGCGGGCATCTCGTCACCGCGCAGCTCTCGCCCTCACGCGAGTGGCTCGGTTCGGGCTTCGACTTCACGCGCACGCTCCTCGATGCGCGGCTCTATCGCCCGCTCGGGGCGCGGACGAGCGTCGCCGTGCAGGGCGTGCTCGACGACATGAACGGGACGCCGCCGTTCGACCGCTTCCCCACGATCGGCACGTCGTCGATCATGCGTGCGTACGATCGCGGCCGATTCCGCGGTGCGACGCTCGCGGCGGCGCAGGTCGAACTGCGTCGTGATCTCCCGCGCCGTCTCGCACTCGCCGTCTGGGGTGGCCTCGGCACGGTCGCATCGGATGTCGGCTCGCTCGGCGACGCACGACTGTTGCCGAGCATGGGCGTCGGTGGCCGCTGGTTCCTCTTCCCGTCGGAGCGGCTCGCCGTGCGCGCCGATCTCGCGTTCGGCCGCGGCGCGACCGGCATCTATCTCGGCATCGGCGAGGCGTTCTGACCGTCGCATCGGCGCGTGCGACGCCGTGTGACGTCGGCCGTGGCATGATGCGCGCGCGGCGTCGTGCCATCGCGCTCGCCGTGTCGCTCGTCACGTGTGGTGCGTGCGGCGACGGCGGGAGCGAGGCGCGCACCACCACGCGCGCGGCGACGCTGCCGACGGGCGAGTTCCTGCTCGTCAGCGACGACAGCACCGTCTGGGTGCGCATCGGCACCCACGGCGCGCGCGTGCAGCGCTCGCCGCTCGTGCTCGCGACGCTCGACGGTCGCCTGGTCGAACTCTTCGCCGCCGACGCCGTGCGTGAGCACGAGGGCGCGTCGTTCACGTGGGGACGGCTCTGGGTGCGCGACCTCGTGCGCAACGACAGCGCGCTCGTCTTCGAGGAGCCGACGGTGCGCGACGAGGCCGCCGCGTACGCGCGCACGCATCGCGGCGATCCCGTGCTCGACGAGAGCGAGGGCGAGTCGGCGGGGACGCCGCCGCACGCCGTCACCGCGAGCGTGACGATGCTCGACGTCGCGGGACCGCTCGCCGGCATCGAGGTGCACGTCGATCGGTGGCGTGACGACTCGCTCGTGTCGCACGACACGCGCTGGCTCACCATCGACCTCGCGCGACGGTCGCGGGTCGCACTCGCGACGCTCGTCGGCGATACGGCGGCGTCACGCGTGCGCGCCGAGGCCGCACGTGCGCTCGCACGGGCCGCCGACGATGCCGCGCGTGCGCCGGTGGCGACCGCCGCGACGGCGGCGTCGGTGCTCCGGTCGCTCGCGATCGACGACGACGGCTGGGTGCTCGACGTCGCCGCGCCGACGCCGGCCGTGCGCTTCCTCGCACATCGGTCGCACGCCGACGACGCGCACCGCTTCACGCTCCCTGCCGTCGCGATCCCCGCGCCCACGTGGTGGCGTGACGTGCGCGCGTCGCTGCCGAGCGCGGACGCCGACTCGGTCACGACGCGGTTCGGCACCGCGCCGCTCGTGATCGAGACGACGAGCGACACCGGCGACGTCGCGACGGTCCGCGTCGCGGGGACGACGCTGCTCCGCATCGCGGGTCCGGTGCGTCGGTTCATCCCGCTCGACGCGTCGCTCGCTCATCCCGATTCGGCGTGGCGTCCCGCGCTGCAGCGGGCCTTCGTCGATGCCGGGTATTATTCCGACGAGGCGCGTGCCGTCCGGCACGCCGGCCCGCGTCCGTCCGGCGCGCGGCTGCGTCCCGCCCTGGCCATCCGGCGCCGCTCCGTGCGCGCCGCTTCCCCGTTCCAGTGACTGCTCCGTCCGACACGCGACCGTCGCGCCCCGCGCGCGAGTCGCAGCACGAGACGTCGCGACTCATGATGCCGCAGGACGCCAACGTCCTCGGTCACGTCTTCGGCGGCACGATCCTCGCCATGATGGACACCACCGCGGCGGTGGTCGCCTTCCGTCACGCACGGTCGGCGTGCGTCACCGTCTCCATCGACCGCGTCGACTTCCGTGAGCCGATCCACGTCGGGGACCTCGTGATCATGAAGGCGAGTTGCAACTTCGCCGGCCGGACTTCGATGGAGATCGGCGTGCGCGTCGAGGCCGAGGACATGCTCACCGGTCGCCGACGTCACACGAACTCCTGCTATCTCACGTTCGTGGCCATCGACCGCAACAACCGCCCCGTCGAGGTGCCCGGCATCGTGCCCGGCACGCCCGAAGAGGAGCGTCGTTTCCACGCCGCGCAGGCGCGTCGTCGCCGGCGGCTCGAGGAGCGCACGGCCGAAGGACGCCTGGAGTCTTGATCGCATGTCGGATCGCCTGTTCGTCGATTCACCGTCGGGCCCCGACGCCGCGGGCGGGAACGTGTCGCCGGCGCTCGCGACGCGGATGCTGCCGCTCGTGGCGCGCATCGCCGTCGATCTGCAGCGTGCGTGGCGTGCGTGGCGCGACGCCGTCGAGGCGTACGAGCTCCGCGCGCTCGGCGACGGCAGCGACACGCAGGAGGCGCGCGATGCGCTCGGCGACGTGGAGCGCTGTGCCGCCGACGTCGAGGCGCTGCGACGCGAGCTGCGGCCGCTCGGCGCGTCCTGTCCCTCGCCGCGGACCGCGCGCATCGAATGGTCGACGGAAGTCGACGGCATGGCCGGGCGGCTCGTCTGGTACCCGGGCGACGTGGTGATCCGGCGCTGGGTGCCGGGCGACGAGCCGGCGACCGCGGTTCGCCCGCTGCCGGGGCACGAGGATCCCGCGGACGCCGAGGAGTCGGACGCGGCTCGCTGAGTCGGGCGCTGTCGCCGACGTCTGCGCGCCGCGACAGCCCGTATTCGGCGAGCGGATGCGAGGTCAGCCGGCGGTGGCGTCGGCGATGGCGGGCTGTTCGTACGGCAGTTCGATCTCGAGGCCGTCGCGTGCCGCATCCGTCGCCGCGAAGACGCTCCGCGCCTGCGTGACGAGCTCACCCGGGTCGCGGGAGTACCGCGCGCTGAAGTGCGTGAGCAGGAGGCGGTGCACACCGGCCAGTCGCGCCACTTCGGCCGCCTCGCGTGCGGTGCTGTGGCCCGTCTCGAGCGCGCGCGGCGCTTCGTCGTCGCCGAAGGTCGCTTCGTGCACGAGCAGGTCCGCCCCCTCGGAGGCGATCACCATTTCGGCCGTCGGGCGCGTGTCGCCGGAGATCACGAGACGTCGTCCACGGCGCGGCGCCCCGACGAGTTCCGATGGTGCCACGACGCGGCCGTCCGGCAGCGTGATCGTCTCACCCTTGTGGATGCGTCCCCAGAGCGGTCCTTCGGGGATGCCGAGTGCCCGGGCGCGTTCGGGGTCGAACCGGCCGAGGCGCGGTTGTTCGACCAGCGCCCAGCCCACGGCCGCGGCGCCCCGGTGATCGACGCGGATCGCCTGGATGCGGAAGTCCTTACGCTCGACCGCTTCGCCCGGAGCGCGTTCACCGATCTCGACGGGGAAGGTGAGTCGGTCGCCACCGAACGCGATCGCGGCGCGCAACGCGCGCTGTGCGCCCGGCGGGCCCCAGAGCCGCAGGGGCTCCGTGCGTCCCTGCAGGGCGAGGGTGCGCGTCAGGCCGACGAGGCCGAGCAGGTGGTCGGTATGGAAGTGCGTGAAGAAGACGTCGTCGGCGGCGAAGCCGACGCCGTAGCGCATCATCTGCCGCTGCGTTCCCTCGCCGCAATCGAACAGGAACGTGTCGCCGTCGCGGACGACGGCGATGGCGGTGACGTTCCGTTCGACGGTGGGCCTGGCGGCGGACGTGCCGAGGAATCGGAGCGTGAGCGACATGGGGCGAAGATAACGCGGCCCCGCCGGCCTCGACCGTAGCGCGCGGCGCGTCTCCAGTGCACGTTGTCAGCGGCCTCGAGTGGAGCGGAGTGCGAGGTCGTCAGGCGAGCGCGTCGCTCGGTTCACAGCCAACCGAGCTCTACAGTGAGAACCGTCGCGCTCGCTAGCACGCGTTATGCATGAAGGGCGGTAGCGGGCGGAGCAGTTCAGCAGCCTCGGCGTGCGGGCCTACATCCTGCAACATCATGAGGCCGTTGGACGGGTGGCGCGGGAGCCAACGGGGGTTCCCGGTCCATCATCCATCCGGTGTTCGGCGACGGAACGACAGCCTCCGTCGCAGGACCGGCGGAAGATCGTGGACCCCGATGGACCTTCGCCGAGTCGACGCGGCGATGCGGGGCCACGAGCCGGTCACGGGCATGCGGGTGGTCACCTGATGCTGTGGCGAGGAGGACGCCAGATGGCCGAGACGATGGATCGCGGCGCGACGCCCATGGGCGACGGGCAGCCGCGCAAGAGCACGCGTGGTTTCGCGAGCATGGATCGCGAACGGCAGCGCGAGATCGCCAGCAAGGGCGGCCGCGCGGCGCATGCCAAGGGGACGGCGCACGAGTGGACGCGCGAGGAAGCTCGCGCGGCGGGGCGGAAGGGCGGCGAGATCGTGAGCCGCGACCGCACGCACATGGCGGCGATCGGGCGCGAGGGTGGCGGGGCACGCAGCCGCAACCGGCGCATCGCGAACGGCGGCGACGACGTCCGTCGCTGACTCCGATCGCTCGACTCGACTCCTCGCGCAGGTGACGCGACACGACGGGTGCCCCGCGGGGCACCCGTCGTCGTTGCTGCCCGTGGACACTTCGACGATGTATGTGCGTTCGCGTGCGCCTCACGCCCGCGATCGAACCGTCAGGTCGAGGTCCAGCGCCGCTCGTAGCCGCGGGCGTCGAACTTCTTGTACGCGAGATCGATCGACATGTAGCGCACCGTGCCGAGGACGGGGCGTCGCGTCCACGGGCGATCGAACTTGCCGAAGCACCACTGGATGCCGGCGTGCGAACTCGGATCGCGACCGTCGAGGCCCCAGCGGTTGTTCAGGTGCACGAGGATGCGCATCGCCTCGGCCGCGTCGCGCGACCAGAGGATCACGTACTTCCCCCAGTACATCCGCATCACGTTGTGGATCGTGCCGCGCTCGAGGAGTTCGCGCTGCGCCGCATTCCACAACGGATGGTGTGTCGCAGCGCGCTCGAACGCATCGAGATCGTAGATCGCCTCGCGCGGATCGTCGGCGTGCCGCGCGAGACTCTCGCGCGCCCATGTCGGCAGCGCGTCGAGCGTGCGGAAGTGCGGATTACGCGTGCAGAAGTTGAGCGAGAGCTCACGCCACGTGAGCAGTTCGTCGAGGAACTTCTCCGCCTGCGAGGCCGGCCCGCGCGCGAGCACCGTGCGCGCGACTTCGGCGGCCGCGATCTGGCCGTAGTGGAGCCAGGGCGAGAGTCGGCTCGATCCCGCCTCGTCGGCAGGATCGCCACGGCGCTCCGAATAATCGGCGAGCGCGTCGTCGCAGAAGGCCTCGAGCCTCGCCCGCGCCGCGGTCGCGCCGGGCACGATCGTGCGCACGACGGGGACGTCGTGGTCGATCTCGCAGCGTGCGAGCATGGCGTCGAGCGCCGCCGGCGTCTCCCAGCGGATCACGGCGAGATCGGTCGCGTCGATCGGCAGCGACGCGCGGAGCGTCGCCGAGACGGCGACGCGGGGCGGGCGATCGGCCACCGGCTCGAGCGCGAGGTCGCGCAGGCGTCCGAGCTTGGGGCGGATCGTGCGCGCGGCGTACTCCTCCTTGGTGAAGGCACCGGCGGGGACGACGCCATGCCCGTCCACCGCGACCATGCGGCACCCGAGGCGCGAGGCGACACGCGCACTCCGCTCGGCGATGCCGGCCGTGGGATAGGCGTCGGTGACCACGAGCAGTGCCCGCGCCGCGAGTCGGTCGATGACCCGCTTGTCGCCGGCGATCGTCTCGCGCAGGTGGAAGAGGTACGTGAGCCCGAGTGCCTCGGCCCGGCGCGCGAGCTCGGCTGCGTTGGCGATGATGAAGGCGTGAACGCGGTCGCTGGCGTACTCGTAGTGCGGGTTGAGCCCCTGATAGATCACGACCGGTCGACCGAGTCGGTCCGCTTCGAGCGTGGCGAAGCGCAGCGCCCAGTTCTCATCGAGGCGATGCGTGGCCTGCATCCAGTAGAGGACGTACTCGCCGTCGGGCTGGGCGCGGACGTCGTTGAGCGGGGTGACGCGGAGCGCGAGCTGATCGCGGACGAAGGCGCTGTCGAGCGCATGCGGGGTCGGCATCGGACGAGGTCAACGGCGCGAGGCGTGCCACGGTGCCGTGCGTCGCGGTGTCGGGGCGTCGTGGGCCCCGTGACGCGACGCCGGTCGTTGCAGCAGGCGGCCACAACTGTTGCGTCGGTGCGACGAGCCGAGGTCAGCTTCGTCGCACCGACGCCACCGATCGTCAGGGATTTCCGGACGATCTTGCTGCCGCGTGCATCGAATAGTCGAGCTTGCTTGTAAGATATGGATGAGTCCGATTTGGCATGGAACTCGCCTAATCAGGCGTGGTAGTAGGCCGCGAGGGAAGCGGACTTCCGACCGAGCGCCGTCGGTTGACCCGACGCCGAGGGGTGGTTAGCCTTGGTGTCTGCCCGAGCCGACCTTCGAGGTCGTGCCGTGGCGAGTCGGGGCTGTAGCTCAGTTGGGAGAGCGCTGCAATCGCACTGCAGAGGTCAGGGGTTCGACTCCCCTCAGCTCCATCGTTGTGCCCGCCGCAGTTCGGTAGGACGGAGAGTTCCAATGACTGCGAGCGTGGCTCCTGCCTTCGCCGCCCGGTTCCGTGCAGACGGAGCCGGGCGGTCGTGTTTGCGGGGTACGGCGTCGACGTACGCGGCGCACGGTGCCGCGTCGGGAGATGAGGCGCGCGGTGCGCGGGCGCGGCATCACGGGATGAAGCGGGCCGTACGCAGGTCCTCGCGCAGGGCGATGAAGAGCTCGCGATTGAACTGCGTCTCCTCGCGTTCCGTCGCCCCCTCGAACTCGCTGAACGCGCTCCCCTGCCAGCGGCCGATGAAGCGCGTCACCGGGCTCTCCATGACGGGGATGCGCGTCTCGCGGGTGATGAGGGTCTGCCCGTTCGGCCCGGGACGGAACGCGATGCGGAACATCAGCCCGCCGCGCGTGAACGGGTGCCGGAGCGGTGTCCTGAGGAGCTGCGCCGCCAGGGGCGGCAGCTCCCAGTCGGGCTCCCGGTCGAAGCGCATGGTCCAGCCACGTTCACCGGCGCGCGTCTCCTCGACGAAGTGGCCGCGCAGTCCGCGGTAGCCGAGGCCGAAGAGACCGAACTTCGTGCGGAAGTCGGCGACCATCTCGACCGAGTCGGGCAAGGGGATGGGCGCCCCCTCGAGCGCGACGAGCCGACCGTCCTTCTGGCGCAGCCGCACGACGAGGCGCGACTCGCGGAGCGCGACGTCGGCCCAGCGCGTCCCGCGTCCGTCGCGCAGCACGAGCCGGAATCGTGTCGGCGCGACGTACTTGCGCACGTAGGCCGCGAGCTTCGGCAGCGCGCCCTGCACACGTTCCGGCCGCACCGTCATGCCGAGCGTGATCGCGGTCGCGCCGTCGGGCGTGGCGACGGGGCGGATCGAGTCGAGCGTGAAGAGGCGGCCCGCGGCGACGACGGTGCGCGGCAGCACGCCATGCAGGTCGGCGCGGAGCGCGGCGCTGTCACGTCCGCCGATAGAGGCGAGGAGCGCGCGCCACCCGCGGGCGAGATCGTCCGCCCCTGCCGTCCCGATCGCGAAGTCCACCTGTGTCTGCCATCGATACGCCCCGTCCTCCGCATCACGCACGAGCCGCGTCAGGTGCCGCGCATCGGCGAGCCGATCGGGCAGCGGCGCCCCCGCGCGTTCGGCGAAGCGGTAGCGTCCGTCGAGCGTGGCGCCTTCGGCGAGGAGTTCGCGCGTGCGCGCGTCGGGGCGCGTCGTCCAGAGCGTCGTGTCGTCGAAGACGCGCGACGGATCGAGCGCGTGCGTGCCGAGTGCGGCGCGGGCGCGCGCGTAGCCGGGCGCCCGCTCGACCGACTGGTAGCGCTTGACCAGCGCATCGGCGACGAGGACGCCGTTCACCTGCGCCCGCGCCGCCGATTCGCCGAGGTTGGCCCAGCCGGCCCGACAGCCGGTGAGCGCGGCGGCCAATGCGAGTGCGGCGAGGGCGTGGCGACGCGCAGGACGCATGACGCGCGCGGGGCGTGCGGAACGGGGACGCGTCGCGCTCATGTCGGGGTTGAAGGGGCGCACGGGCCCGGCTAGTTTAGTCGGCCTGTCGGTCCCGGGTACCCGGTGCCGGGAGCGAGGTGCCCCTTGGTGTAACTGGCAACACGTCTGACTCTGGATCAGAAGAGTCCTGGTTCGAGCCCAGGAGGGGCAACTGGAAGGGCCGCAACGACTTCGGTCGGGGCGGCCTTTCTCACTTTCGGGGCTAGTGGGTTCCCTGAGGGTTCGTCGCGAGGAAAGCCAAGCCACTCAAGCCGCGCGCCGGGGCCAACCGGTTCCCGCGCGGAGGGGTACGGGTTCCGCAGCCGGAACCGGTTCCGCACAGGTGGTTCCGAACCGGTTCACACCGGGGGCATGGGGCCAGCGCGCGTCGGGTCCGTGGTGTGGAGGCGTACGCCGGCCTTGGCGGCGCGCAGCACGAGCAAGGCGAGCGCCCGGCGGTCGGCGGGGGTGATCGGCTTGCCGGTGATCAGGCGCAGCACGAGCAGGGCGGCGGGGTCAGGGGCGCGCATGGGGCAACGCTAGGGCGCGGCGTCAGGCGGGCGTCATAGTCCCCCAGCGCAGGCGGGTCCTGGTCCAGCGGTGCCGCGGGGAGGTCGGCCGATTGCACCCCTCGGCTTCCTCGAGCGATTTCGAAATGGGGATTAGGGCTATCGCTCGCAGTGCGTCCCTAGTCGCGCTGCCGATCCACGAAGCAACGCCAGCGCAGCACCTTGGCGAGTTGGAAGACACGTTCGCGGCGCCGGCCGCGCGTCCACGCGTGCGGGCATCCCCGCGCGCACCACTGGTCAACGGCTTCGCGCGATACCCCAAGCCACTCGGCGACGGCGCCGACCGTACGCCAATCTTCCTCGGCCGAACGCACCCATTCGCGATCGGCATCCGTCATCCCATCGTCAACGTCTAGCACGATTCCTCCGGAACCACAGACACGGATCGCTCGCCGTCCGCCGTTCCCCCCGCGAAAAAAGCGCAGGAAGAACCTAAGTCGTTGCCATTCAATGAATTGCTCATGCCGCCACCAGCGGAAGTTGTTCGCCTTCCTTGAGGATGGCGCGAATGGGGCGCGCGGGATCGCCCTTTTTGTTGGCACGGCGCAGGCCTGCCCCGTCGCCCCGCTGGTGGGCTCGGACGGTGATCGTGGACACCGTGGGGCAGGCCGAATGCGGATCAGGTGAACGTCGGCACCTTGCCGAGAATCCCCGTCACGGCGTCGGCGGGCACGTGATGCGCCTCGGTGTCGAGCGCACGGAGTGCGGCGCGCGCCTCGTGGATCGCAGACGTGATCCACGACAGGTCGGCACGGCCAGCGATGGCGGCCTCACGGTCGGTCAGGTGGGCGAGCGCAGCGGCGACGTGCGGGTGCATGGTGGACTCGGACACGGGATCGCTCCAGGTGAGGGTCAGGCCGCCGCGGCGGGGATCGCCGGCAGCGCGTCGAGGATCTCGCGCACCGCGGCCTCCGGATCGGGCACGGACGCGACCTGCAACGCTTCCAGCGCTTCGCGGGCGGCGCGGATCGCGGCCAGGTGGGCGCCGGCGTCGGCGGGGCGCACGCGGCACCGCGCGGCCTCATGGTGGTCGTGCAGGCGGGCGAGTGCATCGGCAATGCACGGGTGGGCGAGTTGGCGCAACGCGGCGTCGAGTCGGGCAATCCGTACGTCACCGGTCATCGTGGCGGCATCGCGGGCGCGCTCCGCCTCGAGTAGCGCTTCGCGGGTGGCGAGCGCCGCAGCCTCGGCCTCGTCCCGACGCTTGCGGGCAGCGTCGGCGGCTCGCGTGAGACGGCCGGCATCCTTGGAGCACTGCACGCGCACGGCATCCCGTTCCGCAGCGAGCTGCGCGCGGCGCGCTTCGGCCTCGGTACGCGCCTCGGTCTCGAGCTGGCGATAGAACGGCGTGCGCTTGAACCACTGGGGAACGTCGGGCAGGACGGACATGGGTACACCTCCAAATGTCGTGGCGTGGTGGAACAGGCGGCGCGTAAGTCGGGCGTGCCGCGCGGTGCGTCATCGTCGGGCGAGTCGGCGCGGGGTCATGGCGGCAGGTAGCTCAACAAGAACCGCCACAAGCGCCAATGTCGAAGACGCGGCGCGTCGGCCCGCATCGCCGGCGTGATGCGCGGGGCGAGCGCGTCGGGGGTGAGAATCAGGTGCATGTCGTCGCCTGTGGGAGCAACCACGCCGAAGCCGACGCCCATGCGTGCCGCCGTCTGCGCGCACTCGAGGTCTGCGGGCGACGGCTCGAGCGATGCGCCGAGTGGGTGTGTGTGGAGTGCGATGTCCCCGCGGCCGTACTGTGTCACGAGGAACGGCACGGCGGCTGCGTTGCCCCGCGCGACGAGCGTGGCGGAAATGACCATTTGGTGCGCGGTGTCCCACGTGCACCGGAACGCGCATTCCCACTCAGGGCGGGATAGGCACGCGGCGACGATGGCGTCTCGGGCTGCAAGGCTGAGGCTGGGCTTCATGCGGCCATCTCCTCGTCGGGCGGGGGACCTTCGGCGAGAAGCGCCCGCAGATAGCCGTCGTCGTCGTCGTCGCGCGACACACGGTTGCTTGCCGTTTCTCCAAACGTCACATGCGTCCCAACCGTCACGCTCGGTGCGTCCGGTGACACTTGTGACGCTTGGGACGAGTGCGGCTCGCCGGGGAAGTAGCGCACCCACGCCGAAGCGAAGTCGGCGAGGCGATACCAACGGGCGGTGCGGTCCTTGTGCGATGCGATGCCGAAGCGGCGGAGCAGTTGCGCGATCCCACGAACGGAGATCGGTTCGGAGCGCCCGCCGCTGCCGGTGCGATACTCGGCCCACACGGAGGCCGGATCGGCGACGAGCGCAGTGCGGAGGTCGTCCGCAGCGATCGCGTCGGTGCGTCGATCTGAGAAGACGTCGCGCACCGCGGCGAGCAGGCGCACGCCGATGTCGCCCTCCTCCTCGTCCTGGCTCATCGCTTCGCGGGTCAGAACACGGCACGCGGCTCGCGCGAGCTCGGTCCACTCGCCGCCGGCAACGTCGGCGAGGGCCAGCAAGGGAGCCCACATGTCCGCGGCGCGATCCTCGAGCCCTTCGGGTCGGGCGGGGCCATCCTCGGCGAAGATCGTCTCGAGGTCGGGCACGACATCCTGCACCGCGCGCGCGAGCTGGCTGCGGAGCGGCTCCGACCAGCGTTCATGTCGGTACAGGTCCGCCACCTTGTGATGCGTCGGCTTTCGCTCGAGGCGGACACGGATCGTGCGGCTCCGCGTCGCATCCGCGAGGCGCGTCCCAATCCCGGCGATGAGGCGCGGGCCGAAGACCGGATAGGCACGCACGTCGTGGTTCTCGCCCTGTACGCGCGTGAACGTGCCGCCGCGCGCCACGCTAGCGTTCAGGAAGCCGACAAACTCGCGGCTTTTGTCCTCGGAGAGCCACGTATCGACTTCATCGAAGAGCGCGGCCGGGAAGCATGCGGAGGCGACACGAAACGCAGCCGCCGTGGAGCAGTTCTCCGAGTTGAAGGCGCGACGCACGAGCGCGGCCACAAACTGGACCAAGCGTGACTTGCCGCACGCACGGGTCGCGCTGTTCGCCCACAGGATGGGGAAGAAGGCGAAGGGTGTTTGAAGTTTCCCATCCGACACGACGAAGGCATGCGTGCCGGCAATCCAGAGCACGAGCGCGACCAAGGCGTGCGGCGGCACGTAAAGGTGTGCTGTCACCCGTCGCCGCATGGCGTCGAGCGCCCATGCCAGCGGCACGGACTGCGGCCACGGCACGACATCGGCCACGATCGGGACGCTCGCGTCTGTCCCTTCGCGTGCCGTCGGTTCGGGTGGAGCCGAGGCCCACGCGTCGGCGAGCTGCACGAGCGCCGCGCCGATCCACGCGACATGCTCGCTCGGCACGCCATCGAGTAGCGCGACGCGCGCGCGGCCGCTGTGCAAGCGGCACTCCTCGGAGACGGCCAGCGCCCCGTCAACGGTCACCCGGACGTAGGGTGTCGTCTTCGAACCCTGGCGCATTGCGGTCACGATCACGCGACCGTCCGGCGAGGTTTGCGTGAGAGGAAGCGTCATGCGGCCTGCCGGCGCGGCGCGTGCATGGCGAGTAGCTCGAGCACATCGCACGCGGTGCACCACGTCACCCACGCATCGCAGCGCGCCGCTTGCCGGTGCGAGAGAGCGGCCAGCCTCGGCGACGTGGCGATGGGGTAGTCGCGCAGTCGGTGCGTGTGGAAGGCAGCGCGCGCCGCGGCGAAAGCGGCGAGCGTGCCACCGTCGAGTATCATGGCGCACCCCGCGTCACGAGCGTCACCGCGCGCGGTGCATCGGGCGCCGTGCAGTGCGTCACGCGATGTTCTATCGCCGCCGGAAACGTCGGCGAACCGTGCCGATGCTCGCGGCCGCACCAGCGACAGCGATACGCCACGCCGAACGCGGCGCCAGCGCGGCGGATGACGGCCGCAATGCGTGGCGGCGTTGCACTGTCGGAAGTGGTGCGTAGACTCTCCATCTCATCCTCGTTGTAGCTGCGCCCCTTGCCGATCGCCTGGACAGCGATTCGTCGGCTCGGGGCGCGCTTCGTTTAGGCCGCGGTGCCTAGCGCCGCGGTGCGCTGGCTCGTGCTGCGGTAGGCAGGGCGGGACGCGACGTAGGCGTCGAGTGCGGCGCGCGTGTAGCCGATGCCGCGGCCGGCGAGCTGCACGAACTCCGGGCCGGTGCCATCGACGCGCATTCGGGCGAGAGTCGGCACCGATAGTCCGACGTACTGCGCGGCCTGTGCGGGCCGCAGCACCGCGGGCGGGAACGCGAGGGGCGAGGGCGGCTTCCGCTTGCTCGTTTTCGGCGTGTTTGGAGCGTCATTGCTCAGGCTCACGATTTCCTCCGTGGCGTTGGTGATACCGGAGGATCGCCCGTGATTGCTTGATGGTACATTGAGCCGCTAGTATCCGCTAACGGCGGAAGCACCTTTCCGAAGGGGCGGTGATGGCGGCACGCGCAAAGCGGAAGGCGGCAAAGCTGCCCCGACATCGGGAGCGCACGGGCGCAGTGAAGCAGACGGAGCGCGAATCGCGTCGGGCCGCGATTCGCGCTCGGTGGCGTGTCGTGCTTGACGGGTTCGTGGAGGAGCACGGGATTCCTGTGGTCGCCGGGTTGCTGGATGTAGACGAGCGCACGCTGCGCGATTACCGCAGTGGCAAGCGCTTCCCCGAACCTGAAGTCTTGGCGCCAGCGTGCCGCGCACTCGGGATATCGGTCGAGTCCATCCTCTACGGCGAAGAGGCGACCGGCGAACTCGAGGAGCGGCTCGCAACGGCGGTCGTGGCGGCGCTGCAAGCCAGCGGGGACGTGACGCACGGTGATGGTGGGCGCTTCGTGTCCGGCCGCCACCTTGTTGCCGCGTGCGTGCAGCTCGCACGCGCCTCGCTTCACGAGGTGCGAACGCATTGGGAGGAAGTTTCCGACGCACGAGCGGTGAAGAACCTCGTGCGGGAGGTACAAGCGCAGTGGAAGAAATGGCTCAGTCCGAACGCCGGCGACATTGCTGAGCGAATGAGCGCGCGCCTTGCGGATCGGATGCGTACCGCGAGCGAGCCGGTCAGGCTTTTCGGAATCGTGCAGGAACGCGCCTCGCTTGTGGCGAAGCTGCGCCAGTCGAGCGACGGCGCGGTGCCCTACGCAGTAGACGGGGCGCCGGGGCTTGTGCCGCTTATGCTTCCCCCGAAACGACGCGCGACGCGAGTGCGGTAACGCGAAGCGCCCCCGCAGCCGGAAGGCAGCGAGGGCGCCGAAGTCACGCGAGACGTAGGCTAGGCGGCAGGGGCGCCGGCGCGCTCCACGATGAGGGCGCCGGATCGGATCAAGTGCGCGCGTTGCTCCGGTGGCAACTCGATACGGCGCACGAGCCGCACTTCGCCGTTCTCGGCGACGACGACGGCATCGCCCGGCAGGAGTCGCACGGGCAGGTCAACGGGACGTAGCACACGGGCACGCATGGGGGCTCGTCGGAGAGAGGGGCGGCGAGTCCGTCGCCGGCGCGGGGCCGCGCACGCGGCCGGAAAGGGATCAACCCGTGCCCGATGCCTTCCGCCCGCGTGCGCGGCCCCTGAGGGGCCGCACGGCGGCATCGGCGTTCGGTTCGGCGGGCTTGGTGCCGGCGAGCTTCGCGGCGCGGGCCTGTGCGACCGCATCGGCCGCGCGCTTGGTCGGGTCCTCGTGCTGGTGCGTGTAGCGGCTCGCCGTCGCAAGCGTGGTGTGCCCGGTGATCGCCATGAGCACCGCGGCCGGATATCGCATCCCGGCTTCGGTCGCCGTGTCATGCCTGAGGTCGTGCAGCCGGAGCCCCTCGAGCTTCGCCGCGGTGCGGATCGTGGGCCACTGTTCGCCGAGAAGGGCGTACGGCCGCGCCGGGGACGTGAGGGAAGGGAAGACGTAGGGGGAGCGCCGGTCGCGCGGCAGCGCGGCGAGTAGCTCCACGGCGGGCGCCCCGAGCGGGCGCACACTCTCGCCCGTCTTGGAGTCCCCGAGGACGAGCCGGCCCCGCTTGAGGTCCACTTCCGCCCACCGTAGGCGGGTCGCCTCGCTCCGACGCATCCCCGTGAGGAAGAGCAGCCGCACAAGCTGGATTCCCTGCCACGGCAGGGCGTCGGCCTTCTCCAACTCGCGGAGCGCCGTCCCGAGCCGCGCGGCGTCGGCATCGCTCAGCACGCGGCCACGCCGGCGTTCCTTGTAGCGTGGCATGGGTTCCACCGGGTTCGTCGGGAGCGCGGCCGATCCGAGCCAGCCTTGCGCGAAGGCGAAGAGGGCCGACAGCGCGGCCATGACGCGATTCGCGAGGACGGGGGTGTCCTTGAGCGCCCGGTGCACCCCCACCACGTCGGCGCGGGTGATGCTCGCGACCGGCCGCGGTCCCCAATTCTCGGTCGCGCCACGCTCCGGCTTCGGCCGCGACTTCGGCGCCTCCGTGGGCGTCTTCCCGTACCGGAGCCGGCCACCCTTCGGCGGGGCGATGTGGGCCTCGAGCAGTCGGCGCGTCTCGGCCGCGTGGCGCGTGCTACGCTCGGTCGCGAGGTGCTCGAGGAACGCGCCCATCGCCTCGTCTACCGTCATCGCGTCGCGGCGCGCCTGTCGCTCGCGGGCGGGGTTCTCGTCTTGATCCACGGCCGTCCGATGGCGCCGGGCCACGTCGCGCGCTTGGTCGGGCGTCAGCGGGCCGTAGTCGCCGATGGTGAGCCGGTGGTACTTCGGCGGCTTCCCCCCGGCGGGGTCGCGGTAGCGGAACGCGAACACCTTCCGGCCGCTCGGGAAGACGCGGACGTGAAAGCCGCGCACCTCCGTGTCGAAGCGGTCCACGATGGCGCCAGGTACGGGCGTGATCGCGTCCACGAGGGACTTGGTGAGCTTGACCTTGGTGACGGGGGCGCGGGACATGGCGGGCGGCGTGGCGGGGAGTGGTTCCGGCGCGGAACCCCTATCCCCGCGCGCCGGAACCGGTAGGTGGTTCCCGCTACATCTCCCCTAGCGGACGGCCGGAGGCGTAGGGTTCGCACAGGGTTCGTCGGAACCCTACAGCACGATATCCCGTGATCGCTCGTGAGGTCAACGCCCCTGCGGCACGAGGGAGAACGCACACTCATGCGGCATCGTGGGATTGCCGGTCCTCTGACTCTGGATCAGAAGAGTCCTGGTTCGAGCCCAGGAGGGGCAATAAGCAAACCGCCGGTGGCGCCGCGACTTAGGCGCTGCCGGCGGTCTGCGTTTGTGACCGGGTCATTTCGCGGTCACGCATGTAGTGACAACGGTCACACGCCCGGCCACAACAGGACGGGGCGGGCGCCCTCAGTGTCCCAGAATGCGGGCCGAAGTATCCGGCTCCACAGAAAGAGGCGGCCTGAGCCGAACACGGAGCGCAGCGCGTGGGCAGTCGGAGCCTCCTTGACCGCTCCCGCGGTCGTGGCACAACGCGGCCACCGGATGGCGCGCTCTTGCGCCCCTGAGTGTCGCATCCACTTTGGCGAACGGCACCCGAGCGCGACCGACTGGGCGTGATCATTTGTGGCGACCGGGCATAGCTGCGCGCTCTTCCTAGGCTGAGGCCGGACCTATGGATCACGAGACGCCGTTCACAGACTTTACCTGGCAGGCGTTGGTCGCCGGGCTCAATCGAGAGCACGAGATCTGGTTCGAGGACGAAGAGGACGAAGCTGCTCCGGAGGGCGGAGCCGACCCGCGACCGCCCTGGGAAGCCCTCGACGCAGACGAGCACCTCGAAGCCATCGCCCCGACGATCATCGAGATCGTGGAGCCGCATTTGGTCGACCTGCTGACGACTGGTCAGCTTCCGCACGGCGTCGTGCAGCGCCTGCGAGATCTCGGCGACGGCAAGATCGAACCCCGTTTGCTAGAGGTACTCGCTCTTGCTCGCAAGGCGGTCAGCGGCGACCTCGCTACGGATGCGGCGCGCCCCCTCATCGACCAGTACCGTGGGTACGAGCGGCGCATCTGGGAGTTGCTCGAAATCGCCATCCGGTTGAACGCGACCGACATTCCCGCGCTCACCGCCAGCGTGTTTTCTCGCGCTGCTCGCATGTATCTCGCCGGCTTCTACGCCGGAGCACTCACATTCGCGATGAGTGCCTTGGAAGCGGCGCTCGCCAGCGCGCATGCGGGCGACGGTGAAGCCAAGATCAGCAAACTACTCCCGTGGGCGTGCGCACGAGAGCTCATCACGCCCGAGCAGATCACGGTGGCGAACAATCTGGTCAGGCATCGCAATGACGTCGTGCATGGGGGGCTTGATGCCACGGCCGAGCATGCTCGAATGGCCATCAAGCTCGTGGGCGAAGTGTTGACGTCGTTGCACGAGCAACGCTACACCTAGGGGCAATACTGTCCAGATAAGCGATACGGCGGTAGCTTCGGTGGCAGTCTCCACCG
>ERZ1066136.286-NODE-286-length-46907-cov-13.873709_pt1 | contig 46907 bp, 34 predicted proteins | sample MGYA00382783_ERZ1066136 | MGnify/ENA primary metagenome ERZ1066136 (study PRJEB33369, sample SAMEA5778366) | biofilm metagenome | biome: Industrial cooling water; feature: Water cooling tower basin; material: Biofilm | place: United Arab Emirates | collected... | reverse complement strand
CGCGTCCGTCGCGTCGTCGCGTCCGTCGCGTTCAGGTCGTGAGCAGTTCGTCGCGTTCGTCGCGTCGTCGCGTTCGTCGCGTCGTTGCGCTCGTCGCGTCGTCGCGACGATCAGCCGAGGGCGCGGAGGACGCCGAGGAGGACGTCGGCGGGGACGTCCTTGCTGAGGTAGGCGACGGCGCCGGCGGCGCGCATGGCGTCGGCCATGTCGCTGCGTTCGTGCATGCTGAGCGCGACGACGCGGACGTCGGGGGCGAGCTGCGAGATGCGCATCGCGGCTTCGACGCCGTTCACCGTGGGCATCGAGACGTCGAGGAGGCAGACGTCGGGGCGCAGGGCGGCGGCGAGCGTGACGGCCTGACCGCCGTCGTCGGCCTGCCCGACGACCTCGAAGTCGCCGGCGTCGCGCAGCAGCTGCGCGACGCCTTCGCGGAAGAGGCGATGGTCGTCGGCGACGAGCACGCGTCGACGTGCGCGTGCGGGGATCGTGTCGGCGGCGACCGTGGGCGCGGGACGGCGGGCGTCGACGGTGCCGAACGTGCCGGGCACCGGGATCTCGACATCGACGCGTGGACCATCCATCGGCAGCTCGAGCGTGATGCAGGTTCCATGGCCGCGACGGCTCGTCACCGAGACGGTGCCGCGCAGCAGTCGCACGCGATGCTCGAGGTTCGCGAGGCCGAAGCCGGGGCGCGGTGCGTCGTCGCCGTCGGCCGCTCCCTCGAAGCCGCGCCCCCGATCGTCCACCGTGACGCGCACGCGCCCATCGGTCGTGACCGCGAGCGCGAGGTCGGCCTCACGCACCCCCGCGTGCTTGACGACGTTGAAGAGCAACTCGCGCGCCGCATCAAAGACGACGATGCGCGTCTGCTCCTGCAGCACCGGCTCCTCGTCCGGGAGGTCGAGCGACACCGCGAGCTCGTGCTTCTGCCGGCACTCGGCCGCGAGCCAGCGGAGGCCGGCGGCGAGGCCGACCTCGTGCAGCACCGGCGGATGGAGCTCGATGGCGAGCGTGCGCGTCGCCGAGAGCGTGCGATCGAGCAGCTGCTCGACCTCGCCCGCGGCGGCGCTGACGGCCGGCACCTGCGCGGCGAGTCGCATCATCCCCGCCCGCATCTTGGCCGCCGAGATCGTCTGCTGCACGCCGTCGTGCAGGAGCTGCGCGATGCGGCGCCGTTCGCGGGATTCGGTGGCGGTGAGATCGAGGGCGAGCTGCCGCAGCTGCTCGGCGCGCTCCTCGGCGACCACGGTGCGTTCGCGCACCCGCGCCTCGAGCGACTCGTTGATCGCGGTCAGTTCGGCGTCGCGCGCGCGGAGCGCGGCCTCGATGTCGCGCTGCTCGGTGACGTCGGCCATCACGCCGTGCATCGTCGCCGGCTCACCGGCCGCGTCGTACACCATGCGGCCGCGCCCCTCGACCCAGCGCATCGTGCCATCGGGGCGCACGATGCGATACGTGCTGCGGAAGTCGCGCCGGGCCGTCGTCGCGCTGCGGATCTCGCTCTCGACGCGCGCCACGTCGTCGGGATGCACGCGCGACCGCCACGCCTCGTAGTCCGGTGCGAGACTCCCCGGTTCGTAGCCGAGCATGCGAAAATGCGTGTCGTTCCAGCGGACGGCGTCGCTCGCGACATCCCAGCTGAAGGTCGCGAGTCCCGACGCCGCCAGCACGAGCGAGAGCTGCTGCTCGGCGGCGCGATGCGCGGTCTCGATGTCGCGCACGTGACTGACGTCGCGCCATTGCAGCAGCAGCCGTGACACGCCGACCGGCGCGACGTGCAGCTCGAGCGTCGTCGGTTCACCGCGCACGCCGGCGATGGCGAGCAGATCACGCACGGCTGCGCCGGTGCGCGCCACCTGGCCGGCGAGGTCCGCATCGTCGGCCGGCACGACGAGACGCGGAAAGCCCTGCGCGACCGTGAGGTCACGCAGGGCGCCGGGTTCGCGGCCCGCCCACTGGTGTGCAGCGGGATTCGCGTAGACGATCACCGAGTCGGCGAGCGTCGCGCGGCCCGCCACCACCAGCAGCGGGTCGGCGAGCACCTCGCAGAGGTCGTGCGGGAGCACGCCCGCCGGCGCCGCGTCGCGCGCGCCGCCCACCGCCGTCATGTCAGCTCGCTGCGCCGGGAACGCGCGCCGCCGCCGAGGCCGGGTCGAGCACCCAGCTGGTCGCGAACCGCACCAGCGCCGTCGCATTCGGGAGCACGAGCTTGCGCTTGAGGTGCTCGCGATACGTCTCGACGGTCTTGACGCTGAGATTCAGCTTCTCCGCGATCTCCGAGGTACCGAAGCCGTTGCCGAGCAGCTCGAGCACTTCGAGCTCGCGGTCGCTCAGGTGGTGCACCGCCGAGCGCGGCTCGCCGCGCCCCGCGCCGACGACGTGCGTCATCATGCGGTCCGCCATCGCCGGGCTGAGCGCCACCTGCCCCGCCGATACGCGCATGACCGCGTCGAGGAAGGCCTCGGGCGGTGCCTGCTTCATGAGGTAGCCACGCGCACCGGCGCGCAGCGCCCGCTCGGCGTAGATCGTCTCGTCGTGCATGCTGTAGACGAGGATGCCGATGTCGCTGCGGAACAGCACGAGCTGCTTAACGAGATCGAGCCCGTGCATGCCGTCGAGCGACACGTCGACGATCGCGAGGTCCGGCTGCTGCTGCTGGGCGATGGCCAGCGCCTCGCTGCGCGTGGCCGCCTCGCCCACCACCGACACGTCGGGGATCATCGACAGCAGGTCGACGACACCGCGGCGCATGATCGGATGGTCATCGACCACGAGCGCGGTCTGCGGACGCTTCTTCATTTCCGTTCTCTCCTGTGGGGGGCCTCGGTGGGGCCACGTTTGCAAGATATGGCCCAGCTCCTAGGGGCAAATCGGGCACACCCTGATGGCTGCGCTCGCTGTCCCGCTCGATCATCCCGGCGCACGCCGCTCTACCTGCGCGCCACCCACGCGGCCACCACCACCCGAGGGAGCCCCGATGCCGCCGACCGTGATCACCGCGCCGGCCGACGCCATGTTCGCCGCCTGTGGCCCGCGCCGCGCCCCCGCTCCCACACCGGACGTGCCGGCCCCGATCGTATCGGCCACGCTCCTGCACGTCGACCAGCTGCGCCGTGCGCTGGACCTCGAACTGCGCCTCGTCGAGGCCTTGCCGGGTGTGGCGATCGGCGTCACGGACCGTGCGCTGCGCGAGGCGATCCAGGCACTCGCGCAGGGCGCGGATCTCCGCATCAGGGCGCTGCAGGACGCACTCGCGGCGATGGGATCGGCGCCCATGCGGCGCCCGTGCGCCTGCGCCGAGGCGCTCGCGAACGAGATTCGTGGCGCGCAGTGGGATGGCGACGGCGAGGCGGCCGACGCCGTGCTCGCGCTGGCGCTGCATCGCACCGCGCAGCTCGCGGCGGCCACGTATCGCGGCGTGCGCACACTCTGCCGGACGGCCGGACTGCTCGCGGTCGCGCGGAGCGCGGCGCAGGCGGCGCGGGAGCACGAAAGTGCGGCGAGTCGCTTCCTGGAGCTGCCTGCCCGCGCGGGGACGCGCGAGTCGCCGCTCGAGGTCTCGGCATCGACCTGGCGGGCGACCTCGATCACGCACTCCGCCGCCTGACGCGCGTCGGCAGTCCGCGGACGTGACAGACCGTCACGCCGTGCGAATCACACCACGCGACAGAGCGACGCAATCAAGGCGTGATCCGGATCGTGGCGACGTCGACCACGAACCCGGCGAACGTCGCCGGCAGATCCTCGATGATCGTCACCGGCCGGCCGCCGGCATCGATGGCACGCAGCGTCACACGGCGTCCGTCGGCCGTCAACTCGCGCACTTCGCCGCTGCCGGTGACTCCCGGCATCCGTTCGTAGCGCGTGCCGCCGCGCACCTCGACGTCACCGTAGCGCGTCGAGAAAGCGGTCGCCGCGGCGTCGAGGAACTCGGCGGCTTCGACCGGCGTGTCCCAGACGATCGCCCACGCCAGCCCTTCGCCGCCGGCGACACTCACCCATGCGTACCGGTCGCCGTCGTGGCCGCGCGCGGCGCGCATGCCGCGCGCCGCATCGCCGAGCATGTTCGCCAGCGCGAGGCGCGTCTCGAACTCGCCGAAGGTGTTCTCGTAGGTGACGCGCGCGCCCCCGCGCACGCCGAAACGCACGCGATCCGCCGGGTTGCCGGGGGTGCCGTAGCGCGACAGGTCGAGGATCTGCGAGGTGCTCTGCGGCAGGTTCGCGAGCAGTCGCGCGGTCGTGATCCCCTTCGCCTGCGCGTTGCGCACGAACTCCGCGCCGCCGAGGTACGGGAACAGCAGCCCTTCGGCCACGAACGGCGGTGCGGCCGCGAAGGCCGGTGAACTCGAGCGCGCGTCGCGGATCGCCTCGCGCGCCTGTTCCCAGACGATCGTGCGCGACGCCTTGCCGATCATCACGAGCGTCGCGTGCCCCTCGAAGACCGCCTGCGCGGCGAGTGCGCGATCATCCTCGCCGACGAGCTTGTCGAGCGAGTCGAGCGGGACGTACTGGTCCTGCAGCGCGTGCGTCAGCTCGTGGATGATGACCGTCTCGCGCTCGACGCCCGTGCGCCCCTGGACGACGTAGAGCGTGTCGGCGCGCGGATCGTAGTAGCCGACGACCTGTTCGCCGAGCACACGCAGGAGCATCGCGCGGACATCGAGCGTGTCGGGCACGAGACCGAGGCGTTTGTAGACCTTCTCCTTGGCTTCGAGATCGGCGCGAAGCCGCGGCTCGTCGAGCGCACGACGCAGGAAGGCCTGCACCTGCGCGGACGTCGGTGCGGCGACGTTCGGCGGGCGCTTGAACGTGAGCCCCGCCTCCTCCTCGACACGAGGCACCAGCGCCGCGACCTCGCCCGCCAGGTCACCCTCCTTCGGCCGCGCCTTCCGATCGCAGGCGACGACGACGACGAACAGGGCGCACACGAGTGCAACACGACGAGCGAACGGCATCGAGAGCTTCGGTTGAGGTCGGGTCGTCGAGATCCGGCGAGACGACAAGATCGCCATGAGACCTACCGCGCGAGAAACGCGAACACGGAGCTCGGGGCGAGACCTACCGCCATGAACCACGGCAGTTGCACGACAGAACGGCCCACGGCTGAACGGCCCACGGCCGTGCACCTCGACCTACCATCCGTAGGTACTGCAGCCGTGGGCGGTTCTGCCGTGGGCCGTTCTGCCGTGGCTCCGCCGTGGTTCTCGGCGGTCGAGGCACCGGCACTGCAGTCGACGCCGATCTCCATCGCGACGACTCATGGCACGACGAGACCGAGCGTGACGGCGATGGTGCGCAGCCGGTCGGGGCCGGTGACGAGGAGCACGACGGCGGCGGGGGCGAGGAAGACGCCGAAGGGAACGAGCGGCGGTTCGAAGTCGCGCCCGGCGCGACGCGCCCGCACGATGCCGACCGGATAGACGAGGCCGAGGAAGGTCACCGCGCCGATGCCCGCGGCGACGAACGTCGTCACGATGCCGGGCACCGGGCCGATCGCGGCGCCGACGACGGCCATCAGCGTCACGTCGCCGAAGCCCATCGCCTCCTTCTTGAGCGCGACCTCGCCGAGCCAGCCGACGATCGCCACGAAGCCCGCCGCGGCGCACGCCCCGACGAAGGCGTCCGCCGGCGCGACGAAGTGCGAGGCGACGTCGGGCGACGCGATCGCGTGCCAGACACTCGTCGCCAGTACCCAGAGGAAGCCGAAGACGGTGAAGCCGTCGGGAATGACGTAGTGCTCCACGTCGGTGAGCACGACGCCGAGCATGATCGTCGCGAACATCGCGAGCCGTACCGCCTCGACCGTCGGGCCGGCCCACGCCACGGCGGCGGCCCAGAGCAGCGCGACCGTCGCCTCGACGATCGGATAGCGCGGCGAGATCGCGGCCCGACAGCCCGCACACTTGCCGCCGAGGCGCAGCCAGCCGAGCACCGGGACGTTCTCGTGCCAGCGGATCGCGTGCTCGCAATGCGGGCAGCGGCTCGCGGGACGCACCACCGACAGCCCGGCCGGCCAGCGTGCCACGCAGACGTTCAGGAACGAGCCGAAGCAGGCGCCGAGGACGGTCGCGGCGAGAAGGGCGAGGAGCACGGGATCGGCGGTCACGGACGGAGGGCGTACAGGAGGATGCCGGTGGCCACCGCCACGTTGAGCGACTCGACGCCCGCGGCGATCGGGAGCGCGACCGTGTGCGCGCAGGCGCCGCGCACGACGTCGGTCAGGCCGGCGCCCTCGTTGCCCACGGCGAGCGCGAGCGACGTCGGTGCGGCGAGCGTGGAGACAGGCGTGCCGTGCGCGTCGGCGCCCCAGAGCGGGATCGCGCGCTCGCTGAGGAACGCCGTCAGCGCCTCGACGGTACCGGTCAGGGTGGGGTGGGTGAACGTGGTGCCCATCGCGCTCCTGACGACTTTCGCGTTCCAGAGGTCAACCGTGCCCGGCAGCGCCACCGTCGCCGTCACCCCGAGTGCCGCCGCCGTCCTGAGGATGGTGCCGGCGTTGCCGGGATCCTGGACGGCGTCGAGGACGAGGAGTCGCGTCACGGGCGGGAGCGAGGCGAGCGTCCGCGCGGGGACCTGTGCCACCGCGAGGATCCCCTGCGGCGCGTCGGTGCCGGCGGCGCTCGCGAAGTCGCGGGCGGACACCCGATCCACGGTGATGCCACGCGCCTCGGCCACGGTGACGAGCGCCGCGACGCGCGGGCCGTCGGTGGCGCCCTCCTCGACGAGCACGCCGTCCACCGCGAGGGGGCTCCGCAACAGTTCCTCGACCGCCCGCACCCCCTCCGCCACGAAGCGGCCCCGTTCCTCGCGCGCCTTGCGGTGCCCGAGGGCGCGGGCTACGGTCAGCAGCTTCACGGCCGCCCCCCGGGCGGCACGATCCCGATGAGGAAGAGGTCCATGCGCGTGAAGATGGTCGCGATGGTCATCGCGGCGTCAGTGGGGTTGGGCGCGTGCGCCCGCATCTCGACCCAGCAGGAGTCGGAGATGGGGCTCAACTACGCGCAGCAGATCAATGCGCAGCTCCCGATCATCCGCGACCCCGAGTCGGTGGCGTACATCAATCGCCTCGGCGACTCGCTCGCGACGCTGGTGGACAACCAGGGACGCAACTGGCAGTTCTTCCTCGTCGACGACCCCGAGGTGAACGCCTTCGCGGTGCCCGGTGGCTACATCTACGTGAACAAGGGGCTCGTGATGCGGGCGCGCACCATGTCGCAGCTCGCGGGCGTCGTCGGTCACGAGATCGCGCACGTGACGCGGCGGCACAGCGTGTCGCAGATGGAGAAGCAGCAGGGGATCGGCGTGGGCGCGATGCTGGCGTGCATCTGGCAACCCGCATTCTGCCGCATGGGCGGGGGCGACCTGATCAACCTCGGCGCCGGGGCGGCGATGATGAAGTTCTCGCGCGACGCCGAGCGCGAGGCGGACGAACTCGGGCTGCAGTACATCGTGCGCGCCGGGATCGATCCGAACGGGATGCCGGAGATGTTCGAGATCCTCCTCGCCGAGCGGAAGGCGCGCGGTGGCGAGGCGGGCGGCTTCCTGGCGTCGCACCCGATGGAGGAGGATCGCATCGCCGCCACGCGCCGCATGATCGCGAACCTGCCGCCCGACCAGCGCGACGGGCGCAAGGATTCCGAGGCGTTCCAGCGATTCAAGGCGCGGCTCGCCTCACTCCCGCAGACCCCGCGTCCGCAGGGCGTGCGTCGCTGAGATCGCGCGCGCGTCACCGCGCCATGGTGACGCGTCGCAGGGGTTGCCCCTCCCCGGAGCGCAGGGCATACTCGTGCTCGGCAGCCGGATGTCGTGCGCGCACGCGCGTGCGAGTCCGAGGGCACCGGTCGCGTCGCGCGTGCATCGATCGTGCGGTGCGTCCGACACCCCCGCGCCGTGCGTGCGCCTCACCGACTTCGAGCCATGTCCTCATTCGCCCTGCCGACGGCCGAGTCGGAGAGCCAGCGCGCCCTGCTGATGCGCATCGCGCGCGGCGCGCTGGTGGTGCACGTGATCGCGCACGTGCTCTCGTCGATCGCGTTCGCGACGTTCCTCGTCCCGCCCTATCCCGCGTGGCTGCAGAAGCCGCTCAACGCGGCGATCTTCGCGTTCGGCATGCGCTGGGGCGGCCAGGGCACGGTCGTGCTGGGCGCGGTCGCCGGCTTCTGCTTCTGTGCGGCGTGCATCGGCATGCGGCCGACGATCATCGTCGCCGCGATCGCGTTCTTCCTGTCGCTCGGTGCGGAGCTCCTCGGCACGTTCACCGGGCTCCCGTTCGGCGTCTACTACTACACGCAGGCGCTCGGCTACAAGATCCTCGATCTGGTGCCGTACAACATCCCGACGAGCTGGTTCTACATGCTCGTCGCCTGCTTCGCGATCTGCGGACGGCTCCTTCCCGCGAAGGACGACGCGACCAGCCGCTGGTGGTGGGCGCTCAACTGCGGGTTGCTGCTGACGGCGTGGGACGTGGTGATGGATCCCGCGATGGTGAAGACGTCGCACTGGCTCTGGAACGTCCCCGACCTCTCGGACAAGCCGGCGTGGCAGCGCTTCATCGGTGAACCGCTGTTCCACGGCATGCCGATCACCAACTGGCTCGGCTGGCTGCTGACCGGGATCATCGTGTCGCGCGCGATGCTCATGGTGGTGCCGCCGACGACGTGGGCGCGCGGGCTCGCGGCATATCGCTTCCCACTCATGCTCTACGCCGTGAACGGACTGCTCGCCTTCGCGATCTGCTTCCGGCAGGACATGGTCTCGGCCGGCGTGGCCGGCCTGGTGACGATGGGCGTTCCGCTCTGGCTCGCGTGGCGCGCCGAAGGGCGGACGCCCGCCGGCGCGACGTCGCGCCTCGTCCCCGACATGGCGACCGCGGGCGACTGACCCGCCGACCGGCGTCGCGCTCCCCGCGCGGCGCCGGTCTCGTTTTCGCCCTTCTCCGACCCATCCCGGCGCACCACATGCGCATCGTCGTCATCGGCAGTGGCTTCGGCGGCCTCGCGGCGGCGATCCGCCTGCAGGCGCAGGGGCACGACGTCACGATCGTCGAGAAGCTCGACAAGCCCGGCGGCCGCGCCTACGTCTTCGAACGCGACGGCTTCACCTTCGACGCCGGCCCGACGATCGTCACCGCGCCGTGGCTCCTCGACGAGCTGTTCGCGGCCGCAGGGGCGACGACGGCCGAGTACGTGTCGCTCGTGCGCTGCGACCCGTTCTACAACGTGCGTTTCCCCGACGGGTCGATATTCCGCTACGACGACGACCTCGAGTCGCTGCGTGCGCAGGTGCGCCAGTTCAACGCCGCCGACCTGCCCGGCTTCGAGCGGTTCCGGCAGGACGCGAAGGACATCTGCCGCGCGGGGATGTCGCTGATCGACAAGCCGTTCCACGAGCTCTGGCCGATGCTCAAGGTCGTGCCGGAGCTGATGCGGTTGCGCGCCGATCGGTCGGTCGCGCAGCTCGCCGCACACCACATGAAGGACGAGCGGCTGCAGCAGGTCTTCAGCTTCCATCCGCTGCTCGTGGGCGGCAACCCGTTCGCCGCGAGCGCGATGTACGCGCTCATCCACTACCTCGAGCAGCAGTGGGGCGTCTGGTTCGCGATGGGCGGCACCGGCGCGCTGGTGCGCGGCCTCGTGCGCTGCTTCGAGGACCTGGGCGGCACGATCCGCTACGGCGCCGAAGTGGCCGAGATCACGCTGTCGCCGGATGCGACGCGTGCGACCGGCGTGCGACTCGTGCTGGGGGACCGCATCGCGGCCGATCACGTCGTCTGCAACGGCGACGTGTCGCAGTCGTACAAGACGCTGCTGCCGGCGGCGGCGCGGCCGAGCATGCCGGATCGCAAGATCAACGGCTACCGGCACTCGATGTCGCTGTTCGTGATCTACTTCGGCACGGATCGGCGCTACGAGCAGATGGCGCACCACGAGATCCTGCTCGGCCCGCGCTACAAGGCGCTGCTGACGGACATCTTCGACCGGAAGGTGCTGGCCGAGGACTTCTCGCTCTACCTGCACCGCCCCACCGCGACCGATCCCGCGCTCGCGCCGCCGGGTTGCGATGCGTGGTACGTGCTGTCGCCGGTGCCGAACCTCGCCGGCGACGTGGACTGGGCGACCGAAGCACCGAAGTACCGCGACCGGATCATGCGGCATCTCGAGGAGCGCTATCTCCCGGGGCTGTCGTCGCACATCGTCACGGAGCACGTCGTCGATCCGCGCTACTTCCGCGACACCCTCAATAGCCACCTCGGCGCCGCGTTCGGCCCCGAGCCGACGCTCTTCCAGTCGGGGTACTTCCGTCCGCACGGCAAGGCGAAGGACATCGCGCGGCTCTGGTTCTGCGGCGCGGGACCGCATCCGGGCGCGGGGCTCCCGGGCGTGATGGCGAGCGGCAAGATCGTCGCGGACCTGATCGGCGACGCACCCGGTGGGCGGCGCGGGGTGCGCGGCGTGCCGGCGTCGGTGGCGACGCTGCCCGATGCACGGGCGGTGCTCGCCTCACGCTGAGGAGCGCACGCGATGCTGCTGTGGGGCTTCCGCGCACTCGTCGTCGGGCACCTGATCACCGGCACGATCGGGCTGGTGCTCTTCTGGGTCGCGGTCGCGACGCGCAAGGGTGCGCCGACACACAAGCGATGGGGGATGATCTTCGTCCGCGCGCTGCTCGTCACCGGCTGCCTCGCGCTGGCGATGAGCACGCTCACGCTGGTGTCGGTGTACGGGACGCACCCCGACTTCGCGCATCATCCCGTCTGGAAGGACGCCACGCTCACGCGCGCACTCTTCGGCTGGATGATGCAGTACCTCGCGATCCTGACGCTCTCGCTGACGTGGCACGGCTGGCGCGTGGTGGTCAACAAGAAGGCGCACGCGCAGGACCGGCACTGGTTCGCGGTCGCGCTGCAGCTGCTGGTGATCGTCGCCGCCGTGAACGTGCTGGCGCGGGGCATCGCGATCGCACAGCCGACGATGATCGGCATCTCGGTGGTCGGCTTCGCGAGCGGTGGGACCAATCTCTGGTACGCGTTCCGTCCGGCACCCAAGCTGTTCGCGTACCAGTACGAGCACGCCAAGGGGCTCGTGGGTGCGGCGATCAGCGCCTACACGGCCTTCCTCGCGTTCGGCCTCGTGCGCGCGATGCCGGACCATGCCTTCAACCCGGTGATCTGGGCGATGCCGTGCGTGGTGGGGCTCTGCATCATCGCCTGGCACCAGGTGCGCATCGCACGCATGCGCACGCGCGCACTCGCCGCGCAGCAGGCGCGCACCGGCGACGCGCGCCTCGGCGCTACGGCACCCGACGCCGCACTCGGCACCTGATCGGCGCGGCGGGGCGCGTCGTCAGGCGCGCGACGGGACGCACGGCCGCGGGATCGAGCGCCTCGATGTCGTAGCGACGCACGACTCGCGCGAGGATCATCGTCGCCTCGAGCGTCGCGAACGCCGCACCGACGCAGACCCGGGGCCCAAGGCCGAACGGGAGATAGGCGCCGGTCGGGACCTGCTCGTCGCGCTGCGGCGACCAGCGATCGGGGTCGAAGCGATCCGCGTCGCGCCAGATCCGCTCGTGCCGGTGGATCGTCCACGGCGCGATCATGATCATCGTCCCGCGTCGCAGGCGTCGACCGGCCAGCTCGCACGCCTCGGCCGCGACGCGCGGCAGGAACGTGATCGGCGGATAGAGCCGCATCGTCTCGCGGAGCACGTCGCGCACGAACGTGAACCGCTTCGCGTGCTCGAGCGCCACCGGCGCGTCGCCCGCCACCGTCGCCACTTCGGCGCGCATGCGCGCGACGATCGCGGGGCGCTGGCTCAGCATGAACACGGCCCAGGTGAGCGCGCTCGCCGTCGTCTCGTGCCCCGCGAGGAAGAAGACGCCCAGCTGGTCGATGAGCTCGGACGTCGTGAAGGCGTCGCCGGTGGCGGGATCGCGCGCGGCGATCGTCGCACCGACGATGTCGTCGATCATGGGGGCGCCGGGGGCCATGCGCGGCGCGATGAGCGCGTCGAGCTCCGCACGGATGGCGCGGCAGGCGTCGAGGACGCGCGGCGGCTGCGTGCCGCGAGCCCACGGCTTGGCCAGCAGCAGCTGCTTCAGGTTGACGGTCGCGACGTTGCGCTCGAACTCGTCGAAGCGTTCGAAGACCTTGTGCGCGGTACCGGCGCTCAGCGTCTGCGAGAAGATCGTGCGGCAGATCACGTCGGCCGTGACCGACGCCATCGCCGCATCGAGCGCGAACGCGGTACCGTCGGCGGCGTGCGCGTCGAGCCACGTCTCGTGGTCGTCCATGGCGGCGACCATCTGCGGCCACGCGCGGTTGATGCGCATGTGCCCGAACGCGGGATCGACCATGCCGCGCTGGCGTCGCCACGTCGCGCCGCTCGACGTGAACAGCGAATCGCCGACGAGCGGCTCGACGGCATCCACGAAGAGATCGTTCTTCGGAAAGCGATCCGGCTCCGCGAAGATGCGCGCCACGAGCGCGGGATCGTTGACGTAGACGATCCCGCGACGCGACCCGGCGAGCGGAAAGACGAGCTCCGTGTACGCCTCGCGCGGCACGAGCGAGAGGAGGTCGCGCTCGCCCGAGAGCGCCGCCCGCACGAGCGATCGCACCGGCGGCAGCGGAACGGGCGCGGGCGGACGCCAGAGAGCTTCACGTGCCTCGATCGTGTCGCGCACGAGCGTCGCGCCGCTCACGATCGCTGCGGCATCGGGAAGCGGACCGCGTGCCTGCGGAAGTTGAGCGCCGTCGACACGAGCGCGTCGGTCACCACGAAGCAGATCGGGATCTCGGGTTCGGCATCGGTCACCACCTCGGCCGAAAAGCCGCGTGCGCGCAGGAAGTCGGCCGCCTCGATGGCACGCTGCACGGGATCGTCCACCACCAGTCCGATGCTCCCCCCCGCCCCGCCGAGCTTCTCGAGCACCCACGGCTCCGGACAGGTGACGAGCGTCATGCCGTCCCACATGATCGCACGCCGCACCCCCGCCGTGTCGCCGCGGAATCGCTGCCGCACGCCGTGCCGCGCGAGGATCGCCACGATCGCATCCTGCGCCGCATGGCTGCGCGCGGCGAAGATGCGCGAGCCGTTGTCCGGGAACGGCAGCAGGTTCCGCCCGAACGCGGTGAATCCGAGCCACACGAGGAGGAGCGCGACGACGACGAGCAGCCAGACCGGCACGAACACGGTGAGCGGACTCCGGGGGTTCCGAGTGGTGCGTCCAATATGGCTGCGGTCGCTGGTTCGCTCCATCGTGCGTCGGGCCGGCTCGGCGATCCGCGGAACGGCATGAGCCCGGCGTTCCGCGAAAAGGCATGAGCCCGGCGTCTCGCGGAACGGCATGAACGCAGAGGGCGCAGAACGGAGGGGCGGGGGCACAGAGGTGCGTGGCGCGAATGGCAGTGTGTGCGCGTGCACCGCAGAACAGCCCTGACACGGAGACACGGAGACCACCGAAGCACGGAGGGTGCGTCGAGCGGACGGTCGTGCATCGCGAGCCGTGGGTCTTTGGATGGGCGCCGAGCGCTCGGACGGTCCCGCTCGCACGGCGCCCATCCAAACAGCATCACCTCACCCCCGCGCACGGCTCCCCACGCGCACCCTCCCGTCTCCGGTGGTCTCCGTGTCTCCGTGTCGAGGCAGTCCGAGGATTCCGAACGAATACGTCCGCCCGCTCGACGCACCTCTGCGCCCCCGCCCCTCCGTTCTGCGCCCTCTGCGTTCACGCCGTTCCGCGAAACGCCGGACGTCGAACGTTCATGCCGTTCCGCGAAACACCGAACGTCGAGTATTCGCGATGTCCGCGAAACCCGATGTCGGCCGAACAGGGCAGCGGTAACTTGAAGGGATGACGACAGCGATCGCGTTGACCATCGCCGGCTCGGATTCGGGCGGCGGCGCGGGGATCCAGGCGGACCTCAAGACGTTCGAGCGGTTCGCGGTGTTCGGGACATCGGTGATCACGGCGATCACCGCGCAGAACACGCGCGGCGTGACCGCGTGGCAGGCGGTGGCACCGGTGCTGGTGGCGCAGCAGGTGGATGCGGTCGCGAGCGATCTGCGGCCGGCGGCGGTCAAGAGCGGGATGCTCGGCGATGCGCCGACCGTCGCGGCCGTCGCCGATGCGCTCGAGCGACACGCCCTCGCGCCCTACGTGCTCGATCCGGTGATGGTCGCCACCTCTGGCGATCCGTTGCTCGAGCGCGACGCCGTGCAGGCGATCGTGGCACGGCTCATCCCACGTGCGACGCTCGTCACCCCAAACCTCGACGAAGCCGCGATCCTCGTCGGTGCGCCCGTGCGCGATGTCGCGGCGATGGCACGCGCCGGGCGGCAGATCGTCGACACACTCGGCGCGCAGGCGGCACTCGTGAAGGGCGGCCATCTCGCTGGCGATGTCACCGTCGACGTGTTGGTGGATGCCGACGGTGTCCTGCACGTCGAGCACCCACGCCTGCACACGTCGTCGCTCCACGGCACTGGCTGCACCCTCTCGGCCGCGATCACCGCGCACCTCGCAACCGGCCACTCGTTGCGCGACGCCGTGTGTATCTCACTCGATTACGTCCACCGCGCCATCGCCACCGCCCCGGGCCTCGGCACGGGTCACGGTCCGCTCAACCATCGCGCGTGAATCCGTGCGTGACCTGCGCTTGTAGGGCGTGATTGCGGCGGTCATGCGTTGCGCGGAACGGCATGAACGCAGAGGACGCAGAACGGAGGGGCGGGGGCGCAAAGGGGCTTTGTGCGGGCGGTCGTGTGTGCGCGTGGACCGCAGAACAGCCCTGACACGGAGACACGGAGACCACCGGAGACCGGAGGGTGCGCGTGGCGAGCCGTACGCGGGGGTGAGGTGACGCTGTTTGGATGGGCGCCGTGCGAGCGGGACCGTCCGAGCGCTCGGCGCCCATCCAAAGACCCACGGCTCGCGTTGCACGACCGTCCGCTCGACGCACCTTCCGCTCTCCGGTCGTCTCCGTGTCTCCGTGTCGAGGCTGTTCTACGATCGAGAACGAACGCGACTGCCCGCTCGCCGCACCTCTGCGCCCCCGCCCCTCCGTTCTGCGCCCCCTGCGTTCATGCCGTTCCGCGGAACACGAAATCAGAGCCGAGCAACGATACCAGCGACGAGCGCCTCGAACCGGCCCGCGGCATCGCGCGTCGATTCGATCACTTCGTCGTGCGAGAGCGGTTGGCCGGTGTAGCCCGCGGCCGCGTTGGTGATGCAGGAGACGCCGAGCACGCGCATGCCGAGTGCACGGGCGACGACCACTTCGGGGACGGTGCTCATGCCGACGGCGTCGGCGCCGAGCTTCTCGAGCATGCGCACCTCGGCCGGCGTCTCGTAGGTGGGGCCGGTGAGGCCGCAGTACGTGCCGACCTCGAGACGGATGCCGAGTGCGCGTGCGACGTCGTCGGCGAGTGCGGCGAGCGTCGCGTCGTAGGGGCGCGACATGTCGGGGAAGCGGACGTCGGTCGGCTGCACGGGGCCGGCGAGCGGGGCGCGGAACATCAGGTTGATGTGATCCTCGATCCGCATCAGCGTGCCGGGCGTGAATGTGCGCCGGATGCCGCCGGCCGCGTTGCTCACCACGAGCGTGCGCGCGCCGAGCGCGTGGGCGACGCGGACCGGGAACGCCGCGACCTGCGCCGCATGGCCCTCGTACATGTGGAAGCGCCCCGCGAGACAGAGCACGGGGCGTCCGGCGAGCGTGCCGACGAGCAGCGCGCCCGCGTGGCCGGCCACCGTCGCCGTGGGGAAGCCCGGCACGTCGTGGAAGGGGATGCGCACCGCATCCTCGACCTGCGTCGCGAGGCCGCCGAGCCCGGAGCCGAGCACGATCGCCGCAGTGGGTGCCGGAAGCGGGCGTCCGGCGAGTTCGCGGATGCGATCCGCGGCCGCCGCCGCGCCCTCGGCGCCGTACTGTGCGAGGAGGGCGTCGTCGCGGGGGGCGTCGTGTGCGGCCGACGGATGCATCAGCGTTCCTCCCCGGCGCGGAGCGCCTCGATCTCGGCGGTCATGCGCGCGATCAGCGCCGCCTTCTCGGCCTCGGGCAGGAAGGCGCTGCGGAAGCCGTCGAGCGCCATGCCGGCCAGTTCGTCGAAGGTGCAGTCGCACTGCACGGCCGCATGATGGTACTCGTCGACGAGCGTCGTGCCGCTCATCAGCCGGTTGTCGGTGTTGAGACAGACGTTCATGCCGCGCGCGAGGTACTGCTTGAGCGGGTGCGTCTCATAGCGGTCGGTGGCACGCGTCTGCACGTTGCTCGTCAGGCAGAGCTCGAGCGCGATGCCGCGTTCGTGCACCTCGCGCAGCAGCGCCTCGTCCTCGATCAGGCGCGTGGCGTGTCCGAGCCGGTGGGCGTGGCAGGCGTGCACCGCCTGCGCGACGCTCGCCGGCCCGTCGCCCTCGCCGGCGTGACAGGTGCAGGCGAGTCCGTGTTCGCGGCACCACTCGAACGCGGCCGCATGCCGCGAGGCGGGGTTGTTCGCCTCGCCGCCCGCGAGGTCGAAGCCGACGACGCCGCGGTCGCGGTAGGCGACGGCGAGCTTCGCCAGTTCGAGCGAGAGCGCGGGATCGTAGTGGCGGAGCGAACAGACGATCACGCGTGCCGTGATGTCGCGCTCGCGCTCGGCCCGCTGCACGCCGCGCAGCGAGGCCTCGAGCACCGCACCGGGCTCGAGCCCGGCGAGCGTGTTGAGCGTCGGGGCGTAGCGCATCTCGAGGTAGCGCACGCCCTCGTCGGCGGCATCGAGTGCGAGTTCGTACGCACAACGCTCCATCGCCGCCTCGGTCTGCATGACCGAGAGCGTGATCGCGAATCGGGCGAGATAGTCCTCGAGGTTGCGCGCGTCGTCGACGCGCATGTACGCGGCCAGTGACTCGGCATCGTCGGCGGGCATGCGTACGCCGTATTCGGACGCGAGCTCGAGGAGCGTCGCGGGGCGTACCGAGCCATCGAGGTGGCAGTGGAGCTCGGCCTTGGGCAGGCGGCGCAGCAGCGCGCGATCGCTGGCGACGGGCGTGGGGCTCACCCCTCGCCCTCCTCGAGCGCCTTCTGCGCGGCGCGCGCGCTGATCGTGCGATAGATCGCGCCGCCATAGGCCGGCGTGTCCACCGGAAACGGCAGGCCGCGACTGTCGGCGATCGCGCGGCGCCCCGCCTCGATCTCGGCGGCTTCGGCGGGATCGGCGAGGCGCACCGCGTCGAGCGCGGTGCCGCCGGCGGGGACATCGACGCCGCGGCCGTTGACGAAGGCGCGGACGGACACGTGTTCGATCATGGGAGTCGTGCTGGTCATGGCGTCACGGGCGCGGTGGTGCGATAGCGCGCCGCATCCGGTGCACGCACGCCGTCGGGGCGTGCGCGCACGTAGGCGATCAACGCGTCGAGATCGACGACGTTCGCGTTGACGGTGCGGATCGCGGCGTTCGCGAGTCCGAGCCCGTCGCCGCCGGTGAGGAGGAAGTCGCTGAGCGTGAGCGTGTACTCGCGCCGCGGATCGATCGGCCGGCCCGCGATGCGCGCCTCGACGAGGCGGTCGTCGGCGGGGCGCGTCGGATCGTAGGCGACGGTCGCGCCGCTGATGAAGGCGCGCGGCCCCTGCGATCCCGAGACGAGACGGCCCAGATACCGCTGCAGCGCGTCGCCACGCACCGTCACCACGTAGAGCACGTTCGCGAACGGCGCGATCTCGTAGAGCGTGCCGTAGGTCGCTTCGCCCGCCGCGAGATCGGCGCGCACGCCGCCGGGGTTCATCACGGCGACGTCGGTCTTCGTCGCTTCGCGGAAGGCGTCGGCGATCAGGTTGCCGAGCGCGTACTCGCCGCCGCGACTGCGCGGCATCGCGTCGAGGATGCGGCCGATCGGGCGGTCGGCGATCGGCGCGACCTCGTCGAGCGCGCGCTGCGCGATGCGCTCGCCCTGCGGGTCGGGCGCGACGCTGTCCGTGAGGACGTCGCGCACGCGCGCATCGAGCACGCGGCTGCCGGCGATCCACCCGTCCTGCACGGGGCGGTCGCCGACGGCGAGGTCGATCGACGCGACGGCGCGCCCGTTCGATCGCGCCTGCACCACCGGCACGCCGCGCACGCGGATGTTGAGGTGCGAATGCGTGTGCCCGCTCACGACCGCGTCGATCGGTTGCGTGAGGCGCGACACCAGCTCGACGATCTCGCCCGTCGCGTCGGCCCCGCCGCGCCCCTCGAAGGCGCCGGCATGTGCGACGACGATCACCACGTCGGCGCCGCGCGCCCGCAGCGCCCTGGCGTGTTCGTCCACGACCGGTGCGGGATCGATGAAGCGCAGGTCGGCCACGTTCGCGGCGCGCGTCGTCTGCGGCGTCTCGACCGTCGCGACGCCGATCACGCCGATACGGAGCCCGTCGCGCTCGACGAGCGTGTCGGGGCGGATCCACGCCGGGCGGCGCCCCGACGTGTCGCGCACGTTGGCGGCGAGGATCGCGTACTTCGCATCGCGCATCCGCGCGCGCAGCGTGTCCTGTCCCCAGTCGAACTCGTGGTTGCCGAGGGCACCGGCCACGACGCCGAGCGAATCGAAGAACGTGACGACGGGACGGCCGTACGCGAGATTCGATGCCGGCGTCCCCTGGAACTCGTCGCCGCCGTCGAGGAGGATGCTCGTGCACTGCGGCGGGCGACAGTCGCGTTCGAGTTCGCGGATGCGCGCCGCGAACTGCCCCGCTCCGCCGTACCGCGTGCCGCGCGCGTCGGGACGCGGCGTGAAGGTACCGTGGAAGTCATTGATGCCGATGACGCGCAGGCGACGGGTCGCGGCGGCGCGCGGCGGCGCGGCGGGGCGACGTTCACGGGCCAGCGAAGCGAAGGCCGCCGCCGCCGCCTCGGTCGGCACGATGCGCCAGTTGGCGACGGCGACGTCCTCGGGTGCGATGCGGCGACGCATGCGCAGTTCGCGCACGATCAGCTCGCGGATGTCCACCTGCGAATCGAAGACGAGCGGCGCACCGGCGACCATCTGGAAGCCGCCACCGCCGCCCTGCCGGTAGTTGCTGAGCGCGATCGTGAAGCGATCGCCGTCGGCGACGGCGCGTCCGCGCACGCGCAGGTCGCGCACCCGATCGCCTGCCGGACGCGAGAGGTCGAGCGTGTAGTCCGCGCCGACGACCATGTCGAAGTTGAAGCCCGGGACGCCCGAGAGGAGCGACGCGGTCCTGCCCGGTGTCCACTGCGCCCAGTAGCGCGCCGAATGCTCGAGGAAGGCACGGAGCTGCGCGCCGGTGATGCGCACCGCGCGGAGCGTGTTGTCGAACGGATAGAGCCGCGCGACCTGCGCCACCGTCACCGGCCCGCTGTCGAGTGGCGCCTGCATCGAGAACACCGGCGCAGCCGCGAGATCGGTGCGGGCGGCCGTGCGCATCACCTCGCCGATGAGATCCGCGATCGGGGTGTCGAAGGCGCGGGCGCTGTCGGGCGAGAAGCGACGCGTCGCGACGGCGAGTGTCTCGCTCACGTAGGCGAGTGCACGTGCGTGCCACGACTCGGTGGCGGCGAGCACCGCCGCATCCTCCGCATGGCCCTGCACGGCGATCGTGCGCCCGGTGGACGCGCGCACGCGCCAGCGACCGCCCGCGCGTTCCAGATCGAGCGTCGCCACGCCGACGCTCGCCGCGTGATTGCGCGGCTGCAGCAGTCGGACGGTGCCGATCATCGTGTCGGCCATCTCGCGGTGCGAGTGCCCGTAGACGATCAGGTCGAGCCCCGGCACCTCGTGCGCGACGCGCGCGACGACGTTCTCGCTCGGCAGCTTCGTGGTCACCGTGTCGTACGACGCCGGCCCGTCGAGCCCCGCGTGGACGATCGCGACGACGATGTCGGCGCCCGCACGTCGCGCCGCGGCTGCGGCCCGGCGCACCGCGGGGACGATGTCGCCCATGACGACACGCCCGCGCACGTGATCGCGATCCCAGACCATCACGCCCGGCGTCGTCGCCCCGACGAGTCCGACGGTCACCTCGCCGCGGCGCACGAGCGTCCACCCCTTGAACGGCGGGCCACCGCGCAGGCGCCGGCTGTTGGCCGAGAGGAACGGGAAGCGCGCCTCGCCCAGCGCACGATCCATCACGCCCAACCCGTAGTTGAACTCGTGATTGCCGATCGCGGCCGCGTCGTAGCGCATCGCGTTCATCGCGGCGATCACGGGATGCGGTCGCGCCCCGCCGTCACGTGCGGCGACGGAGGTCAGCGGGTTCCCCTGCAGCAGGTCGCCCGCGTCCACGAGGAGCACGCGGTCGGGGGCGGTCGCGCGGATCGAATCGACGATGGTGGCCGCGGCGGCAAGCGATCGCGTCGGGTCGCGCCGCCCTTCGTAGTAGTCCCAGCCGCGCAGGCGCCCGTGGACGTCGGTCGTGGCGGCGATGACGAGGCGCGTCGTGGCGCCGGCGGCGGGTGCGGCCTGCGCATGCGCGTGCACCGCGACGGAAAGCGCGCCGAGCGTCACGAGGATCGTCCGGTGCATCGATTGGCGTTCCATCAGGACAAGCTATCGGGCACGGGAGCGTGGCGGAGTACCCGGTCCGGGTAGATTCGATGTCCGGCGCGTCGTCGCGCCGCCCGGCGCCGATACCGAGCCGTGACCGCCCCGTCACGGAACCCCGCCATGTCACAGTCACCCTTCCGTCCGTGATCCTGGAGACCTCGTGGCCCCGCATCCGCTGATCATCGGCATCGCCGGTGGGACCGGCTCGGGCAAGACCACCGTCGCGCGCCGCGTGGCGGCCGCCATCGAGGGCGCCTCGGTCGCGTTCGTGGAGATGGACTCGTACTACCACAACCACGCCGGGCTGTCGATGGAGGCGCTCCATCGGCTGAACTGGGATCATCCCGACGCGTTCGACATCGACCTCTTCGCCGCGCAACTCGATGCGCTCGGCCGCGGCGAGGCGATCGAGAAGCCGATCTACGACTACGCGACGCACGCGCGGCGCGCGGAGACGGCACGGGTCGAACCGGCGGACGTGGTGGTGGTCGACGGGATCCTGCTGCTGGTGGACGAGCGCGTGCGGCAGCGGCTCGACGTGAAGGTCTTCGTCGATGCCGACGCCGACATCCGCCTCGTGCGGCGCATCCGTCGCGACATGGCGTCGCGCGGGCGGCCGCTCGAGGAGATCCTCGACCAGTACGTCTCCACGGTGCGGCCGATGCACCTGCAGTTCATCGAGCCGAGCAAGCGCTGGGCGGACGTGATCGTGCCGCGCGGCGGACACAACACGGTGGCCATCGAGATGATCCTCGCGAAGATCCGGCAGCGCCTCGCCCTCTCGGGGGCGCCGCACATTCCCATGGTCGGGGAGGAGATGCCGCGGCATCATCACCCGACCGCGCACCACCACGCACCACGCACCCACGCGCCGCACGCCCCGGAGGCGACCGCATGACCGCACCCGCCGCGCTCCCCGCCGAACGGATCCTCGTGGTGGACGACGAGCCGGACATCGTCGCCCTCGTCGCGTACCATCTCGCCAAGGCCGGCTATCGCGTCTCGACCGCGTCGAGCGGCACCGACGCCCTCGCCGTCGCGCGCCAGGAGCGCCCCGCGCTGCTGGTGCTCGACCTCATGCTCCCCGGCATGAGCGGCTTCGACGTGCTCGAGCAGCTCCGCGCCGACGAGCCGACGCGCCACATCGCGGTGCTCATGCTCACCGCGCGCAAGGAGGAGCAGGACCGCATCCGCGGCCTCTCGCTCGGCGCCGACGACTACCTCACGAAGCCGTTCTCGCCGCAGGAGCTGGTGTTGCGCGTCGGCGCGATCCTGCGCCGTACGAGCGCGGCGGCCGAGACGCCGGGTGACGTGCTCACCGTGGGCCCGATCCGCATCGACCGCGCCGCGCACCGCGTCGCGATCGAGGGCGCGGAGGTGGACCTCACGCCGACCGAGTACAAGCTTCTCGTCCTCCTCGCCGAACGCCGCGGCCGCGTGCAGGCCCGCGGCCACCTCCTCGAAACCGTTTGGGACGCCGCCCCCGACATCCAGACGCGCACCGTCGACATGCACATCCAGCGGCTGCGCACCAAGATGGGCGAAGCCGGAGAGCTCATCGAGACCGTGCGCGGCTTCGGCTACCGAATGCGCGGCCAGCCCGCGCGCGTCTGAGTCTCTTGTCCGGTTGCGAGTGAGGACAGCGATTCAACACGTAGGACACGTAGGACACGTAGGCATCGTCGCGACGAGCGTGCGTCGGGTGACGAGAAAGTGAAATGACTTCGGGGGGTTCGACGCGAGCGGGTGCGCGGGTCGCACCCCTCGAAGCATTCCGTTCTTCCTACGTGTCCTACGTGTCCTACGTGCTGAAAGTCTGTTACGGGCGCTGAAGGGCTGTGACGGACGGACAGGATCGCGGATAGGTTTGTCGGCATGCGACTGACGACGCGGCTGCTGGCGGGGCTCGTGCTGGGTGTGACGGTGCTGCTGGCGGCGGTGGTGTTCATCCTCGACCGGCGGTTGTATGCGCGGGTGGCGGAGGAGCAGGTCGCGGCGCTGCAGCGCGAGGCGCGGCTGCTGGGGGTGCAGTGGACGTCGCGCTCGCTCGCGGATTCCCTCGCCGATGCGGCGGGTGCGGTCACCGGACATCGCGTCACGCTCATCACCGCCGACGGCACGGTGCTCGGCGATTCGCAGTTCGACGGCCCCGGGCTCGCGCGGCTCGAGAATCACGGCGGACGGCCCGAGGTGCGCGATGCGCTGCGTGACGGGTCAGGACGTGCGCGACGCGTCTCGGCGTCGGCGGGGGACGAGGAGCTCTACGTCGCCGTGCGTGCGCCCCTCGGCCTCGCACGTGTCAGCGTCAAGACCGCGCTCGTCGAGGACATCTTCGAGCGGTCGCGTCGCGACATCGTCCTCACGGGGCTGGGTGCGATCGCGGCGGTGATGGTGTTCGGCTGGTTCTTCGCACGGTCGGTGAGCCGGCCGATCGTGGCGCTGCGCGACGTCGCGCAGTCGCTCGCGTCGGGCGACCTGTCGCGACGGCCATCGCTGTCGGCACCCGGCGAGGTGGGCGATCTGGCGCGGGCGGTGCACCGTCTCGCCGAGCAGCTCGGCGCGCGACTCGCGACGCTCGAGGCCGAGGAGTCGCTGCTCACGGAGCTCTTCGATTCGCTCAACGAGGGCGCGATCGCGGTCGATGCGTCGCGGCAGGTGGTGCGCATCAACGACGTCGGGCGACAGCTCGCGGGCGTCGTCGGCGAGGTGCCGTTCGCGATGGACCGGCTGCCGCAGGAACCGGTGCTGCGCGACGCGCTCGACACCGCACTCGCCGGACGCATCGCCGACCCGCGTGAACTGGTACTGCTCGGCCGCACGCTCGTGCTCACCGCCCGTCCGCTGACCGACGGCGGTGCGGTGCTCGCGCTCTACGACCTCACGCCGATGCGCCGCCTCAAGCAGGTGCGGCGCGACTTCGTGGCGAACGTCAGCCACGAACTGCGCACCCCGCTCACCATCGTCGGCGGCTACGCCGAGACGATCGCCGGTGACGACGACCTCGGCGCCGAGAACCGCAAGCGCTTCGTGGGGACGATCCTCTCGAACACGCGCCGGATGCAGCGGATCGTGGACGACCTGCTCGACCTGAGTCGCATCGAGAGCGGCGGCTGGCGCCCGAACCCGCAGTGGTGCCGCGTCGCCGACATGACCGCCGACGTGATGTCGGCCGTCAAGGACGCGGCCGAATCGCGCCAGGTGGTGGTGCGCGCCGACATCGCCCCGGATGCGATGAAGGTGTGGGCCGATCCGACCGCGCTGCGGCAGGTGATCGGCAACCTGGTCGAGAACGCGGTGCGGCACACCGGCGGCGGCACGGTGACGGTCGTGTCACGACGCGAGGGCGAGGAGCTCGTGCTGTCGGTCGTGGACACGGGCATCGGCATTCCGGCCGAGCATCTGCCGCGCATCTTCGAGCGCTTCTACCGCGTCGATGCGGCGCGGTCACGCGAGCAGGGCGGCACGGGGCTCGGCCTCGCGATCGTGCGGCACCTGGTCGAATCGCACGGCGGCCGCGCGATCGCCGAGAGCGAGGAAGGTCGCGGGACGACGATCATCACGGTCTGGCCGGCGCCGGTCGCGGGCTGACAGGGTGCGCGTGGGGGGGTCACGGCGCGGCCACGGCCGCCGTGACGAAATCGCCCCGATCGTCGTGACAGGTCCGTTGCACGAATGCGGGGGCGACGTCACACGGCGCGGCGAACGTAACGGCGGTCTTCAGGTGGTGGGCACCGCATGCCCATCGTCCCCTCCGTCCGCACACGTCGATGACGTCTTCCAAGTTGATGCGCCCCGCCCTCGTGCTGGCGGCGCTCCCGATGCTCGGTGTCCATTCGCTCGCGGCGCAGGGTGCAGCGCCGTCCGCCGCCACCGCGGCGCCGGCTGCCGCGCGCGGCCGTGTCACCGGTCGCGTGATCGACGGCGGCAGTGGCGAGGGGCTGTCGAACGCGCAGGTGCAGGTGGTCGGCACGACGATCGGCGGCCTCTCGGGCGTCGATGGCCGCTTCACGGTCAACGCGCCGGCGGGGACGGTGTCGATCCTCGTCCGTCGCATCGGCTACGCGAGCAAGACGGTGACGGGGATCGTCGTCGTCGCGAACCGCTCGGTCGAAGCCGACGTGACGCTGCGCCAGGCGACGGTGCAGCTCACCACCACGACGGTCACCGCGAGCGCCGAGCGCGGCACGGTGAACGACGCCCTCGACAAGCAGCGCACGGCGACCGGCATCGTGACCGCCGTCACCGCCGAGCAGATGGCCAAGAGCCCGGACAGCGATGCGGCGCAGGCGATCACGCGCGTCAGCGGCGTGACGGTGCAGGACGGCCGCTCGGTGTTCGTGCGCGGGCTCGGTGAGCGCTACACGACGACCTCGCTCAACGGTGCACGCCTGCCGAGCCCCGAGCCCGAGAAGCGCTACGTCCCGCTCGACATCTTCCCGGCGGGGCTGCTCCAGTCGATCAACACGTACAAGACGTTCACGCCCGACCGCAACGGCGACTTCTCGGGCGCCGAAGTGGACATCCAGACGCGCGAGTTCCCGGCCAAGCGCTCCTTCACCTTCTCGTCGTCGGCCGGCGCGAACACCGCGGCCGCCGGACAGACGCTGGTGCAGGCGCCGCGCGACGGAGGCGAGTGGTTCGGCCTCGCGGGCGCCGCGCGGCAGCTCCCCTCGCAGCTCGCATCGGCGACGGCCGTCGGCCAGCTCGCGACGCAGCAGCAGGTGAACGCCGCGATCGGGACGCTGCGCAACGTCTACACGCCGGCGGTGCAGAACGGCCTCCCCAACGGCTCGATGGCGTTCTCGGTGGGCGGGCAGGATCCGGTCTTCGGCCAGCGTGTCGGCTACCTCGCGTCGCTCAACTACTCGGCGAGCCAGGAGGTGCGGGATCGCGAGATCGAGCAGAACCCCGTGCCGCGCGACGGCGGCATCGCGCGCAACGAAGGGTGGAACGGCTCGCTCGCGAGCCTCACGACGCAGTGGGGCGGCCTGCTCAACCTGAGCACCTTCGTCGGCACGGGAACACGCCTTTCGTTCAACAACACCTTCACGCGCTCAGCCGACAACATCGCGCGGCAGTCGGTGGGCGAGACGTTCGGCTATGCCGGTGCCGTCGCCGAGCGCACGACGATGCGCTTCGTCGCGCGCGACATCCGCTCGAACCAGCTCCGCGGCGAGCACGAGTTCGGCCGCAACGGCATCGACTGGAACATCACCAACTCCGGCGTGCGCCGGCAAGAGCCGGACCGCGTCGACAACGTCCGTGTCCGGACCGCCGCCAACCAGCCGTTCGTCCTCCAAGAGGAGGACGTCGACGGGGTGCGAAAGACGTTCGGTGACCTTGACGAGACGAACTGGGTCTTCGGCTCGAACTACCGGCTGCGCCTCGGCAACGAGGCGTCGCCGTGGGTGATCAAGGTCGGTGCGCAGCAGCGCAACACCGACCGCGACGCGCTCAACCGGCAGTTCAACCTGCAGGCGCGTGTCGGGGCGCTCTCCGAGTCGGCCCGTGCCGGCGACATCGAGTCGCTTTTCGCACCGCAGTTCCTCGGCCCGCAGGCGAACGTCTGGCGCATCGGCAGCATCGCGGAAGACGGCGAGTACACGGCACGCGAGCGGCTGACGGCGGGCTACGGCATGCTCGAACTGCCGGTGACGAGCCGGATCAAGGTGATCGGCGGCGCGCGCGTCGAACGCGCAGACATTCGGGTGACGACCCTGCTCTCGAACAACAACCGGATCCCGGCGCAGCTCGTCAACACCGATGTGCTCCCCTCGCTCGTCGTGAACGTGCAGGCGACGCAGAACAACGCCCTCCGCTTCTCGGCCACGCAGACTCTCGCGCGCCCCGAGTATCGTGAGCTGTCGCCGGTGCAGTTCTTCGACGTCATCGGCTCGGCGACGACGGTCGGCAACGCGAACCTGCGCCGCACGCTGATCCAGAACTTCGACGCCAAGTGGGAGTGGTACCCGAGCGCCGGCGAGGTGCTGAGCTTGGGCGCGTTCTACAAGCGCTTCGATGCACCGATCGAGCGCGTCGACATCGCCACCGGCGGCACGTCGCAGCTGATCACCTGGGTCAACGCCAACTCGGCGAACAACGTCGGCGTCGAGGCCGAGGCGCGGAAGAATCTCGGCACGATCGCCCAGGTGCTGAGCCCCGTGACGCTGTTCGGCAACGTGACGCTGATGCGGAGCGAGATCACCATCGGCAGCGACCAATCGGCGAACACGAACCCCAACCGCCCGATGGTCGGGCAGGCGCCGTACGTGGTGAACGCGGGTGCGACGTGGGCGAGCGCGAACGGGCAGACGAGTGCGACGCTGCAGTACGGCGTCGTCGGCCGCCGGATCATCGCCGCGGGCGTGATCCCCTTCCCCGACCTCTACGAGCAGCCGCGCAACCTGGTCGACCTCTCGCTGCGCATGCCGGTGGGGCGCCAGCTCGCGCTCAAGCTCGATGCGCGCAACCTGCTCGACGCCCCCTTCCGTGTCCTGCAGGGCGACTTCCTCCGCCAGGAATGGCGACTCGGCCGCCAGTTCAGCGTCGGCTTCACGTGGCGCAACTGATCGTCGAGCGCCTGGCGGCCGGCTGACTGACCGCGTGTTCCGGAGGGCGGTTCGGGTGACGTGACCGTGACACTGCTGTCACGGAAGCGCGCCTGACCGCCCTCAACTTCTCGCCCGTCGCGTCCGAAGTGTCGCGTCGGTTGTTCCATCTCCCTGGATACTCACCACACGTCCCCACCATGTCGAGTCTCTTCCGCCGCGGATCGGTCGCCCTGCTCGCGACCGCCATCGGCCTGACCGCCTGCTCCGACGACGACGGGCCGAGCCTGCCGCCCGCTCCCACCTCGGTGACGACGGGCAGCGTCGCGTCGACCTCGCTCACGCTCTCGTGGACGGCCGTCAACGGCGCGACCGGCTACATCGTGCGCCGCGCCGTCGGCGCGAGCGGCACGCCGGCCATCGTGCCGAATGCGGTCGCCGGTGCGGCGACGTCGTTCAACGACACGGGGCTGCTCCCGCAGACCGTGTATCGCTACCAGGTCGCCACGATCCGCGGCACCGACACCTCGACCTTCTCGCCCGAAGTGTCGGTGACGACGCTCGCGCCGGGCGCTGCCGGCACGATCGACGTCTCGAGCGACATCACGACGGCGACCACGTGGACGGCGGATCGCGTCTATCGCCTGACGCGCATCATCTCGGTCGCCAACAACGCGACGCTCACGATCCAGCCGGGCACGCGCATCGTCGGCCCCGCCGTCGCCGACGGCACGAACCCGACCGTCGCGGCGCTCGTCGTGCTGCGCGGGTCGCGCCTCGTCGCCAACGGCACGCGCGAGCTGCCCATCGTCTTCACGTCCGGCGCTGCGGCCGGCGCGAACGCCTTCCCGGGTGACTGGGGTGGCCTGGTGCTCGTCGGCAACGCCACGTCGAACCGTACCGGCCGCACCGTGGTCGAAGGACCGACGCCGATCGACTCGATCAGCTGGAACGGCGGCACCGCCGACGGCGACAACAGCGGCTCGCTCAACTTCGTCCGCATCGAGTTCGCCGGCGCCGCCGCGCAGCTCAACGTGGAGCTCAACTGCCTGTCGATGTACGCGGTCGGCCGCGGCACGTCGGTGCAGAACGTGCAGTGCCTGCGCGGCCTCGACGACCACTTCGAGTGGTTCGGCGGCACGGTCGACGGGCGCAACCTCGTCTCGTACGAGGCCGGTGACGATCACTTCGACGCCGCCGAGGGCTACCGCGGTCGCGTGCAGTTCATCATCGGTCTGCAGACGGGCCCCCGCGTCGTGCCGCGTCCGGGCAACGTCGGCCAGCTCTCGGCCGAGCAGAGCGGCTTCGAGATCGACGGCTGCGGCGCCACCGCCGGTACCTGCGCGGCGGGCTTCAACAGCACGCCGTTCACGGTCCCCGTGTTCGCGAACTTCACCATCATCGGCCCGGGTGCGGGCGTCCTCCCGGTGCGTCCGGGTCGCGACGGTGGTCTCGGTGCCAACATCCGCCGCGGCACGGGCGGCGTGTGGGTGAACGGCATCATCGGCCGCTGGCCCGAAGCCGGGCTCTCGATGTTCAACGCCGAGACGCTGACGCGCTTCACCGACGACTCGCTCGACATCCGCAACGTGCTCTTCGTCGAGCAGGGTGGCGCGAGCCAGGCGCGCGCCCTCGACAGCCTCGCGTTCGAGACGGTCGGCGACGCCAACGCCCGCCGCTTCGGCACGGGGACGCGCTTCGCCGGCCGCAACATCGACTCGACGGCCACCACGGTCGAGGCCAGCTTCGTGGGCGTCCCCTCGGCCGCCACGACGATCGCCAACAACGCGACCTTCGACTGGACGCCGTCGACGGCCAATACGATCGCCCGTACGGGCGGCCTGGCGACGTTCCCCGCCCGCATCTCGGCGCGCGTCGGCAACTTTTTCGGCACCGGCGCGATGACCGCCACCGGCTTCCGCGGCGCCGCGGATCCGGCGGTCGCGCTCGCGAACCAGTGGTGGACCGGCTGGACGGTCTACCGCCGCAACTGAGCGCCCTGACGGCTCGCTGATCCGGTTCGGGGGGTCCGGGGCATTTGGCTCCGGGCCCCCCGAGTCTTTTTCTTCCGGTTCGTGCGAGGCCATCGTCGTTCGACGGTGTCGCCCGATCCTCTTCGTCCACTCACCGTGTTCACGTCCGTGCCCAACGTCGCTTCGTCCCGTGTCCGCGCACGTCGTCTGATGCCTGTCGTCGTTCTCGCGCTCGCCGTCGCGTGCGGCGGTGGTGGCGAGCGTGTCGAACGTCCCGACTGGGTGCCCGAGGGGGTCGACCCGCGCATGGTCGAACGTCGTCCCGACGGCGCGGTGATCGCGTCGGCGGAGTCGCTGCGCACGATCCCCGGCTACGTGATCGATTCGATCTTCCCGCCGCCCGAGGCACTGCGTCGGTGGAAGGCGAAGCTGGGCGGCGCGGGACCGACGGCGCTCGCGGGTGGCGCCCCGACGGTCGATTCGCTCTTCCGCGCGTACGTCGGCGCACTCGTCGCCGGCGACACGACCATCGTCCCCTCGCTCGCGCTGAGCGATCGCGAGTTCGCGTGGCTCTACTACGAGGACAGCCCCGAGGCGAAGCAGGGCGTCATGCCGCAGGTGGTGTGGGAGGTGATGACGTTGCGCGGTGCGTCGGGGCTCGGCCGTGCGCGACTCGCCGCGCTGCAGGGCGGTGCGGGACGCGTCGAGCGCGTGCGCTGCGGCCCGACCGATCTGGCGGTGGGCACGGGACGCATGCGCGGGCCGTGCAGCGTGGTGCTGCGTCGCCCCGACGGGACGCGCGACACGGTCGGCCTCGCGCGCTTCGTGCTCGAGCGCGACGGCGTGGTGAAGTTCATGAGCTTCGCGAACGCGCTCTGATGCGACGACTGCTCGCACTGGGCGCCCTGGCCCTGATCGCGTGCGCGTCGCGCGAGGAGTCGCCCGCGCGCGACGACACGGGGCGCGTCGACCTGACCGCCGGCGGCGCGACCTTCCCGTATCCGGTCTACACGCGCTGGTTCTCGCGCTTCCACGAGACGAGCGGCGTGCGCGTCAACTATCGCGCGATCGGCTCGGGTGACGGCGTGCGCGAACTCGTCGCGGGCACGCTCGACTTCGCCGCGACCGATGTGCCGCTCACCACCGACGAGCATCGCCGCCTCGCGACCCGGCGCGTGCGACAGGTGCCGATGCTCGTCGGGGGCGTCGCCGTCACGTATCACCTGCCCGGTGTGCGCGAGACGCTCCGCCTCGATGGCGAGACGCTCGCCGACATCCTGCTCGGCCGCATCGTGCGCTGGGACGACGCGCGACTCGTCGCGCTCAACCCCGGCGTCGCGCTGCCGGCCCAAGCGGTGCGCGTCGTCACGCGCGCCGACACGAGCGGGACGACGTACATCGTCACCGACTACCTCTCGCGCGTGAGCCCGACGTGGGCCACCGGCCCAGGACGCGGCATGCACGTGCGCTTCCCCGTGGGCGTGAGCCAGCGTGGCAACGAGGGCGTCGCCGGTGAAGTGAAGAGCACGCCCTACACGCTCGGCCTCGTCGAGGCGGTGTACGCGTTGCAGCAGCGGCTCCCGGCCGCCCGCATCCGCAACCATGCCGGTGCGTGGGTCACGCCACAGACGGGCAACCTGCGCGCCGCGGCCGAGGCGATGCTCGGCAGCATCGACGACACGCTCGAATTCGCGACCAGCATCAACGACGCACCGGGCGAGCGCAGCTACCCGATCGCGTCGCTCACCTGGCTGCTCGTGCCGACCGCGCCGCCGCTCGACAGCGCGCGCACGGCGGGCGTGCGTCGCTTCGTGCGCTGGGCGCTGACCGACGGCGACGCCGATGCGCTCGCACTCGGCTACGCCCCGGTGCCCGACGTGATGCGTCGCCGCCTGCTCGCCGGCCTCGACTCGGCGCCGCCCGCACGCTGACGCGGCATCGACGCACGCACGCGCGCGAGCGGCACAGCGTGCGCGTCGAGCGGCGCGTACGTGCGTCGGCGCGTGACACCGCTGGCGCGCGGGGTCTCCATGTCTAGCTTCACCCGGTAGCCCCGGTGCTCCCATGCAGAACGAACGCGCCCCCCGCCCCACGCCGCCGATCCCCCACCCTGCCGTCGCCGGTCCGGCGGCGGCGGGCTCGCGGCGCATCGCGGCGATCGACATCGGCTCGAACTCGATCAGCGCGATCATCGCCGACGTCACACCGCAGGGGGAGATCCGCGTCGTGGACGAGATGAAGGCGGCGCCACGCCTGAGCGCCGGCGTGGACGTCACCGGCGTGCTCGGCGAGCCCAACGTGCAGGCGGCGCTCGAGGCGCTGCAGCGCATGCAGGCACTCGCGTCGCAGCTCGGCGCGACGCGCATCGAGTGCGTCGCCACCAGCGCGGTGCGCGACGCCGGCAACGGCGCCGCCTTTCTCGCACGCGTGCGCGAGGTGACGGGGCTCACGGCGCGCATCATCTCCGGCGAGGAAGAGGCGCGCCTCTCGTTCCGCAGCGCGCAGGCGCACTTCGATCTCGGCAGCGGGCGCCATGTCGTCTGCGACATCGGCGGCGGCTCGCTCGAACTCGCGCTCTCGGCCGACGGCCTCGTGGAGCGGCTCTTCACGTTCCCATTCGGCGCGATCCGCGCCACCGAAACGTTCGTCGCCGGCGATGCGCGCCGCGGCGTGCGCAAGCTGCGCAAGGCGCTCCGCCGCGAGTTGGCACCGCGCTTCGCCGTCAAGGAATGGCGCGGCGCGACGATGATCGGCTCGGGCGGCACGTTCACCAATCTCGCGGGGATGCTGCTCGCGAGGCAGCGTGCGCTGCAGGCCGCGCGCTCGGTGCACGGCACCGTGGTCACGCGTGGCGACGTGGAGCACATGCTCGACCGGCTGATGGGGCTCTCGCCGGCCGAGCGACTCGTGGTGCCGGGTCTCAACCCGCTGCGCGCCGACATCATCGTCGCGGGCCTCGCCGCGGCCGCCGAAGTCATGGCCTTCCTCGACATCCGCGAACTGCACGTGAGCGCCTACGGAATCCGCGAGGGCCTGCTGCTCGACGCCGCCGAGGTGGCGCCGCAGGCGACCGATCCGGGTGAAGGTCGCGAGCGCAGCGTGGTGCAGTTCGCGGAGCGCACGAACTACGAGTCGCCGCACGCGCACCACGTGCGCCACCTCGCCCTGCAGCTCTTCGACGCGCTCGGCGCGAAGCTCGGCTGCCGCCCCGCCGACCGGCAGACGCTCGCCGATGCCGCCCTGCTGCACGACATCGGCTACCACATCAGCTACGACGACCATCACAAGCACGCCTACCACCTGATCACGCACGCGAAGTTCGTGGGCGTGGGGCCGGAGGAGCAGCTCGTGATGGCGAACGTGGCGCGCTACCACCGCGGACCGACGCCCAAGCTGCGGCATCGGCCGTACGCGCGGCTCACGCGCGAGCAGCGCCAGCGCGTCTGCCGGCTCGCCGCACTGCTGCGCATCGCCGACGGCTTCGATCGGGGCCACGTGGGCGCCGTGCAGACGCTGCAGGTGCGCTTCACCGAGACGTCGGTGCGCATCACGCCCGTGCCCGACCCGCGTGCGCCGTCCATGCGGCTCGAACTCTGGGGCGCGAGCCGCAAGAGCGCGCTGCTGGCCGAGCTGCTCGGCCTCGACATCGACGTGATCGGTCCCGACGGGCGCCCCGTGCGCCCGAACGACGACGATCGCGTCGACTGACGCGGACGCGGCGCTCGACGATGGCGACGCGGACGCTGGTGCTCCGCGCCGGTCCCGACGCGCTGCGGCTGCTGCGCGAGCGCGGGCTCCGGCCGCTCGATGTCGATGTGGTGCCGGGGGCGAGCGGTGGGCCCAAGTGGCTCGTGCTCGCGGGGCTCGACCGCTGGCTCTGGCGCGACTTCCTCGTCGGCCCGCGCGACCGGCCGGTGCACGGCATCGGCTCGTCGATCGGAAGCTGGCGACTCGCGTGCGCCGCGCAGCGCGATCCCATGGCCGCGTTCGACCGCGCGCGCACGGCGTACATCGAGCAGACGTATCCGCCCAAGCCGAGCGTCGCCTACATCGGGCGCACCGCACACGAGATCCTCGCCGTGCTGCTCGGCGAGACGGGCACGGACGAGATCCTCGCGCATCCGTGGCTGCGAGTGCACGTGGTGACGGCCGAGTCGCGCCATGCCGTGGCGAGCGAACGCTACGGCGTGCAGGCGACCGCGCTCGCCCTCGCGGCCGCGGGCAACCTGCTCCATCGGCGCACGCTCGCACTCCACGTGCGGCGCGTGATCTTCCACGCCGATCCGTCACCAGCGTCGTTCACCGCCTTCACCGACTTTCCCACGCGCCATCGCGCACTCACGCGCGAGTCGCTCGCGCCCGTCCTGCTCGCGAGCGGCGCGATCCCGCTGCTCTTTCCCGGCGTGCGCATCCCCGGCGACGGTGATCGCGTGCACCGCGACGGCGGCGTGATCGACTATCACCTCGCCGTGGACTACGGCGCCGGCGACGGTCTCGTGCTCTACCCGCACTTCTATCCGCATCTCGTGCCGGGGTGGTTCGACAAGTCGCTGCCGTGGCGACGCGGCCGCGGCGCGGGGCTCCGCCGCACGCTCGTGATCGCGCCGAGCCCGGAGTTCGTGTCGACGCTTCCGGGCGGCCGCATCCCCGACCGCCGCGACTTCGCCCGCCTCGACGACGCCACCCGCATCCGCACCTGGCACGCCGTCGTCGCCGCCGTCGAACGCCACGCCGACGAGATGGCCGAACTGGTCGCCATGGGACCACGCATCGCGGACCACATCCGCCCCCTCGACTAACGACCGCAGTCTCCGTCCTCCGGTTCTCTCCGTTTCTCCGATCTTCAGTGCTGTTCAGGATCTTGAACTGACAGGAAGATCCGAGGAACGGAGACGACCGGAGGACGGAGACGGATGGTGCGTGTCGCTGCTTTCGCGTGTCTGATCAGGGTGAATTGATACCGGCGGTCGCGAGGACGCGACGGAGCAGCTCCAGGTCCGCGGCGAGTGTGGCCGGCTGTTGTTCGGTGAGGAACTGGCGCAGATGCGAGACCTGATCGCCGATGCGCTCGACCTGCGGGATGGGCGCGCCTGCGGCGGCGTCGAGATGCAGATACGCCTGCATGCGGAACCAGTTGCCGAGGAAGCGGCTGTGAAGCGTGCGCTGCCGGGCGCGCACGGCGTCGCTGGCGGGGATGTCGCGCGGCGAGGGGAGACGCCAGTGGCCGTAGGCCCAGAGGTCGTTCTCGAGTCGCCAGACGGGTGCGGCGGTGGTGACGCCGGTGCGCGGATCGAAGCCCGCCGCGGGAATCACGCGTTCGGCGACCGCACGCGCGACCTCGTGGAAGGCCATGTGGACCAGCATGCCGGCACGATGCAGCGACTGCTTGGAGTACTCGCCGCTGCGCGTGCTGTTGCTCGGCCCCGAGCGTTGCAGCGTCGGTTCGAAGGTCCAGCCGAGCCAGAACCACGCGAGCCGGATCGCCTGCTCCTCGTCTCGCCAGCGCATCCCCTGATCGACGCTTGCGGTGACGAACGAGGGTGCGCCGCCGAGCCGCAGCGCCTCCGCGAGGTTCTCGACCGCGAAGCCCGGCATGCCGCGACCGCCGAACGTCGAGCGCGCGCGATCGGCGACGTCCCACAGCACCGCGGGCAGCTCCTTGTGCGTGCCGAGGTTGGCGAGCCGGCGCATCGCCGGGTCGTCGAGGTAGGCGAAGGCGATACCGCCCGGCCGCGCGAACTCGTCGAGGCGGCCGAGCTGCTCCATGCGCAGCAGGTGCTGCCCGATCAGCGCCGACTTGAACTTGGCGTCGAGGAACGAGCGCACCGTGATCGTCGAGTCGATCGGGCGCAGCATGCGGTCCACCGCGCCGTACATCGCCCAGAACGTCTCGTTGTCGGGACGCGCGAGGTAGGCATCGAGCAGCGCGTGCCACTCGGTCGCGAACTCGGGGCGGACGTCGCGTGCGACGTCGCCCAGCCAGTCGTTCATCGACCCGGGATTGTGCGCGATGTCCTGCGACCAGAGCGGATAGACGACGCCCACCGGGAGCCGGCGCAGGTCGAGTCGTCGTGGGTTCGCGCCGGCGGCGTTGGTGCCGAGCACGAGATCGGCCATCTCGGCCTGCGCGCGGCGCGCGTCGGCGAGGTCGCGGATGGGACGCTCGGTCATGAGCGTCGGCAGCAGCGTCTCGAGCTGCTCGGCGAACGCCACGTCGCGTTCGGGGGCGTTGGCACCGGGGAGTGGCGTGCCGCCGGGCTGGAACGGGCGGAAGCTGCGCGCTTCGGCCGGCGGCATGCGATAGCGCGCGCGATAGGCACGCACCGCCTCGACCAATGTCTCCGCCTGCGGACGCGTCGCCCCGTCGATCATCGCGCGGCGCACCAGGTCCGCATCGCTCGAACCGGCCCGTGCGAGATCGAACCAGTCGGCGCCGTGGCAGCCGCTGCACGATCCCTTGGGATGCTTCGCCGGGTCGGCGTCACGCCAGAGCGTGTTCGTCGCCGCGATCGCAACGCTCGCCTGCACGTCGGCGGCGGGACGCGACGTTCCAGCAGCGGCCGCAGCGACCGGTTCGTCGCCCGCGCACCCCGTCAGCCCACCCAGCACACCTGCCAGCACGACGCCATGCCTCAGGCGCCGCGCGGGCCGCATCGCTCCGCGCATCCACACTCTCCGTGACGTGTCGGCCCGCCTCGGGCGCGGGTGGGCGCCGAACGCACGCAGGACGCGCCGCGTGGTGCGGGCGTCACCTGTTTCGTGTTCGAAGCGCCGGCGCGCGGGCCGGCGTGCGCAGGGCTATGCCGAGGGCCGCGGCTGCAGCACCCCGCGCGGCACCGCGACCGCGTGCCGCCCCCACGGATCGGCCATCAGCTCGAGGTGCGACGCGATCACCGCACCATCGACGGGCGGCACCGACTGCGTCCACGACCCGTCGGCCGCGAGGTGCCACGCCTGCCGATTGTCGGCGAGACACGTCTCGAAGAGCGAGTGGAGGCGCGGATGGAGCGCGGGATCGTCCACCGGCACGACCGTCTCGACGCGACGATCGAAGTTGCGCGGCATCCAGTCGGCGCTCCCGAACCAGAATTCGCCCTCGCCGCCGTTGCCGAACCAGAAGAGGCGCGAGTGCTCGAGGAAGCGGCCGATGATGCTCCGCACGCGGATCCGGTCGCTCGTGCCCGGGAGCCCGGGACGCAGGCAGCAGACGCCCCGCACGATCAGGTCGATCTCGACGCCGGCCTGCGACGCACGGTAGAGCGCGAGGATCGTCTCGGGATCGACGAGCGCGTTCATCTTGGCGACGATGCGCCCGCCGCGCCCCGCACGCGCATGCTCGGCCTCGCGGTCGATCATCTCGACGAAGCGCGCACGCATGTTCGCCGGCGCCACGAGCAGCTTGCGATAGAGCTTCTGCCGGCTGAAGCCCGTGAGCGCGTTGAACAGGTCGCTCACGTCGGCGCCGATGCTCGGGCTGCAGGTGAAGAGTCCCACGTCGGTGTACAGGCGCGCGGTGCGCGAGTTGTAGTTGCCCGTGCCGATGTGGATGTAGCGCCGGATCCCGTCCGGGTCGCGCCGCACGACGAGCACCGTCTTGGTGTGCGTCTTGAGCCCCGGCACGCCGTAGACGACGTGCACGCCGTAGTTCTCGAGCGTGCGCGCCCACGTGATGTTGTTCGCCTCGTCGAAGCGCGCCTGCAGCTCGATCAGCACGACGACCTGCTTGCCGCGCTGCGCCGCCTCGATGAGCGCCTTGACGATGGCCGTCTCGCCCGAGGTGCGATAGAGCGTCACCTTGATCGCGAGCACGTGATCGTCGGTCGCCGCCGACTCGAGGAAGCGCTCGACCGTCTCGCGGAAGCTCTCGAACGGATGATGCACGAGGATGTCGCGCGCGCGGATCGCCTCGAAGATGCCGTGATCGACGAGTTCGTCCGGCACCTTGGGGACGAGCGGCGGATCGCGCAGCTCGGGCAGGTCGATCGCTGCGGCGAGCGCGATCAGGTCGGCGAGGTCGAGCAGTGCGCCGCTCTCGTCGAGGTCGCGCTCCGCGAGCGGGAGCGACACCGACGACGCCCCTTCCTCGTCGCGCAGCTCCTCGAGCAGGAGCGTGCGCACCGCCTCGGGCATCCCCGCCTGCACCTCGAGTCGCACGACCTCGCCGAAGCGACGTTCGAAGACCTGCCGCTCGACCATCGAGAGGAGATCGTCGTCCTCGTCCACGCCGGTCAGGTCGAGATCGGAGTAGCGCGTGATCCGGAACGCATGCCACCCGACGATCTCCATCCCCGGAAAGAGCGCACCGAGATTGGCGCCGATGACGTCCTCGATCGGCACGAAGTGACGCGCACGCCCCGCCGGCACCCAGCGCGGCAGCGACTTGGGCACCTTGACGCGCGCGAAATGTTCCGCGCCCGAGCGCGGATCGAGCACGCGCACCGCGAGCGACAACGACAGGTTGCTGATGTACGGGAACGGATGCCCCGGATCGACCGCGAGCGGCGTCAGCACCGGGAAGACTTCGCGCTCGAAGTACTCGTCGACCGCGAGCCATTCCGCCGGCGAGAGATCGTTCATGCGCACGAGGCGCACGCCGTGCTGCGAGAGCGCGGGGAGGATCTCCTGATAGAGACAGGCGCGCTGCTGCACGAGCAGTTCGGCGACACGGCGCTCGATCTGGTGCAGCAGCTCGGCCGGCTGCAACGTCTCGTGCGGATAGCCCGGCTGGTTGCCGTGCACCTTGCGTCGCAGCCCGCCGACGCGGACCTGGTAGAACTCGTCGAGGTTCGAGCTGAAGATGCCGAGGAACTTGAGCCGCTCGAGCAACGGCGTGCGGGCATCGCGCGCCTCGTTGAGGACGCGGCCGTTGAACTCGAGCCAGCTCAGCTCGCGATTGAAGTAGAGCGTCGCCTCGCCTTCACGCGGGGCGGGCCCTTCCGGGCCGCTCGCCGCCGGATGACGCCGCACCGGCGCCTCGCTCGCCCGCTCCCGCTCCTGTCGCGACCCCGCCATCCGTCCCTCGTCCCGTCGTCCGGTCCGTGCCGACGTCCCGCCGGGGGACGCCGAAGGCCGGACGCGTCAGGCGCGGCCGGCCACCACCAGTGCGTTCAAGATGACGACGCTCAACGCCGCCAGCAGCCCCGATGCAGGAATCGTGACGATCCACGCCCACACGATGTTTCCGGCCAGTCCCCACCGCACCGCGCGGACGCGGTTGGCCGCGCCGACGCCCACGATCGCGCCGGTGATCGTGTGCGTCGTGCTCACGGGAATGCCGAACTTGCTGGCGAGCAGGATCACGAGCCCGCCGCCCGTCTCGGCGCAGAAGCCGCCGACCGGGCGCAGCTTGGTGATGCGTGTTCCCATCGTGTGCACGATGCGCCACCCGCCGAACAGCGTCCCCAGTGCGATCGCGACGTAGGCGGCCAGTTCGATCCAGAAGGGGATCGTCTCGGCGGTCGGCACGTAGAAGAGACGAAGCGCGCCCGTCTCGTTCACGAACAGGCGCGACACGCTGGGCGCGGAGAGCAGCCCGACGATGATCCCCATCGTCTTCTGCGCATCGTTGCCGCCGTGCGCGAGCGACAGCAGCGCGGAGCTGGCGAGCTGCGCGGGGCGGAAGAACTTGTCCACCTTGCCCGGCGCCGACCGCTGGAAGAGGCGGTAGACGATCACCATCAGCAGCAGCCCCATGATCGCGCCGAGCGCGGGCGAGAGCGCGATCGCGGCGATCGTCTGCCCCCACTTGCCGGGCACCTTGAGCGCCGCCCACCCCGCCGACGCGACCGCCGCCCCGCCGAAGCCGCCGAGCAGCGCGTGCGAGCTCGAGCTCGGGATGCCGAACCACCAGGTGATCAGGTTCCAGATGATCGCGCCGGTGAGCGCGGCGGCGATCACGTTGGCCGACACCGCGGCCTGATCGACGTAGCCGGCACTCACGGCCTTGGCGACCGCGGTGCCGACGATGAAGAGCGCCGAGAAGTTGAAGACGGCGGCCCAGAGCACCGCCTGGAACGGGCCGAGGACCCGGGTCCCGACGATCGTCGCGATCGAGTTCGCGCTGTCGTGGAAGCCGTTGATGAAGTCGAAGACCAGCGCGATCACGACGATCGCGACGACGTAGGCTTCCACGGGATCAGCTGTTCTTGAGCGAGATGCTCTCGAGGGCGAGCGACACGTAGTGGCACTCGTCGAGCGCCGTCTCCAGCGCGTCGTAGAGATCCTTCCACTTCATCACCGTGAGCGCGTCGGGCGCTCCCCCGAACAGCTGGCCGAGCGTGTCGTGGTAGATCGCGTCGCCCTGTTCCTCCAGCCGCTTGATCTTGACGCCGTGCTCGTAGACGGTCTGCGGCTTCTTCATCGCGGCGACCGCGTCGCGGATGTGCACGCACGCCTCGCCGATGATCGAGCAGAGATGCACGGCCGGCTCACGCGTCTCGGTGATGCGGTAGATCTGTGCGCGCCGCGCGCAGCCGTCGATCAGGTCCACGACGTTGTCGAGCCGCGTCACGAGGGCGTGGATATCCTCGCGGTCGATCGGCGTGACGAAGCTCGTGTCCACCTTGCGGTTCGCCTCGGCGGTGAGGCGATCGGCGGCGTGCTCGAGCTCCTTGATCCGCGTGACCTGCTCGTTGAGGCGAGCGGGCTCGGCGAAGAGCGTCCGCAGCTCGCCGGCCGATGTCACGAGGATGCCGGCGAGGTCGGCGAACAGGTCGAAGAAGCGTTCGTCGCGGGGAATGAGGCGCACGGGTCGGATTCGTCCTGATGGAGGAGCGCCCGGGCCGCGGGGACGCGGGCACGTGTCGATCGAGGGTCGCCCGCCTGCCAGCCGCGGCCGCATCGGCGCCGCCCCGATCGCGGCGGGAAAGTAGCCCAGGCCGGGAGTGCCGGGGCCGCTGGCGACATGACCGTTACACGACGCCGATCACACGTAGCGGCGCATGAGTTCCGCGCGCGCGGCCGCCTGCCGCCGCGCCAGCCGCTCGGGGTGCGTGAACGGGCGCACCAGCAGCACCCCCGCCACGAAGCCGCCGACGTGCGCCCACACCGCCACGCCGCCCGCCGGATCCTGCTGCAGCATGGTGAGCTGCGGGAGGCCGGCCAGCACCTGCAGGACGAACCACCAGCAGAGCACCAGCCACGCCGGGAAGTGGAAGAGGAAGATCGGCGGGAAGAACATCCGCACCCGTGCCCGCGGGAAGAGCAGCAGGTAGCCCCCCATCACCCCCGAGATCGCCCCCGACGCGCCGACGGTCGGGATCGGCGAGGCGGGACTCAGGGCGACGTGGGCGAGCGCCGCGGCGAGGCCACAGACGAGATAGAACGTGAGGAAGCGCGCGTGCCCCATCACGTCCTCGACGTTGTCGCCGAACACCCAGAGGAAGAGCGCGTTGCCGAGCAGGTGCCCCCACGAGCCGTGGAGGAACATCGACGTGAACGGCGTGAGCGTGTTGATGGGATCGCGCTCGACGATACAGGCCCACCCCATGCCCATCGGCACCGCCTGGCCCACGGGCGCCTGCCGCGTCACCTCGCCCGGGACGAGGCCCAGGTTGCAGACGCTCGCGATCAACGCTTCGGCGTTGAAGCCGGCGCCCTGCACGAGCACCCAGACCGCGCCGATGGCGGCGAGCAGCGCCCAGGTCATCGTCGGGCGGTGCTCGGTGGGATTCTCGTCGCCGATCGGGAACATGCGTGTCGATGGATGGATGGGTGGCCGCCACAAGCTACACCCGCGCCACGCGTGCGCCGCTGCCATCGGGACCGATCCGGAGTGCGCCGGCACTCGCGCCTGCCAGCTTCGCCGCGCAGTCCTGCCATGGCGGCAGCCGCAGGTGGCCCCGCGATTGCCCTTCAGCCGCGCGACGCGCCTCGTACCTCGTGGCCCGCCCTGCGGCGGCTCCCCGCCCCGCGGACCGGCGCGCCGCGACACTCGAGCGACAGCGACACCTCTACGGAGCGACGAACCTCATGGCGGACAAGGTCATCGGCATCGACCTCGGCACCACCAACTCGGTGGTGGCGGTGATGGAGGGAGGCGACCCCGTCGTCATCCCGAATGCGGAAGGCGGGCGCACTACCCCCTCGGTGGTGGGCTTCAGCAAGGATGGCGAGCGCCTCGTCGGCCAGATCGCCAAGCGGCAGGCGGTCACCAACCCGACCAACACCATCTTCTCCATCAAGCGCTTCATGGGGCGCAAGATGGGCGAGGCCAAGGACGAGCAGGGGCGCGTCCCGTACAGCGTCGTCGCCGGCGCGAACGACCTCGCGTCGGTCGAGATCCAGGGCAAGCGCTACACGCCGCCCGAGATCTCGGCGATGATCCTCCAGAAGATGAAGCAGACCGCCGAGGACTACCTCGGCCACGGCGTCTCGAAGGCGGTCGTCACCGTACCGGCGTACTTCAACGACGCGCAGCGCCAGGCGACCAAGGACGCGGGGAAGATCGCGGGGCTCGACGTGCTCCGCATCATCAACGAGCCGACGGCGGCCGCGCTCGCGTACGGGCTCGACAAGAAGAAGGACGAGAAGGTCGCCGTCTTCGACCTCGGCGGCGGCACGTACGACATCTCCGTCCTCGAGCTCTACGACGTCGACGGCTCGCGCCAGTTCGAGGTCAAGAGCACCAACGGCGACACGCACCTCGGCGGTGACGATTTCGACCAGCGCGTCATCGACTGGCTGGTGGCCGAGTTCAAGCGCGACCAGGCGATCGACCTCTCCAAGGATCCGATGGCGCTCCAGCGCCTCAAGGAGGCCGCGGAGAAGGCGAAGATGGAGCTGTCGAGCACCATGAGCACCGACATCAATCTGCCGTTCATCACGGCGGACCAGTCGGGGCCCAAGCACCTCAACTACTCGCTGTCGCGCGCCAAGTTCGAGCAGCTGGTCGACGATCTCATCCAGCGCACGATCCCGCCGATGGAGAAGGCGCTCAAGGACGCCGGCATGACGCCGTCGGACATCGACGAGGTGCTCCTCGTCGGCGGCTCGACGCGCATCCCGAAGATCCAGGAGACGGTCAAGAAGTTCTTCGGCAAGGAGCCCAACAAGGGCGTCAACCCCGACGAGGTGGTCGCCATCGGCGCCGCCGTGCAGGGCGCGGTGCTCACCGGCGAGCAGAAGGACGTCCTGCTGCTCGACGTCACGCCGCTCTCGCTCGGCATCGAGACGCTCGGCGGCGTGATGACGACGCTCATCCCGCGCAACACCACGATCCCGACCAAGAAGTCCGAGACGTTCAGCACCGCGGACGACAACCAGACGCAGGTCGAGATTCACGTGCTGCAGGGCGAGCGCGAGCTGGCCGTCTACAACAAGACGATCGGCAAGTTCCAGCTCACGGGGATCCCGCCCGCCCCGCGCGGCATGCCGCAGGTCGAGGTCACGTTCGACATCGACGCCAACGGTATCCTGCACGTGACGGCGCGCGACAAGGCGACCGGCAAGGAGCAGAAGATCCGCATCGAGGCCTCGAGCGGCATCTCGGACGCCGAGATCGATCGGATGGTCAAGGACGCCGAGAAGAACGCGGCCGAGGACAAGGAGCGTCGCGAGGGGATCGATGCGCGCAACCGCCTCGACTCGCTGGCGTACGAAGTCGAGAAGAACGCGAAGGAGTGGAGCGATCGTCTCGACGCCGGCATGAAGGAGCGGCTCGAGAAGGCGGTGGAGCGTGCACGCAAGGCGCTCCGCGGCGACGATCGCGGCGAGATCACCGCGGCGCAGGAGGAGCTGAGCCGCACCTACTCCGAGGCGGGCCAGGCGCTGTACCAGGCGCAGGGTGCGACCGGCGGCGACGCCGGCACGGCGGGTGCCCCGGGCGCCGGGCCGTCGGCCGAAGCGTCGCAGGGTGCCACGACCGAGGACGTCGTCGAGGCGGACTACGAGATCGTCGACGACAAGAAGTGAGTCGCGCCCGGCCGGTCCGGCCGGCCGGGTCCGTGGCGCGTCGGGAGCTTCCCGGCGCGCCACGTGCGTTCGCACAGTGCCACTGCGACCGTGCACGGGCGCGATCGATGGATCGACGGTGGCAACCCCGGCCGTCGTGCCGGGTACAGATGCGGGTACCGCACGCAGGTACGGCAGTGGTGACAACCACCGACGGGTGAGAACCGAGGATGGCAGCGATGGGACGAGCGAAGGTCGCAGGAGCGGTGATGGCCGCGTTCACCGGGGGCGTGCTGCTGGCGTCGAGCCTCGACTGGCCGGCGGCATCGTTCGCGCAGGCGGGACGCGCACTGGGCACGACGAGCGGGCCGCGTGACGACGGTGGCGCGCCCGGCTTCGCCGACGTCGCCGAGAAGGTGGTGCCGGCTGTCGTGAGCATCGAGGTCGAGCAGGATCCCGGCAAGCCCGATCCGCGGCAGCGTGGTCGCATGCAGGTGCCGCCGGGCATGGAGGAGTTCTTCCGCCAGTTCGAAGGGCAGATGCCGCAGCAGCAGCGGCCGCGCGAGGGCTCGGGGTCCGGCTTCCTCATCTCGCCCGACGGCTACATCCTCACGAACAACCACGTCGTCGCCGACGCGGATCGGATGAACGTCACGCTCACCGATCATCGCACCTTCCGCGCGAAGCTCATCGGCCGCGACCCGACGACCGACGTCGCGGTGATCAAGATCGAGGGCAAGGGCTTCCCGACGCTCGCCTTCGGCAACGACGAAGCGGCGCGCATCGGCAACTGGGTGATCGCGGTCGGCAACCCGCTCGGCCTCGACTTCACCGTCACCGCCGGGATCATCAGCGCGAAGGGACGCGGCATGAGCCGCCTCCTCGAGAGCCGGTACGCGATCACCGACTTCATCCAGACGGATGCGGCGATCAACCCGGGCAACTCGGGTGGCCCGCTGCTCAATGCGCGTGGTGAGGTCATCGGCATCAACAGCGCGATCGCCAGCCAGACGGGCTTCTACTCGGGCTACGGCTTCGCCATCCCGATCACGCTCGCCAAGCAGGTCGCCGACGACCTGATCAAGTACGGGCGCGTGCGTCGCGCGGTGCTCGGCATCCAGATCGGCGAGGTCACGCCCGAGGACGCGAAGGCGGCGGGGCTCGATCGCATCATGGGGGTCAAGGTCGGCGCGCTGACCGCAGACGGCGTCTCCGGCTCGCCGGCGAAGGACGCGGGGCTCGAGGTCGGCGACATCATCGTCAAGGTGGACGGGCGCGAGACCGATCGCGTCAGCACGTTGCAGCGCATCGTGCGTGGCAAGAAGCCGGGCGAGACGGTCGCGGTCGAGGTAGCCCGCTTCGGCGAGCGGAAGTCGTATCGCGTCAAGCTTGCCGAAGCGCCGAACGAAGCCGCCGCACCGGTGACGGCATCGCGCGACGCGCTCCCGGCGCCGGACGAGAAGGTCGACGTGATGTCGTCCGACAAGCTCGGCATCACCGTCGCCCCGCTCAGCGCCGCGCAGGCGGAGCGTGCGAGCGTCCCCGCGACGCAGCGCGGCCTCCGCGTCACCGAAGTGGCGGCATCGAGCGGCAACCGCGACAAGTTCGACGCGGGCTTCGACGTGATCACCGAGATCGTGTATCCCCGTCCCCGCCGCCCCGTGCGCAACGTGGACGACCTGCAGGCCGCACTCCGCCCGCTGCGCGGCGGCGACGTGCTCTCGGTGACCGTCTACAACCTCCGCGAAAAGGATTCGCGTCTCGTCACCCTGCGCGTCGGGGAGTAAGGGAGGGAGGCGCGAGGAACGGCCGACCGCGGAGATGCGGGGGAGCGCGACGGGACGCGGAGGAATGCTTTGGAAAACGACGTCTCCGTCCTCCGGTCCCCTCCGTTCCTCCGATTCTCCTCGTCAGTTCAGGATCTCGAACAGACGATGAAGATCAGAGGAACGGAGGGGACCGGAGGACGGAGACGGCTGTTTCCAGAGTCGGTTCTCCGCGTCCCGTCGCGCTCCCCCGCTTCTCCGCGGACTGCAGTCGCTACCTGACGCGCCGCACCTCGAGCGCGCGCACCGCCGGTCGCCGTCACCGCTGGCCGTCGAAGCCGAACGGGCGTTCGCTCGGAACTGCATGAACGCGGAGGACGCGGAACGCACAGCAGGGTCGCAAAGGCGTGAGTGACGCACATCTGCGACCTCGCCGTGCGTTCCGCGACCTCTGCGTTCCCGTTGTTCGGCACGGCGCTGGAACGGCACATGATGCCGATGGATTGATCGGGTTTTCGAACTCGAGCCCGCGAATCGATGTCGCATGCCTTGCTGTGGTTCCGCACCGATCTCCGCCTGCACGATCACGAGGCGCTGGAGGTCGCGGCGGCGCACGCGCGGCGGCACGGGGGGACGGTGGTGCCGGTGTACGTGGTCGATCCGCGTGTGGTCGGGGCGACGACGCCGCTCGGCTTCGCGAAGACGGGGGCGTTCCGGTTGCGCTTCCTGCTCGAGGCGCTCGGCGATCTGCGGTCGTCGCTGCGTGAGCGCGGGAGCGATCTCGTGATCCGGCACGGGCATCCGGAAACGGTGCTCCCCGCGCTCGCACGCGAGGTCGGGGCGACGATGTGCGCGTACCACGAGGAGGCGACCGACGAGGAGACGCGCACGGAGGATGCGGTCGAACTCGCGCTCGCCGACCTGCGCGTGCCGTGCACGTCGGTGTGGGGCCACACGCTGCTGCATCCCGACGATCTCCCGTTCGAGGTCGAGTGGCTGCCGGCGCTCTTCACGGCGTTCCGCGAGAAGGTCGAGCAACGTGCGGCGACACCGGCCGAGCGTGACTTCCGCGACGAGTGCAGGCCGCGCGAATCGCGAGAGGCGCCGGCCGTGCTGCCACCGCTCCCCGCATCGCTCGACGTCGGCGCCATGCCCACGCTCGCGTCGCTCGGTGTCGTCGAACCGCCGACCGATCCGCGCGCGACGCGCGTCTTCACCGGCGGCGAACGGGCGGGGCTCGCGCGGCTCGCACACTGGACGTGGACGGCGCGCGCGCTCCCGCAGTACAAGGCGACGCGCAACGGGCTCCTGCGCGCCGACGACGCGAGCCTCAATTCCGCATGCCTCGCGCACGGCTGCCTGTCGCCGCGACGCGTGTACGCCGAGGTGCGCACGTGGGAAGCGCGACACGGTCGCACCGAGGGGAGCTACTGGCTCGTGTTCGAGCTGCTGTGGCGCGACTTCTTCCGCTTCGTCGCGTTGCAGCACGGCACGCGCCTCTTCGCGCTCGACGGCTTCAACGGTCGACGCCTGCACTGGCGCACACTCGGCGACGCCTTCGCGCGCGCCGAGGTCGAGCGGTGGCGCACCGGCACCACGGGGACGCGGTTCGTGGACGCCGCGATGCGCGAACTGCTCGCCACCGGCTTCACCACCAACCGCATGCGCCAGAACGTCGCGAGCTGGCTCGTCTCGCGCGAGATCGACTGGCGCGCCGGTGCCGAGTGGTTCGAGTCGCAGCTGGTGGACTACGATCCGTGCAGCAACTGGGGGAACTGGGCCTACCTCGCCGGCGTCGGCAACGACGCGCGCACCGACCGGACGTTCAATCCCGCGCGTCAGGCGTCGCTCTACGACCCGGAGGGCGCGTTCGTCGCGCACTGGCTGGGACGGTGATCGTCGCGCGGTGACGCAGCGCCACTGCCGGCCCGCCTGACGCAGTTCTTTCGTCGTGTCGGCATCCCTGAACAGCCATGGGACAGCAGGCAAGGACAGGAACGACAGGCAACGACAGGAACCCGGCGCGTCGCCGCGTACCGAGCGGGTTGGGGCCGCCCGTGCATGCGGGGCCATCAAAGGCCTTGGAATGGCCCCGCGTCGCACCCACCGCCCGATCGCCGCACGAACGCCGGCAGCGCACCGCCGTCCTGTCGTTGCCTGTCGTTCCTGTCGTTGCCTGCCCTTCCCGAGCTGTTCAGCGGTCTTCG
>ERZ1066136.285-NODE-285-length-46990-cov-16.248983_pt1 | contig 46990 bp, 33 predicted proteins | sample MGYA00382783_ERZ1066136 | MGnify/ENA primary metagenome ERZ1066136 (study PRJEB33369, sample SAMEA5778366) | biofilm metagenome | biome: Industrial cooling water; feature: Water cooling tower basin; material: Biofilm | place: United Arab Emirates | collected... | reverse complement strand
GACCGGACCCCGTGCGGGCGCGCCCGCCGGCGCCTGGCCGACGCCGCCCGGGCCCCACAAGGAAGCGGCGCCGGTCCAGCCGGACCGGCGCCGCTCGAGCACCCACGGAAGGAAGGCGATGGTGTCGATCGGCGGCCCCCGTCCCCACGCGAACCGCCGACAGGGTCGAAAGCCGCGCGCGCCGGCCGCCCCGAACGGCGCGCGGCGATTTCGACCGCGGTCGCGCCCCGACCCGAGCCGCGCGCCGGCCGCGGAGCGCAGCGGGGCAACGACAAGCAGCGCCGAGCGGAAAGAATTTCCGGTGGCCGCGTCCAATTCCTGTGCGCCCGCAGCCTCTGCGCCCGCATCCCGGGTCGCGCGGAGCCTGGTCGCGCGGAACCTGGTCGCGCGGAGCCTTGTCGCGCGGAGCCTTGGCGCGCGGCCCAGCCAGCCGGGCTTGGGAACCCGCCGGGAGCCGCATCGGGCGGGCTCCTGAACGCAGCCCGTTCGCCGGACGGCGGACAGCGCGGAACGACCGGGGGCGACGCCCCGGCGCCGACTCTTTCTGAACCGGCGCTGCGCACCGATCCCCAGCCTCTGCGGCCGGCGGATGCCGGCCCAAAGGCATGCTGACAGGTTGGTATTGCGGCTCGGGCGCAGCCCGAGTCGTCTTCTTCAGAACCCGTCAGCGGGGACCGCGCGGCGCGCCCGGTTGGCGTCCGCGGGGCAGGTCGAGGCTGACCCGTGCGCGCAGCAGCAGCTGCGGGATCGGCGTGTGTTCGAGGTCGCGGCGCAGCAGCACCGGAGCATCGGAGAGGCGCGGGAAGGCCTCCAGCAGCCGCTGCCTTTGCAGGCGCTCGAGCTCCTCGGGGGCCAGGCGTCCCCCGGCCTCGGCCGCGTCGAGGAAGTCCTCCAAGCGCGGCTGGAGCGCGCCCAGGATGCGCCGGCCGATCGCCGGCTGGTAGGGCGGCGCCGGGCGCTCGAGGGGGCCCTCGGGGCCCAGGCGCTCGCCGGGGGGCAGGCCCCGGCCCGGGGCCGGCTCGCCGAGCCACAGGCCTTCGGAACCGAGCTGGCGGCGGTCCAGGAACTCGCGCAGGCGCGGCGGCATGTCCGCGCCGCGCCAGGATTCAAGGTGCTGGCGCAGCTGGCGCGCCAGCTCCTGGGGCGGCAGGCTGCGCAGCTCCCGCAGGCGCTCCGGACTCAATCCGAGGCGCGGCCCGAAACGCTCGAGGGTGCGCTCGAGCGCGCGCTCATGCACGTGGATGCGCGCGCGCTCGAACAGCTTGGGGCCGCGGCCCGGCGGCGAGCCCTCGAGCTCGCGCTGCAGGTCCGGCGGCAACAGCCGCCCCGGATCGGGAAGCTGGAAGCGGGCCCGCGCCCGGATGTAGTCGCCGAGCACCCTGCGGCGCTGGTCGAGGGGCAGGCGCTGCAGGCGCTCGCGCGCCGTGGCCCCGATCTCCTGGTCGAGCAGCTCGAGCCGCTGGCGCAGTCCCCGCGCGCGCTCGAGCAGCGCCGCGCGCGCTTCGGGGTCGAGCTGGCGGAAGTCCTCGAAGCGCTGGCGCAGTTCGGCCTGGCGCTCGGGCGGCAGTCCCTGCCAATGCTCGAGCGCCCCGGGGCCGGCCTCCTGGGCGATGCCGCTGCCGCACAGCGCCAGGAGTCCGACGCAGGCGGCGCGCAGCCAGGCCGCGAGGCTCTGCGATCGGGCCGCCCGACGCAGGGCGGATCGGCGGCTCGCGGGCGCAGCGGTGTGGCGGCTCGCAGGGCCTGCGAGCCGGTCGCTTCCACGGCGTTCAACCCTCATCGGATTCCTCCGGGGAAGCGCCCTGCAGGGCCGCTTCCAATTCGCTCCACCAGCTCGAATCCTGCTCGAGTTCGAGGGCCAGAACCGACGGGTCGGTGAGCGTCTCCCAGTTCTCCAGCACGTCGAGCACCGCCAGCAGCTCCGGATCGACCTGCGCGGCGCCGACCTCGGCGGGAAACGCAGCACCTTCCGGGGCGCGCGGGGAGCTGGCCGCGGCGCCGTCCTGAACGGCCGCCCGCGACGGCGCGGCCGCGCTCGGCTCGGCCTGGGCCACGCGTTCGCCGGGCCCTTCCACGGGCGGCCGGCGCCACAGGGTCAGGGCCAGCGCCAGCAGCGCCGCAGCCGCCAGCGCCAGGGCCAGCCCGAAGCGCCGCAGCAGGCGCGGCCGGCGCGCGCGGGGCGCCTGCCCGAGCCCGGCCAGGACGCGATCGGCCAGACCCGCCGGCACCGCGCCGGGCAAATGGCGCTCGAGCAGCCGGTCCAGAGCCGCTTCGGCCCGCACCGCTTCCAGGGTCCGCGCGGCCAGGTCGGGCGGCGGGTTGGGCTCGGGCAGGCGCCCGAGCAGGGCATCCAGGGGATCACCGGGGGCACCGGCGCCGGCGCCCGGAGGGGGGGCGAAGCGCTTCATGCCGATTGCTCCAGAAGAAAAGGGGACAGGCGCGCGCGCAGGGTCTCGCGGGCGCGGTGGATCAGAGATTTGACCGCGGGCACGGTCAGGTCGAGCACGCGCGCGATCTCGTCGTGGGGCAGATCGTCGAACTTGGCCAGCAGCAGCGCCATGCGCTGTTTCGCCGGCAGGGCTTCGATCGCGGAGCGGACCGCGGCGGACACGTCGCCGCGCTCGAGCCCGAGGCTCGGGTCGGGGCTGTCCGGGTCCGCCGGCTCGGCGGGGCGCTGGCCGCTGCCGTCGTCGCTCAGGGAGCGCGCCTCGCGGTGGCGCGCCTTCTCGCGCTCGTTGGCGGATAGGTTGAAGGCGATGCGGTAGAGGAAGGTGCTGAAGCGGGCGCTGGGCTCGTAGCGGTCGCGGGCCTTGAAGACCCGCAGGAAGACCTCCTGGACCAGGTCCTCGCGCTGGGGGACCGGGCCGAGGAAGCGCGTCAGGAGCCGGAAAAGCGGGGCGGAATAGTGCCTGACCAGGGCCTCGAAGGCTGCCTCGTCGCCCGCCTGGAAGGCCAGCATCCAGGCCGTGCCAGGGTCCTCCCCCCCCTCCCCCGCGGGCCCCTCGAAACGGGGCGCCGGGGCTCCCGAGCCGGGCCCGGAGGCCGCGGGGCGCAGGGTCTCGTGGGGCTCCGGGGGGGTCATAGGGGCTTGGAACCGGGGGGGAGGCCCGGGGTTGCGGTGAGAAACCGAAGCTCGAAGCGGGGCGAGCGGCGGCCCAAGAAGACCGGTCCGTCCGGTCCCGGATTAGGTTAGGATCCCCGCCTCCGCTCAGTCCCCGGTCCCCCACGCCCCCGCCCATGCAACGCATCGCCGCCCTCCTCGCCTGGCTCGCCGCCGCCCCGCTGCTGACCCTGACCCTGTTCGCCCAGGAGCCCCAGAAGCGCCCGGTCGAGGCCGCCCCGGCCGTCCAGGCGCCGGCCGCCCCGACCCAGGCCGAGCTGGACGCCGCCGCCATCGCCGCCCAGCTGCCCAGCTACCCCCTGGATCTGTGCGTGGTCTCCGGGGAACCCCTGGGCTCGATGGGCGAGCCGCTGAATCTCGTGGCCGAAGGCCGCCTGATCCGCGTCTGCTGCAAGGGCTGCACCCGCGGCGCGACCAAGAACCCGGCCGAGGCCATCGCCAAGATCGACGCCGCGGTGATCGCCGCCCAGAAGCCGAGCTACCCGCTCTCCACCTGCCCGATCTCCGGCCAGGAATTGGGTGAAAAGGCCGTCGACGTGGTCCACGGCACGCGCCTGGCGCGCTTCTGCTGCCCGGACTGCAAGCAGGCCTTCCTCAAGGACCCGGCCCCGTCGATGGCCAAGATCGATGCCGCCCTGATCGAGGCCCAGCGCGCCAGCTACCCGATCTCGACCTGCTTCATCTCCGGCGAGCCCCTGGACGTCAACGGCGCGCCCCAGGAATTCCTCTACGGCGTGCAGTTGGTCAAGGTCTGCTGCGGCGGCTGCAAGCGCGCCTTCCAGAAGGACCCCCAAGCCCAGATCGCCAAGCTGCGCGAAGCTCAGGCCAAGGCCGCCGCGGAGAAGCCCGCCGAGAAGCCCGCCGAGCGGCCGACCGAAAAGCCCGCCGAAAAGCGCGGCTGATCAGCGACCGATCTGGGGCGCCCGCCCCGGGCGGACCGGACCGCAGCGTCCCGCGCTCTTCGCCGGAGCGCGGGACGCTTTTTTCGGGGCCGCCGGGAGGCGCTGCGCGCAGCCCCAGGGCCGCCGCGCCGCCCCTACTTCTTGGCCATGGCCAGGCGCCGGGCGCGCACGCGCATGTTGATCAGCTCGACCACCAGGCCATAGGCCATGGCGAAGTAGATGTAGCCCTTGGGCACGTGCACTTCGAAGCCTTCGGCCACCAGCAGGGCCCCGATCAACACCAGGAAGCTCAGCGCCAGGATCTTGAGCGTGGGGTGCTTGGAGACGAAATCGCCGATCGGGCGCGCCGCCGCCACCATCACCCCCATCGAGATCAGGACCGCGGCGATCATCACCTCGATGTGCTTGACCATGCCCAGGGCGGTGATCACCGAATCGAGCGAAAAGACCATGTCGATCAGGGCGATCTGAGCGATCGTCGAGCCGAAGCTGGCCACCTTGCCGCCGCCGTGCAGGGGATCCTGCTCGTCCGGGTTCATCTGGTGATGCATCTCGGTGGTCGCCTTCCAGAGCAGGAACAGGCCGCCCACGATCAGGATCAGGTCGCGCCCGGAGATCTCCTGCCCAGCGACGCCGAACAGGGGCGCGGTCAGCCCGATCAGCCAGGAGAGCGTGAACAGCAGCACCAGCCGGGTCCCCAGGGCCAGCCCGAGCCCGATCTGCCGACCCTTGGCCCGCTGGTGCTCCGGCAGGCGGCCCACCACGATCGTGATGAACACCAGATTGTCGATGCCCAAGACGACCTCGAGCGAGGTCAGCATCAACAGGGCCAGCCAGGCGTTCGGATCGGTCAAGAGTTCGAGCATCGCGGGATTCGGGGTCGTGCGCTGCGGTCCATCAACCAACCGGCGCACCGCGGGCCGCCGCCGTGCGACCGCCCCCGAAACGCCGGCCGACAGCCTAGCAGCGACCCGCGGCGCCCCAGCCCACGCTTCGATCCGATCGCCGCACGGGCGCCCCCAGAGGTCGGCCCGTGGGGTTGGCTCGCCTAGAACCGGCAGCGAACGCGGGGCACGCTGGGCCGCAGCCAACGCGTCGGCGACGCGCTGAAGACGACCGGCCTCGACGCGCATCCATGCGCACCGAACGACGCGGCGGCCTGCGCGCCCGGCGAGTTCCAGCTCGCCAGCCCGTTCGCGCCAGCGGGACAGCTCCGATTCCGCGCAGGCTGCGGCGTCGGCCCAGGTCACCCCGACCGCGGACTCGACCGGGCGGCCGCAGCGCTCGGGATCGGCGGCGCCGAGCGGCCGAACCGGGACGCTGCCAGAGCGGCCAGGGTCGCAGGGAGACCCCGGCCCCCGCCCATTGCGTTCCGCGGTCGTGCGCCGACCAGCCCTGGGCGGGGCGGGCGCCAAAAGGTCGAAGGTCGGTCGATCCGGGGCACGGATCCAGGGCCCGCTGGAGGGCCCCGGGACGGCCGGGACCGCGGGGCAGCCGTCGAGCCGTGGCGGCCATGGGAATAGGGCCAGTCTCCCCCGCCAAAGGCTGGTTGCGGCTAGCCTCCAGGGGGGACTTCCGTGCTTGTGCAGCTCCGCCCCGCCGTCCCGGGGCGCTGGCCAGGCCCCTCTGGACTCTCTCCCAGGCCCATCCATGCTCTGCTCCGCACTTCTGCTCGCCCTGCCGCTCCAGCTCGGGACCCCGCCGACCCAGACCCTGGCGTTCTCCGCCAAGGGCGCCTGGGATCCGCCCCTTGACCTCTTGATCGAAGGCGACCAACTCGTGGCCCTGTTCGATTCCAAGGACCACGTGGAATCCTGGCGACGCCAGGGCGGGCAATGGAGCTTCGAGGCCTTCCTGCCGGCGCCGAACAGCCCCAATCAGTCCCGAGCGATGGCCGTCGCGGTCGATGGCGACTTGATGGCACTGGGCTACCCCTACCACGACTTCTGGTACCGCGGCGCGGTGCAGGTCTTCAGGCGCAGCGCGGGCGCCTGGGGCGCCCCGACTTTGGTGCTCTCCAACTCCCCGGAGGCCTTCGCCGAGTTCGGAGGTGCGCTGGCGATCAGCGGGAATCGTCTGTTCGTCGGCTTGAAGGGCGCCTTGGCCCAAAAAGGCGCGGTCGACGTCTTCGAGATCACGCCCACCGGCGTCACCTGGATCCAGCGGCTCACGGATCCGCTCGGAACCAGCAGCAATTTCGGACTCAGCCTGGCGGCCGATGGCCAGCGCTTGATGGTTTCGGGCAAGCAGAACAACCTGGGGGTCGCCTGGTTCTTCGAGCAGCAGGGACAGACCTACGCAGCCACCCAGCGAATCGTGATCCCTGCGGGGGGCAATCGGCTCGATTGCGAGCTGGAGGGGGATCTCGCCGTCCTGGCTGCGGCCCAGGCCGGTGTCTTCTCGCGGGAGAGCGGCACTTGGCAACAGGTGCAGGGGATCTCGATTCCGATCGACCTGCTGAACTTCTGGAGCTGGGGCTTCGAGCTGGCGAGCCTGGAGGGCGATCGCCTGGTGCTCGCCAACCCGGATTCCCTGGACTTCGAGACCAAAAAGCGGGGCATCGCCTTCGTCTACCGACGCACGGGCGGTCAGTTCGGGCTGGAAAGGCAGCTGCAACCGGCTTCCATGTTCACCGGCAACTCCGGCAACTTCTGCCTGGGGATGGATCTCCAGGGCGGCGCCCTCTACGGTCTGGTGAATTTCCTGGTCCCGTTCGATCCGACGGTCTCCGGCGGCGCCTTGGTCTACGACTTCAATGGGCCCTTGGCCTGCACCGCGGTCGCCGACGTGAGCGGCGTTTCCCTGAGCCAAGGCGGCACCCAGCAGCTCACCTTCGACACCTGCGGCCAACCTCCGGGTCAGCTCTGGTTCCTGCCGGGAGCGCTGACCGGCGGCAACGGCATCAACGTCGGCTCGATCAACCTGCCCCTCGATGTGCTCGATCCCTACTTCCAGCTCCGGGCCGCCCAGCTGGGCAGCGCCCCGGGCGCCTCGGGCACGACCGATGCGGCCGGCGTGGCCAGCGGCTCGGTCAGCGTGCCCCCGATCAGCAACCCGAACCTGGTCGGCCTGAGGCTCCAGCACGCCTTCGCCATCCTCGACCTCAGCGCGCCCTTCTACTGGCTGGATCGAACCAGCAACGCCGTCGAACTGGTCCTGCTGCCCTGACCCCCGCCCGCCGACTAGGCCCCAGCCCCCAGGTCCCCGCGCGGCCGCACCCGACCGCGCTCCCCCCTGGCTCGCAGCAACCCAAGGGCCTAAGCCCCTGAGCTCGGCGCTCGGATCGGCTTGGGCTGCAACTCCAGCGCCCGGTCGTGGCGCTTGCCGCCGGCCTGCCCGGGGGCCTGACCTCGCGCCACGCGGCAGCCCGCCGCGTTGACGCGCGCGCCAGCCCAGCTCCAGCTTCGGTCACTCTGCCCCGCAGAGCTCCCGATCCGCGAGTCTGCACCCACCAGCGCCGCGCGGGGCCTCGACGAAAGCCCGTCCAACCGCCTTGCGGCGGCGCACGGACTTCAAGGCCGAGCCCTCAGTGCGGGAGCGTCGCAAGCCCACCCCCCGGAGCTTTCCAGTCCTCGCCGGACCCTCGCCGGCGCCAGGCTCGCAAACGCACACAGCAGGCCGCTCGGATGCAGATGCCCAACAGAGTGCTGTGGGGGCAAGCCCAGATCCAGGCCTCGACAGCTCCGGCGGCGATCGCCTCAAGTTGCCCTCGCTTGGGCTGCCGGCCGGGGCAGGATCAGGGCCGGGAGGGCCGCCGAACGGCGCTGCAATTCTCGGGCCGCTGGGGTGCGGGGATCGGGGCAGCGCGTGCGGAGAGGATCGAATAGGCTGGCGAGGTCGTGTCGATGACGGACCCCGATTCATTCCGATGAACTTTCAGCCTGCGCCTTCCCGATTCGGTTTGCTGCCGCCTGGGCTGCCGTGGACCGGGTGTGTCCGCGCCTGTGTGCTTTCCGCTTTTGTTTTCGGGTTTGGGGCAACGGCTTCCGCGCAACACAGCAAGCTCACGGCCAGCGATCCGGGCTATGACGACAGTTTCGGGCGGGCCCTGGCGGTCTCCGGCGACACGCTGGTGGCCACCTCGCGTTTCGACGAGCACGGCGGCATCGGCTGGGCGGGATCGGCCTACGTGTTGGTGCGCAGCGGAGGGGCCTGGGTCGAACAGGCCAAGCTGACCGCCAGCGACGCGGCCTTTCAAGATCTGTTCGGGCACTCCGCAGCCATCGACGGCGACACCCTGGTCGTGGGGGCCCGCGACGACGACCACTCCGGTGTGATCGATGCGGGCTCGGCGTACGTCTTCGTGCGCACGGCGGGCGTGTGGATCGAGCAGGCCAAGCTGACCGCCAGCGACGCTGCGGATCTGGATCGCTTTGGCATGTCCGTGGCGATCTCCGGCGACACGCTGATCGTGGGCGCGGTGTTCGACGACAATGCGGGCGGTAGCGATGCCGGCGCGGCGTACGTCTTCGTGCGCAGCGGCGGCGCCTGGAGCGAGCAGGCCAAGCTGGTGGCCGAGGATGGGGCTGCGATCGATTACTTCGGCGCGCGCGTGCACCTGTCGGGGGACACCGCGATCATCGGGGCGCCGCTGCGCGATCTGCCCGGCGGAGCGGACGGGGGGGCGGCCTACGTGTTCGTGCGCAGTGGATCGACCTGGACCCAGCAGGCGCGTTTGATTCCCGCCGACCTGGCCCCCGACGACCAGTTGGGCAATGCGGTCTTCGTCAGCGGCGATCTGGCGATCTTGGGCGCCCCCAAGGCGGACCGGGCCGGGGCCGTGGATGCCGGCGCGGTCTACACCTTCGTGCGCAGCCGCGGCCTGTGGAGCCCGCAGAGCAAGCTCTTGCCCGCCCTGGCGGTCCCCGGCGCGCGCTTCGGTCATGCTTTCGCTCTGGAGGGCTCGAGGTTGCTGATCGGTGCCTCCTTGACCGAGGTGAGCGGCCAGGCCTTCGCCGGCTCGGGGCATGTCTTTACCCAAAGCGGCGGGGCCTGGACGGAACAGGCCACCCTGACCGCTCCGGATGCGGACACCAACGACAACTTCGGCACCGCCGTGGGACTCTCGGGGGTGACGGCCCTGCTCGGGTCGCCGCACGACGACGGCGGCGGGGTCTTCCACGCGGGCTCGGTGTATGTCTTCGACCTGGAGGCGGACTGCGATCACGACGGGCTCGCGGACGCACAGGAATTCGCCCAGGGAACGGCCGCGGACTGCAACCTCAACGGCGTGCCCGATGCGTGCGAAATCGCGGACGGTTCGCTGCTCGACCTCGATGGGGAGGGCACCCCGGACCCCTGCCAAGCGCTCTCGGGCAGCACCGGCGCGCTCTCGATCGCCAGCGGCGGGAGCGTGCAGTTCTCGCTGCACGCGGGTTCCAGCCGAGCCGGCGCGCTGCACCTGCTGCTCGGATCGCTGTCGGGAACGGCCCCCGGGATCCCCCTGGATGGCCTGCTGCTGGCGCTCAACCTGGACGGCTACCTGCTGCTGACGCTGGCCGGCGGCGGTCCGCTCAGCGGCGCCCTGGGCACCCTCGATGCCACCGGACAGGCCAGCGCGGCCCTGACGCTGCCGGCGGGAGCGCTCGCGCCGGCCCAGGCGGGAGTGGTGGCCCACCACGCGTACTTGCTGCTCGATCCCGGGACCCTGGCGGTCACCCTGGCCAGCAATCCGATCCCGACCACTTTGACCCCCTGACCCAGCGCGGCGGCCCAGCGCGGGCGATCGCAGCGCGTTCGGCGCTCGATGGCTCCGACCCTGGATTCCGTGCAGCCCAGCGCGGCCTGCGCCCGAGCCCGAGCCCGGGAACGGGCTTGCCACGCCTGGGCCCCAAGACCAGCTCCTTTTCGATTCGCCCCACCCAGTCCCCTGGCCAGCCATCCCATGCACCACGCCCTGCTCTCGATCCGCAAGCTGTCCGTCCAACTGCTGGCCCCGCTGCTGCTGCTCGGCGGCGTCGAGGCACAGAACAAGTTCGTCTTCCCCATCGACGGCCCGCAGATGGGCACGCCGTCCCAGGGGGCCGGCACCGCGGTGGCGACCCTCGACACGAGCACCGGACTGGTCACGGTCAACGGCACCTTCAGCGGCCTGCTGGGCGACCTGCTCGCCGTGCACATCCACGGGCCGGCGCTCCCCGGCTTCCACGCCCCGGTCAAGCTGGTGCTCGACTACAGCGGGACGACCAGCGGCACGATCAGCGGCGCCGATTTCGCCACTCCGCAGGGCATCCAGGACATGCTCTCGGGCCTCTACTACGTGGTCATGCACACGGCGGCCTACGGCGGAGGCGAGCTGCGCGGGCAGATCGTGACCCCGGGCAACGCCACGCCCTATGGTTCGGGAATCAACCCGGCGGGCAGCCTGATCACGCTGTCGGGGTCCCCCACCGTTCCGGCCAATCTGATCTTCGGCATCGACAACCCGAGCGGCTCCCAGGGCGGACCGGGACTCGGACTGCTGTTCGCCTCCCTGGCGCCAGATGCCCTGTTGCAGCTCTCGGGAACCGGCCTGCTGCTGCCCGGCTTCGGCATGTCCGGCCCCTTCGGCGAGGTGCTGATCGACGTGCAGGGGCTCAACCCCTTCCTGACGCTCTCAGCCTCCGGCTGGGCCGGCCCCGGCAACCCCCTGCCGGTCGCCCTGGCGGTCCCGAACAACCTGGCCTTGGTGGGCCGCACGATCTACCTGCAAGGCGCCCTGTTCGCCGACGCCCGCTTCACGCTGACCAACGGCATGCGGCTCTACTTCGGCCAGTGAGCGCCGGGTTCCCCGGAGCCGCAGCGGACTGCCCCCCGCGGTCCGCTGCGGTCCGCCGCTTTCCGGTCCGCTGTCCCCGGACGATCGGCCGCGCGGATCGGCGCTTCCGGCCGTTTTTGCGGTCTGTGATCGCCGGGGGGCTTAGGGAGTGGGCTCGCCGCGCGATGCGTCAGGGCAGGACGAAGGAGGGTGAGGCGGTGTAAAGGTCGAGGGCCAGGGGGCCGGTTGGGAGCCAGAGGAAGTGCAGGCCGGGCCAGAAGGTGTTGGCCAGGCTGGCCCGCAGGTTGCCGGAGGGGTCGAAGGCCAGGGTCGGGCCGAGGGGGATGGGGCTCGGGAAGGCCAGGCTGGCGCTGGAGGTGGCGGCGTCGAGGCGCGCCAGCCAGTGTTGGCCGAGGAAGTCGATCTTGAGGGCCAGCTGGCCGGGGGCGCCGGGGGTCAGGGTCAGGTATTGGGTGCCGTCGGGCAGGCTGGCGAGGGTTTGCAGCGGCTGGCCGGGGGCCAGGGCGCCGAGCAGCTGGCGGCGGTTGCCGCTGGCCGGTTCGGTGCGCAGGGAGAGCAGCAGGCGGGTTCCGTCCCAGGCGGCGGCGTCGAGGGATTTGATCTCGGGGGCCAGGGTTTCGGCGGCGGAAGAGCTGGGCGTCACGCGCAGCAGGCGCTCGCTTTTGGTGTCGTGCAGCAGCAGCGTCTGGCCGTCGGGCAACAGATAGACGCCGTTGTCGGGAGCCAGGGTCGAGGGCAGCGTGAAGGGCGCCGCGGCGTCGCCGGAGGAGACCGAGAGGTTGTGGATCGCGGGCGGCGCGCCCGGGGACAGGAGCTCGGCGGTGTAGAAGTCCACGCGCTCGAAGGCCAGGCCCGGCTGGCCGGGCTCCGGCGGCGCTTTGGTGCCCACCGCGTACAGCAGCCGATCGCCGCCGGGCACGAAGCGCAAGAGGCCGATCTCGTCCAGCGTGTCCAGGTAGGTGTCGTCGCCGGTGAGCTGGACCGCGGGATCGGTCACAGCCGTGGAGGTCAGGAACAGCTCGCGGGACAGCGCCGTTTCGATCGTGAAGGCGGCGTGGGAGCCGTCTTCGGAGAGCGCCAGATAGGGGCCGAACCAGGTTTCGCCGACGAATCCGGCGCCGCCGATGGGCAGCTCGCCGGGATGGGCTGGCGCCGCGGCGCCGCTCGCTCGGAACGTGTAGAGCCGCGCGGCGCCAGGGGCGCTGCCGGCCAGGGCCGCCGCGGTCTGGCGGTCGCCGGAGAGCATCAAAGGCGCGGCAAAAAAGGCCGGATTTCCGTCGAAGGCGATCGCGCTGGCTTGGCCGGGTCCGGGGCGCGGGAAGCGCAGGATCCCGCCCGGGGTGCTGGCGGCGCCGAAGCCTGCGGCCAGCAGCAGGCCCTGGCCGCTGAAGGCGAGCGGCGGCTGCGCGGCCGTGCGCAGGGTGACCTGGCCGCTCGGCAGGTCGAGCTCGTGGAGATCGCCGCCGGCGCCGAGCACGCTGGCCACCAGCAGGCCCGTGCCGCTGGGATCGACCGCCACCTGTTCGAGGAACGGATGCTGTCCCGGGGCGGGCGCGGGGGCCTCGATCAACAGGCGCGGCGGACCGGCCTTCGGCACCAGCAGGAAACCGCCGCCGGAGCCGTCGCCGCGCTCGAAGCGATACAGGCTGCCCTGGTCCGCGGGCAGGCTCAGGCGCGCCGCCTGGGGCACGTCGGTGAAGCGCTGCGGGCGGCCTGGGAGGAAGCTCTCCAGCGGGGTGCGGCCGGCGGCATCGATCGGGAGCAGGCGGATGCCCGCCAAGCCGGGCACCGGCTGGGCGGTTCCGGCGACGGATTGAGCCACGGCGCCGAGGCCGCCCTCGGGGCCGAGAAAAAGGGCGCCCTGGGCCGGCGCCGGGGCCGTCAGGGCCAGGAGACAGCCGGCGGTCCAGGGCAGGACCGAAGCGGTTGCGTTGGGATTCATGGTGCGATCCTTCCAGTATCCGCCAAGAATCGGCCTGCGGGCGGAGCGTGGGAGGCCAGGTTGTCTGGCAAGGCCTTTGCAATCGCCATTCCGGAGCCCGAGCCGAGCCGGACCGCCCCCCTGGGGCGCCCAGCGGGCAGCGGGTTCCCAGCTTCCCCGGGGCTTCCCGGGGCCTCCTTCAGCCTCTATCCAGGCGCTGGACGAAGGTCCAGGATCTGGATGCGACCGCCGATGCCCGAAGTCGATTCCCCCGCCGCAATCCTCCCGCCCGGATTCCATGGGCCGCGCCTGCTGCGCGACCGGGGCGGGGTGCGCATCTACCGAGCCCAGGGACCAACGGGCCCGGCGCTGCTGCGACTGGCCCGGGCGGAGGCCCCGGGGGAGGCGCTGGCGGAGCTGGAGGCCCTGCGCGGGCTGAGCGGCCCCGGGCTGGCGCTGCCGCGGGAGTTCGGCCTGCTGCCGGACGGAAGCCTGTGGGTGGCGCGGCCCTGGATCGACGGCGCGACCCTGGACCGCTGGGCTGGGGAGCGGCGCGCGGAGGAATTGCTGCCGGTTCTGGCGGCGGTGGCCGGAGCCTTGGCGCGCCTGCACGCGGCGGGCTTCGTGCACGGGGACCTCAAGCCCAGCAACGTGCTCCTCGACGCCGCGGGGAGCGTCTGGCTGGCGGATTTCGGTTTGAGCCGCAGGCAGGCGGCCGGCGCGGCCTTGCCCGGGGAGCTGGCCGCGGGCGGGACGCCCTTCTACGCGGCTCCCGAGCTGCTGGCGGGCGGCGCGCCCACACCCGCCGCCGACCTGTTCGCCCTGGGCATGCTGGCGCTGCGCTGCCTGTGTCCGGTGACGCTCTCGCCGCGCGACTTTTATGCCCATTTCCCCGCCCAGCCGGCCCTGGAAGCCCTGGGGATCTCCCCGGCCGAACTGCCGGCGGCGGTGCGCGACCTGGTGCCGGCCCTGCTGCAGCGGCGGCCCGACGATCGCCCGGAGAGCGCGGCCGAGGTCGAGCGCAGCCTGGCCGGGCGCAGCGGCGGCAGCCGGCAGCCGGAGCGCAGGCCCCTGCCCTGGACCCTGGGGCGCGAGGCCTGGCTGGCCGAACTGGTGCGCGCCCTGGCCGCCGGGGGCGCCCTGCGCCTGCTGGCCGCCACGCCGTCCGAGGACGTCTCCGCGCTGGCCACGCGCCTGGCGCTCGAGGCCCTGCTCGCGGGCCAAGCCCTGGAGGTCGTCGACCTGGACGCGGAGCTGGCGCAGCGCGACAGGGAAGCGGACCTCGATCCCTGGGCCTGCCGCGTCGCCAGCCCCGGCCTGCGCGGCATCGTGCTGCGCACGCGCGCCGCGACGCCTTCCGTCGCCAACGCCCTGGCGCACCTCGATCGCACCCTGACCCAGCGCGCGCCCGGGGCCGCCTTGATCGCGATCGGCCCCCCGCTGGCCGCGCCCCCGCCGCGCTTCGAGCCCCGGCCCGCGCCGCCGATCCACCGCGCGGCGATCGCATCCCACCTGGCCACCTGGCTCGACGAGCCCGCCGCGCGCCTCGAGCGCTTCGCCGAACGCCTCGAGCGCGCCGCCGCCGGTTCGGTCGCCAACCTGGAGGCCTGCCTGGCCAGCGGTGCGCTGCGCGGCTGGTACCTGGCCGGCGAGCAGCGGCTCAAGCTCGCGCCGGGTCCCCTGCCCCTGGTCGAGCCGGCCGGGACCGCGGCCCCCGACCTCGGCGCGGACGCACAGGCCCTGGCCCTGGCGCTCGAAGGCCTGGACGAGCCCAGCACGCTGGCGCGCGCGGCGCAGCTCGCGGGCCTCGCAGCGGAGCGGGCGCGCGCGGCGCGGGTCGAACTGCGCGCCAGCGGACTCCTGATCGAGAGCGAAGGCCAGCTCGGGCTGCTGCGCGGCTTGACGCCCGGGGCGCCCCTGGACGGCGAGCGGCGGCGTTTGGCGCGGCGCCAGGCGGAGCTCGGGATCGGGCCGCCCTGGGCGCTTTCGATCGCGCGCCTGGCGGCCGATCTGCCCCGGGCCGAAGCCGAATGGAGCGCGGAGCTCGAGCGCATGCTGGCGCGCGGCGATGCCGCCCTGGCGATCGAACGGGTCGAGCGCCTGCGCCGGCGCCTGGCGGCCCAGGCGCGGCCGCTGCCCAGCAGCATCGAAGGGCGCGCCGCGCTGGCCTGGCTGCGGCTCGGGCACAGCGCGCCTGCGGCGGAGCTTTCGCAGGCCTTGGAGCGCTCCGCCGCCCCCGCCGAACAGGCCCTGGCGTTCACGCTGCGCGGGCATCTGGCGCTTTCGGCGCGGCAGAGCGAGCGCGCGCTCGAGCACTTCGAGAGCGCGCGGCGCCTGGATCCCGAAAGCGCCGCCGCGGCGCGCGAGGCGGAGGCGCGCGCCGCCTTCGAACGGGGCGATCACGAGCGCGTGCTGGCCCTGGCCGCGGCGCTCGGCCCCGGCGAGCGCGAGGCCCTCGACACGGCCAGCTTCAACCTGCTGCTATTGGCGGCGGGCAGCCGCTTCCAGCGCGGCGATGCGCAGGGCGCCCAGGCCGAACTCGAGCGCCTGCTGGAGCGCGCCGAGCGCTTCGAGGACCCGGGCAACCGGGCCCTGGTGGCCCACGACCTGGCGCTGATCGAGCGCCGGCGCGGGGGGCTCGAACGCGCCCGCGCGCTGTGCGCCGAGGCGGTGCAGGGCGCGGAGCGCTCGGGGCGTCTCCCGGCCCTGGCCCTGGCCCTGGCCAGCCTCGGGTCGGTCGAACGGGACCGCGGGGAACTGCGCGAGGCCGAGCGCGCCCTGGCGCGCTCGCTCGAGCTGCGCGAGCGCCTGGGCGACGAACCGGGCGCCGCCTTGGCGCGCGGCATGCTGGGGCTGACCCTGGCCGAACGCGGGCGCCCGGCGGCGGCGCTGCTCGAACTCGAGCGCGCCCTCGACCTGCTGCCGGAGCGCGAGCGCGCGCGCTTCGCGCCGCTGCTGATCGAACGCAGCGCCGAACAGCGCGCCCGTTTCGCGGAGTCGCCCGCGCCGCCGCCGGTGCCCGGTCCGAAGGAGGTGCCGCTCGACCCGCGCGAATGGCTCTTGCGCGCGCGCTGCCTGGCGCTGTGCGGCCAGGGCGGGCCGGCGCGGGCTCTGGCCGAACGCACGCGCGAGCTGTGCCAGCGCCTGCAGCTGCGCCTTGCCGAGGGCGAAGCCCGCCAGCTGATCGCGCTGCTCGACGGAAACTACACGGACCGGATCCAGGGACTGCCGGAGGGCTCCCTGGCCGAGCAGGATCAGCGCCTGTTCCAGCTGCTCGCCCGGGGCGCCGACCCGACCCACCTGGCGGAGCTGACCCGGCTGGCGGAACGGCTCGAGTCCGCCGGCCGCGACGACCGCGCGGCGCGGGCGCACCTGGCCCTGGCCGCCCGGCATCCGGAGGCCGCGCGCCGCGCCGAAGCACGCCAACGCGCCCAAGCGGCCTTCGAGCGCGCCAGCCTCGGGCTGCAGCCGGCCGAAAGCGTACGCTTTCGGCGCCACCTGCTCGGCCTGGCGGATCCCTGGCCCTCGGACCTGGAGGGGCCCGCGCGCGGCCCCGAGCTCGAGGCCCAAGACATGGCCCTGATCGACCTGCTCGCGATCAACCGCCGCCTGGTGGAGCAGGAGGATCTATCCACGCTGCTCGGCGTGATCGTGGAGGCGGCCTGCCAGGTGACCGGGGCCGAGCGCGGTTTCCTGGTGCTCGAAGAGCGCGGTCAATTGGCCCTCGATCAAGCCGTGGCCACGCGCCGCGGCGGCATCGCTCCCGCCGAGCTGACGCTCTCGACCAGCGCCGTGCGCGAGGCCCTGCAGCGCGGCCAGCCCCTGCGGCTCTCCAATGCCCAGGCCGATCCGCTGATCGGCGACGCGCCGTCGGTGCAATCCCTGGACCTGCGCTCGGTGCTGGTGGCGCCCTTCACGGTCGAGCCGGAGCTGCGCGGGGTGGTCTACGTGGACCATCGCCTGCGCCAGGACGCCTTCGACGGGCAGAGCGAACGGCTGCTCGGCCTGCTGGCCGACCAGGCCGCCCTGGCGATCCGGCAGGTGCGGCGCCTGGAGCAGATCCGCGCGCTGAACCAGCGCCTGTCGCTGCGCCTGGCCAGCCAGCAGAGCGAGCTGGACCTGGCGCGCCGCAACCTGTCGAACCGCGGCCTGACCGGGCCCCTGGGCGGCCTGATCGGCGATTCGGTCCCCATGCGCGAGGTGCGCCGGCTGATCGAGCGCGTCGGCCCGAGCCAGCTGACGGTGCTGATCAGCGGCGCCTCCGGCACCGGCAAGGAGCTGGCCGCGCGCGCCGTGCACGAGGCTTCGCCGCTGTCGGACAAGCCCTTCGTGGCCCAGAATATGGCCGCGCTGCCGGCCAGCTTGATCGAAGCGGAACTGTTCGGCTACCGGCGCGGCGCCTTCACCGGCGCCGACAGCGACCGCGAGGGCCTGTTCGAGCGCGCCGACGGCGGCACGCTGTTCCTGGACGAAATCGGCGAGATGCCCCTCGACCTGCAGGCCAAGCTGCTGCGCGTGCTGGAGCTCTCCGAGGTGCGCCGCCTGGGCGACGACCGCTCGCGGCCGGTGCGTTTCCGCCTGGTGGCGGCCAGCAACCGCGACCTGGCCAAGGAGGTCGAGGGCGGGCGCTTCCGCGAGGACCTCTACTACCGGCTGGCGGGCCTCAAGATCGAACTGCCGAGCCTCTCGCAGCGCGCCGAGGACATCCCGGCCCTGGTCGAACACTTCCTGCGCCTCGAAGCCGGTCCCGATCGCCCGCCGCGGCGCATCGCCCGCCCGGTCCTCGCGGCGCTCTCGCGGCGTCCCTGGCCCGGCAACGTGCGCGAGCTCAAGAACCAGGTGGCGCGCCTGTGCGTGCTCTCCGAGGGCGATCTGGTCGATCCGGCCCTGATCAGCCAGCCCGGCCCCCAGGCCCAGGGCGCGCTGCCGGGGCTGGCCAGCTTCTCGACGGGGGCCCTGCCGACCCTGGCCGAACTCGAGCGCCTGGCGATCGAACGCGCGCTCGAGCTCGCGCAGGGGGACAAGAACCGCGCCGCCGACATGCTCGGCATCTCGCGGGCCAAGGTCTACCAGCGGCTCAAGGAATGGCGCAGCGCCTCCGCCGCTGGCGAGGCCCCCGCCGCGGGCCACGGCACGCCCGCTGAGGACCCCGAGCCGGGCTGACCGGGCGCGCATCCGCCGGCGCGGCAGGGCCCCCTCGGCTTCGCGGCCGCGGGGCGCGCGCAAGGGCCTCAACCGGGGGCCAGCAGCCCCGCGGAGCGCAGCGCGCGCAGGACGTGGGCCGCGTGCAGCCGGTTGCCCAGGGCGTTGGAGTGCGTGTCGGCGGCGGAGAGCCGCACCGGCTGGGCCCACTCGGCGGGCGTGAAGTTGACATCGGCGTAGAGCACGCCGCGGCGGCGCGCCCAGTCCTCGTAGGCGGGCAGCTTGGGCACGCTGTGGTCGAGCAGGAACAGGACCGCGCCGCGGGCTTCGCAGGCGGCCCGCAGGCGCTCCAGGGCGGCCTCGGCCGGGGGCCAGCCCAGCTGGTACTCGGACAGTTCGGTGACCGGGGTCGGAACCGCGCCCGGCACGAGCTTGGGTCGGCTTTCGATGTAGCCCCAGACGCCCAGCAGCGCGGGCGTCCAGCGGCTGGCCAGGCGCTCGATGAGCAAGCGCCAGCGGGCCGGGGCGCCGGCCTTGGCGGCATCGCCCGAGCCCGCGGCGGCGGGGCCCCCGAACTCGCGCTGGTAGCGCTGCCAATTGTCCTCGAGGTCGTTGCTGACCACGGTCAAGAGCACCAGGTCCGGAGCCAGCTGCGGGGCCAGGACCTCGAACAGATCGACCGCTTGGATCGTGTTGTAGATCAGGTGTCCGGCGTTGTGGACTTCGAGGCGTCGGCCATCGGGCCTGCGGCCCTGCGTTTCGAGCAGGACCGGCCAGCCCTGCTCGTGGTCGACGCCCCAGCACAGGGTCACCGAATCGCCGAGGCAGAGCACGCGATAGGGCGCGGGGTCGCTCGGCGGCGGCGCGGGCCGCGGGCCGGGCCGGGCGCCGCGCAGGCCCAGGGAATCGCTGCAAAACCGGAAGCGGCGCAGCTCGATGTCGAGGTTCGGGCGGTGCTGGAACAAACGCCCGTCGGGCCGCAGCGCGGCGGGCGGAAACTCGATCGCGCGGCTCAGGAACCAGGGCACCTCGCGGTGGTAGCTGGCGCCGAAGGGGTCCAGACGCTCGACCAGGGCCTCGGCCGCGGCCAGGCCGAGCCCGAGGCCCAGCAGCGCGCACAAACAACGCAGCAGGATCCGAAGCGGCCGGGCCATGGCCGGGGCAGTCTAGCAGCCGGGGCGAGGGGCCCAGGCCCGCGCTCCGGTTGGCGCCGCCGGACCGGCCGCCGAAGGATCGCGGGTCCCCCGTGCCTGCGCCCGGCATGCGACCCGGGGCGATCGGCGCAGCTCCCGCAGGTCGGTGGTAGCATCCCCCCGGTGTGGTCCGAACGCTTCCAATTCCCCTCCGGCGCCCACTGCCGCGTGACCGTGGGCCAGGGATTGGAAGCCGAAATGGCGGCCGAAATCGAACGCCATCCCGCCCGCGGGCTGTTCGTGTGCTTCGATCCGGCGGTCGAAAGCGCGGCGCAGCGCCTGGCGCAGCGCCTCGGAGCTCGCGCCTGTTGGAGCGTGCCCGGCGGCGAGGCGGCCAAGCGCGTGGAGGTCTGGGCCGAGCTGGCCGGCCGGCTGTCCACGGCGGCGGCCGAGCGCGGTGCGCTGCTGCTGGCGGTCGGCGGCGGTTCGCTGTGCGACCTGGTGGGCTTCCTGGCGGCGACCTACCGCCGCGGCGTGCGCCTGTGGCTCGCGCCGACGACCGCCCTGGCCATGTGCGACGCGGCCCTGGGCGGCAAGAACGGGCTCGATCTGGGCCCGCTCAAAAACGCGGTCGGCACGATCCGGCAGCCCGAAGCGGTGTTTTGCGACCTCGACTTCTTGGACAGCTTGCCCTGGAGCGGCCGCCGCGGGGGTCTGGCGGAGCTGGTCAAGATGGCGGCGGTGCTCGATCGGGGCGCGTTCGAGTGGCTCGAGGCTCGGGCGGCGGATCTGCTCGCGCATCAGCACGAAGCCTGGCGCGCGGCGGTCGAGCTGGCGGTGCGCCTCAAGCTCGGGGTGGTGATCGCCGACGAGTTCGAGCGCGACCGGCGCCGCTGGCTCAACTTCGGCCACACCCTGGGCCATGCGCTCGAAAGCGCGTCGGACCTGGCGCTTCCCCACGGCGATGCGGTCGCCCTGGGCATGCTGGCGGAATGCCGCGCCGTGGGCTCGCCGGAAACCGAGCGCCTCGAGGCGCTGCTGACCCGCCTCGGCCTGCCGACCCACCCGCAGCCGCAGCCAGACCTCGAGCGCCTGTGGGCCTTCGCCCAGCAGGACAAAAAGACCCAAGCCGGAAAGGTCCTGGCCGTGGTCCCCAGCCCGCTCGGCCACGGCGAGGCGGTGGTGCTCGAGCGCGCCGACCTGGCGCGGGCCTTCGGCGAGGGCTGAAGCGCCGACGCGGCGATCGCCGGCGCACAGGCGCCGGCGCTGCCCGCCTGGCATACTCAGCGGGTGCAGATCCTGCCCCTGTTGGCGCCGGCGGAGGCGCGCTTCGAGCTGCCGGCTTCGAAGTCCGCGGCCAATCGGCTGCTGATCGCCGCGGCGCTTTCGGGCGCGCGGGTCGAGTTCGAACCGGCGGGGCTCAACGCGGACATCGAGGCGGTGCAGCGCGGGCTGGCGGCCTTCGGGTTCCGGGTCGAGGGAGGAACGGGCGGGATCCGTGTGGGCCCTGGGCCGCGGGCCGCCACGGCGGGCGCTCGCATCGATTGCGGGGAAGCCGGCACGGCGCTGCGCTTCCTGGCCGCGCTGGCGGCGCTGCTGCCGGGCGAGTGGGAGCTGCATGGCAGCGCGCGGCTGCTGCAGCGACCGTTCGAGCCCCTGGCCGATGCGCTGCGGGCCCTGGGGGCCGAGGTGCGCGTCGTGCCGGGCGAGGGCAGCGCCCCAAGCGATCGGATTTCGAGCTTGTGGGTGCGCGGCAGATCGCCGCAGGCTCCGGCGCCGCGGCGCGTGGCGCTCGAGGCGCAGCTTTCGAGCCAATTCCTGTCCGCGCTGCTGTTGATCGGAGCCGAGCTGGGCCCGGCGGGGCTCGAAATCGAGCTGCGCGGCCCCCTGGCCTCGGGCGACTACGCGCGGCTGACGGCGCGGATCCTCGAGCGCTTCGGCGTCGAGGCCCGCGCCGAGGGGCCGCTGTGGAGCGTGCGCCGCCGCTTCCGGCCGGCGCCGGAGCCGATGCGGATCGCGCTGCCGCCGGACTGGGGCGCCTTCGGCGTGTGGGCCTGCCTGCAGCACGCCAGCGGCAGCCGCATCGAAGCCCCCGGGCTCGACCCGCAGGACGGGCAGCCGGACGCGGCGCTGCTGGGCCTGCTGGCGCGGCTCGAGTCCCCGGGGTCCTTGGAGCTGGACCTCGCGCCCTGCCCGGACCAGTTCATGAACCTGGCTGTGCTCGCGGCCCAGCGCGGCGCCCCGACGCGGCTTGGCGGCGCCGCCAATCTGCGCCACAAAGAAAGCGACCGCCTGGAGCGCATGCGCGCCGCCCTGTCGGCCCTGGGGGTCGAGGTCGAAGCGCGGGGCGACGGCCTGTGGATCGCCGGGCGCCCGCCGCGCTGGCGCTCGGCGGAACTGGATTGCGCGCAGGATCACCGGCTGGCGATGGCCTTCGCGCTGCACGGCCTGCTGGCTGGTGGCGTGCGCCTCGCGGGCTCCGAGTGCGTGGCCAAAAGTTATCCGCTGTTTTTCGCGCACCTCGAGGCCCTGCGCCGCTCGACGCGCCCGGTGGCGCTGATCGGCCAGCGCGGCGCGGGCAAGAGCACCCTCGGCCGGGCCCTGGCGCAGGCCACCGGAGCGCGCTTCGCGGACACGGACGCGCTGTTCGCCGCCGCCCACGGGCCGATCCACGGCTTCGTGGACGCCCACGGCTGGGAGCCCTTCCGCGACGCCGAACAGCGCCTGCTGGCCGAGGCCCTGGCCCCCGGCCGCGTGCTGGCCCTGGGCGGCGGCGCCCTCGAGCGCGAGGCCAATCGCCGGCGGCTGGCCGAGTCGGCGCAGGTGGTCTGGATCGACACGCCCCGGGAACTGCTGCTGGCGCGGCTGTCGCTGCCGGGGGAGCGCCGGCCCGCGGTGCTGGGCGGCAGCCTGGAGCAGGAGCTGGATGCGCTCGAAGCGCGGCGCCGGCCCCTGTTCGCCGCGGCGGCGGCGCTGCGCATCGATGGCGCACAGCCGCTCGAGGCCCAGGTCGAGGCGGTCTGGACCGGCCTGCAGGCCCTCGGGCGCCGGGGGCAAGGCCAGCGATGAAGACCCGCTTCGTGGTCACGCTGCCGCCCGGTGCGGCGGGCGATGCGGCAGGCTTTGCGCGGCGCGCGGCCGCGGCCGGCGCGGAGCTGCTCGAACTGCGCGGCGACCTGACGCCGGATCTGGCCCCCTTCGAGAGCCCCCTGCCGCTGCTGCTCGCGCCGCGGGGCGGCGACCTCAGCCGCGTGGCGGCGCGCGGCGCGGCCTGGCTCGATCTCGAAGCGGGCGAGCGCGGGCCGCCCTGTCCGGGCGCGCGCCGGCTGGGCAGTTTCCATGACCGCGCGGCTTGTCCGGACGCGGGCCAGCTGGTCGAAATCGGGCGCAGCCTGCTGGCCGAGGGCGCCAGCGCCCTCAAGCTGGCTGTGACCCCTCCGGACAGCGCGGCCCTGCTGGAGCTCGAGCGCGCCCGCGAGCCGCTGATGGCCCTGGCGCCGACCACCCTGCTGGCGATGGGGCCCCTGGCGGACTGGTCGCGGCTGCACTCGCCCTGGAGCAACCCGCTCACCTACGCCGCCTTGGAGCCCGGGCTCGAGAGCGCGGCGGGGCAGTGGACGCTGGCGCAGCATCTGGCCCTTTCCGGGCCGCAGGCCCCGGTCGCCACCGGCCTGCTGGGCGGGCCGGAGTTCACCGCCCGCAGCTTGAGCCCGCGCATCCACGGCCTGCTGGCGCGCCGCCACGGCCTGCGGGCGGCCTACCTGCGCTTTCCGAGCGCCCAGGGCGCCCGCGACCTCGAGGCGCTGCTGGCCTTGGGCTTGCGCGGATTGTCCGTGACGGCACCCCACAAGCGCGCCGCAGCGGCGGCCGCCGCCACGCTCAGCGAGGCGGCCCGGGCCGCCGGCGCGGTCAACACCCTGCTGCGCGCGGAGCGCCGCGAGGGGCCGGTCTGGAGCGGGCACCAACTGGACGCCGAGGGCCTGGTGCGGGGCTACTCCGATTGGCGCGGCGCGGCCTCGCTGGCCCTGCTGGGCTCGGGCGGCGCGGCGGCGGCGGTGCTGCTGGCGGCGCGCGAGCTCGACTGGCGCGAGGCGACCGTCTACGCGCGCTCGAGGGCGCCCGCGGCGGAGCTGGCCCAGCGTTTCGGCGTCCGGGCGCGGCCCTTGCAGGAGCTGCCCGCGGCGCGCGCTGAGCTGCTGGTCTCGAGCCTGCCGGTGGATCTGCCCGCCGAGCTGTTCCCGCAGCCCGCCGGGCCGACGCCGCGCGCCCTGGACCTGCGCTACGGCCCGCAGACGGGCTTCCAGGCCCTGGCCCGCGCCCGCGGCTTCGCGGTGCGCGACGGCCTGGCGATGCTGGTCCACCAGGCCCTGGCCCAGTTCGAACTGTTCCACGGCTGCCGCCTCGACGCGGAGGACCTGCGCGCGGTGGAAGCCGACCTGGCCGCCGTGCTTCCGGAGCGCTCCTGAGCATTCGCTGCGCCCGCGCAGACGCGGCCAGCGACGGCGGCCCGTCCGAGCTCGGGAGCGAGCGCGTCCGGGCCGCGCCCGCCGGCTATGCCGGGGCCCGGTTTCCCGGACCCCGACTTCGCGGCAGGGCAGGGCGGCTCGGGCCGGACCCGCATCGCCGCGCAGGGCTCAGTTGGCGGTCACCGTGACCACGTCGCTCAGGTCGCCGATGGTGAAGTTCTGCGGGTCCAGGGACAGGCCCACCAGGGACAGGCTGAGGCCCGCGGGCAGTCCGAGGGTCAGCGCCGCCAACTGGCCGTTGCCGCTGGCATCGAGCGCTGCGGCCAAGGGGCCGGTGAGCGCCAGGTTCAGGCTCTCGAGCAACAGCGCATCGACGCCCAGCCCCAGCAGGCGGCCATCCGGCACGGGCAATGGCGCGGTGCTGAGGGCAGCCAGCAGCCAGGCCTGGGAGCTGCCGTCATCGAAAGCACGGAATTGGGCGCCGATCTGGGTCGGGCCCGCCACGAACCCGCTGGGCAGGATCCGCTGAGGACGACCGCCTCCCGCTTGCCACGGGCCGGAACCCTGGGTGATCAGGATGGCGTTCTGGTAGCCGGGCTCGAACCCGACATGCCGCGCGAGGCTGCCGGGGGTCGTCGCGACCTGCGACGGACCCCAGCTCCGCCCACCGTCCAGCGAGAGCTTCACCACGCTCAGGTTCAGGATCGGCAGGACCAGGTCCACGCTCGACCAGACCGCCACCAAACGGGAGCGCTGGAGCGGGTCGGCGACCAGACCGACCCACTGCGGGCTGAAGATCGGGGCGGGCGTGAGATCCGTAGTCGTCCAAGGTAGGGCGGCCGCGCGGCTGGCACAGCGCACAAAGCCCTGGGGAAAGCCTTGATTGATCGTCCGCCACGCGACCACGAACGTGCCCGCGGCCTGCATGTGGAAGACCTCGTGCAGGACCCAGCTTTCGAGGGAACTGAAGGTCCCTGAGATCACCTCCAGCGGTCCGAACAGGGTGCCCCCATCGGTGGAGACGGAGGCCTCGACGAAGTTGTTCTTTTGGCCGCCCGGGGTGAGCTCGCTGCGGACCCACGCGGCGATCAGAGCGCCGCCGGCGCGGTGCAGGGCGACCGAGGACGCCAGCCCGCTGGGCGGGATGGGCAGGATCCTGTCGGCGGTCGGATCCAGGCTCTGCCCCCCGTCCAGGCTGCGGAAGTGCTTCTCGCGCAGCAGCACGTGGACAGTCGGGCCTTCGACGCTCAGATCGGTCGGCAGGTCGAGCACCGTGTCGAGGGCGAGGTCCAGCACGAAGGGAAAGCTCTGGCCGCCATCGTGGGAGCTGAGCAGGCGCCATTCGTAGCCGACCGGCGCGAAGAAGCGCTGCGTGCGCAGCAGCAGGTGCACGTGGGACTGGCCGCCGACCTGGGCGCTGACCGCCTCCCGGACGCGCGTTTCGACCTGGCCCAGGAGCCCGAAGGTCGGCAGGGCCAGCTCGGGACCGAGCTGGGCGTTGGCGAAGTCGAAGCGGCGCAGGAACGGGCTGCTCTGGGGCTGGCCGAAGCCGGCGCCAGGGTGGAAGCGGGTGTCGTCCCACTGCACCAGCAGCTGATCCCCGGCCAGCAACAGGCGCTGGTCCTTGAGCGTCGCTCCGGAGGGCGCCAAGGGCAGGCCCAGCGGAGCGCTCCAGGCGAGGCCGCGCCCATCGGACCAGGTCACGTTCAGGCCTCCACCCGCGGGCTGCACCACGCTGAAGACTGCCCGGTCGGGACCCACGGCGAAGCGTGAGCTGCCCGCGAGGCCGGGAAGGTTCCCTAGGCTGACCGGCGCTCGCAGGGCGAGGTCCTGGGTCAGCGCGAGGGGCAAGGCGAAAAGGATCGCAGGGAGCATGGATGGCCTCGGAAGCGGTAGATGAACGGGAAGGTTCGGTCGGCGCTCTGGAAAATGGGCCCAGAGGGACGAGGGCCGCAGTCCCCGAAGGAACGTCCGCCAACCTCGAGGCTAGCCGCGGAGCGCAAAAAGGGCAGCGCTCAGCGGGAAATCCGACCCGCTGGCCCCATTCGCCGCCTGCGGTACGGCCCGGGGCCCTCCCGTCAAGGCAACGGGCCGATGGCGGGCCCACCGGGGCTGCCCACCGGGCCTGACCACCCAGCGCCGGAGCGAGCCGTCGCGGCGCGGCCGCCGGCGCGGGGTCACAAGCGATTCGGCGCCAGGCCGCGAGCGCTGCCCCGGCGCACCCGGCTCGGTCCGAAACCGATCCGATCGGACCGGCGCTGGGGCGCTTCGGCCCCGGTTTTTTTATGGCGCTCCCGAGCCGCCGAGCGGCGCTCGGCGATACGCCTGAACTCAGAGGCTCTGGGAAATCGGCCCGCAGCGACGATCCCCGTGCCTGCGGCCGCCGGAGGCGGCCGAAGCGCGGCGGACGGGTTGCGATCGCGGCTCGGGCGCAGCCCGAGCCGATCCTTTCTCAACCTGTCACGGCTTGCGCACCGCCTCGACGGTCATGACCTCGATCTCGCCGTGGGGCGGGATCGTGTCGAACATGCGCGTCAGGGCCCGGCCATCGGCGGTCTCGCTGGTGACCATGCGGAACGGGCGCTCGCCGGCCACGTCGATCATCGTGCCGCGGAAGTCGATCGAGCCGTCCTCCTGGAGTTTGCCGCGGCTCATCACCGGCCAGGTGCTGAAGCTGTCGAGCCAGAAGGCGACGTATTCCTGGGCCAGGTTGTCGAAGCCGATCAGCTGGAAGCCCTCCATTTTTCCCATCGGCCCCATGTCCAGCTCGATCTTCTGCTCGAGCCAGCGTCCCCCCAGCAGCATCTGGGCGCGCATGCTGCCCTTGGCCTCCATCCAGGGCAGGTCCGCGGACATGCGCATCTTGTTGGTCAGGTTCCACTCGCCGGCACCCGCGGCCAGCATCCGGTGCGGCTCGCCCGGCGCCGCCAGGGCCTGCATGCGCGCCTGCATGTCCTGATCGGGCCCCTGGCCGGCAGCCTGCGGGTCGGCGGAGGGCCGGCCGCCCTCCTGGCGGACGGGGGTGAGCAGCAGGGCGCTGGCGCCCAGGGCGCCCAGGGTCAGACCGATGGCGAATCCTTGGAGTTGTTGCATCGCAGCGGCTCGGGGGAAAGTTTTTCCGAGCCCGCATCCTAGCAGCCGCGGACAGGGCGATTGCGGTGAGTCCCAGGCCGGACCGCTGCCGCTCGGGTTCGGTCGCCGGCGTGAGCCGCATCGCCCCGGGCAGACAGCCGCCGCCGCAGCGCTCGGGACGGGGTAGGTTTCTCGAGAGTTGTCCCACGGGTCCCCGGACCCCGATGCCCATGAATCTCAAGCCCTCCCTCCTGGTGCTGCTGGCGGCACCGCTGTTGTCTTCCCAGGCTCTGGCCGGCGATGGCCAGACCAAGACCTTCAAGCGCGAACGGGACGTAGGCGCATTCCAGGCGGCCGTGCGCGCCAGCGGCGCCCAGGCCGCGCCCAAGTCCGGGCTGTTCCAGTTCGGTTCCTTCGCGCCCCCCAAGAAGGGCAGCGGCTGGAATCCCGGCAACGGGGGCGGCAACGGGGGCGGTCAGCCGCACTGCGATCCGCCCGACCCCTTCGCGGCGCCGGAGATCGACCCCAATCTGGCCGTGGCCGGCCTGCTGGTGTTGATCGGCGGGAGCCTGGTGCTCTTGGACCGCCGCTGAACCTGCGCGGCGGCGGCGCGGCCCCCGCTTTGCGGGCGGGGCCGCGGCCATGGCGCCGCGCGCCCGCCACGGCGCGGCGGCGCAGATCAAAATCAGCGACCGATTTCGGGGTGTTCGGGGAATCGCGATGATGCAGAGCAGCCAACACAGCGTGGGGATGATCGACGCAGCTGAAGGCGCGATCTTCGGTGCGCATGGTTCGAACCAGAGCCCGTGGGCCGAGGCGTTGAGCCGGCCGCTGTCGCCGGCGCGGCGAGCCCAGATTCTGTGGGCTTTGGTGCTGTCCCTGCTGGGCTTCCAGGCGCTGCTGCTCTCGCAACGCTTCGACACCGCCCTGATCGCCGGGCGGACCGACTGGTGGGTGCCCCTGATCGAATGCCTGCCCTTCGCGGCCCACGGCCTGGCCTTCGCGGCCGCCGCCACCCTGGTGCTCGGCTTCGAACGCCTGCGGGAAGCCCTGCCGCTGTTGGCTGCGGCGCCCCAGGCGCCCGCCGCCGCGCTGCGTTGCCTGGGCTGGTCCCTGCTGGGTTTGGTGCTGCTGTCCTCGGGTCTGGTGGCGGTGATCGAACGCCCCTCCCCCACGCCGCTGCTGGCCAACCTCGAATTCCTGGTGGCGCTCGGCAGCGGCCTGTTCTGGCTGGCCATGGGCCTGCAGATCGCCGCGCCGGCCCGGGCGCTGCGGGCGTTCCTCGCGCGCACCGGCGGCAGCCTGGCCCTGGGCGCACTGTGCGGCCTGGGCCTGTTCGCGGCGGCGCGGGCCTTCGAGCGCTTCGAGTTCCTGAGCGAGCCGCTCTCGCGCGCCACCCTGGTGGTCGCAGCGGCCTTGGCCCGCAGCTTCGGCCTCAACCTCTCCAGCGATCCCGCGGGCCTGGTGCTCGGCACCGAGCGCTTCGCCGTGATCGTGACCCGCTACTGCTCCGGGTACGAGGGCATCGGCCTGTACTTGCTGTGCACCGGCGCGTTCCTGTTCCTGGCCCGGCGCCGCATCGACCTGCGCGGCGCCCTGTGGATCCTGCCGCTGGGGGCGCTGCTGGTCTGGCTGTTCAACGCGGCGCGCATCGCCGCCCTGGTGGCCATCGGGCATGGCTGGTCGGCCGACCTGGCCATGCACGGCTTCCATACCCACGCCGGCTGGCTGCCGCTGATCGGCGTGTCCTTGGCTTCGGTGGCCCTGGTCGCGCGCCAGCCGCGGACGGCGGCCGCACCCCGCGATCCGGCGCGCCCGCCCAGCAACCCGACGGCCGCACACCTGCTGCCGCTGTTGACGCTGCTGGTGATCGGGCTGCTGGCCGGCGCCTTCTTGACCGACCCGCGGCTGTCCGCGCCCGTGCGCGCGCTGATCGGCGGATTGCTGATCCTGAGCAGCCGCGGCCGCCGGGCGGACCTGTGGGGCAGCGCCGATCCGCGCCTGCTGTGGGCCGCCCCGGCTGCCACCGCGATCTGGCTGATCAGCGCCGCGGCCCAGGGGCTGCTGTCCGCTCCGGTCGCAGCCCAGGATCCCTCCGGTGGACTGGGCCTGGTTTGGTGGCTCCTGGCGGGTCTCAGCTACGTGTTGGTGACGCCCATCGCCGAGGAGCTCGCCTTCCGCGGGTATCTGCAGCGACGCCTGATCGAGCGCGACTTCGAACTCGTGCCCCAGGGGCTGCTGACACCCCTGGCCGTGTTGCCCACCGTGCTGCTGTTCGGTCTGTTGCACGGCAATCTGGTCGGCGGCGTGCTGATCGGCGCGCTCCTGGCCTGGGCCACCACCTGGCGCGGGCGGTTGGCGGACGCCGTGCAGCTGCACGTGGCCATCAACGGTGCCCTGCTGCTGGCGGGCCTGGTCCTCGACCGGCCCGAGCTTTGGCTCGGTCCGGGACGCTGAGGGCGAGCGCCTCCCCCGGCGGTTCGGGGGCCCGGCGCGGGGAGGCAGAGCGGGGCGAGGCCGAGTTTCCTCCCGGCCCCGCGCTGCCTGGGTGGCCCCGGCGGCGGACCGGCGCCGGCCAGCGGGAGCCCCACGCAGCGCCGGGTGCGGCCGAGGCGCTCCTGCTCAAAAAAGCGAAAATGCGCTCCCCGGGGCGCGGCCGCGCAGGATAAGTATCGAGGGAATCGTCCTTCCGCGGCGGGGTCCAGCGGTCCCCGCCGGCCCGGCACCGGCCCCCCACCGGCCTCGCTCCTCCCATGGCCCAAAGCCACGGTTCCCCGAACGCCGAGCCCGCAGAGCTCCGTTCCTCGCCCTCCGCTTCGACCGGCGCCCATCGGGGCAGCAGCGACCCGATCGATGCCTACGTCGATGCCTGGATGCGCGGGCAGGCGCCGGATTTGGGACTTTTCCTGGCCCGGCACCCCGGGCTCGACGCGGAGCAGCGGCGCCAACTCGAACGTCTGGTCGATGCGCTGCGCGGTCAGAGGGGCCCGCGCCCCGCGGCACCCAGCGGCTTGCCGCAGGTGCTCGGACCCTACCGCCTGCTGGAGCAGCTGGGGGCCGGCGGCATGGGTGTCGTCTATCGCGCCAGAGACGAACGCCTGGGGCGCGAGGTGGCGCTCAAGCTGCTGCAGCCCGGCCTCAGCAGCCGCTCGGCGACGCGCGCGCGCTTCGAACGCGAAGCGCAAGCCCTGGCGTCCCTGAGCCACCCCAACCTGGTCACGCTCTACGACGCCGACCTGGACCACGAGCCGCCCTACCTGGCCATGGAGCTGATGCCCGGCCAGAGCCTCGACCTGTTGCTGCGCGCGGCCCGCGAAGCGGGCCGCAGCCTGCCGCTGCCGCGGGTGCTCGGGCTGGCCCGGCAGCTGGCGGAGGGCTTGGCGGCGGCCCATCAGGCGGGGGTGCTGCACCGCGACGTCAAGCCATCCAACGTGCTGCTGGACCGCGAAGGGCGAGCCAAACTGGCCGACTTCGGCCTGGCCGTGCTGAGCGGCTCGAAGACCCTCAGCCAAACCGACCAGTTCCACGGCACCCTGGCCTACGCTTCGCCCGAGCAGATCCAGAGCCGGGGCAGCGAGCTCGATGGGCGCACGGACGTCTGGAGCCTGGGCGTGCTGCTGTATGAAGCCCTGTGCGGTCGCCTGCCGTTCCCCGGCGAGCGCGTGGAGCAGGTGCTGCAGGGGATCGTCGACAGCGAGCCGCTGACGCCGCGGCGCCTGGTCCCCGGATTGCCGCGCGACGTCGAAACGGTGGTGCTCAAGGCGCTGTCCAAGAACCGCGCGCAGCGCTACGCCACGGCCGCGGCCCTGGCCGAGGACCTGGCGGCCCTGATCGAACACCGTCCGATCCGCGCGCGGCCCCAAGGGGCGCTGGTGCGCGCGGGGCTGTGGTGCCGCCGGCATCCGGGCGCGGCCGCTGCCGCGGGGCTCGGCGCACTGTTGCTGGTGGGCGGCCCCCTGGGTTATGCCTGGTTGCAGGCCCGTCACGCGGCCAGCTTGGGGATCGAGCGGGACCGCCTCGCGCGGCGCACGGAGGAGCTGCAGGAGCTGGCCGGCTTCCAAGGCGAGCTGCTGCGCCAGGTCGATGCACAGGCGATCGGCGCGCGCCTGCTGGAAGGCTTGCGCCAAGGGGCGCGCAGCGCCTGGGAACGCGGCGGGGCCCAGGAGGCGGAACTGACCGAACGCGGCCGCGAACTCGATCGGCTCGCCGCGGGCCTGAACACCACCGATCTGGCCACGGACCTGATCGAAGCGGCGCTGTATCAGCCAGCGGCCGAGGCCCTGCAGGCGCGCTTCGCCGAGCGACCGCTGGTGCGCGGCGAGCTGGAGCTGACCCTGGCTGCGGCCCACCGCTCCCTGGGCCGTCCCCAGCTGGCGCTGGCGAGCGCTGAGCGCGCGGCGAACGCCTTGGCCCTGGCGGGCGAGGGACCGGGGCGCCAAAACGAGGCACGCCGCGAGCGGGCGCTGGCCCTCTACGATCTCAACGAGGGCCAGCGAGCGGAGACGGAACTGCGCGCCCTGGCCGAGCAGGCCAGCGCCGCCCACGGGCCCGATTCCTTCGAAGCCTGCCGCGCCGAAACCGAGCTGGTGGCGCTGCTGATCAAGCGCGGGCAGCTCGAGGAGAGCCTGCGGCGCGCCCAGCACGGCTTGGTCCAGGCGCAGCGGCTCGGAGACGCCGAGCTGCTCGAGACGGCCCAGAACAACCTGGGCTTCGCCCTGCTCGAGTCCAGCCGCTTCCCCGAAGCCGAGGCCCAGCTCGAAGCCGTGCTGGCCTCGCGCCGAGCCCGTCTGGGCCTGGGCGCCCACGACACCCTCGGAACCCTGGGCACGCTGGCCTCGCTGCACTACCATCAGGGTCGCTACGACCGCGGCGTGGAACTGCTGCGCGAGGGGCTGGAGGCGGCGCGGGCCCGGTTGGGGCATGGGCACCCGATGACCCTGATGCTGGCCAACAACCTGGGCACGCTGCTCAACGGCAACGACCAGGACGAGGAGGCCGAGCGCCTGTTCCGCGAGGTCTACCAGCGCCGGCTGGAGCTGTTCGGCCCGTTCAATGCGGACACCCTGCGCGCCACCAACAACCTGGGCAACCTGCTGCGCGAAGTGGGGCGCCGCGACGAGGCCGCGCCCCTTTTGGAGGCCGCCGCGGAGGGCACCGAGGCGGTCCAGGGACCGGCGCACACCGACACGCTGGTGGCGCTCAACAACCTGGCCTTCCTGCGCGAGGAGCAGGGCGACCTCGACAGCGCCAGCAGGCTGCTGCACACGGTCCTCGAGCGCCGGCTCGCCCTGCTCGGCGACGGACACGCCGAGACCCAGGAGGCCCGCCACAACCTGGCCGGGCTGCTGCGCACCCTGGGGCAGCCCGAGCAGGCCCTCGAGCTCAGCAGCCAGGCCCACCTGGGCGCGCTCGCGCTCTACGGCCCGACCAACATCTACACGCAGGCTTTCCTGCGCGAGCGGCTGCGCTGCCTGTCGGCCCTCGAGCGCTGGCCGGAGGCGGACGGTCTGGCCCAGCAAGCCTGGGGGCAGCTGCTCGCCGAGGGCTTGGCCCCGGGCGAGTACGGCGCGCTGCTGCTCAAGGTGGTCGATGAATGCTTGACCGCCTGGCAAGCCCGGGACGAAGCGGCCGCCGGCGCGTCGCGGAAGGACTGGGCGGCGCGCCGGGGGCCGTGAGCGTCCGGCCCCTGGCCCGCCCGACCGGGGCGGCGGCCCGGGGCCCCCAGGGCCCGCGGGCGAACAAGGCCGGCGGGGCGCGCCGAGGCGCGGCAGGGCGGCCCACGGCGGGGCCCTGCTCCGGCCTGGGTCCAGCCGGGTCCCTGAGCTGGGTGGGCGCGCCCGCGGTGGCTTCGGCGCCGGGGCCCGATCGGGCCAGACCCCGGCGCGCTCCGGGGGCCGGCGCCCGCACCGGGGCCCGAGCCCGGATGCGGCGGGGCGGCCCTCCAGGCGCCTTGCGAAGCTCCCTCGAGGGGGCAAGAATCCGCCCATGGAAGCGCCGCTCGAAAGCCTGACCGCGGCCGCGCTGCTCGCCCGCTGGCAATCCAGCGGCGATGTGGATGCCCTGGACCTGCTGCTGCGCGCCGAGGTCGAGGCCCTCGCCCAAAGATTGCGGCGCAAGGTGGGCAACCGGCTGGATCCGACCCTGAGCGCCAGCGACCTGGTCCAGGAGGCCGTGGCCCGCTTCCTGCGCCTCGAGGTGCCGCCGGTGTTGGAGCATCCCGAACAGCTGCGCGCCTACCTGTGGCGCGCCGCGTGGCGCCTGTTCCTGGATCGCCAGCGCTCGCCCGAGGCCGCCGTGCGCCGCCTGGACGCGGCCGAGTCCAGCTCCCTGTCGGGGCTGCTGGCCCAGACCGGAGGCCAGGGCTCCGTGGACCGCCGGGACCAGGGCGAGGCCCTGCAATTGGCCCTCAACCTGCTGGCCGCGGGCGATCGGGAGGTCCTGGAGCGCATCTACCTGCGCCAGCAGCCGATCGAAGCTGCCGCCCGGGAACTGGGCCTGCCGCGCTCCGCCCTGGACATGCGCCTCAGCCGGGCGCGGCGCCGGCTGGCCGAGCGCCTGGTGGATTGGGCCGAATTGATCGGCTGAAGAGTATCGAATTTCAGGGTTAGGCGAGGGGAGCGGGCTTCGGCCCGTTCGGCGCAGGCGCGCCGAGGCTTGCCCAGGGATCCCGCCGAGGCCCTCGAGCTCCGTCCGGGCCCCCCGGGAGGTCGAAGGCCGGGATCCGAGTTGTTCAGCCGACGCGGCGGCTGCCCACAAACGTCCCAACGTCACAAGTCCCTGAACATCCGAAAGACAACGGGATTTGCGGGCGCAGGCGGGGCTCGGCGGCGGGCGCAGCCGGCGACCGCGCGTCGCGGGAGCGCAGCCCCCGCCGCGGGGCAGGCTCCCCGGGCGCGCGAGCATCCGACGGGATCGCCGGGGGCCACGGTTAGATCGCGCCCGCGGGGCCGTTCAGGGGGATGCGCGGGCCGCATCCGCGGCGGCCAAGGGGGTCGCCGCGGCGCTGCAGGCCCCGTTCCCCATGCGAAAAAACCGACGCCTTACCGTGCTCCCCATCGCCAGCCTGCTCCTGGCCGCCTGCGGCGGCGGAGGAGGCGGTGGCGGCGGGGACTCCGCCAACCCCCCCGGCGACACGCTCGCCGCCCCCACGGGCCTGACCGCCACCGGGGTCAGCGGCGGGGTCCTGCTCGCCTGGAACCCCGTCGACGGGGCCGAGGCCTACGCCCTCTGGATGGGCGCGGCGTCTGGATTTCCGCTGAATCAGGCCTCCTTCCTCGGCACCGCCGAGGCCCCGCCCGTGGTGGTGCCGGGTTCCCCGGAATTCGGCCTGGTCTACTTCAAGGTCACCACCCTGGCGGGCGAGCTGTCGAGCGGACCCTCGAACGAGGCGAGCTTCGACTTCGGGGGCGGCGCTCCCGGTCCGGATCCGTTCGGACCCGATCCGCTGTTGGGCGAGCAGTGGCACCTGGCGAACACCGGTCAGCAGGGCGGAACGCCCGGCGAGGATGCGCGTGTCGTCGCCGCCTGGAGCACCGGCGTCAGCGGCCAGGGCGTCGACATCGCCATCGTCGATGACGGCCTCGAGATCGGCCATGTGGACCTGGCGCCCAAGGTGATCCCGAATCTGTCCTTCGACTACGTGGAGCTGGACAAGGACCCCACGGGGGGCGAACACGGCACCAGCGTCGCCGGCGTGAGCGCGGCCGCACGCGACAACGGGCGGGGCGGAGCGGGCGTGGCCTACTTCTCGCGCCTGGCGGGCTTCAATTTCCTCCAAAACTCGACCCTGGCCAACGAGGTCGACGCCATGCTGCGCGGCCTGGACGTCATCGACGTCTCCAACAACTCCTGGGGCCCGCCGAGCCAGGGCATCCCGGTGCCGTCCACCCCGACCTGGCGCGGCGCCATCGAACAGGGCCTGGCCCAGGGACGCGGGGGATTGGGGCTGTGCTATGTCTTCGCCGCGGGCAACGGCGGGATCGCCTCGGCGCAGAACCCCGTGCCGATGGAGGACGCCAACCTGCTCGGCTACCAGAACTACCACGGGGTCTTCGCCGTGGCAGCGGTGGGCGACGACGGCAAGCAGGCTTCCTACTCGAACCCGGGCGCCTGTGTGTTGGTCGCGGCGCCCTCCATGGGCCGCGCGGATCATGGCATCACCACCGCCGACCGAAGCGGCTTCGAAGGCTACAACCAAGGCACCGACCCGGGAAACTACGCCGACCTCGACTTCACCGATGACTTCAGCGGCACCTCCTCGGCGGCCCCGCTGGTCAGCGGCGTGATCGCTCTGCTGCTGGACCGCCGTCCGGACCTGACCTGGCGCGACGTGCGCCTGATCTTGGCGCGCAGCGCTCGCCGCAACCATCCGACCGATGCGGATTGGAGGCAAAATGGCGCCGGCCGCTGGGTCAACCACAAGTATGGCTTCGGAGTGGTCGATGCGGTCGCTGCCAGGAACATGGCCGAGAACTTCGTCAGCGTCGGCGGCAGCGCAACGCTCAAGCAGATCGACCTGGCCAGCCCTCCGCTCAACGTGGCCATCCCGGACGGCAACCCGGCCTGGGTCCAACGCACGCTGAATGTGTCCAGCAGCCCCATCCAGTCGATCGAGAGCGTCGAGGTCGGCGTCCGGATCGAGCACCCCTGGATCGGCGACCTGGAGGTCGAGCTGATCTCGCCGCAGGGCACGGTCAGCGTGCTGAGCCGCGTGCATTACCAACCGGATTATGGCCCGGGATTCCAGGACTGGACCTTCAGCACGCTGCGCTGCCTCGACGAGTCGCCGAACGGCGCCTGGACGTTGCGCGTGCGCGACATGCAAACGCCGGACGGCGGCACGCTGAAAGGCTGGTCCCTGAGGGTGCGCGGCCGCTGAGCGCCGCACCCGAAGGGCCGCTGCGCTGGACGCGCGGTTTTGATGCCCCCCTCCGATACCAACCGAAACGAACCCCGAACGCGGATACCGCAACTTGCTCCGATGAAGACCACGATCCGACTGCTGCTGCCGTGCCTGTGCCTGTGCGCCTGCCAGGCCCGGCCCGAACTCCCCGCGGCCAAGGCCGCGCGGCCCGGCCTCGCGGGACCCCAGGAAGCCGGCCTCGACGGCGCAGCCCTGGGCGTGCGACCGGCGCACGCCCGCCGGCTCGAAGAGCGCCTGACCTGGACCGAAGCCGGCCGGGAACAGGCCCTTTGGATCGAGCCCGAGCTGCTGCTGGCCTTCGGCCTCGAGCCCAGCGACCTCGGCGCGCGGGTGCCGGGCGCACGCCTGGAGCGCGAGCTCGGACCCACGGTGCGCCTATGGCGCCTGCCAGCGGGTGTCGATGCGAGCGGCGTGCTGCCGCTGCTGAGCGACATGCCCGCGATCTCGCCGGCCCTGCGCCAGGGACCGGGCTCCGGCGGTCCGCTGGTCGGCCTGCCCGGGGGGGTGCTGCTGACGCTCGCCGCCGGCGCTGACCCGCTGGCCCTGGACGCCGAACTCGCGGCGGCCGGGTCGCGCGTGCTGGCGCGCTGGGAGCTGGCCTCCGGCCCGCTGCTGCACGTCGACGGTCCCGCCGGCCGGGCCTGCCTCGAGCAGACCGAACGGCTGGGCCAGCTGACCGGCGTCGCCGCGGCGACGCCCAACCTGTGGGTCGAGCGCGCCTCGCGCTGATCCGTGTGGGCCCGCGCTCCGATCCAGCGGGATTCGAGCGCAGGCCGCTTTGGCCCGCCTGCTTGCAAGCCGCAATCCTGCTCCGAAACCAAGCGGATCCGAGGGGATCCATCGCGCACGAAAACCATGCAATCCTGGATCCAAGCGTGTGTCGTCGGTGCTCTCGCCCTGGCCCCACTTTCGCCGGCGGCCGGACAACAATCCGCCGCTGATCCCGCGGGTTGGTACACCGGCCCTGCGCTGGAGCTGACCCTCGAGCCCAAGGGCGACCGCTGGACCGGAGAGCTGTCGATCGGTGGGCGCCGAGCCAAGCTGGAGGCGCGGCGCCAGGGCGCAGGATTGGCGGGCGACTTCGAGTGGTTCGGGCGGCGCCACCGTTTTGATGCGGTCTTGACCGCGACCGGGCTCGAACTGAGCTCGGGCGGTGCGCGCCTGGCCCTCGAGCGGCGCTCGACCGCGGACAACCCGCTGCTGGCCGTGGCCCGGGCGGCGGGCGCGGGTCTGGCTCCGGCCGGAGCGGCCCCGGCGGCGGGCGCAGCCGCGCGCATCAGCTTGATCAGCGGCGCCAGCTTCGAGGCGCCCCCCGCCTGGCAGGTGGTCTGGAAGGAGGGCGCCCCGCTGCTGCTGCCCCCGCGGGCCGCGGGCGCGCCGGGCGAGCGGAGCCTGAGCCTCGCGGAACTGCCCTGGAGCGGAAGCGACGACCTGGGCGCCAGCGACAATGTGGCGGCGCTCGGCTGGGTGGTCGGCCAGATGGTTCCCGGGGCCCAGCAGCAGGGCGGCCCGCGGCGCCTCGCGCCGAGCCGACGCGAGCGCATCGCCCTGAGCTACGCGCTGCCCGGGCTGCCCCCGGAGAACAACGGCCTGTGTCTGGCGGCGCGCTGCTTCGGCCCGTCGCTGCTGCTGGTCGTCGGCCTGGGCCCGGCCGCGGAACTGCGCGCGCTGGAACCCGAGCTGGGGCGCTTGCTGGAGAGCGCCCGCCCGGGGCAGCCCGGGGCCGCTGCCGGCCGGCCCGCCCCGGGCGGCGCCGGGCCCGGGGCCATGCCGGGCCAGCCGGCCCTGGCCCCGGGGCTCGACCCGGCGCTGCTCGGGCGCTGGCGCTCGGTGGAGACCCTGGGCGACGTGCGCTTCGAGGGGTCGATGGCGATCGAAACCGTCTACGACTTCCACCCGGACGGCCGTTTCGTGGTCGGCAGCGCCGCGGCCGGCGGAGGCTTCGGCTTCACCTACGACGGCGATTTCCGCGTGTTCTCGAGCGGCACCTGGAGCACCGCCAACGGCCAGCTGCACACCCGCAACGACAGCGGCGAACAGGCTTCGGTCACCTACCTGTTCCACGAGGGCCAGCTGGTCTTCAAGCTGGCCAACGGCAAGTACGCCTTCTGGGTGCGCTGAGCCGTCCGCCGGGGCCGCCCGCGGCGCCGCTCAAGCGCCGCGGTGGGCGCGCTCGAGCGCGGCCACATCGAGCTTGACCATGCCCCACAGGGCCCCCATCAGGCGCGCGTTGGCGGCGCTGTCGCCGGCCTGCAACAGCTCCTCGAGGCGCGCCGGAACGACCTGCCAGGAAACTCCGAAGCGATCCTTGAGCCAGCCGCAGGCCTGGGCCTGGCCGCCGCCGGCGAGCAAGGCCTCCCAACAGCGGTCGAGCTCGGCCTGATCCGCGCAGGTCAACACCAGGGACATCGCTTCGGTGAACTGGAACACAGGCGGCCCGTTGATCGCCAGGCAGGGCGTGCCGGCCAGCTCGAAGGAGATCGTCATCACCGAGCCCTCCGGCAGCGGCGCGCCGGGGCCGTAGCGGTGGACGGCCAGGATGCGCGAGCCCGGGATCAGGGCCACGTAGGCCTGCACGGCCGCCTCGGCCTGGCCGGCGAAGAACAAGCAGGTGGAGACCTTGGTGGTGCGGAGCATGGGAGCGGCGGCCCGAAGCCGCTGGCAGACACTGCGCCAAGCCGGGGCCCGCTTCAACCCGGGGGTTCGGTGCCGCCGGGGGCCGCCGGCCGGGACGGGGCGGCGCCCGCCGGGTCAGCGCCCGGCGGGGGCCAGCCGCCCCTCCCGGGGGGGGGCCGGGCCGGCCCGGCCCCCCGGGCGCAGGCCGCCAGACCGGGCAGACCTGTCCGGCGCAGGACCTGGACAGGGGGCTGGCCGAGGGACTTTTCTTGGATAGTTGTTTACTTCTGCAAGTGTTTATCCGACAGTCCGGGCGTGAGCTCCCCGCGCACCCCTCCCTCCAGCAGCCTGCGCCCCGCGCCCCCGGCGCGGCGCCGCGCGGGGGCCTACGGCGCCGCGGCGGTCGAGCGCGCCGTGCGGCTGTTCAAAGCCCTCGGGGACGGCCAGCGCCTGCGGCTGCTCGAATGCCTGACCCACGGCGAAGCCAGCGTGGGCGAACTGGCCGAGGCGACCGGCGAGCCCCTGGCCGCGATCAGCCAACGCCTGCGCCTGCTGAAGGCCGAGGGCCTGGTGCGCGGCCGGCGCGAAGGCAAGCACGTCTTCTACAGCCTGGACGACGACCACGTCGCCGCGCTGCTCGCCAGCGCCCTCGAACACGCCTCGGAACCGCGCCGAAAAAAACACTGAACCGACGCCGCGATCAAGCCCTGGGCCGACCCGGCCCCGAACCGGGCGCGGTGCTCGCCTGCTGCTGCGATCGATCTCGACAACACCTCTTCACCACCACTATGGGCTGCAACCACACGCACCAACCCCACGAGCACAAGCACGGCGCCCACTGCGGCCACCCCGCGGTCAAGCACGACGGCCATGTCGATTACCTGCACGACGGGCACCTGCACCACCCCCACGGCGACCACATCGACGAGCACACGCTGGCGGTCAACGCGCAGAACCCGGCCGAGTGCACTCCCAAGCATGTCTGCACCGGTCACGACGCCAACCACCGCCACGGCCCGGGCTGCGGCCACCCGGCGGTGCCCCACGGCGACCATGTGGACTATCTGGTCGAAGGCCACCTGCACCACCCCCACGGCAGCCACTGCGACCACCACGGCGCGCTGAGCCTGGCGCGCTGAGCTGCTGGCTAGGCGCCGGTGCCGTAGAGCGAAGGACCGGCTGCGGCGTCGTGACCTTCAGCCCCCTGCCACTTCCGGGCGATCCAGCGGGTACCGCCCCGGTAGGGGTTTGGAATCGGTCAGCCGCCCCGCGTGCCAGCTCGGATGCCATCGACCCTGAAGTCCGGGAATCGACCCGGCGCACAGCCCCGACGAAGACTGGGGTCTCGGTGGCATCCGGGCAGCGCCGGGGGCGCATCTTGAGTTGCTCCTGCTTGCGGCTCGGGCCCCGCCCGAGCCGCTCGCTTCGTTGGCCGGCGATCGGCCGCCTCCCGGGTGGGTGCCGACCCCGGGCCATCGGCCGCCCCGCGTGGGGCAGGGCCGGAGCTGCTGGCCCCAGATCGATACCGGCGCCGGATCGGCGACGCGGGGCGAGCGCTGGGCAGCCAAGCGGGCGGGCCCGGCTGGATTCCGGGGCCTCGGTGCGAGCCCTGGGGAGGCGAGTCCGCAGCGGACCGACCTAGGGGCAACCCGGCGACAGGATCGCCGCGGAAGGGCAGGCGGGCTGCGCCTCCCGGGCTATACCCGGCCCTGCCGATCGCCCGGGAGGGGCCGGGCGGCGAAAACCCACCGGGGGAAAGGGCAATCGAGAATAGCGCGATAGGATCGCCCTCGGACTGCATTTTCGCAGCCAGCGTTTTTCGTGCCCGCGGCTTCGCCCCTGCGGCGCCCTCCAACTCTCCGCCCATGAACTCTGAAGAATTCGCCTTGCGCAGCGAGCTCGCTCGCTTCAAGACCTGGATGCCGCCGGGTCACTTCTACTCCCCGATCCCGGACCTGACCGCGGTGCATCGACGTGCCCAGCGCATCTTCGGACAGCGCGGCATCGAAATCCCAGGCGTCGACCTGAATCTAGAGCAGCAACGGCAGCTCGGGCTGCGCTTCCTGCCCCACTATCGCAACGACTGTTACCCCGATCATCCCGACGGCAACCATCGCTACGCGGCCCGCAACGATTACTTCCCTTACGCCGACGCCTTTTTCACCGAGCGCGTGCTGCGGGAGATTGGCTGCCAACGGGTGATCGAGGTCGGCTCGGGCTGGTCTTCGGCGCTGATGCTCGACGTGTGCGACGATCTGCGCCGCGCGGATCAGGCGCCGCCACAGCTGGACTTCATCGAACCCTATCCGGAGCGCCTGCGCTCGCTGCTGCGCCCGGGCGACGAGCGCCACGCCACGCTCTGGCAGCAGGAGGTCCAGGACATCCCGCTCGAGTTCTTCGATCGGCTCGAACCGCGCGACCTCCTGTTCATCGACTCGAGCCACGTGATCAAGACCGGCTCGGACCTGTGGTACCTGTTCTTCCACGTGCTGCCGCGCCTCAAGGTCGGAGTGTGGGTGTTCATCCACGACATCCCCTGGCCTTTCGAGTATCCGCGGGTGTGGGTCGACGAGGGCCGCGCCTGGAACGAGGTCTATCTCTTGCGCGCTTTCCTGCAATACAACCACAGCTTCAAGATCCGCTGGTTTCCAGGCCTGGTGCTCGGCCTGGAGCTTACCTGGGCCCTGGCCAATGTGCCGCGCCTGGTGCACGAGGGCGGCACGGGGATCTGGCTCGAGCGCACTGCATGAACCGAGCGCCCGCGCTGGCGGCCAGCGCTCAGGTTGCCAGATGGTGGCACGCGGTGGTTTTGATCAGCGCGAACACGCAGCTGCCCGGCGCCAGGCCCATCTCGGCGGCCGCGCCGCGCGTGATGCGCGCCAGCAGCTCGCTCGTGCCGATCGCCAGGCGCACCAGGAATTCCTGTTCGAGCGCGTCGAGGCGCAGCACGCGCGCCGGCAGGACGTTGCGCGCCGAGACCCGACCGGGCTGCCCGCTGCACAAGAGCAAGTCCTCGGCGTAGACCCCGATCGCGGCGCGGCTCCCCGGCGCCAGCTCGCGGAACGGCGTGGCCAGCCCGAGGCCGCCCAGGTCGAGCCAGGTCAGGCCGGCCTCGGGATCCTGACGCAGGAGCGGCAGCTCGAGCAGGTTGTCGACGCCGACCAGGCGCGCCAGGCCCAGATCCCGGGGCCTCGAGAACACCTCGAGCGGCGGCCCGAAGGCCGTCAGTCTTCCGGCGGAAAGCACCGCGACCTGGTCGGCGATGGCGAGCAACTCCGCGGCGCGGTGCGTGACCAGCAGCATGGGCGTTCCGAATTCGCGCCGGATCGTGCGCAGGAGCCCCAGCACCTCGCGCGAGAGGTCCGGATCGAGGCTGGCCGTGGGCTCATCGAGCAGCAGCGCGCGCGGCTCGGCCAGCAACGCCCGGCCGAGGGCCACGCGCTGGCGCTCGCCGCCGGAGAGGTGTGTGCTGCGGCGTCCGAGCAGCGGCGCGAGGCGCAGGCTCTTCAGCAGGCGCTGGCCGAAGGGACCCTTCAACCGGGCCGCCGCGCCGGGCGCGTAGGTCAGGTTGCCGGCCACGTCGAGGTGCGGGAACAGGGCCGCTTCCTGGGGCAACCAGGCCAGCCCGCGGCGCTCGCTGGGCGGGCGCGGGCCGCGCTGCAGGTCGAAGACCGCCCGGCCGCCCAGGGACAGGCGCGCCCGGCGCGCGGGCGCCAACCCCGCGAGGGCCCGCAGCAGGCTGGTCTTGCCGCTGCCGGAGGGGCCGAACACCCCCAGCAACGGGCCCGCGGCGGAGAGCTCGACCTCGAGATCGAAGCCCCCTTGGCGCAGCGCCACCGAAAGGTCGATCAAGGCTTCCCCCGCTCGAGACGCGCCAGGCGCTGTGCGTGCCAGCCGCGCAGTGCGAAGAGCAAGGCCAGGGTGGCCACGGAGAGTCCCACGCTGGCCAGGGACAGAGCCAGGGCCTCGCGCTCGCGGCCCGGCTGGCTCAGCAGGGAATACACCGCCAGCGGGATCTGGCGCGTTTCGCCCGGGATGTTGCCGGCCAGCACGATCGTGGCCCCAAACTCCCCCAGGGCCCGCGCGAACGCGAGCAGGCCGCCCGCCAGCAGCCCCGGCCAAGCGAGCGGCAACTGCACGCGCCACAGCGTCGCCCAGGGCCCGCGCCCCAAGCAGCGCGAGACCTCGATCAGGCGCGGGTCGATCGCCCGCAAGGACAGGCGCAGGCTTTCCACGAACAAAGGGAAGCCCACCACCGCCGCGGCGATCACCGCGGCCGCGAAGCTGAACGCCAGCGGCAATCCGAGCAGCCCTTCGAAAAAGCGCCCGAGCGGGCTGCTGCGCCCGAAGAGCCCGAGCAGCAGGTAGCCGGTCACCACCGGCGGCAGCACCAGCGGCAGCAGCACCAGCGTCTGCAGCAGCAGGGCCCAGGGCCCGCGCAGGCGCTCGAGGGCCAGGGCCGCCGCCAGAGCCGGCGGCGCGGCCAACAGCACCGCGGTCAGCGCGATGCGCAGCGCCAGGCCCAGGATCTCGAGCGCTTCCCCCACGGCGCCCTCAGGGCCCGGCCTCGAAGCCGAGCTCGACCAATCGCGCCCGTGCGGCCGGGCTCTCGAGGCTGTCCAGGAAGGCCTGGGCGCGCGCGCGCCGCTCCGGCGGCGCCACGTTCACGGCCAGGTATTCGATCGGCGGGTGCAGCTTGGGATCGAAGGCGAACAGCACGCGCACCGCGGCCGCCCGCGCGTCGCTGGCATACACGAAGCCCGCCGGCAGGTCGCCGGCCTCCACGCTGCGCAGCACCGCGCGCACATCCGCCAGCCCCACCAACCGCGGCGCCGCCGCCGCGCCAAGCCCCAGGGAATCGAGCGCCGCCCGGGCATAGTCCCCCGCCGGCACCCCCTCCACGGCGATCCCCAACCGGGCCCCCGCGGGCAGCGCCTGCAGCAGTGCCCCGGGATCCCCCACCCGCGCCGGCTCGAAACCCGCCCCGGGCCCCGCCACGGCCACCAGCCGGTTGCCGGCCACCAACCGCGCCGGCCCCGCCGCCCGCCCGCCCTCGATCAAATACTCCGCCCACTTCCGATTCGCCGACACGAACACATCCGCCGGCGCCCCGGCCTCGATCTGCCGCGCCAAATCGCTGGAGCCCCCCAGCACCGGCTGCCCCGCCCCGCCCTCGAAGGCCAGGGCCAACTCCCCGATCCACTCCGCCGTGCTGGCCGCCGCAAAGATCCGCAGCGGCTCGTCCCCCGACGCCCCCCCCCCGGGCCGACCGCAGCCCGCCCCCAGGCCCACGAGCCCCGCAGCGAGCAGCGCCCAAAGGACCAGCAACTGGCGAGGAGTGATCTGGATCATGGGCGCCCTCCGCAGGCGGGCACAGCAAGCTAACCGGTGGCGGCCGGCCGCCTGAACTCCGCTCCGCCCGGGCCCGCAATCGAAGCCCTCTCCCGCGCTCGTCCTCCGCCCGAGCTTCGGCGCGCAGCGCCGCAGCGGAATGAGCCTGCGAAAACCGGCCTGGGTCGCCCTGGAGTCCGGCCTGGCATCGGGAGCCATCCCAGCCTGTCTGCTAGCTACTGGACCTTGCCTTCCCTGAGCTCGATGACCAGGGCGGGCTCCGGACCAAGACCCCCTTCTTCATCCCCGATAGGTACTCGGACACCGTCGCCCGGGTCCTGAGGCACGATCAAGGTTCTTGCATTCCGAGGAAAGCGCAGCCTGGCGGTGTCGAACCGGGGAGCCCCCCGGTGTCAGGGTCGCCGAGCGCACTCGCCGAGAGCGATCGAGAACCTGGCGGGTCTGACTCACCCGGGCGTTGGCCCAACCTGGGGCGCCTCCCGGAGGAACGGCCCGAGATTCGGGCTTGGGCGGCCTACACTGCCGGACCGGATGCTCCCGCTGCTGCTGACCCTCGTGATGCAAGGACCGACCGAAACGCCCCTGCCGGCCCGACCGGTGGTCTATCAGGCCCTGCCGCGGCTGTTCGGCAACCGCCAGATCGAGCAGGTGCCCCATGGCACCCTGGCCCAGAACGGCTGCGGGAGATTCGAGGATTTCGACGACCGGGCGCTGTCGGCCCTGGCGGCCCTGGGCATCGACACCCTGTGGCTGACGGGTGTGCACGAGCAGGCCAGCTCGAGCGCCTATCCGGACCGGCCCGGGGACGATCCGGACATCGTCAAGGGGCGGGCCGGCAGCCCCTATGCGATCCGCGACTACTACGACGTTTGCCCCGACTACGCCCGCGACCCGCGGAACCGCTTGGAGGAGTTTCGGGCGCTGGTGGCTCGCGCCCGCCGCCACGGGCTGGCGATCTGGATCGACCTGGTGCCCAACCATGTGGCGCGCAGCTACGCCAGCGACGTACGTCCAGGAGAGAGCTTCGGCGAGCGCGACGACAAGACGCGCTTTTTCGCCCGCGACAATCATTTTTTCTACTTGTCGCGCGAACACCCCGGCGGCGGCCCGCCGCTGCGCTTGCCGGGCAATGCTCAGCCGGGATCCGATGGCCGCTTCGCTCCGGAAACGGAGTTCGGGCGTGTCACGGGCAACAACGCGATCACCTGGGCGCCTTCGGCCCACGACTGGTACGAGACGGTCAAGCTGAATTGGGGCCACGACTTCACCCGCGGGCGAGACACCTCGCACCTGCCGCGCGCCGACGCCGCATCCGACGTGGTGCCCGACACCTGGCGCGCCTTCGACCGGATCCTGGCCTATTGGCAGGGCTTCGGCGTGGCAGGCTTCCGCGTCGACATGGCCCACCTGGTGCCGATGGAGGCTTGGGCCTGGCTGCTGCGGCGCGCCAAGGCCCGCGGCCCGGTGCATTTCTGCGCCGAGGCCTACGACAACGACCCCGCCAAGCTGACCGAAGGCAACGTGCTCGACGCGCTGCTGGCGGCCGGTTTCGATTCGGTCTACGACGACCCGCTCTACGACCTGCTCGAAGGGCTCTACGAAGGCGGCAAGTGGTGCAACGACTTCGATGCGTTGGTCAGCCCGGGCGCGCGTTTCGACGCTTCGCTGCGCTATGGCGAGAACCACGACGAGGTGCGCCTGGCGAACCCGCAGACCTGGGGCGGCCAGCCCGCCGAGGTCGGCCGCCCGGCCTGCGCGGTGCTCTACGGATTGGGCCGCGGGCCGCTCTTGCTCTACCACGGCCAGGAGGTTGGCGCCGCGGCCCTCGAGCCCGCCGGCTTCGGCGGCCACCACGGCCGCACCTCGATCTTCGACTACACCGCGATCCCGGAGCTGCAAGCTTGGTTCAATCGAGGGCGTTGCGATGGCGCGGGCCTGAATACGGCGCAGCGGAACCTGCGCGCCTGGTACGGGCGCCTGCTGGGCCTGGTCAAGGATCCGGCCTTCGTGCTGGGCGAGACCCTGCCGCTCAACCGCCACAACGTCTGGAACCCCGACTATGGTCGCCTGGCGGACGAGCCCGCGGCCGGCCATTGGCTGTATTGCTTCCTGCGCCACGATGCGGGCAGCGGGCGCCTGTGGCTGGTGGCCGCCCACTTCGACCCCCTGCGCGCCCTGCGTGGCGCGGTCGTGTGGGTGCCCGCCGAGATCGCGCGCGGATTGCCCCAGCCTCCTCCGGACGCGCTGCTGACCGCGCCGGAGCGGCTCTCGGGTTTCGAGGCGGCGGAGCTCGAGCCCCAGCCCGACGGCTCCTGGCGCATCCGGCTGCCCGAGCTGCCGCCGCTCGAAGCGGGCTTCTTCGAGCTGTTCCAGGCGGCGGGGCGCTGAACTGCGATGGACCCGGGCCACGGCTCCGACCCGCGCACCTGGCTGGACTGGTCGGAGGCCCGCTTCGCGTCCGGCGTGGCGCGCTTCGGCGAAGCGGTGCCGGGCTGGCCGCTGCTGCTGCGCCCCGGCGCTTACGCCGTGATCGCCGACCCGGCAGGCAGCGGCGCGATCGCCGTGGCCGACACGGGCCAGGGCCTGTACCTGCCCGGCGGCGGCCAGGAATCCGAGGAGGAGCCCCTGGCCACGCTGCGGCGCGAAGCTCTGGAGGAGGTCGCCATGCAGATCGCTCCGCTGGCGCCGATCGGCGCCGCGATCCAGATCGTGCACTCGATCCCGCGCCGCAAGAGCGTCGAGAAACGCGGCCTGTTCTTCCACGCCGCCTGCCTCGGCTACGCCCCGGGCCGCACCCCGGAGCACGCCCTGCTGTGGCTGCCCCCGACGGAGGCGGTCCAGCGCCTCGCTCACCACAGCCACCGCTGGGCCGTCGAGCGCTGGCTGGCGCGCTGAGACCTAGCGGGCGAAAAGTTCCTAAACGTGTGCTTGCAGTCCCCGAATCTGACCTGGACCCAGGCGAGCAGCGCAGGGCTGAGCAACCGAGCGCTGAAGACCGCCGCCCGGCCCGAGCAGGACCCGAGCCGGGCATGCAGGTCCCATCAGCCCCCGCCTTCGTCGAACTCCAGCTCCAGGATCGCCGTGGGGTAGTCGCCGGCTTGGCCGAGTTCTTCGAGGAACTCGCGAGTCCGGTTTGCGATGTTGATCTGCCCCCGTCGCAGACCATGCCCCATCCAGAAACGAAGCGAGCCGGGGGTGGTCGATGCGTCGGCTGGCCCCACTCCGTCTAGGAGCGGGCCATCTTTCCAGTCGACCAGGACCTGGAGCGGGGTTTGCGCCGACGCCTGGCGCACGAAAGAACCGAGCAGAAGCACGCCGATCGCGAGGATGAACGGACGCATGGATCGATCCGGGGCAGGGGACTCGTGAATCACGGACCGGAACGAGCTTTCCGCCCCAGGTGATCCTTGCCGCCCTGGAGCAATCCGGCTACGATTTTTTCGGGGGTCCAAGAACCAGGATCCGAGGAACCCATGTCTACTTTTGATCTCAGACAACTCACTCTCTCCCTGGTCGTGAGCTCGATGGGGCAGCTTTCGGCGTCGGCGCAAGTCCCTTGCGAGCAGACCGTGGTCCCGAATCCAC